>Ga0265297_10008615_pt1 | contig 13531 bp, 13 predicted proteins | sample Munlanlwell13791_FD_192502 | JGI IMG/M metagenome (GOLD analysis project Ga0265297, IMG submission 192502) | Leachate microbial communities from a municipal landfill in Southern Ontario, Canada - Leachate well 137-91 | ecosystem: Engineered > Solid waste > Landfill > Unclassified | place... | reverse complement strand
AAGGGCCTGGACCGCAATATTCTAAACGATCTTTTCATACAGATACAGCCGGCGCATCTGCAGATGAAACAAGGCAAGGCCTTGTCTGCCGAAGAGAGGGATGCGGCCCGGGCGGAATTCATATCAAAAAAATTCAACATATAGCATCAAGGAGGTTACGGCATGAACATGTTTTCAAGATTCACCGAAAGGGCGAGGAAGGTCATAATCCTCGCCAAGGAAGAGGCGAAGAGATTCAACCACGATTACATAGGGACGGAACATATACTCTTGGGACTCATCAAAGAAGGCGAAGGGGTGGCCGCCGCGGTATTGCAGAACCTGGGTTTGAGCCTTGAGGCGATACGCCTTGAGGTGGAGAAGATCGTCCAGCCCGGCCCGCCGACCGTTGTATCTGGAGACATACCTTTTACCCCGAAGGCAAAGAAGGTAATAGAGCTTGCCACCGATGAGGCGCGCAACCTCGGGCACAATTATATAGGTACCGAACATCTTCTGTTGGGACTTATACGCGAGGGTGAAGGAGTCGCGAGCCAGGTGCTCGCCAACCTCGGCCTTGATCTTAACAAGGTCCGGCAGGAAGTAATGTCCCTTCTCGGATCGGCGACACCCGGTTTCACGCAGCAGCAGGCGCAGGCAAAGACAAAAACTCCGTCACTCGATGCTTTCGGCCGCGACCTGACCTCGCTTGCCCGCGAGGGGAAGCTTGACCCCGTAATAGGCAGGAAAGACGAGATAGAGCGTGTCATACAGATACTATCCCGCAGGACGAAGAACAATCCCGTCCTCCTCGGCGAGGCCGGTGTAGGCAAGACCGCCATTGTAGAAGGCCTTGCGCAGAAGATAATAAAAGGCGACATCCCGGAGATATTGCGTGACAAGAGAGTAGTTATACTCGACCTCGCCCTCATGGTTGCCGGGACGAAATACAGGGGCCAGTTCGAGGAGCGCATCAAGGCCGTCATGGATGAGCTCAAGCGTTCGGAGAACATAATTATATTCATAGACGAGTTGCACACGCTTGTCGGCGCCGGCGGGGCCGAGGGAGCGATAGATGCCTCTAACATACTCAAGCCCGCTTTATCCCGCGGCGAGATACAATGCATAGGCGCCACCACTCTCGACGAGTACAGGAAGCATATCGAGAAGGACGCGGCCCTCGAGCGCAGGTTCCAGACGATAATGGTAGAACCTCCAAGCGTAGAGGAGACGATAGAGATCCTGAAAGGATTACGCGACAAATACGAAGCCCATCATAAGGTCAAGTTCACGGACGAGTCCCTTATCGCTGCGGCGAAATTATCCGACCGTTATATCACCGGAAGGTACCTGCCGGACAAGGCAATAGACTTGATAGACGAGGCCGGTTCCCGCGCGAGGCTCAATGTCATGACTACGCCTCCCGACATCAAAGAGGTCGAGAAAGAGATGGACCATGTCAGGAAGGAGAAGGAAGCGGCCGTAAAGGGACAGGATTTCGAGAAGGCGGCGAACCTGCGGGACCAGGAGAGGGAACTCAAAGGACAACTTGAGAAGGTGCGTAAGGAATGGTCTAAGCAGAAGGCGGAAGCTTATCCGCACGTGACCGAAGAAGATATCGCGGAGATAGTGGCAAAATGGACGGGTATACCCATAGTGAGGCTTGAGGAGAAGGAAAGCGAAAAACTTCTTAAGCTTGAGGACCACCTGCATAAGCGTGTTGTAGGCCAGGATGAGGCGATAAGCGCCATAGCAAATGCGGTAAGACGTTCCAGGGCGGGACTAAAGGATCCCAAGCGTCCTACCGGGTCTTTTATATTCCTTGGTCCGACAGGTGTCGGCAAAACATTATTGGCCAAGGCGTTGGCCCAGCTTCTTTTCGGGGACGAGGATGCAATAATACAGATAGATATGTCCGAATATATGGAAAAGTTCAACGTCTCGAGGCTGGTCGGCGCGCCTCCCGGTTACGTCGGATATGAAGAAGGAGGGCAGCTTACAGAGAAGGTCCGCCGCCGGCCTTATTCCGTAATACTGCTGGATGAGATCGAGAAGGCCCATCCGGACGTCTTCAACATATTGCTGCAGGTTTTAGAGGAGGGAAGACTTACGGATTCTTTCGGCAGGAGGGTAGATTTCAATAACGCCGTCCTCATAATGACATCGAATATAGGCGCCGATACATGGAAGAAGCAGGGGTCCCTGGGTTTTAAGTCCGATAAAGAGGAATCCACCTACCAAAGCATGAAAGGCAAGCTTCTTGATGAAGTAAAGAAGACTTTCAAGCCGGAGTTCATAAACAGGGTCGATGACATAATAGTGTTCAGACCGCTGACCAAACAGGACCTGCACAAGATAGTCGATATCGAAGTAAATGACGTAAAGGAACGCCTAAGGGAACAGCATGACATTTCGATAGAGCTGGGCAAAGAGGCTACCGAATTCCTGATAGAGAAAGGTTTCGATCCGGTATACGGCGCGCGTCCGATAAAGAGGACGATCCAGAGGTTCCTTGAGGATCCGCTTGCCGAAGAGATAATCTCCGGGAAGATAAAGAAGGGCGGAAAGGTAAAAGTAGGCGCTAAAGCAGACCATCTTTCATTCGAATAAAAACCTAACGGAGATAATTTGAGCAGGCACAGGTCAAATCCCGTTTTAATGATAGCCGGGCTGGTCCTGTTGGCGGTACTTTTATTGTTGGATATGCAGGGGAGGGTCTTCCTTACGGGCTTCAAGGCCGGTGCCCTTGACCTCATAAGGGACAAAATAGGCCTTGAGGGGACCATAGGCGGGCTTGAAGGAGGCGTCTTCAGGGGGATAATACTTAGAGACGTTACCCTGTATTTGCCGGAGACTGCGGAAGACAGGAAGGAAATTTTCTTTTCCGCCGTTTCAATCGAATTGGACTACCGGTTGTGGGATGTCGCCTTCGGGCATTATGACAGCCTGGACAGGATAACGTTCTCTTCGCCGAAGATATTCTTCCCCGGAAAAGACATGAAATGGCCCGTGCCGCGTATATTCGACCCGGCGTGGGGAGGAACCACTATATCCGTTGTCGACGGTTCTTTATATAACGTGCAGCAGGTACCCGTTATATCCGGGGTAACGGGGAATTTCAGGATAGGCGCAGACGGGGTAGAGTCCAGGAGGATAAGTGCCAGTGTTCTGGGCCAGTCTTTTATCGGGAACGGTAAAGTGGGTTTTCCCCTGGAGAGTAAGGCCGTAAAGCTTGAAGGTTCTATCAAAGGTAACGGTTATTCACTGAACGCCAAGCTTGACGGGGTCATCGATAAAGTTTTTGTGCACGGCTCTTTTGACATTTTTGATACTCTTAACTGCAATTTTGCCGGCAATGTGGATACTTCCTCCGAGGGCACGGTATCTTTCAACAACTTCAGGTTCGGCCCGCAATTCTTGCTCAACGGGTTGTTGCATACCGAGGAAAAAGGGTTTAGTTTTGACCTGTTCCCTGAGGACACGAAAGGCAACGCTACCGCTATGGGCGAGATCAGCAAGCTTGCCGTATCCGGGGACCTTTCGAGATTGCCGCTTTTTACGTTGGATATATGCGCCAACCATATAAAAGTTTTCGGATTCGATATCATGTCGAACTACGAGATAAACGGCAAGCTCGATTACGGAAAGGATGGCGAGATTGAGTCTGTCAGCGGGGATTTTATTACGTCAGGTTCCCTGATAAATTACGATCCCGTCAGAGAGGTGAAGGGTGCTTACGAGTTCAAGGACGGCAGGTTGAAATTGACAGGGGTCAATTACGGTGAAGTACTGGTAGTAAACGGCTCGGTCTGTGTCGGGGATGAAAGAGATCTTGAATTACATATGAAATTCAGGGGAACGCAGTTAGGCGGGCTTACCGACCTTGCCACGGAAAAAGGCATGATCTCCGGGACGGTGTTTGGCGATTTGTATGTCAGGGGAAAGCTGGGCGGGGCCTTGAGCATAAACGGCCAGCTTGACCTGATAAACGGCAATATAAGCATTATACACTATAACTCGGCAAAGATCACAGTAAGGGGGGTCGGAACAAGACTTGAATTTATCGATTCGAAAGTTTATACTGATGATAGCACCCTTATGCTTGAGGGGTATGTAAACTTGTCCGATCTGTGTACGCCAAGGGTGTTTAATAACGTAGAGATCAAATCCGATCCCAGCACGGTAGTCTGGGCAGGCGCCAGCGTTACCCAGACGCCGACGGGCGGTGATGAATATATCACCGGGGCCAACCTGAACGAACAGTTCAGGGTGAATTTTAAGACTTATGAAGCGCAGAAGGTCGACCAACAGAGGCCGAGGCAGAACGAAATGGAGTTGGAATATAAGCTCGGGAACCCGGCCAACCTGAAGGTCAGGATGAAAGAGGATGATGAATTCATCGGCGTGGAACATAAGGTGAGGTTCTGAATCTATGAACGGCTGGATATCCCAATTAGGAGAACGGTTCATCGGTTTCCTGCGTTATTCGGGGGGAGTTACCGTGCTCATGGTAAGGACGGTACTCAGTTCTTTCGTGCCCCCGTTCAAGCGTAAGCCCGTATTGGAACAGATGGTCAAGATCGGTATCGACAGCCTGCCCATAGTCTTCCTGACCTGCCTCTTTACCGGTATGGTCCTGGCCTTGCAGAGCGCTTACCAGATGCAGAAGATGGAGGCGAAGCTTTATATAGCAAGCCTTGTAGCGCTCTCGCTGACAAGGGAACTCGGCCCTGTGCTTACGGCCCTCGTAGTGGCGGGCAGGGTAGGGGCATCCATAGCCGCGGAACTGGGGACGATGAAAGTGACCGAACAGATAGACGCCCTCGAGACATTGGCGTCGAACCCGATAAAATATCTTGTAGTACCCAGGTTTATAGCGCTTTTCTTCATGTTGCCTCTCTTGACGATATACGGAGATATAGTAGGCATAGTAGGCGGGTATATGATAGGTGTCTGGAGACTGAATATACTCAGCAACCTTTATTGGGACATGACATGGAACCCACTCAAGATCAAGGATATAGCGACGGGGCTCATTAAGTCCTTTGCGTTCGCGGTAATCATATGCATAATAGCGTGCTATGAAGGTATGAGGGTAGAGGGCGGCGCAGAAGGCGTCGGCTCGGCTACGACTAAGGCGGTCGTGATCTCGTTCATACTTATAATAGCCGCCGACTGCCTGTTCACGGCGTTGTTTTATTTCGGGTTTTCATTCTAAACATGATAGAGCTCATAAACCTTTGCAAGGCTTTTGACGACCACGTCGTCCTGGATAATGTAAACCTTACCATCAGGGACGGCGAGACGATAGTTATAATCGGCCGCTCCGGTACGGGAAAGAGCGTAATGCTCAAGCATATTATCGGCCTGATGAAACCGGATTCGGGACAGGTCATCATAGACGGACAGGATGTCACCAGACTGGGCGGGAAGGAGCTGAACGACCTCAGGCTTAAGTTCGGCATGCTTTTCCAGGGTGCGGCCCTGTTCGATTCCCTGAACGTCCGGGATAACGTTGCCTTCAGCCTGATCGAGCACACTAAGATGGACGACGCTGCCATAGATAAAAGGGTGGCGGAATGCCTGGAGCTCGTGGGGCTCAAGGGCATAGAGAACCTCAGGCCTTCGGAGCTTTCCGGGGGCATGAGAAAGCGCGTCGGGCTGGCCAGGGCGATATGCATGGATCCCAAGATAATACTTTATGACGAACCGACGACAGGCGTGGACCCGATAATGGCGGACGCGGTCAATGACCTCATAAAGGACCTGCAATCTAAACTTAGGACCACGGCCATCGCCGTCACGCATGACATGACCTCGGCTTACAAGATAGCCGACAGGATAGCGATGTTATATAAAGGCAAAATAGTCGAAATAGGGACACCGGAAGAGATAAAGAACACTTCAAACCCATTGGTAAAACAATTCATAACCGGGGCCGCTACAGGTCCCATAACCGAGGACTCATAATTCAATATTGCAGGAGGCCGGCATGAAAAGAAGGATGGACCTGGAATTTAAGGTAGGTATATTCGTGGCGATCGGCATCGCCATCCTTATGTCCATGGTATTTTCCCTCAAAGAATTGAAATATTCCCAGCAGAGGTATACCATAAGGCTGCGTTTCGATTTCGCCAACGGGATAGAGATCGCCGCCCCGGTCAGGCTTGCCGGTGTCCAGCTTGGGGAGGTCAAGGACATCCAGATAGCCTACGATGATAAGGCGAACAAGACGGTAGTCGATATCTACGCCTGGCTGGACAAGAAGGCGAAGGTCGAGAAGGATGCCGAGGCGTTCATAAATACACTCGGTCTTATAGGGGAGAAGTATGTCGAGATACTCCCCGGGACACCCGGAAGCCCTGTCCTGAAGCCCGGGGACATGCTGGCCGGCCGCGAGTCTGTCCCGATGGAAAAACTTACCGAAAAGGGGTACGAGATAGCCAACGGCTTGGGAGATACTATAAAGAATTTTAACAAGCTCGTCGGCGATCCCGAGACCCAGGTTGCTTTCAAATCGACAATGCTGGACCTTCAAAAGTTCATGTCTTCCGCAAACGTGATAATGGATAAGATAAAATCAGGGGAAGGGACCGTTGGGAAGCTTTTCATGGAAGACGGATTGTATAACGATCTCGATGCTTTTGTAAAGGACCTTAAAGCGCATCCCTGGAAACTTCTCCAGAAGCCGAGGGGAGAGAAGAAATGACGTTTACGATAGTCAGGTCTTTTTTTATACTTTTATGCGGTTTGATGGGCTATCAACTGGGCGATATCCTCAAGATAGGCGCTTTTTCCCAGAGCATCGGCGCTATTGCGGGAATCATTGTTGCGGGAATGGTGATAGTGCTTGAGTACTCCACGAAAAGGGTCTCGGTCAAAGGGCTCTCCTCTGCGGTATTCGGTATAGTATTCGGCATACTTTTTGCCTGGCTGATAATAGGCGTATTCAAGCTTATACCCATGGATGACGACCTCAGGGCGGAATTCAACGGCATTCTTATACTTATATTTGCTTATTTGGGCATGGTAATGGCGGTAAGGGGGAAAGATGAGTTCAATATAATAATCCCTTATGTGAAGCTCAGAAGGGAAGACCAGCGCGAGGAGTTCATTGTTCTTGATACTTCCGTGATCATAGACGGCAGGATCGCCGATATCTGCCGCACTAAATTCCTGGAAGGCAAATTAATTATTCCGCGTTTCGTCCTGAAGGAACTCCAGCAGATCGCCGATTCGGCCGATCCCATCAAGAGGAACCGCGGGCGGCGCGGCCTGGATATGCTTAACAAGGTGCGCAAGTCCGGCCAGATGGAGGTCAGGATACACGAGGACGATTTCCCTGACATAAAGGATGTAGACGCGAAGCTCATAAAACTGGCCAAGGCGCTTAACGCCAAGGTGTTTACCAACGATTATAACCTGAACAAGATAGCCGAACTACAGGGCATAAACGTGCTGAACATAAACGAACTCGCCAACGCCCTGAAGCCCGTTGTAATACCGGGTGAATTGCTCGAGGCCAAAGTGGTAAAAGAAGGCAAGGAGTATAACCAGGCGGTAGCGTATCTTGATGACGGGACCATGGTGGTCATAGATAATGCCAGGCACGCGATAGGGCATACCGCAAAAGTAACGGTTACATCTGTCCTGCAGACAGCCGCCGGGAAAATGATATTCGCTAAACTCGATTCACAGCGATAGGAGAGAAGAGATGAAGGTGGCCGCAATAGTTGCCGCCGCCGGTAAAGGCGAGCGGATGAAGGCAAAGACGCATAAGGCTTTTGTCGGTTTGGGTAAAGATCCTATATTGTCCCATACGCTTAGGGCACTTGAGGCGTCGAATACCATCGGCGAGGTGATAATCGTAGTCCACCAGTCCGATCTGCCCAAAGCGCGCCTTCTCGTAAAGAAAGGGAAGTTTGGCAAGGTTAAGGATATCGTCGCCGGCGGTAAGCGCCGCATGGACTCAGTCAAGAACGGCCTTGACGCCTTGAGCGAAGACGCGGATTTTGTAATAGTCCATGACGGCTGCAGGCCGTTCGTGGATAATAAGATGATAAATTCTGTCATAGATGCGGCGGACACGTTCGGGGCAGCCATAACGGCCCTCCCGGTAAAGCCGACGATCAAGCAGGTGGAGAGGGGCAATTTTGTAGCCGCGACCCTTGACAGATCTACGCTTGTAGAGGTGCAGACGCCTCAGGCGTTCCGCAAGGATATATTGTTAAGGGCTTACGACAGGGCTTTTACTGCTGTAACGGGGGAACCGGAGGAGGCGACCGACGATGCCGTCCTCGTCGAGAGGATGGGTATCAAGGTGAAGGTTGTCGACGGGTCCGCCGACAACATCAAAATAACCACACCCGAAGACCTTAAACATGCCAAGGCTCTGGCGGGGGTGAAATAATGAGGGTCGGACTGGGATATGACATACACAGGCTTGTCGAGGGCAGGAAATTGTTCCTCGGGGGGGTAGAGATCCCTTATATAAAAGGACTCGATGGTTATTCCGACGCCGATGTGCTCCTGCATGCCGTATGCGACGCGATACTCGGTGCAATGGGCAAGGAAGATATAGGGATACATTTCCCCAACAATGATCCGGAGTTCAAGGGAATAAGCAGTATTGAACTGCTCCACAGGGTTTCCGACCTCGCCCGGAGAGACGGTTTCAGGATAGTGAATGTCGATTCAACCCTCATAATGGAAGAACCTAAGATATTGCCTTTTAAGGCCAAGATGAGGAAGACCATGGCTTCGGTCCTTGCGATAGATGAAAGCCGCGTCAATATAAAAGCTACCACGCAGGAAGGCGTAGGGTCCATAGGGCGCGGGGAGGCCATAGCGGCTTATGCCGTGGCTTCCGTAGAGGAGACCAAATAGATGTATATATTACTGATAATTATAGCCGCGATAGCGGTAATAGCCCTGATAAAGATACTGGTCATCTCGGCGGTATTCAGGTCGGAGATCCAAGCTATATTTGAGCGTGATCCCGCAGCCAAGAACACTTTTGAGGTGATATTGCTATATTCAGGTCTTCACGCAATAATATATTACAGGATAGCTCACGCCATGCATTCCGCCGGGATACCACTTCTGCCGAGGATGCTTTCGCAATTTGCCAGATTTGTCACCGGTATCGAGATACATCCGGCGGCGACTATAGGCAAAGGTCTTTTTATAGACCACGGCATGGGAGTGGTCGTAGGCGAGACCTCCGTAATAGGGGATAACGTAACACTATACCAGGGTGTTACCCTCGGGGGGACCGGTAAGGAGAGGGGGAAGCGCCACCCGACGATAGGAAAGGACGTTGTCATCGGCGCCGGCGCGAAAGTCCTGGGTAATATAACCGTGGGCGATGACGTAATGATAGGCGCAAATGCGGTCGTGATAAAGGATGTTCCGGCGGATTCTACCGTGGTCGGTATACCGGGAAGGATAGTCAAGAAGGAAGGCATGGATATCCCGGGCATAAGGCTTGATCATTCGAACCTTCCCGACCCGTTGACGCAGTCCCTTGACCGCCTGCAGGATGAGATAAACCATATAGAGGGCGAGCTTAAGAAACATCGCCAGAACCTGAAATAATCGCATAATGCCGATCTCGATATACAATACCCTCACCGGGAAGAAAGAAGAATTTAAACCCATGGAGTCCGGCCGGGTCCGCATGTACGCATGCGGGGTTACCGTCTATGATGAGTGCCACCTGGGGCATGCGCGCAGTGCGTTCATATTCGATTTTATCAGAAGGTATCTGATATTTCGCGGTTATAAGGTAACTTTCGTCAGGAATATAACGGATGTAGATGATAAGATAATAAACAGGGCCAGGATGGAGACAGCCGACAACTCCTCGCCGCTCTTTGGAAAGGACCTGAACACCGCGACCAGAGAGGTGGCAGAGCGATATACGAAGAGTTTTTACTCGGACATGGATTCCCTGGGCATCTCCCGCGCCGATATAGAACCCAAGGCGACCGAGCATATCAAAGAGATAATAGCCATGGTCTGCGCCCTGGTAGATAAAGGCTGTGCTTACGAGTCCGGAGGAGATGTATATTTCGATGTCAGGAAATTTCCCGGATACGGAAAACTTTCCCACCAGGACAAGGACCAGATGCTCGAAGATGCTCATCCCGGCAAACTTGAAAAAAAGAGGGATCCGCTGGATTTCGCGCTCTGGAAATCCGCGAAACAGAACGAGCCGGAATGGGATTCACCGTGGGGTAAGGGCCGCCCGGGCTGGCACATAGAGTGTTCGGCGATGTCCACAAAGTATCTCGGGGAAAATTTCGATATCCACGGAGGCGGGCGCGATCTTATATTCCCGCACCACGAGAATGAGGTTGCCCAGTCGGAATGTTCTACCGGAAAGCCCTTCGCGAATTTCTGGATACATAACGGACTTCTTACCATAAACGGCGAAAAGATGTCGAAATCCCTGGGAAATTATGTATCCATCAAAGGCGTGCTGGAACGTTATCCCACGGACGTTCTGAAGGTTTTCTTTCTCGGGACCCATTATTCGCATCCGATAGATTTTACATGGGAGAAGATGGACGCGGCGAAGAAAGGTTACGAGAGGTTCATCGTATTGCTCGATAAGATAGACAGGCGGCTCTCCGGTGCCGCGCAGGTCCGGCCCGCCAAGTGTGCCGCTGCCGATGAGGCAAAGGAAAAATTCATCGAGGCGATGGACGATGACTTCAATACGCCTTCCGCTCTCGGCACCATGTATGACCTTGTAAGCGCTGCGAACAAAATTGTTGATAGAAATGAAGACATTTCTGTGTTAAAATACGTCAAGGATGCCATACTTGAGCTCGGAGGCGTCCTGGGTCTTTGCTTTAAGGCTTCTTCGTCTGGGCTTTCGGATACCGAGGTCCAGAAACTCGTCGATGCCCGTGTTGAGGCGAAGAAGAGGAAGGATTTTGCCGAATCAGACAGGATAAGGCGGGAGTTGGGGCTCAAGGGTATAATACTCGAAGACGACAAAGACAGGACTTACTGGAGAAGAAAAGTATAAATGCGAATAAAAGCCCACACCAAAGAGACTATCGCAGCCTACGGTTTTCTGGCGCCTAACCTTGTCGGGTTCCTGTTATTCACGTTCCTGCCGGTCTTCATATCCCTTATCCTGAGTTTCTTCCAGTGGGATATCCTTAGCGCGCCGAAGTTCGTGGGTCTTGATAATTTCATACAATTATTGGGTTTCCATAAGGATGCCGCCCTCGGCCATATAGTGGCCAATGACCCTAAATTCTGGCAGTACCTGTGGAATACTATTTTCCTCATGTTCTCCATACCCCTTTGCATGATGGCTTCCCTCGGCCTCGCCATAGCCCTTAATCGCAAGGTCAGGGGAGAGTCGATGTTCAGGACGGTATTTTTCCTCCCATCCATATGTCCCGGCGTGGCTGTTGCCATCCTCTGGTTATGGATATTCAATCCCGAATACGGCATGCTTAACAATATAATTTACTGGGGCGGGAAGCTGTTGGGATTCAACCTTCAGGGGCCGTTATGGTTGAATTCCCCCGGATGGGCAAAGCCGGCCCTTATGCTCATGAATTTCTGGATAGCTATAGGCGGTATGAACATGATCCTATACCTTGCCGCGCTCCAAGGCATACCCAGGGACCTCTATGAGGCCGCCGATATAGATGGAGCCAACGGATGGCAGAAGTTCTGGGCAATAACATGGCCGCAGATAAGCCCCACGACTTTCTTTATATTCATAATGAGCATAATAACCGGTTTCCAGGGCGGTTTCATGCAGGCATACATCATGACCGCAGGAGGACCGGGCGGCGCTACCACCACCATAGAGTATTATATATTCAACAACCTCTACACTTGGCAGAATGTCGGGTATGCAGCCGCTATAGCGTGGTTCCTTTTCGTGATCATTTTCATTGTTTCCCTTGTCAATTGGAGATACGGCGGTAAGCTCGTTCACTATTAAAGGAAGGGTTTAGATGGATAAATACAGACGCGCCGGGGATATAAGACCGGTAAGCGAAGCGGCAAGGAAAGAGAAGATGTTGCAGACGTTCGCCTATGTGATACTTGCCATAGGGGCTCTTTCCATGATAATGCCGTTCTTATGGATGATCACCACTTCGCTCAAGACGCTCGAAGCCATCTATATAAGGCCGAAGAACTGGATACAGATGTTCATTCCGACGATGTTCATCTGGGAGAACTATAAGAGCGCTTTTGAGGTTGTCCCGTTCGCCAGGTTCTACCTGAACTCGATAATAGTGGGTGTAGCGGTGACGATAGGCCAGGTTTTCACGAGCTCATTGGCGGCCTACGCTTTTTCACGTTTGGAGTTCAAGGGCAGGGACAAGCTCTTTTTCGCTTACCTGGCCACGATGATGATACCCGGTTCTGTTACCATGATACCCGTTTATGTACTTATGAGGCTTTTCGGATGGGTCGATACCTATAAGGCCCTTATAATACCCGCGGTATTTACGGCCTACGGCACGTTTATGCTCAGGCAGTTCTTTATGACCCTGCCGAAAGACCTTGAGGATGCCGCGAAAATAGACGGATGCGGTTTCTTCCGTATCTATACGACGATAATATTGCCTCTTTCGAAACCTGCCTTGGCGACCTTGACCGTCTTTACCTTCATGGGCAACTGGGGGAATTTCATGTGGCCCCTGCTTGTCACGAATACCATGGAGATGAGGACCCTGCCGATAGGGCTGGAATCGTTCAAGACCCAGTACTCTACCGACTGGCACTTGCTTATGGCCGGTTCGGTGATGGCGATGCTCCCTATCGTCATAATATTTGTCTTCACACAGCGGTACTTCGTGGAGTCCATCAAGCTTACCGGCGTAAAGGGATAACATATGCGGTCGGGCAAATTCATCACTATCGAGGGACCCGAAGGTTCGGGTAAATCGACGCATTCGCGTCTTCTTTGCGCATACCTTCGCCGCGAAGGTCGCCGGATCATGCATACCCGCGAGCCGGGCGGCACGGGCATCTCCGAAACTATAAGGAAAATACTCCTGAGCAGGGAACATGAAGGCATGTCCGATGCCTGCGAACTGTTCTTGTTCATGGCTGCGAGGGCCCAGATAGTAGAAGAAGTTATAAAACCCGCGCTTAAAAAAGGATATACCGTTATTTGTGACAGGTTCCATGACGCAACCGTGGCTTATCAGGGTTACGGCGCCGGGATGGACCTGAAGATCATAGAGTCCATGCGGAAACTCGCGACAGGACGGCTTAAGCCCGACCTGACCGTGCTTCTTGATGTGGATAGCGCGGTAGGCCTGAAGCGCGGCGGCGCCCGGGACAGGATGGAGAAAAAATCCCTTTCATTCCATAAAAAGGTAAGGAGGGGTTACCTGAAGCTGGCCAAGGCCGAGCCCCGGAGGATAAAGGTCATATCGACCACTTCGTTCTCCGTTAGAAAGGTGCAGGAAGAGATTAGAAAGGCCGTCTTACATGTCCTTCAATAAGGTTATAGGTCAGGACCTGGCCGCGGACCTCCTGAAAAAGGCCATAGAAGATAACA
>Ga0265297_10008614_pt1 | contig 13532 bp, 14 predicted proteins | sample Munlanlwell13791_FD_192502 | JGI IMG/M metagenome (GOLD analysis project Ga0265297, IMG submission 192502) | Leachate microbial communities from a municipal landfill in Southern Ontario, Canada - Leachate well 137-91 | ecosystem: Engineered > Solid waste > Landfill > Unclassified | place... | reverse complement strand
CAGCATTTTCGTAATAGAGTCGTTTTCTCATATTCGCGGGACACTTCTGCTGTAACCATATATCTCCCTAATATTTAACTAGAAACGGTCTAACTTATTATTCTGAGGTACAATTGAACCCTTTTTCGCAAGTGGCCTTGAGATGATATCAACCAAAACGTAGTCAGGATGATCTGGCGATATACCGCTTTGTTGGGCTACGGTCGCGCACCCGCACAAGAAAGATAACGCAAACATCAGGAACAATCTTGGGATTTTTATCGTCTCCTTCTCACTTATTAATCGTATCCAAGTAAAAAACATTGATTTTCCAATCACTTCCATCCTGTTCAACCTCAATATAAGCAATGAGGCTCCCCTTTTCATAATTTAAAAAATACCTATATTCTGTTTGCTTATTTTTGCCACTGAACATGTTCTCATCCAGAAAATAGTTACGAAAAATTGGGAGCTTATCGCTATAATTAATTAATCGACCGAGGCTGTTCTCAATATTTTTAAGATTAACGACGTGATTTTCTATACTTACTTGACTTTTTAAACTTATTGAAAAATATTCGTAGGATTTCTCGTACTCCTTGTTCTTAATCATTTTCAAACAATTCTCGACAGCCTGTTTTGGGCCAGCGGCAAAAGTATTACTAGGAATCGTAGAACATCCCATAAACATAAAAACAAACAAAAGTAGGTTTATTTTTGTTTTCACGCTATTCTCCATAGGATTTAAACGTATTATACTGTGAGTTAGGGCCTATTCCTGTCCAAGGAATGTTTGCTCCAACGCTGATGGCATTACCACAAGTTGTCGAACAAACACGCCCATTGCCTCCTAGAATAACATAATTGTATGACATCGGCGGTTTGCTCGCCGCGAGAGCCTTGGCAGCATTAATTACATTTTGGTTGCCTCTAAATTTGCTAATGATTCTTGCTTGTCGATTATTATATGAGTCTTTCGAATAAGTGCTTACACCCTTTCCAGGGGTTGCGCTTACCCATTGATTTTGTTCTGTTAAAACTTTTACGTGTGAAAATGCCCCGCCTTCGAAGAAAGCAATAGCGTGGCCTACTAATCCATCAGCCTTCATATAAGCCAAATCTCCTGGCTGAACATCTTGATTTTTCACCGTCTCCATCGGCATCATTAAATCCATTGTTGTTGTAATAGCGTTGTCAATGGCGCCAAATTGAGCGCCTTCGCCAAACTCACCACCTTGAATTACCGACGAAACACCACCGGCAATAGCATCCGCACCCAGCGGCCATATGCGACTACCGCCAAAGGCTATAACTGCCCCGGCCATCCCAGCTAATGCGCCCAATCCTGCGTCTCCACCTAGAATAGCTGTTGTCGCTGCACCAGCGGAGGCTCCACCAAGTCCAGAGCCAATAGTGCCAGCCCAGAATGTCCCCATTCCTTTCTCAAGAAAACTCCCAACGCCCATTCCAATGCCGCCGCCAATGGCACCTCCAAGTACACCAAGCCCAATGCCTTGACCAATATTCGTTCCACTTATAGCAGCATTGGCTCCTCCTAAAACTCCCCCTACAACAGCACCAGCAATTATCGGATGGGCAATGGCATAAGCGCTTGCCGCCTTAAAAATGGCAGCTATAGCTGCAAAAAACCAAAAGTGTCCTGTTGGGTCAGTGAAACTAACAGGATTGTTTTTGGCGTAAGCATATCTATTAAGGCTTATTGATTCGAACGGTTCTGGCGCTACCGTATCTGGTGTAATAAACCTCCCTAAGGATGGGTCATACTATCGGGCGATTCATTACTTATTCCCGTTTAGAAAGAGCAAAATCTTGTCAACTACTGAAAATATTCTGAATTTTTTCAGTAGTTGAGTCCCTTTTATTTTAAGGTCTCAACCCGGAAAGTAAAGCTAATTTTCAAAGAGCACTTTAGTTCAGGGACAACGCCTTTTTCTCTCGAGGATGGCATCTCTGGTGAATGCTTTTGAGATCCAAGGGCGTTAATCTCGTGTAGACCTGGGTCGATGTAATTTTCTTATGACCCAACTGTTCCTGAACATAGCGGATATCCGCGCCGTTCTTAAGCATTAACGTTGCACAGGTGACTCTGAAAGAATGCGTGGTGATATTTTTTCTAAAGCCGCATTCGTGGGCGTATTTTTTAACCATGAGCAAGACCGCTTCATTATGCAGGCGATGCCCAGCATAAGAAAGGAACAATGCCTTTCCGTCCCCATTCTCAAGTGCTGGACGTGCGTCTCTAAGATAAATATCAAGATACTCTAAAGCAACTTTACCTACAGGGATAATCCTTTGATAACCTGCGCCACCTTTGGGGGAATTAACGCGTACCATTTCCTGCTGATGGTCTACATCCTCAAGATTTAAAGAACAGAGTTCATTGGAGCGGATTCCGGTCGAAAACAAAATCTCCATCATGGCCTTATCGCGCGCAATTAACGGATTATGATTTAACCTGGGTTGTTCTAAAAGCTCAAAGACTTCCTTTTCATTCATGCAGGTGCGGGGTAATCCCTTCTCTTCTTTTATGCTCTCCAAATCTAAGCTTGGGTCCTTGGGAAGGTAGTCAAACCTCACCAGGAATCTAAAAAACAATCGCATTGACCAAAGCATGTGGTTCTTATAGCCGTTGCTGACAGGATTTCCACGCGCACCAACGTAATTACAGAGGAAGGTATAATATTCCAAGAGCAGGCGCTTATTTACCTGAGCAAGATTCTCGACACCCTTCTCTTCTAAATATTGGAAGAACACCTCAACACTTTTTTTGTACATCTTAATTGTGCTTTGGTCTTTTCCAATGGCTAATTCATATTCAAGGAATTTCATGTTCAGCTTATCGAGTTCCGTGAGATTATTCTCAGGCACAGGTTTTTCGGGCAGGGATTTAGCTTTCTCAACAATTTCTTTGTAATACTTCTCCCACCCTAAGTTTTTTGTTGGATTATTCTTTAATATCCCTTCTTTGCAAAGGTAGCGGAATAATCTGACCACGCATCGCAGTCGATTTATCTGGCTCTTTACCACCAAAGAATCGGCCCGGGCATGCACAAACTCATCCCAAAGAAATTGCCGGTATTTGATAATAGTGCTTTCGGTGACGGGATAAACACTGCCGATCTCATTCGCCAGAAGATATTTGATGAAGGACTTAAGATGTTTTTCAACTTGATTCAAATAGAAATAAGAAATCAATTTTTCTTGATCTCCAAAATATCGTTTCAAGATTTCGTCATAAGTGTAAAAGTGGCTGAGTTGTTTCTCAGGCAATTCTGGCTTGGGTAAAATTTCGATGCCCCTGGCCTCGTTGCGTTTGAGTTTGCCAATTTGAATTAGAAAGTCAAAAAACATAGCAATATGCTTAATGCAAGACATAACAGAACTGCGCTTAAAATCACGCTCATCGTAAAGAAACTTCTGGAATTCTTTCAATAACTCTTCCGTAACCTTTTGGGGCTTAGTGACGCCTTTTTCGGTCAAAAATCGAATAAGCTGTCGGCTGGGATTCTGGTAAGTAAGAATGGCAATACGAGATTTTCCTTCATTTGACAGATACTCGCCGTAAACATCCAGTAGATCAGATAATGAATCTTTGTTATGACTATCTGCTACATACTGTGCAAGCTGCTTTGGAGGTAATTCCTGCTTAGGTAAGATTTCAATTCCTCTGGCCTCGTTACGCGTAAGCTTACCGATCTGAATCAGAAAATCAAAGAACATCCTAATGTGTTGCATGCAGAACATAACGGAACTTCGCATAAAATCACGTTCCATATAAAGGAATTTCTGGAATTCCTTCAATAATTCTTCTGTGACCTCTTGAGGCTCGATGACACCCTTCCCAGCCAAGAACTGGACAAGTTGATTGTTGGGATTCTTGTAAGTGATAATCGCTCTGTGAGATTTGCCTTGTTTAGACAAATGCTCACAGTAAGCATTAAGAAGCTCAGTTAATGAATTTTTATTTTCGTAATTGACCATTATTTTTTACCCTCTACTGGCTGTAGAGGCTTTAGCTTCATTTTATAACTCATACATTCGCATTTGGCTATTCAAGTGCGAATATTAAAGGCAAAAAAAATTTACCTTAGAATTCCTTCTTTCTTAAGCAATTGGATACTTTGATTGCCGATTGAGCCTGTTTTGAACCACCTGGTTACGGACGACGGCGGTATGCCTAAACGTTGCGCTAACTCATATTGCTTGATATTATGAGTCTCTAGATATTCCTTGATTTGTTCAATTATTTTCAGGTCTTTTACCATTGGGTATTCTCTTGAATATTCAATTATAAATTATACTGGCAGGATTATCTTTGTCAACTATTTTTATGCGTGTTATATGTGTCCACTTTATCGCCAATTTTATCGTCTAATCTTCGTTCGTAATGGCTGCAACCGCTCCATGATAAATTTAATATACTCTTTATAATCGGCTGCCAGCTCCATGGGATTTTTTACAAGCTTCCCGGGAGTTCCAAATTTAGATGATAACTGGTGCATTAAATCAACTTGGTCTTGCCATGACATAGGAGAGATATTCGATTGCAGGATGTCTTCAAAATAACTTTCCGCCTGTTCATTAACGATCCATTCAAAGATGCTGTCGATAACAGATTTCATTCCGCCGTTGATTCCTTTTTGGGACATTTGACAGGCGCCTTTTGCTCCCCCGATTTTCGCAAACGCCCTGTTCACTATTTGCTCTGCGTAGCCTTCGGCCAGCCATTCTGGTGTCGATATTTGTCCTCCTATTGATGTCGCGCTCATTTGATAGGCGTAGTATCGCCCGATTTCTTTGCGGAATTCTTCCCAGCTTTGCACAGTAATTTTCTGCAAACGATATTGTTCTCGTGCTATCGCATGTGGCAGATGAACGGCTTTTGCGATATTTTCTTCATCCAGCATATCTAATATTTTGTTTAAATCCGGCTTTGCCATTTATTTTCTCCAATTGACCGCGCAATTTACCTTTCATAAGCTGGGGAGAGTTTGGGGCGAATTTATAACCCTGCAATTATATTTCATCGTAAAGAATTTCGTTCTTATCACTTTTTTGATTCTTAATTAGTTGCCGGTTTTTAAGGCTACCATCAATTTTTACAACAGCATAATATTTTGAAATGGATTCGTCTTTGATTTTCTGAGCAAAGCCATTTCCATTTAACTCCTGCGGGCGTTCCATTGTCTGAAAATTTACTATCTTATTTCCCATCTTAACGTACCCTTTTCGCGCCCCTTTTCGCATTAAATCTTTATATTCAACTTCCGAGAAAAATTCTTTATAGATCACCTGTGCGTCTTTCCAATCGACATCAAGGACAATCATTGTGCCCACATTGCCCAGGGCGAGCTTTATTGAATCTTCCAGGCTTTCTTTCTGCTGGTACGCCAATATCATGCGCACTTGATATTTCCTTAATTCACGCAGACAATCTTCAAAGCTCTTGACGGAAAACCGCGAGAACTCATCAATATAAAGGTTAAATGGAATCCGTTGACTGGGCGGGATATTTGCCCGGGACATCCCGGCATTATGAAAGCCCGAAACTATCATTGATCCTGTAACGTTTGAGCAGTCGCTTCCGATAATCCCTGCGGGCAGATACCCTAAGAATATCTTTTTTTCGTCAATTATCTTTCGAAAGTCAATCTTGTTCGTTCTCTGAGAGAAAATCCTTGATACTTTCTCTGGCAATAAAAACATTGTCAGCTTATTTAATACCCGATGGATTGTGGTCACCGGCATTCGCTCAAAAATATCTTCCCAAAACATACTCACTTCTGGATTATCAATAATAGGTAAAAGCCTTTCTCGCATTTCGTATGCCTCTTTTGTTTTTGAAAGAAGGATTCTCGCATCGGCCAGGCAGAGGTTTTTTCCCTTCAACAGTGTCCAGAATACCACCATTAGCACCGATTCGATCAGCTGTCCCCAGGCATTGGCCGGAAAAAGAGAACGGATGTTTACAATTAAATCATCGACTTTTTTGCCGATATCTTCTCCTTCTCCAAGCTCAAAAGGGTTGTAACAGACCGCGTGATCTTTTTCGCACGGAGAAAAATATACGCAATCTTTTATGCGATTTTCGGGGATAAGATAAATGAGCCGCTCAATCAAATCCCCGTGCGGGTCTATTACCCCTACTCCGTGTCCTTTCTCTATGTCGGAAAGGATCATGGTTTCCAGCAAATAACTTTTCCCTTTCCCGATAAGTCCTCCAACCGAAGTATGGATGTCTCTGATTCGCTCAGGTTGTTTGATTATTATTTCCTTGCCGGCATACTCATTGATGCCCAGAATTACTCCGTCGTTTTCAAGGAATTGTTCAGACGCCTTGAAGCCTATTGCTTTGTCTAAGGGGAAATCCTCTCTTGTGACGACTTCTTTTGTGCCTAAATTGCATAATGGACAAAGTTCTGCTGTGGTGAATATCGTACCTGGTCTTCTGACAGCACCGACAGCTATCATCTCTATGAGTTCTTTCTCAGAGACGACTTTCAAATAATCCGATTTCGTTAGATAACTGAATTTTCTATCGCTGTATTGAGCGCTTGAAATGACAAGACTTAAACTATCCAATACGCCCTTGACTTTATCTACTTGGCAGAATGTGCCTACTCTGAGGCTTGTTGCAAAGTACGGTCCCGACAATTTTTTTCTTGCTTCTTTGTAATTTTCAGCACCAACTCCGGAGTTCGATAAAATTGGCGCTCGAATGGCTGCATAAGGCGTGGATTCAAATTCGCTTTCAATAAGATTTACAATGTTTTTCTCCCAAGGATAAACCGTACTTTTAAAAATAATCTGAAAGAATCCGAACTCTTTTTCCGGCAAATTGCTTAAGGCAGAATAAATTGATAGCAATGGGGTAGACGAGTTTTTTAAGGCTTCGTAATCAATGAGCGGCCACCAATAATTTTGTGGAGCCACGAAATCACGGAGGTCGAATGAGTATCCTTTATCCTTAGCTTTACCGCTCGCGTTTATGTATTCAGTAAATTTGCTTGCGTTATTGATGTCGATTTGGATATTGGGAAATTTTGTTTTTAATGTGTTGCTGATGGGAGCAATGTCTTCTTTGGCGACGCATAGCTCACAGTTTATTGCCGTGGAGTTGCCCACCACCATGCAAGAAATCGGATTTTTCACTACACCTAATTCTCGAAGTATAATGTCAAAATTACGCCAATCTAAATCATCGGATGTCGAAAACCAGAGACGGAAAAATACCTTTTCGGGACGTTTCTTCTCTGGGACGGCGACAGAATCAGTACCCGTCATATGCGGAAAATTTCTTAGGTTATATGGCTTAAAATGTGGTTCAATATCGACTTCGGAAGATATATCGCGGACAGACCCCTTGACCGCTTCTTCTTGGATGGATTGTTTAAGAAGATTTTGTATGCCGTCGATAAACAATTTTTTACCGTCAAAATCTGCGCCCATAAATTAATTCTTCTTTACAATTGCCATTAACTCATTTTTCTCCGCACAAGGAACGTGCCAAATCGGATTAAACGAAGATCCCTGATAGATTTTATCGAATGACGTTATCCAGACTATCCCTTGGGTATCGATTTTTTGGCACAAGTCTTGGATATGGTTGATTCGTTCCGGTGTCGTCACGAAGAGTATGCGAAAACCTTTAAAATTAAAATTGTGCTTGTCCGCTAAATGCTGGTATTTTTTGCATTGGAGATAATCTATGTATGCTTTAAATTTCTTTGAGACATCGGCAGCATTGCGGAATCCCGAAATCACTTCTTTCCCAGTATCGATTTCAAGGAAAAACAGGCTTTTGCCTTTCTCGCTTTGCAGAACAATAAGCGCATCCGGAATAAAAACTGCTTTATTTCTTCCAATAAACGGAAGCCCGCTCTGCTGATCATCTTCTTCAATATCACTTCTTCTTACAGCCCTGATTTCATTACCCAGTTGATGATAAAAAGTGTACTCTCCATGTTCAGCGCAACAACCTTTAAGGCAAAGAATGAAATTGGCAATTTCAAGATCATGGTTGGCAAAGAGCGGGTTCTTGGGCGGATGATAAAAACTAAAAACTACTCCGCCCAGACAGTTAATTTCCGGCTTTCTGTTTTTGTTGAGATAATAGACACGTTCCCACCGACCGCAAGAATTAACCTGCACCTTCTCAAACCACAAAAGAAACCCATTATCACAAAGGTATTTCAGTCGCCGTCTTGCGACTTTGATTTTGCCGTCAAAAAAATATTTTGCGATAAGTGAAGTGCTTAAATACTTTAATTGCGCTATCCATTTGAGCACTTCAATATCTCGCTTCGTTATTTTCATCAATACTTCACTCCTTTGCCATTACGATAGGCATACTTTTAGATTGACATCAGCCATGCTGACAACATCTGCGTTGCGTACTTCGACCCATTTCCCATCTAATTTATAACCGTTTATGCGCGTGCCGTTCGTGCTTCCGGCGTCTCTGATTTTCACTCTGCGACCGTCAAATTCGATTTCAAGGTGTCTTTCTGATACATAACAATTGGCGCGATCAATGTTATTTCTGCCTATAACTGCCCGCCCAGGCTTCATCCAAAGCTCATTTCCATTTCCATAAACTAAAATTAGGTTTTTACCCTTTGTATTTCCTGAAAGTAAATCCTGGTACGATGACAAATGGTTAAATAATTCCGTTGCGCTCTGATATCTATCTTTTGGATTCAGCTCGATTGCCCTATCAATTATTCTTCCAGCAGTCGGGTAAAGCCTGCTCACAACTGAAATATCAGGCTTATACCCCATTAGAGCGTTCTCTTCCCAATGAGCTGATTCGTTCGCAAAGACACTGCTTCCTACTAACATCTCAAAGAAAACGACTCCGATAGAGTAAATGTCTGTTGCTTCAGACAAATAATCATGACGAAGTAATTCCGGCGCTGCGTATGGTTTAGAACCTCTTGACGCGCTTGCCCTTTTCCCGGTTACTTCAAAACAGCTAAAATCAATAAGCCTGGCACTATCATCACGCAATACCATCACATTACCGGATTTAATATCGGACGAGAGAATCCCGATGCTATGGAGATCAACGCATGCTCGTGTAATACATCTTGTTATATAAACTGCTTTCTTCTCTTCTATCTTCACGCCGCCAGCCAACACATCCTCAAGAGATTCTCCGTCAACAAATGGCATTACCAAGTTTATAATTCCATTCTCCAAGAATGTCTTTTCAGCCGTGACAGCATAGTCGCTTCGGATATTCAATTTTGATTCAGCAAAAGCTTTTTCTGCAATTTCTGGTATTAGCTTATCCGGGAAAAAACGTTTTACTGCGGCTTCTCTGTTTCTTTGTCTATCACGGCATTTATAAATAACACCTGTACTTCCTTCTTTAACAAGCTCTTTCACTTGGTATATCCCGCCGACAATATCTCCGTTTTTAAGATATGCAACTCCATTATTCATCTCTACTCTCGAGTTTAAAGTTTGTCATGCCAGCCAATAGAATATGCCCTTTGGAGAATTCGACTGGCTCCGTCAACTGAAGATAAAGCCCGTTGGTTGAACCTAAATCTTTAACTTCAACTTTGCCGTCTTTCAACGTAATGGAAAAGTGGCGGCCGGAAATATAGGGATCGCTGATGACTATCCCGCTGCATTCTGGCGATGCTCCTACAATGATTTCCTTCCCTTCTTCAAGCGCATACTTGGCTTCCAGGCCACTCGCTTTATTGTGAACGACAAGCGAAATACCTTGTTTTCCTTTCGGGTTCTCTTCCTGATTCTGAATCTGAGATTGTCCTTCCTGCCCTTCTGAGATTCCTTGTTCCTGCTGCGTTTCATTATTCTTTTCTTGATTGGTCATTGTCGTCCCTCCTCAAATTTTGATTTTTTTAACTTTATTTTTCTGTTTCTGAGCCATATATACGCGTTTCTCGATTCAGAATTCTCGTTGGCTTGTTTTGTTGTGGCATGACTACAGAAACAATAACGGTGAGATTGTCATCCGAATCGTTCTCGAGTGCTTTTTGCACAAGATTCTCGGAAACATCGAGTTTGTAACTGTCTGAATTTTGTAATATTTTTTGGATATCCTGTTCGGATAAATAACCAAATACGCCATCGCTCCCGACAAGAACAGTCGAGATATTGCTGTAAGGCAGTATGGTAAAATCTGGCTCACAATCTTTATACCCAACACATCTCACAAGTGTTGACTCGAGATTCTTCTGCCCCGCTAATTTTTCCCTTGGGATACCTTGTTTTACGAGTTCCTCAATGACGTTGTGTGGCTTGGTTAGCCGTTTAAAACCTGAACCGTCTAAGAGATACGCCGGACTATCTCCTATCCAAAAAACACCTATTAACCAGGGGGTTATTATCACAAGAGTAATGGTCGTCCCAGGACTAACCCAATCCTTACGAGAATCCTTGAGACGAATGGCTTCTTGCGCAGCAGAATTTACGGCGTTTAAACCCAACTCTTTAAGTTCTGGAATCCCAAAAATATTTTTGTTTTGTGAGAGATGCCAGCCGACATGAGCGAGAACGGATTTAAGCGTGAGTTCCGCAAGTTCTCCTCCTCCCAATTCCCCGTTAGCATCCGCGATTCCAAGAATTATTGTTTCGCCAATTTGCACGCTAAGATACCTGTCTTCCTGACGAGGCCTTATTCCTTGCTCTGAACTGACATTAATAAAATGTTCCATATTGTTTTTGACCTCATCGTTTTACTTGTATAAATTCCTGCTTTGTCTTTTGAGAATGCCCGTAAGTTTGACCGCATCCAACACATGGTAATAAAATGGCTCTCCAGAAGCGGAACGACTGGCGATACTGCGCAACAATCCTTCGTCAATGTTGTTGCCACACCCAAACCCGATTGTATGGATTTGAAGATTCGGATAAGTCCGCTTCAAAATTTCTGCGATTGGAAGGGGATCGCCATCGGTTGGCAACCCGTCAGTCAGGACATAAACTCTTATCACATACCCCTGAGGAGCTTTTTTACATTGTTCGATTGCTAATTTTAACGCGCCGCACATGGCAGTCAGTCCTTTGGGGCTTATCTGCTGTATTTGTTGAAGCATCCCGTAGGGATTTTGTCCTCGAACTTGCATGTCACATAAAACATTTGCCGTGTCACCGAAAGTTATCACGGAGATGTAAGCGGATTCCTGCGAATTCACAAGGAACGTTGACAGCGCATCTTTAACGCCGATGATTTTTTGTCGCGGGTCATTCTGGGCAATCACACTTTCCATTGAAGAAGAGAGATCAGAAACCAACAGATTAACTGTTCTTCCTACATCCATCCTTTCAGATTGCCCCAGAATTGACGTCTGACATCTTACAACTTTAGTTCGATCATCCGACAGGTCACCTATATTTGACCTATCTCCTATCCATGTTCTTGTACCTCCCATGACAACACCTCCATTTTAAAAGATTAATATTATCTTCCCGTTTATCGCCATTATGGCGGCGGGGACATTTGCAGACCGTACTGATTACTCGACATTGATTGAGACCTCGTTCCCGGTAAATGTTCATTTGCAATCTGGACACTCAATAGCCACAGGAATGGTAAGGTCACCATTACCGTGTGTCTAATGGCATCATGCGCGTTGCTCAAAACATTTATGGGGTCGGAGAAAAAATTGTATAGCAATGGACAAATAAACATGTGCATCGCAACTCCGATCCCAGCGCACATCGCGATATCCAAAGCCTGCATCCCTGACAAAATAGATTGGATTTCTTGTATGCACGCTTTAGGTGTTGTATGAAAGAACCGGTAAAAAATTGTCAGGGCGAAGATTGAGAGCATAATAAAAAAATCATATGCTGACACATGGAATCTTCCACCCTGAATAACGTGAAAGAACGGGATGAAATCCGTGACCCCATCAGACCTCTGCAAGAGATTCAAAAAGAGTTCAATAAATGGAACTGTTATAATTACTGTTATGATCTTATTTTTCATAAGTTCTTTCCGCTTCTCATCGGTAGTGGGCACATTTAGTGGAATTTATAACTGAGAGAACTGCTCATTAGTTAAAAATGCCCTTCAACAATGAAATAACAATGTGAATGACAAAAATTGACCCTATCGGCGCAAATACCTGGGCCTTCCCTATTGTGAAATAAAAATCTCCCGGCAACCGTCCGATATAGGGAACTTTGTCTCTCAGCAATACGCAGGCTGCCAGAATAATTAATCCGTAGATTATGGTTGATGTATTCATCGTGTTTCTCCTGTAACTGGTTTTAAAAAGGTGTTTTTATCCAAGCGGAACCCCGCTCCATAATTCACCGTCGTTATTGAGAATATCCTTATCTGTAATATGTGTTGGGGGATATTCTTTCCCAAAGTGTGATTTCTCCATATCCTTCCACTTCTGGCCGCTTTTAGGGTTCACGGTACCCCCTAGCTGCTTCCATGTTTCTGTAATCTGCCTTCCCTGACCAAAAGTGTTTTCGCCGTACGCCTCGGAAATTATCGATCCCTTATAACCTTCCGCTATCAAATACTTAATTGCGGACTTAACCGGCATCACGCCCTGTTCAACTGCTAAGTGAGAATGCCCCATGCAAAAGCCGTCAACTAGGTGAATATGTCCAAGAATGTTTTCGTTTACGATTTTCTTAATCTGTTCCAGGTACCAGTCATTGAATCTTGAATCTGTTTCTTTTTTTAGCTCTCCGCACTTTTGTTGAAAATATTTTCGCCACATTCCCAGATGTTGGGTATCAAGTGTGGCTTCTATGTGGTCTTCTGCTTCCTTTTGAGCCTGGGGCAGAGACATGTTCCGGTGTTTCACGAGGTGTTCAGCCATTGCTCTTCTCGCAATTTTTACCATTTCGATAAATTCATCCGGATGGCTGCCATACCCCATTTCGGGAAACAGGTTTTCAGGGGCGATAAAGATGTCATTCTTTAAATTGTGTGTATGAGTAGCGTCCATCGCATACACGCCGACCTCAACATACGACTTAATACTTTGTTTCAACCCGTATTTCCGAATCGAGGTTGTTTGTTCTCGAATAATCTGCTGTTTTCTTACTGCCTGTTCTTGACCGACTACAAGGTTCTGAGTTGATTTAATGTCTTCTTCAATATCCCTTATGGCCGTATTCAATAATTCAGAAGGCATTTTGGAAGCTGGCGGGATGAGCTGCCCGACGATACCTCCTATGCGCGGGTCCTGTCGCATGATTCTCCATTTCTCGTTCTCAGGCATGCTTTTCTCAAGCCGGTCATAAAACTCTTTGACCTTCCTTAATATGTCACGCAGCTCAAACTGTTTATCAAGATGTCTGCCGTAGTAGAGGGCGTAACCTTTGGCAATCTTTTCCTGTGTCTCGGTTGAAGCATAGAGAAATGCCTCTTCAGGGGTAATAACTTCATCTCCAATTGGCTTTCTGCCATGGATCTTTTCAAATTCCTTATTCAGTTCATGAGCTTCTTGAACAAAGTCTTCCCATGTTTCATCTTTCAAAATAAAAATGTTTTTCTTTTTGTCATATTTCGGTAATCGGTCTTTCCT
>Ga0265297_10008613_pt1 | contig 13532 bp, 14 predicted proteins | sample Munlanlwell13791_FD_192502 | JGI IMG/M metagenome (GOLD analysis project Ga0265297, IMG submission 192502) | Leachate microbial communities from a municipal landfill in Southern Ontario, Canada - Leachate well 137-91 | ecosystem: Engineered > Solid waste > Landfill > Unclassified | place... | reverse complement strand
CTTTTCTCAAACGGAACGGAAACGGGAGCAGGCGGGCAAAAATTCCTTCCCCCCAACCCCCTTCCTTTTTGCCCGCCTGCTTGGGCTTCGCCCTAAAATTTTTTGAGCGAGCGGACGGCGGGGCCTCAGAATAAATAACAGAATAAATAAGATGCTTAAATACTATCATAAAAACAAATTTTTATCAATAAAATAAAAAAGCCTCTTCGTTATCTTGTGAGATAAGAAGAGGCTGAAGTTAAGTCGGCCGAGGAAAGATTATCGCAGGATTGAGTATTCCCTTTATTGCCAGCGCCTTACCTTGAAAACGAACGATCGCTTCCTCGACGATACCATGCACGTCAGATTCGGTCAGTGATTTATCCGTGCCTTTCTCTAAGCAGAACTCAAAGATGGCAATGAACAAATCGCTTAATTTGCGCTGAATGGTCGCCGCTCCCTCGACGTGACATTGTTCGTGTCGCTGGACATCTTTGTATAAAAACCAAAGATTTTCAGCGAACGTTTTATGCACTGTTTCGAAAGCAACGCCAAACGCCCGGATGTTTTTGACAAACTGGTTTGTTTCGTAGAAATAGTAACCAGTGCCTTCCTCTCTGATGAGATTACACTGACCACCAACCCTTTCTACAAGCACAGTCCCTGGGATTAGATACAATTCATTGAACAGCTTGTCAAATTGCACCCTCCCAATTGTCCGTAAAAGAGCCAGACTGTCGAGCACATCCTGATACTCCGTCCAAGGGGTAACCATCATGTACCCATACTGATAGTTAATCCCAAGGTCTTCGAGGAGCCGAGTGGCATTGACCGTATCTGATACCGAAGCATTCTTACCCATGTGGGTAAGAATTTTCTCGCTGCCAGATTCAATCCCTAGATAGATTTCCTTAAGCCCAGCTTTTTTGAGGGCATCCAGAACATCTTTTCTGCGAATGTCAGTCACCCGTGCTTCAACGTAGAGCTCGATCTCGGGGACTTCCTCCTGAATAAGCGAAGCGAGCTTCAGAGTCCTTTCGGAATGAACCCTTGATGCTGAGCCGAAGAAATCAGGATCAATGAAACGGTATCGGACGTTGTCAGGGAAGATTCGGCGAAGTTGCAGTATTTCCGCCACAATGTGCTCTGGTGAGCGTCCTCTCCAGATTTGCCGACTACTGGCATCAAAGTGCGGACCGACAGCACAAAAGGTGCATCTGCCAAAGCAACCTCGGCTGCCCTCGATGACAATTTCAGTGCTGTTTTTGTCGGCATACCGTTTAGGAAATGGCAGAGTATCCAGATTGGGTATAACCGGACGATGCGAGTTTATCTTGACCGATCCGTTATCCAATCTCATCGCGATATTCTCAACTTCGTGCCAGTTTTTTCCTAGTCTGATTCTCTCAACTAAATCAACAACGGTAAACTCACCTTCGCCTCTTGCGACAGAATTGACGAAGGGTAATCTTTGCAGTACCGTTTCAGGTTGCAAAGATGGATAGTAGCCGCCCATACAGACGTGTCGGAGATAAGAAGGAGAATTCAGAAGTTTCCCCAACGCATCAATCCAAGGAACCGATTCCTCGGAAATTGTTGATATGCCGAGAAAGAACGGCTGAATTTCCCCGATTCTTTCCGCGACCGAAACAGGCGATAATTGACTCATCCGCGCATCAATGATTTCAACTTGATAACCATGCCTTTCAAGCACAGCTGCCAAGTAGCCAAGGGCTAGATTTTCATCATTGACGTTGGCGGAACGGTACGACCCGGGTGTGTTGGGGCTAACCAACATTATGTTTCCGTTCATCGCTTTTCCTCCTTGGTACTTATTTTGTTCTATTTCAGGTGAAGATGGTTCTCTTTGGCCAGCTCAACAAGACCTAATTGTTTAATCAGTGCCTTGATTTGTGACACCTCTGATTTCCTTAACCTCCATATCAGTCCTTGTCCTTCAGCATTAGTGAGTTTGCCTACGGTTTCAATAGCAGATAACAACAATGCACTGTCTGCTGATGGACTCACCATATAAATCAACTGACAAATTCCAGTGCCGTAAGAACATATCCCCGCAAAAACGGTAGCACCATCATCAGATGATAAGGCGTAGTTTTTGTAAGATAATCCTCCGAGCTGAAATTTTAGGAATCGAAACGGTGACGACTCCTCTGACAGCTTCTCTGATAGCTGTCTCGCCGTTTCAAAATCATCAGCGTCCATTAGTTTGACCTTAAAAGATCTCGGTGTGGTTTTTTTGTCTCGGTACTTAAAGACAGACCAGTAGTGAATTGCTCTAATGCGAAATTTTGATCTCACTATCTGCTCTTGTTCGGCACTGGAAGTCACAATTTCTGCTCTACCTCCGAATGAGAGGCTATCCAAAAACTCGCCGTAGCCAAAAGTTGTTTCTGTGCCGATTACAGCATAATCCTCATATTCGATCTCTTGGTAGAACTCCGGCATGGAAGCCGTAACCATAACCCCTGTTATTTTACCGCTGGGCGAAACAAGGATAAATCTCTGCGGTCTTTCAAGATATTCGTCCAGACTGAGAACCTTACCGATTCTGTCAAACATAATGCATCTGGCCAGATTCCTGAAACTGGTGCCCTCGTAGCATGATAGTAGATGGGTATTGTCGGGATGATTCCTGAGTAGGTAATCAAGCCCCGAACGATAACCCCTGCTATTAAAGGCTACCTTTTGCATGGTGCTTGTTTTACCTTGGCTCATGATCATCATCTCCTTTGTTGTTGATTGTTTATTCATGGCATTGGCTCTTTATGTTGTAAAAGAGCTAAAAATGGCTTGATCAGGCCGTAGCGTAGACGTATATAGTCCTGATCCGAATAATTTTACTGCAATTATGCCATTTTTGTCAATAGGTAATAATTTTAAAAAAACTGTACAAAAACTTGACAGGAAACCAATTTTGATATATAATAAAGTGTTACAAAGTGTAACTGTAACAATGTTCGTTAATAAAAAACCACAAAAAGAGAGGCAGGAGTCATGAACAGCAAAAGTATGTTTGATCAACTGTTTTTCCCACGAATTTCAGAATCGTGGGAAGGAATCGAGGCCGACGAGTTTGTTGGTTTCCTGCACCCCAAATGCCAGGAAATCATTACCGCCGAAAAACTTCATGCCCTCCTTGGTGAGGGTCGGAAGTTGCGTGTGAAGTTCGGGATTGATCCAACGGCTTCAGATATTCACATCGGGCATCTTGTTCCGATGATGTTACTGAGGCAATTCGCTAAAGCAGGTCATCATATTGATTTCATCATTGGTGACTTCACGGCGCTTGTTGGCGATCCTACGGAGCGAGACACTGGTCGTGTACCACTGACCCCTGAACAAATTGCTATCAACATGCAAACTTTTCAGGATCAAGTCAGTAGGTTTGTCGATCTATCTTGTCTTGTAGTCCACCACAATTCAGAGTGGTTGAATCCCATAACATTGCAGGAAGTGTTTGCAATATTTCAAAGGATAAACCTCACAGAAGCTGTCCAGCGAGAAGACTTTCGCAAAAGAATGAGAAACGCCCAAGCGGTTTCTCTGGCGGAAGTATGCTACGGCGTGTTGATGGGAATCGATTCGATTCGCCTGTCAACAGACGTAGAGATTGGAGGCATTGATCAGCTTCTCAACTTCCAGCAGTGTCGCAAGATTATGCGAGAGAAAGAAATGGAAGAGGAAGTTGCGCTGATGGTCCCCCTGCTTGAAGGGACAGATGGTGGCGGTCGCAAGATGAGCAAAAGTTTCGGCAATACAGTGCCGGTAACTGCTAGTTTGGAAGATAAGTTCGGGAAGATCATGTCTATCCCTGATCGACTTATTTTCCAGTACTTCTGCAGTTTCGCCGATGTTCATCAACGCGAAATTGATGGACTGAAAGCATTCACGGTCTCTGATCCATTGGAGGCCAAGAAGCAGCTCGCGACATTTCTCGTAGCTCTCGAAACAAAAGACCTATCCAAGGGTCTGAGTGAACGAGAAAACTTTGAGAGGAAATTTTCGCAAAGAGTGATCACCGAAGAAGACTGTATTCAGCTCACTGCTGATATCGGTCAAAACGTGTTCGCTCTGCTCGTCGCATCAGGAGAATTCAAAAGTAAGGGCGAGTTGCGAAGACTGTTCGAGCAGAAAGCCGTACGACTCATAACTGACGCTGAAGAATCGATTCTCGATACCTCAGCTAACGTCACAGAGTCATGTAAGTTGCGTGTCGGCAAACTTCGCTTTTTCAAGATCAACATCGGTCAATGAGACCATCGCCCCTTTCCCACAGACTTATCGCCATGGGAAAGGGGCTCTTTTTTTACCTTAGAACCAAAGTTTTGGGTATATGCGGGCAAGCTTTTGGTTTGAAGTGGTCCGCCACCTTATCAAATTCGTTTTTGAAAATTACCAACTGCTTAACCAAATCATTTACATATTCTTTTGTAAAGTAAGGTGAGACTGGGTACATTTTCATAACTCCTAATTTTATCCCGGTTTTTGAGGCTTCATAGCCAGAGATGTAATCTATAGCTAATGGACTCCCGTTAATAATTTGTTTTTCTAACAAAAACAAATAAAATTTATGATTATACTCAGCAATTTTAATAGCTATATCGTTTGATTGCTTTAATATTTCTTGATAACTATAATTTAATTTTGGAGGAGTAACAATAAATAAGGTAACAAAATTTTCATCCAATGAATTAACAACACTAAATTCTTTTAACACATTAAATTTATTCTTTACTCTTTCCGAATTTGCAATTAACCCAGCTATTAAATTTCTAAAACCACTCATACCAAGTGATTTTAAAGCTACTAATGCTGAAACAGACCCATTCAATGGCCTTGAAGATTCTAAAGTATAAGTAAATGGAGAATAATTGCCAAATTGTAGCTCTGAGAGTATTGGCTGTTTTAATACTCCCAAGTCATCAATCAACTTCTTATCTTTAGCTATAAAAACACTTGAAAGATATGGGCAAAAACCTGTTTTATGAAAGTCAACACCGAATGAATCAGCATACTTTATCTCAGACACTTTACGATACATACTTTCTAATTTCTTTAACGCAATATTATCTATCTTTTCAGGATTGTTTTTAAAGTCATAGTTTTTAAAAAATAACCAAACCCAGCCGATAACAGAGTCTACATGAATATGAGGAACATATTTTAATTTAAAATTCTTAACTAACTTATTTCTTAATTGAACAATTTTTTTAATTGGATCAACCGTATTATGTAATGTCGTACCACCATTTACTATCATGCAGGGTATTGCCCCACCATCTTTAATAAAATCAACTATAATTTTTTCTGCTTTAGTTAAGTCAATTTTACCCTCATAATCTAACGGCAGTCTTAAACAGTTCGATCTACCAAGACCAAGCCAGTCACAAACTTCTATATGGCAAGGGTGCCCTTGGTCGGTTGATGTTATAGCGATCCTGCCGTTAACTCCCGTTTCTTTAAAATTCTTATTGTACTTATTTAAAGCGATTTTAACGGCATATAAATTAGTACCCTTGCCACCAAACGTAAAAACACCAAAGGCTTTCCTCCAATCCCATCCAACTAAAGACGACATATGTTTTACAACTTCGAGCTCAGTAACACTTAAACCACCGCACGAAACATCTATTGCAAGGTTGGGATTAAATAACATTGTCATTGTTGAGGCGGCAATAGCTGGGATTAATGGAGGAGGCGTTATATTAATCATTGTGCCGGGGTGATGCCACCTAACTGCTCCTTTGAAAAGACTTGATATTTCTTTCATGACTTTCTCTGGATTTTGATTTGTTTCCGGAATTGACGATTTTTTTAAATAGTCTTCGTATTTTTCTGAAACCACGCCGGGAATCCTAGCTTGATTTGCCTTGCCTAATTTTTTTATTGCGCCATCAAGCACCCTCACTTGTTTTATAAGTTCACCACAGTCATCAGTTTTCGGATCAAGAAAATACTTTTTTAGTTTTATTTTTTTCATAAAATGAATAAAATTACCACAAGTGGTAAATTCGTATATTAAAAATTATTAAATAACTCTAACAAAAAATCTCTTGCCTTTCTGTATAATATCTCCCGATTTAACAATAAATTTTAAATCGCTGACGGTTTTTTCATTTATTTTTACACCGTTTTGATCAACCAACCTTCTCGCTTCTGATTTAGTAGAACATAGCTTAGATTCAAGCAAAACTGTCAGTATATTATAATCGGTTGGCTTTATTTCTGCTATATCATCGGGAATTTCTTTTTTACTAAATGTTTTTATAAAATATTCTTGAGCTTTTTGGGCGTCATCTTCAGAATGATAGAATCTCACTATTTCAAAAGCCAATTTCATTTTATAATCCCTGGGGTTGCCTCCAGCCTCTAATTCTTTTTTAAATATTTCAATTTTTAATAAATCAACCCTCGTAGTTAAAATAAAATATTTAATAATCAGTTCATCCTGTAAAGACATAACTTTGCCAAACATTTCATTAGCGGAATCAAAAAGATTAATAGTGTTGCCCCAGCTGGAGCTCATTTTTCTACCATCCAGTCCTTCGATCAGTGGATTGGTTATAATATCCTGGGGGTTTTGTTTATAGTGCCGTTGCAATTCTCGTCCGGCCAATAGATTAAAGCGTTGATCAGTACCGCCTATTTCTACGTCTGCTTTTATGGCTACTGAATCATAGCCTTGCATTAAGGGATATAGTAGTTCTCGCAGAGATATTCGTTTACCTCCATCTAATCTTTTTTTGATATTCTCTCTTGAAATAAACTCATTAAGAGAAAACACATCTGCTTGTTTGCCAATCTGGTGGTAGTCTAATTTACTTAACCATTCGCTGTTGTAATGGACTTCGCATTTTTTAATATCAATAACTTTTTCAGCCTGTTGAATATAACTTTTAAGATTTTGTTTGACTTCTTTCTCGGTCAGCATTGGCCGTTCACTGTCTTTATCGGAAGTATCGCCAATGACACCTGTAAAGTCACCAATTATTAAAACAATTTTGTGGCCGAGTTCCTGAAAATCTCTAAGTTTAAATAAAGGTACGGCTCGTCCTACATGGATATTAGGACTTGTGGGATCAATGCCTAATTTTACGCGAAGCTGTTTGCCGCTTTTTAATTTTTTCGTGAGGTTATCTTTATCAATAACTTCTTCTACGCCTCGAGATAATAGTTCATTTATTTTTTGTAGGGATGTATTAATATTAATGTTAGTTTTCATATTTTTATTTCATTATTAATAAGGTCGTTCACTTCATTAAGTATACCATCAATATTTGCATAATTCCACGATCCAAAACGACCGATAGTATAACAATTATAATTTTTAAGATACATTTTTACCTTAGATAATATTTGCTCTAATTGAATAGTCTGCGTGGGATACATATATTCAAAAAAGTCTATATTATAATCCAATATATCATTATCATTTTTAATCATTTCCAAATCCTTAAGTAATTTTTTGCAATTGTCTAAAATAATATTTTTGTCTGGTAATTTTTCTTTATCTTTATATGAAATTTCTAACGAAAAAATTGATTCATTTTTCTCTTTTAAAGATTGGCTTGAATTAGAGTTTATAATAATTCTTTGCGCTAAATATTTTTTATCAGGTATATAAATTCTTTGCAGAGACGAAAAATGTTTTTTGGCTAAAAAAGTAACGAGACAAGTCGAAACTTTTTCTAATTGTTCAACCAAATCAATAATAGTTTCATTTTTGTTTACTAATAATTTTTTGATAAGCACATCAACCGGTAGGCTTGATATAAGATTATTATATTTATACATTTTACCGTCACTATCTTTAACAATTTTGTTGTTGAGATCTATTTTAAAGACCTCACAATTTATTTTAATATTATTATTTATTTTCTCAATACTTTTTAAAAACATATTTTCAAAGCCTCCAATATTAGGATAACAAACGTGCTCATTTGAATTATAATTTTGGTCACCTCGAAAGAGTAAACCTTTTAAAAATTTCGATGTCCCGAAAGATACTCTACTAACCCAATTAGTAGAAATATTTCTTAAATCAGTTCGCCAAGCCTTTTCATTGTAGGGGAATAAAAAATACTTACACACTTGCTTACCAAATTTTTCCTGAAGCCATTCAAATAGATTATTTGATGTAAGTTTTGGTCGTATCAAAAAACTAATAAAGCATTTTATTTTTACCACAATTGGAGCATAAAAAAGATGAAGCTGGAATGGATGAGGAATTAATTTTCCAAAAATAAAAACTTTAGCTTCTCTTTTCTGACAATATAAATTGTCAGAATTGATAATTTGACGCAACTCTTTAGATGATTCAATAGCTTTTTTGTGTAAAGCATGTGCGCCAATGTCATAATAGGAACTTCCTATTTTAAAAGAGCGACATAGACCACCGGGTCTATTTTCTTTTTCCAAAATTAAGAAATTATTTTTATTTTTTTGTGCCAATTTTAAACCTAAAAAAATCCCGGAAATTCCACCACCAAGTATTAAGTTATCCACCTTTATTATATTATCCTTCATATTAGACAATCTCAGTTTTAATTACTTTATTAAATTCTCAATAGGCGTATCTAACGCCTTGGCGATCTTTTTCAAAGTTTCAATAGTCGGGTTGCCTTGTTTGCCCGCTTCAATATTGATAATGGTATTGTTGGAAACATCGGCAAGGCGCGCCAGTTTCTCTTGGGAAATTCCCATTTTTCCCCTTAACCGTTTTACGGTCTTTGCTATGTTGTTTTTACTTGACTCTGCCATAATTTATTAGTAATATTAAATTGTGGTATACTTACTTATGCAAATGCCTCTTTCCCACAACATAATATTACCAAAATATTTAAGAATGGTAAAGGAAAAAGGGAGCAGAATGTCAAAAACGCGCGCACGGGAGGGTGGGGCAAGCGTTTTTACCGCTTTATTTTTTTCTTTTCTTATTTCGGCCCCGCCGTCCGCTCGCTCAAAAAATTTTAGGGCGAAGCCCAAGCAGGCGGGCAAAAAGGAAGGGGGTTGGGGGGAAGGAATTTTTGCCCGCCTGCTCCCGTTTCCGTTCCGTTTGAGAAAAGAAAAAACGGAAGGGTTTTTTTTTGGGGGGGGGAGGAATTCCGCTTTTTCTTTTCAAAATCAAATTGCAGCCAGCCCCGCCACCTGCCTGAATACTTGGAAGGCAGAACACCGCAGAAAAATACTCTTTTCATTAAAAGAAAAAGAAATCGGGCGGGCGCAAAATGAAAAGAGCAAAGAGTATTTTTCTGCGGTGTGGCGAGCTTGTCGAGCAGTGGCGGGGCTGGCTTCCTTATTAGGGGTTTTGTTCAAAAAAAGTTCGAACATCAATCAAAAAACACCGCGTAAAATTGAATAAATTAGGAAGGGTGCCTGAGCGGTTGAAAGGGACAGTCTTGAAAACTGTTGAGCCTTAACGGGTTCCCAGGGTTCGAATCCCTGCCCTTCCGCATAAAATAAAAATCTGACCTGCGTCAGATTTTTATTTTGTTTTTGAAAAGAGGAGTTATTTGAAAGCCGGAGCGATGTGCGGCGAGTTTTTCGAACGAGCCACGCCGCGAGGCGGGGTCACGCCCCCCGCAGATCTTAGACAGAAGTTGAAGAAAATTTCGGCAGAGCCCCTCTTCTTTTGTCCATTAAAATTATTTTTTTATTGACTTTTCGCTTTTTTTTGTTATATTCTAAAGTAAAACTATCGTTTACAAATATATGTCAGTGTCAAGGGTTATTATAATATCTGGGCCGCCCTGCACGGGGAAAACGACGTTATCTAAAAAAATAGCGAAAGTTTTTCTTTTACCCGTTATCAGTTGTGATTCAATAAGAGAATCGCTATATGATTCATTTGGCTGTTTTGATTTAACAATGTTTGAAAAGATACGGACAGCCAGCTTTCTTTTAATGTATGACAATTTAGAATCACTTTTGAGTTGCAAATATAATTTAGTAATAGATTCAACTTTTTGGTCGGGAAAAAGCAGAGTAAAAATAGAGAAGTTGCAGAAGCTACGAAAATTTAAATGTCTGCAAATTAATCTTGGAGCATCTGGGAAAATTCTTTGGGATAGATACCAAGAAAGGACGTTGTCTGGTCATCGGCATCCAGGATATCTAGACCACTTAAGGCGGAAAGAATTAAAGCGGAAAATTACGAAAGGTTTTTCAACCCCGCCGAAGACAAAAGGAAAAATTATAAAAATAGATACGACTGATTTTAAAAAAATTGAGTATAAAAAATTATTAAAAATTATCAAATTATTCCTGACTGTCTAAATCTTTGGATAAAATGAACGCAAATGGCCGTTCTTTTTTATATTTAAATAAAATTTAAAGAGCTAATATTATAAGAGTTATTGCGTTTGTTTGAAAATTCGGTATGAATATGTTTCCAGTGAACGGAGCCAAATAGAAAAAACACCTCAGTTTGTTGAGGTGTTTTTTTGATTTTTATAATCCTATTTTATTCAAATAAAAATTTTAATATAAGCATTATGCCGAGTCCGGTAAGAATAGAAAGCAGTTGGTTTAAAGATTGCCATGGACGGGATTCTTTTTTTAATTCTGGAATTAAGTCAGCTGTAGCGATGTAAATAAATCCGCCGGCAGTGAAGGGAACGATAAATGTGGAAAAGTTTTCCATTTGTTGCCCTATCAATAGGGAAATAAAAGCACCAAAAATTGCCATAAGAGCCGAGAAAAAATTAAGAAACAAGGCTTTTTTTCGAGAATAGCCAGCATGAATTAGAACGCCGAAGTCGCCAATTTCTTGTGGTATTTCGTGGGCGACAACGGCTACAGTTGTAGCTATGCCTAATGCAGGGTTTAAAAGAAAAGAGCCGGCGATTATTATTCCATCAATTAAATTGTGCAAACCGTCGCCAATCAAGTTCATGAGTCCAAGATGATGTGGATGCTCGGCGGAAGTTGGAATGTGGCAATGTCGCCAGCAAATTATTTTTTCCAAAATGAAGAAAATAATCATTCCAGTGATTACCATCAACCAAAGAAGAAGCCCGTCTGATTTTGCTGTTGCTTCCGGCAAGAGATGAAAAAAACTATCGCCCAATAAAGTGCCAGCGGAAAGGCTTACGAAAAACATGGTGATTTTCTTTAGTCTTTTTGGATTCAGAGCCAAGGAAAGCGCTCCGACAAAAGACAGAAGAGAAACAGCAATTACGCTTAAAAATGTATAGAAGTAGATAGTAGCCATAATTTTTTATCCTCTGGCGATTACTAATCCCCAAACTTCCTTGGCGCCAGATTGTTTTAATATTTTAGCACACTCTTCCAGGGTAGAGCCAGTGGTGGCGACATCGTCCAAAAGAATTATTTTTTTGTTTTCTAAATTTTCTCCTTGCCAAGAAAAACATCCCCGGATGTTTTCTTTTCTGTTTTCTGCTCCCAGCTTGGCTTGTGGAGGGCGGTGTTTTACGCGAATTAGGTCATGAGAAATTTCTAAATTAAAATGTCTAGAAACAACTTCGGCAATCGCTTTGGTCTGATTGAAGCCTCGCCAGCGTTCTCGTTTTTTGTGCAGAGGTACTGGAATAATTAGACAATTATTAAAATCAAGGATAATTTCTGGAGCTTTTTTTACTTTTTCAAAATTTTCAGGGCTAATGCCGGTATTCAAATCAACAGCGTTAATCCGCGCCTTGTTTATTAAATTTCGTAAAAATGAAACCAGAAATTGTCCTAAAATTTTAGATAAGTCTTTGGCGAAATGATATTTTAAATTTTTAATTAAAGAAGCGATGGTTTTGTTTTTATAATTTCCTGCCACCCAGACACCGTCCAGAAAATAAGCAGGGGAGCAAGAGGAACAAAAATTTCCGAATTTATTGGTCTTTTTACAGCCGGGGCAAAATTGTTCGCTTTCCACTGGAAGTTTTCTGAAGCAACTTTGGCAGAGCCAAATGCCTTCTTTCCCGCAGCCCAGGCATTCAATTGGAAAAATCAAGTCCAAAATAAAATCACGCGAAAACGAGACGTGATTAAGAAGACTTTTCTTATCCATTTTTTTGTCGTTTAAATATTTTTTTGTTTAGTTCAGATGATCTTCACCTTTGTCGTCAATGATTTTTACGACAACTAGAGATATAGCTGAAGCCGCTAGAACCACGCCCAATGTGCCGACGGCTTTTAATGCGACATCATTTTCAAATACTCCCCAGATAGCCAATATTGCCAGCAGGGACATAAAAACTGTCGAGGTTGTGAGTATGATTGCTATCCATCTTTTAACTTTTTTTATCATAGTTTTTTATTAATATTATTATAATGTTCAAGCTGAAGAAGTTTATTTTTAATTAAGATTGCTTTTTTTGTAGTGTTTTGAGCCAAAATAAACGGCGCCAATTCCAATAAAAATAGTAATAAGTCCTACGATTGTCCATAACAGCGAGCCGCCTGTTAAACATTTACAATCTGCAAAACATAAGATGGGACATATTTGAATAATAGATGTTCCTTGTAAAAACCAAAGTAACCCAAATAATATTACAATAATTCCGACAAGTATAATTGAGATCTTTTTAAATTTAATTTTCATGATATTATTTCTATAAATTATTAAAAGTATTATTTTATTTTTTATTTAAAATAAATTAAATATGAGGGTTAAAATTTTTTTAAGAAAAATTTAGAGGAGATTATTTTAGGTTGATTTTATTTATTTTCTCTGTTGTTTGGTCGGTAAAATAAAGCTGATAGCCGTTTTCAGAAATAATTAAATTAGACATATTATAAAATCCATCCGGAGTGGCGACTAATTGCTTCAAGCCGGTTTTTAAGTCAATTTTGTAAAGCTGATCATAAGTATTTTTTGCCAGTTCAGGAAAAAGGCCGGCACCAGTTTCCAATTCTTTTGGAACCGCGCAATAAAGATCAGTATCGTTTGCAAAAGTGCATTTATCCGCCCAAGTTTCTACATTTAAGGTTTTTCTGCCTTGACCAATGTCATCTCCCTGCGCTCCTACCACCCAAAGCATCGGTTTTAGGTCATTATCAGAAGAATAAACGCTATAAACAAGCTGGTCTCCTTTCGGCGACCATTTTGGATCAAAACCCCGGCCTTCTATAACTGTGGATTTGAAATTTTCTCCGTTTAAACCGACGAAAAATACTTCTTGCTGGTCAAAACCGCTTCCCTCAGTATACATGGCGATAGTTTGATTATTGGGGGACCAGGAAGGATAAACTGTTTCATCTTTTTCACCAATAGCTTCAATCGCTTGGCTTTTTGAGCCGTCTTCATTCGCTATGGCTAGCCAGCGGTTGTCAACATCAAGCCCGACGCTTTTCATGACAATTTTATTGCTGTCGGGAGAAAAATCAAAATCTTTCCAATGGCTGGGCAGAGTCACTTGCTTATCAGCGGAAAAATTATAAAGGATATTGGCGCCATCTGGATATTCCAGAATAGCTTTCTCTTTGTTCGGAGACCATTTGATTGTTTCTACATTATAAAATATTTTATCAGTCAAAGCAGTAATTTCTCCGTTTTTGCTGATTTTGTAAAATTTTCCATC
>Ga0265297_10008611_pt1 | contig 13534 bp, 11 predicted proteins | sample Munlanlwell13791_FD_192502 | JGI IMG/M metagenome (GOLD analysis project Ga0265297, IMG submission 192502) | Leachate microbial communities from a municipal landfill in Southern Ontario, Canada - Leachate well 137-91 | ecosystem: Engineered > Solid waste > Landfill > Unclassified | place... | reverse complement strand
TAATTTTATGAAATTAATTATCAATAAAAACCAAATCAATATGGCGCCGGAACAATGGCTGCGCCAAGCTGGTTATTCTTATTACAGAGACAGAAGAACGGGGAAAGACAGTTTCTCTCGGCGTTTAGGCGGCGGTTTTTTCCCAAAATTTCATATGTATGTTGAAGAGCAGAATAAAAAAATTATTTTTAACTTGCATCTGGACCAAAAACAGGCCAGCTATGCGGGCGCGCGCATGCATAATGCCGAGCATGACGGAGAAGTTGTGGCTGAAGAGATAGCTAGGCTGCGAAGCCTTTTAGGCTCGCCAGAAGCTTCTTCAAAGCTTTCTCCGGAAATTGATCCAATAGACAAAATCGGGCACGGAGAGTATGATAAGACTGCTAAACCGGAACCGAAGAAAAGCTGGTGGAGAAGGATTTTTGGATGATTAGAGGCTGGATGGCGGTAAACAGCAAAAATTTTAAATTTTAAATTTTTCCGCCAAAGGCGGACCAGCCACTGGCTGGCAATTATCAATTTTCAATCAATATTTAATTATGATAAAAACTGTAGTTTTTGATTTAGGCGGTGTTTATTTCGAAAATGGGACTAAAAATGTAATACCCAGATTGATAGAATTAATTGGAGCGCCTGAGGAAAAAGTAAAAGAAATATTTACAACTTATCCTTATAAAAAGGAAGGTTGGCTATATCGGACAGGAAAAATTTCAAAACATGATTTTTGGCAAGCAGCTAAAGAGAAACTGGCTATTAATGATAAACAGATTATGGAGATACAAAAACTTTGGCATTCTTCTTATACTCCAATGAGAGGCATGAAAGAGCTGGTGTCTAAATTAAGGAAAAAATATAAAGTTGCTGCATTCTCGGGCAATACTAAGGAAAGAATAGAATATTTAGATAAAAAATATGGTTTGATGAAAGATTTTGATGATTATATTTTTTCTTTTGATGCCGGATACAACAAAAGAGAAAAAGAATTTTATGATATTTTATTAAATAAAGTACATTGCAGTCCGGAAGAATGTATTTTTGTGGATGATGATCAACATGCTTTAAATCTCGCAAATCGGTGCGGTTTTAAGATTATCCTTTTCAAAGATAGAGAACAGTTGAAAGATGAATTGGGTAAGTTAAGGGTTAAGGAGTGGTAATTTTTTATTTTTTATTTTTAAATTTTTAATTTTCCAAGATGGACCAAAACGAAGAAATAAAATCAAGGCTGGATATTGTGGAAATCATTCGCGAATATATTCCGTTAAAGCCGGCCGGTATAAATTTTCGGGCGCCCTGCCCTTTTCACCGGGAGAAAACCCCGTCTTTTATGGTTTCGCCAGAAAAGCAGATTTGGCATTGCTTTGGCTGCGGCAAAGGCGGAGACGTCTTTTCTTTTGTGATGGAAATAGAAGGGATTGGTTTCGGAGAAGCTCTGCGAAATCTAGCTCCCAAGGCCGGAGTAACTCTCCAAAGGCAAGATCCGAAAATATCTTCGCAACGGAATAGGATTATGGACATAATGGAGGAAGCGGCTAATTATTATCATCGCGCTCTTTTCGCGGAAAAATCAGCTGAAGGAGTGAGAAAATATTTATCCAGCCGGGGCTTAACAAAAGAAACTTTAGAAAATTGGCGAGTCGGCTACAGCCCGGATTCTTGGGATGATTTATTAAAATTTTTAAGAAGCAGAGGATACAGCGAAAATGAAATATTTTTGGCAGGCCTTTGTACGAAGAGCCAAAACAGCTCCAGATTTTATAATCGTTTTCGCGATAGAATTATGTTTCCGATTTCCGATATCAACGGAGCGGTTGTGGCTTTGACTGCCCGGGTGCGGCCGGAAAAAGAAGCAGAAGAAAAAATGGGTAAATATGTTAATAGCCCTTCTACGGTAATTTATGATAAAAGCAGAATAATTTTTGGATTGGATAAAGCAAAAATGGCGATTAAATCTGAAGACTTGGCTATTATGGTTGAGGGGCAAATGGACGTCATTACCGCCCACCAAAGCGGATTTAAAAATGTTGTTGCTTCTTCTGGCACTGCTCTTACCGAAGATCAGATAAAATTAATAAAAAGATATATAAACAATATTGCCCTGGCTTTTGATATGGACAAGGCTGGACAAATGGCGGCTGATCGCGGAATCAGAGAAGCGATGCGGGCGGAGATGAATATAAAAGTGGTTATGATGCCCAACGGCAAAGACCCGGATGAATGCATAAAAAATAATCCGAAAGAATGGGTGGAAGCGGTTGCTAAAGCCAGGCCGATCATGGAATATTATTTTGATAAAGTGTTTGCCGGGTTGAATTTAGAGGAAGTGCAAGACAAGAGAAAAGCTGCCAAAGAAATATTGCCGATTATCATGAAGCTTGGCAATAAAATTGAACAAGGTTTTTGGCTGAGAAAATTAAGTGAAAAAATAGAAATAGACGAAAATTTATTGCGGGAAACTATCTCCGCCCAAGCCAAAAGCGAAACTGGTCCGCAAAAGCGCCAGCCGGAAAAAGAAGAGCCGAAAATCAGGCAAAGCCGGGAAGAAATGCTTTCAGAATTATTATTGGCGCTGGCCATAAAATTTCCTGGTCTTTTGGCATATGCCATAAGCCATATTCAGGATGATCAAATTTCCGGTTTGCTTAATAAATCATTTTACAAAAATTTAATAATCTATTATAATGAAATTAATAATCGGCAAGAAGCGGATCCTAATTCCGCAATAAATTATAATAATTTGAAAAGTTGGCTGGAAGGCTCTTTTAGCGGAGAAAAGGCGGAGCTCAGCCAAGCCGAAAAAATAAATAGAAACCAGCTCAAGTTATTAGATCGGCTGGTTCTTTTAGGTGATAAGGATTTTTATGAATTGGACAGCGAGGGAGCGAAGAGGGAAATTGCAAAAATTTCTTTAATTTTAAAGAAAAATTATTTAATGCGCAGAATGAGGGAAATAGAAAAAACGATTGGCGATTATGAAGAAAAAGGAGAGGGAGAAAAAGCAGGAGAGCTATTGGGAGAATTAAAAATGCTTTCCGATGAGATCAGGGAGATGGGAGAATAAATTAATAAGAAAAATGAAAATAAATTATGCCTGCAAAAAACAAGAAAATAAAAAAGGCTAAACCAAAAACCGGCAAAAAACCAGGAAAAGCAAAAAAAACATTGCTTCGTCCAAAAGTTAAGTCGAAAAAAATATCCGTGAAATCCGCCAAAAAGAAAATATCGGCTTCCTACAAAAAGAAGCCTAATTTTGTTGAGAAGAAAAAAACGATTGAAAGCAAGCCGGAAAAGCCAAGCGAAGCCCAAATGGAAAATGTGATAAGAAAAGGAAGAATGAGGGGTTTTGTCACGGAAACCGAATTGCTATGTCTATTCCCGCAAGTAGAGGAATATGTTTTTGATTATGAAGTTTTTTTGAGCCGTTTGCAGGAAAGCGGAGTCCAGATATTTGAAGATGCCGGCAAATTTTTGAATATTGATGAAGATGAAAAAAATAAGCCAACCGATAAAAAATCTGTGGCAGCAGCCGCCAAAAAAGCCGCAGCCGAAGCAAAAAGCATTGATTTATTAAAATTAAATTCTGATTCTATTCAAATGTATCTGAAAGAAATCGGCCGAGTTCCATTGCTTTCCGGCGAAGAAGAAGTAGAATTGGCGAAAAGAAAAGAAAAAGGGGAAAAAGATGCGGAGAAAAAAATAATAGAAGCCAATCTTCGTTTGGTTGTGTCTATTGCCAAAAAATTTGTCGGCGCTAAAGGTTTGAGTCTTTTGGATTTAATTCAAGAAGGCAATATTGGCCTCTTTCGTGCTGTGGAAAAATTTGAATACCGCAAGGGCTATAAATTTTCCACCTACGCCACCTGGTGGATCAGGCAGGCGATTACCCGCGCTTTGGCCGACCAATCCCGCACCATCCGTATTCCGGTTCATATGGTGGAAACTATCAATAAATTTACTCAAGTGGAAAGACGCCTGATTCAGGATTTGGGACGCGAACCTTTGCCAGAAGAAATTGCCGCCGAAATGGGGGAGGATATAGACAAGGTCAGGCATATAATCAAAATATCTCAAGATACTATTTCCTTGGAAACCACAGTGGGTGAGGATGAAGAGGACTCCACTTTGGAAGATTTTATTGAGGATGTAAAAAATGTCACACCGGACAGAGCCGCCGCTCTTCAGCTTCTCAAAGATTATGTTAAAGAAGTGGTAGCAACTCTATCTCCGCGCGAACAAAAGATTTTGGAAATGCGCTTCGGTCTGATTGACGGCGTAGCCCATACCTTAGAAGAAGTTGGGCAAGAGTTTGACGTAACCCGCGAACGCATTCGTCAGATTGAAGCCAAGGCCTTGGAGAGAATCAGAAAGCACGAGGGGTTGAAGAAATTGCGTGATTTTTAATCAATTACGAATTAATAATTATCAATTCTCAATTTTAACTTAGAATATTTGACATTCTGAAGGGATTTATTATAATAAATAAACCTTTTAATTTTAGCAATTCATAATCGACAATTGTTGATTGAAAATTGAATAATTCCCGGGTAGCGCAGTGGTAGCGCAGTTGGCTGTTAACCAATTGGTCGTCGGTTCGAATCCGACCCCGGGAGCCAAGATAGACGAAGCGAGGCGAGAGCCTCGTTTTGTTTTGTATTTACAGGGGTTAAAGCCGGTTCTAACTTATTCATTTTAGCGTTTAGCATTTCGGCGTTATTATAAATCGGAATAAGCCACGGATTAAGCGTAATCACTACATTTTTATTGATAATTTCCCGGTTCGAACCTAACTCGGCCAGTATCTCTTTTTGAGCATTTTTCCCGCCCCCAATAAATCTTTTAAAAGCGTAAACGCAAAAAGTTATTTTCTCTTTGGTTTTTTCAATATCCATTTTCTGATCATTTTTTTCTTCGCTTGTTTTTAAACTTTTAATCTGCTTTTTTAGCTTGTCCGCTTCTTTTAAAAATCCCTCGTCATCAATTATTTTTTTCGCTCTCATCATAGTTAACTCTGAAAGTTGGCTTTCCAGTTCGGCTGTTTGTTCTTTTTGACTTTTAGCAGTTATTTTTGTTTGCTTTTTTTCAGTTTCTTTTATGCTGTCTAAATATTCAAACGCCCATTCAAGAAACTTAGGATGAATTTCTAAGCCTTTTAACTTTAGTAATATTTCGTGCTTAATATCTTCTTCTAAAACCGAGCCTTGCCGGCAGGCAATATCTTTTTTCTTGTGGGTGCAATGATAATAATCATAGCTTTTAACTTCTTTTTTCTGTTTTAAATATTTAGTCTTATGCTCGGCGGTAATAAGACAACCGCAGACACCGCACCGGAAAAGTCCGGTAAAAGTAAAATCTCTTTTTTCCGGTTTTTTCTTACAGCCTTTATCGCCTAATAATTCCTGTATGCGATTAAATTCGTCAATAGTTATTATTGGTTTATGTTTGCCTTTACTTTCTTTGTTGTTATAAACCATAACTCCGGCGTAAAATGGATTATTCAGTATTTTATACCAAGTAGAACGGCAAAGCGGTTTTCCGCCGGTTTTCTTTTTCTTTCTTGTCGTATAGCCCCATTCGTTATTTAGTTTGTCAAAGACTTCCTGGGCCGAATAAGCGCCGGTTAAAAACATATCAAAAGCCCGCCTAAGCAGAACCGCCCGCTTTTTGTCAGTGCTTATAGTTCTTTGCCCCTTTTCCAGCCTCATATCGTTTAAATAGCCCTCTGGGGCCACTCCGGGAAGCCAGCCCAAACTAACTTTCTTTTCTAAGCCTCGTTTTACATCTTTTCCCAATTTGGAAGAAAAATATTGCGACTGACTTAAAGCTAACTGTAACATCATTATTCCCTCGGGCGAATTATCAAAATTATATGAGCCGAATTTCAGATCATGAATAACGCCGGTGCGGACTAAATAAGTTATGGTTGAAGCGTCTATTTCATTCCGGCTTAATCTGTCCGGATGCCAGGCGATTATTCCGGTAGCTTCGCCTCGTCTTATTCGTTTTATCATTTCCTCAAATACGGGACGGTTATACGGCTTAAACGCCGAGTGCTTTTCTTCCAAAACCTCAACAATATCCAACTGCGGGAAAATTTCTTTGACTTTGTCTTTTTGCGATTCAATAGATAAAGCCTGCCGTTCCTCGCCCTCGGTGGACTTGCGGACATAGCCAAAATATTTAATTGTTTGATTTATTTTATTCATAGAATACAAAAAGGGATAGCCCTGACTTACCCGACACAAACCACAGAGTGATTTCATCGGCAGGGCTACCCCTTTTTGGGATGAAATAAAAAATCTCTGTGGTTTATTATGTATCGGGTAAGTATTTACATTTTATCTATATTTTTTAACTTTGGCAATATATTTGGCAAAGTCGTCTTTACTCATCGGCCTATAAACCTGTCTAACTAGATTAATTAAAGCTATGGCCTGCCGTTGGGCTTCGGCTCGGTCAATCTCTAGTCCTAATTCATCTCTAAAAAGAACGATAATCTGATCCAGTTGTTCATTAGTAAATTCCATATTGAGGAATTTATGTTCACATTACAGGAATCCCTAATTTTAAAGAAAAAGCCAGAGAATTTTCTTTAGATGTGTGGTTATAATCAAGTTAAGACATATAACCTTTGCTTTTGAAATTGCTTTATTTCGCAAGCAACATTTTGGCGGCCGGGCGGGCAACCCGTCCGCCAAAATGTTTATCTTCCCGCGAAAGCTAAAAGGCTGATACAAAATAGCAAACAGTCCTATAGCTTTAATAACAGTATAAATTATTAATGTTACCCAAAGTTACGGGTAAAAATTGGGGTAAGAAAATAATCAAATTTTACCTAATATTAGTTTCCACCTTGTTTTTTTGGTTAGATTGCGTTTTTAGGTTAAAAATGGTAAATTTAGTAATATCGCAGATAAAAAATTAAATTCAAACAATATGAATTATTGGACAAAATTAAGCATTGATTACGCCAGTCAAAAAAGCTATCTTGACGATTTATTCCAAGTTTATCCGACCATTCCCGACGGCATTAGAGATGTTGACGGTGATTTATGGAAAAAAACAGAAAAAGCGTTTAAGAAAAAGGACAATGACGAGCTGATGAAAAATCTTTTAAAGCTTGATTTATTTCCAATTAAGGATTCCTATGTGGCTTATTTAAAGCGTGATAAATCAGCCATTGATAGAAACCCAGAAACAATTAATCGTTTATGCGGAAGATTATATGAAATGGGGTTGGCTAGTATTTTAACAAGATGCTCCGAGCCAAAAGAAACCAATCGCCAAATAGGCCCTTTATTCCGCCGCTGGGTAAATAATAAATCATTAGGAATACAACCCGTCGGTTTACAAGAATTTTTGAAAAGTAAGGGAAATGCGATTCTGGACGGGGGCGATGCGGAAATGATGGCTTTCGCTAGAAAATATTTAAATTACAAAAGAAATAAAGGTTTAGATTTTATAGGACGTTTTAATGGCAAGTATGTAATTGGTGAAGCAAAGTTTTTAACAGATTTTGGCGGACACCAAAACGCCCAATTTGCTGATGCAATTTCGACTGTCAAAACAAATGGAGTTAAGGCAGAAAAGATAGCCATATTGGACGGAGTGCTTTATATCAAAGGAAACAATAAAATGTACGCAGAAACGACGAAAAAATATAAAAAATATAATATTATGAGTGCCTTAGTTTTGCGGGAATTTTTATATCAACTATAGTTATGGTAATAAATTATGACAATAAAAAATCGGAGCAGGTTATTTTGGAAAGTACGCCTAAAGCGAAAATAGATAATATAGATGAGAATTCTAAAAATTTATTAATACAAGGAAATAACCTGTATATTTTAAAAGCTTTGCTTGATAATTATCGGGGAAAGATAGATTTAATATATATTGATCCGCCCTTTGCAACTAACGGCCATTTCACGATCGGGGAGGATAGAGTAAGCACGATTAGCAAGAGTAATAACGATGATATTGCCTATAGTGACAAATTAGTCGGACATGATTTTTTAGAATTTTTAAGAGAACGATTAATTTTTTTACGAGAGTTAATGTCTGATAAGGCTTCAATTTATTTGCATATTGATTATAAAATCGGTCATTATGTAAAAATTTTAATGGATGAAATTTTCGGAAAGAAAAATTTTAGAAATGATATTACCCGGATAAAATGCAACCCTAAAAATTTTGATCGCAAAGCATACGGTAATATCAAAGATTTAATACTTTTATACTCAAAAAGCGAAAATCCTATTTGGAATGATCCTAGGATGCCATTCACCCAAGAAGACATAGATAAATTATTTAAAAAAATAGATAAAAACGGCCGAAGATATACGACAATTCCGTTGCACGCTCCGGGGGAAACAACAAACGGCAAAACATCAAAAGAGTGGAAAGGTATAAAACCACCTAAAGGACGACATTGGCGAAGCGCACCGGATGTCTTGGAAGAATGGGATAAGCAGGGTTTAATAGAATGGTCAAAAACAGGTGTGCCGAGAAAAAAAATATATATTGATGAACGAGAGGGTAAAAAAATGCAGGATATCTGGGAATTTAAAGACCCACAATATCCTAAATATCCTACAGAAAAAAATTTAGATATGCTTAAATTTATTATTGAAGCCTCATCAAATAAAGACGATTTGGTAATGGATTGTTTTTGCGGTTCTGGTACAACTTTAGTCGCCGCCCAGCAACTCGGAAGAAATTGGATCGGGATTGATAGCTCTGATCAGGCAATTAAGGTAACTAAAAAAAGATTAAAAGAAATCCCAAGAGATTTATTTTCCAAGGAAACAAATTATAGTTTTTTTACTGGCAGATAAAATATGTGGCAATCGGTATCAAACAATTTAAAAATATTTATTGATTATACTCTGTTTAATAATAAATTTTTAAAGGAGGAAATTAATATCGGTTTAATGGAAGATTATCTTGAAAGGTGCTTGCCGAAAATTTGCAGTGTGCAATTTGTTTATCCTAAAAAGATGGCCGAATCAATTGGAATAAGAAAGAGGTTTGCATTTAAAAAAATTATATTTATTGAGGATGAAATTAAATCAGGGAATATCGAAGAGTTACTTGAACTGATGAAAAATGATTTTCAAAAAAATTCCCAAGAAATTGAAGAGAAATTAGATTCGATGAATAATGAGCTTTTAGATATTGCAATAAAGGAAAAATGCCACTTATTTGTAACTGATAGGTCGACATTTATTGAAAACAAATCCGATTTTAAAGATAAAAATATCTTAATTGTTGACTTGCCAGATCTTTTAAATTTTATAGAATCATTTTTATCTGGTTTCTTTAATTTTTTTAAGTTTAATAGTCCTGTGTTTGGTTTAACTAATCCAGATATGGCACATATGATGACCAGCCCTTTATTTCAAAAAGTTTTATTTAAGACAAGCGATTTGCTTGTAGCAAAAAATAATAGGATATTAAACGAATTTTCAAGAACTTTATTTTTTAATAGATATCCCGATTTGTTGATTTCTATTGATAAAATAAAATTTTATTATCTTCAGAGAAATATTTACATCGCAGAATATGGCAAAACTAGCTTACCGGAATTTGACGGCTATCTTAGATATTATATTTATGTTTATTATTCTTTACTTTGGACAATATGCGATATTAATGCGTGGATAATAAACTACGCTTTAGAATTAGGATTTGATGAGTCAAATAGAAAAGATAGAAATAATATAGGTTTATCGAAAAATAAAAAAGACTTTTTCGAAAGACTTAAAGGAAAATCTAGTGAATTAGCCGATTATTTATTGAATGAAAAATTTCAGGAATGGATTGGATTGGTTGCCGATGTTCGCCACCAAAATTCTCATCGTAATTCAAGTATAGCATCAGCTTTATTCTATACGGACGGTAAAGTCGACAAAATGACAGATGAAGAAATTGACAAAATACTATATCCAGAAGGAAAAGTGATTGATAACCAAGAATTATTTAGCCAGGAATTTATTGAGAACCAAAAAAGGCTTGATAGAACTAAATATAAAATTTCTAAAATGGAAAAAGTCATGGATACATTTATTGTCTTAGACGGTGGCAAACGTTTGTTTGATCCTATAGCAAGAATCAAAACAGATCTCGGTATGCTGGAAACTTTGAGTACTAAAATAAATGAACTTTTAGATAAAGACAGAGGTAAAAATATTCAAAATTAATAAAGTTACTTTAAAGAAAATTAGTTCTTATTTTATCTATCACCCCGAGCAAATATAAAATGGCATTGCCATTTTTTATTTTTGGTTTACAATAGAATGATAAAGATTAAAGAAGTAATATGAAAAAAAGAGAAATTAATTTGATTATTTTTATATTAATCCTGGGAATCGGGATTTTTTGCCTTTTTAAATACAATCTGCTAACTATGACAGTCAGCCAGGGTGATGAGAAAAATAGAGAAATCGTGACAGAACCCTCCGATCGTAAAAATTCAGTTGAAATCACAGAAGGCTCAACTTATGGAGAATTGATGTCCGGAGCCGGGATTCCTGCTGTCACGGCTAATGAAATTTATAAAACAGCTCTTGATAAATATGATTTAGCCAAAGTGAAAGTCGGTCATTTTTTGGAGCTGACTTTTGATAAAGATTCTGATAATTTCAAAGAGCTTGTTTATAAAATAGATTCAGAGGATGAATTAGCAGTAAGCTATAATATTTCGGGAGAGAAGGCGACCAGCACAGGAGAGATCGCCGGCTCATTTACGGCTGAAGTCAGGCCGATTGATTATGAGGTGAAAATTGTTACCAAAAAAGGCGAAGTGAAAACTTCAATGTATGAAGCGGCGCTTGAAAATAATATTGATGAACGCGCGATTATTGAATTGGCTGATGCTTTTCAGTGGACAATCGATTTTGCGCTTGATCCAAGAGTCGGCGACAAATTTAAATTTATTTATGAAGAAAGATATCTGAATGGCGAATATCAGATGCCGGGAAAGATTTTGGCCGGGCAATATATTAACGACGGAAAAAAATACGAAGTTTATTATTTTGAAGAAAACAAAGACAATGCCGGCTACTTTGACGAGAACGGAAATTCAGTCCAGAAAATGTTCCTGAAAGCGCCAGTGGCTTTCAGATATATTTCTTCCGGCTTTACAACCGGCGCAAGATACATAGAGGCTTTTAATATTTCCACCGGCCATCGCGCTATTGATTATGCTGCCACCTATGGAACGCCAATAAGGGCAGTGGGGGACGGCACAGTAATTTTTGCCGCTTATAACGGCTCTTATGGCAATATGGTAAAAATCAGGCATAACGGCACTTATCAGACAAATTACGGCCATATGTCTAAATTTGCTGTCAAAAGAGGTGTTAAAGTGAAACAAGGGGATATTATCGGTTATATCGGATCAACCGGCCTTTCCACTGGTCCTCATTTGCATTATGAAATGGAGAAAAATGGCGTGAAAATAAATGCTCTGAAAGAGGTCATGCCGCCTGGCCAGGCGATCAAAGACGAAAATAAACAGAGATTTTTTGATGAAATCAAGGGATGGCAGGAAAAATTAGGAAAATAAGAATTAATAAATTTTTTAAAAAAATCATTCTCGTCCCGAAATCACAGGATATGGGGTGACTTTTCCGCTAAGTTCTGCTAAGCTACCTGTATGTCATTTTATTCTAAATAATTCAATCTATGCCAGAAGAAGTAATATTGAGATTTAACGAAGTTAGTTTTGAATATGCCCACAAAAAGCCCATTTTGGATGAGGCTACTTTTAGTTTGAGAAAAGGCTCAAAAACCACTCTGATGGGGCAGAACGGGGCTGGCAAGAGCACTATTTTTAATTTGATAAAAGGAGAGATAAAGCCGAAAAGCGGCCGGATTTCAATTACTAATGAAGCAACCATCGGCACTGCCCGCCAGAGCATTTTGCGTGAAGATTTGGGCTTAACGGTTGAAGATTATTTTGCAAAAGCGTTTGTGGTTGTTCCGGGAAATCTGAAAAGTAAAATTAGTAAAGTTTTGGAAGCGGTTGATTTTGATATTCCGCTTGATAGGATCGTGGGCGATCTTTCCGGCGGCCAGCAGGCCAGATTGCTGTTGGCTTATGCCTTGATTCAAAATCCGGATATTTTATTGCTGGATGAGCCGACTAATAATTTGGACAAAAAGGGGATTGACCACTTAATTTCTTTTTTAGTGATGTATGACAAAACTGTGATTGTTATCTCTCATGACGCTGATTTTCTAAATTGTTTTACCGAAGGCGTTATTTATCTAGATATTTTCACTCACAAAACCGAACTTTATGTCGGCGACTATTATTCTGTGGTGGAGGAAATCAGCAAGCGGGTGGAAAGAGAGATTATGAAAAACGCCCAGCTTGAGAAAAAAATAAAAGACCGAAAAGAAAAAGTTAATTTTTTTGCCAACAAAGGCGGGAAGATGCGCAAGCTGGCGCAAAAAATGAAAGTAGAAACAGGAGAATTGGAAGATAATATGCTAGATGTGAGGCGAGAAGATAAGACTATAAGAAAATTTGAAATTCCTAATCAAAATACTGGCGGCGAGATTGTTGCTCTGAAAAAAATTAGGATTATAAAAAATCATGAGCCGATTTTTAAGGATATAGATAAAACTTTGGGTAAAAAAGACAGATTGCTAATCACCGGTCCGAACGGCATTGGCAAAAGCACTCTGCTCCGGTCTTTAGTTTTTAAAACTCAGGAAGGAGTTAACATCGCGCCTGAAGTTATTGTCGGCTACTATAGCCAGGATTTTTCTACTTTAGATTTTGAAGATACGGTTTTTGATTCTTTGAAAAATATTTCGGCCAATGGAATAGGGGAGCAGGAAATAAGATCCGTGGCGGCTGGATTTTTAATTACCGGAGAATTAATGGAAAATAAAGTGGGAGAATTATCAGATGGGCAAAAAGGCTTATTGTCTTTTGCCAGATTAGTTTTGATGCAGCCGGGATTATTGATTTTGGATGAGCCGACAAACCATATTAATTTTCGTCACATTCCAGTAATTGCTGAAGCCATCAATAATTATCAGGGAGCGATGATTATCGTTAGCCACATGCCTGAATTTGTTCAGCAAATAAGAATTGACGACGAACTTAATTTGGGGAATTTGTAGAGTTCAAATAATCGGGATTCTTAAAAAATCGCCATTTTGTGGCGTTTTTTTATTATCAAAGCAGAGCGGAGAAGGGGAGTACGGAATCTAAAAAATATTTTTATTTTTAAAATTTTTTTATTTTTAAAAATAAAGAATAAAAAAATTATGGCTTTTTTATCTTCACTACCTTGCGTAGCATAGTAGTATGTGCTATACTATAAATAGGATAAAAATTAGTTGTGGATAACTATGATCACAATGAATGAAATAAATTTAGAAAATACTAAAGCGCAGATGCGTCGAGGTATTTTGGAATTTTGTATTCTGTTGATAATTTCCAAGGGGAATGTTTATACCAATGACATTTTGACGGAATTAAAAACGGCGGATTTAATTGTGGTAGAAGGAACGATCT
>Ga0265297_10008610_pt1 | contig 13535 bp, 12 predicted proteins | sample Munlanlwell13791_FD_192502 | JGI IMG/M metagenome (GOLD analysis project Ga0265297, IMG submission 192502) | Leachate microbial communities from a municipal landfill in Southern Ontario, Canada - Leachate well 137-91 | ecosystem: Engineered > Solid waste > Landfill > Unclassified | place... | reverse complement strand
TAAAATCTTTTCGGTGCCGGTGATAAACTATAGCCGCTCCGCCCAAGATCAAGAGCGTGATGATTAATTGTAAGTTTTGGCCATAAAAATAGGTTAAATTTAATAACCAAGTTTCTTTATAAGGTAAATTCAAGGTGGGTGCCAGACTCACCAAAAAACTGCTATAGGCATTTAAATCCCAGGTTAATTGCGCTTGACCTGATAAATAGAAGGCTACCGGCAGGCCCAAGAAGGCCAGCAGGAATAGAATTAGATAGCCTATTTTTACCAAGTTTTTATTAATTTTAGAGCGATAATGACTAATTATTAATAATAGGCTCAAAACCAAGGCCGGAATGCCGGCTAGAGGGTGAATCAAACAAGTGGCCAGCGCCAGAATTAAGGCGAGACGATAATTAGCGGCGCCATAGAGGACCGTCAATAATAGAAATAAGAAGGCTAAATTTTGCGGAGTGCTTAAAATAAAAAAACTAAAAGGGATGATTAGCGCGATTAGAAACAGCAATTGTCCGTATCTTTGGTTTTTAAAGTAGCTACCGATAAAATCATTTAGAGCCAACGGCAGAAAAATAGCCGCCAGTATCGGTACTAATAATTTGTCTAAGAGGATTAATGATACCCCGGTAATTTTATGGATAATAACCAATAATCCATATTGGCCCAGATAATAGAATGGTTTTGGCTCCACTGCTCCTTGCTTGTCAATTAATTCCATGGTGGCCTGATGGATGAAAGGATCATAACCGTAGCCGATTTTGTAAATTATTACGGCGATTATGAAGGAGAGCAAATAGTGCAGAGAAATTAATATGAAATTGAGGGAGTATAGTGTTTTATTGTTTTGAGCTTTGATTATCAGCCATAATAAAATACCGGTGGCCAGACCGTAAAGAATAAAAAAATAACCTGGAACCACAGCCCAAGGAGAAACCAGAGCCTCGCCGGAACGACTTTGCCATAAGACATAAAATGCTCCCAGGCTGAGAAGCAAATAGGAGATGATTAAAAGCCAATGGCCAATTTTTAGCGATTTGATTTTAATTTTTTCTTTAGGACCGTAGTTCGCATTTTTGGCCGCTATTTTTATAAACCCTAGCCAAAAAATCAGCGCTAAAACCAGGCTAATGATAACTCCCGGCCGGTTGAGGGCGTAGATTTTATAAACTAAAGCCGAAGTAATGATAACGGCCGAAAACAACCCTAACAGGGCTTCCAGGGGCTTGGTTTTGAGGTATTGAATCATACTATCATCATAACAGAAAATATTGCCAAAATAAACAGGTATTGCTAAGATAATGGTATCTATGAAGTTTAAATTCCCGGCGATTAAACAGCTTTATGTCTGGCTTTTTATTTTAATATTAGCCATTATTTTTGTGTTGGGGTCCTCCGCTTTTAATCTGGTTAACCACAGATCCGATTATGTTAAATTCTCCTCGCCGGATGAAACCGCCAATTATTTTTTTACCAAGGTTTATGCCAAGGCCGGCACTTTGGCCGTTTTTGAAAATTATAACCTTTATGCCAGTGATATTGTCCATCCGCGCAGCTTTCGCAGCGATGGAGGCTTCATGAAACCGGTTAGTTTTTTGGGAATTATTTTAATTTTCGGAACTTTAGCTAAAATTTTTGGTTTAGGGATTATTCCTTTTCTAACTCCGATTTTTGGAGCTGTTGGTATTATTTTTTTCTATTTATTAGTTAAAAAATTATTTTCCAGCCGGAGGATAGCTTTAATCTCGGCGGCCCTTCTGACTTTTTTTCCGGTTTATATTTATTATTCGGCAAGATCAATGTTCCATAATATTCTGTTTATAGTTTTAACCATTATCGCTTTTTATTTTTTGGTTTCTCTCTTGGAACAAAAAAATGGAGTCGGAGAAACAAACGTTAAGTTTTTATCTGGAAAATTTAATGAACGTGATTTTATTTATTCGGCCTTAGCCGGGTCGTTTTTCGGCTTGGCGGTCATGACCAGATTGTCGGAGTTGATCTGGTTGGCGCCGGCCTTACTTATTATTTTTGTTTTTTACTTCCGCCTTTTTAATATTTTTCGTTTAGCGCTTTTAATTTCATTTTTCTTCCTGGCCCTTTTACCCATGGCTTATTGGAATCAGGCTTTATATGGCTCTTTCAGTTCCGGCGGCTATACGGAAATGAACCAGTCATTGTCTTCTCTCGCCAATATCGGTCATAGTAATTTATCGTTAGGCGCGGCGGCCAAAAAAGTCGGCCATACCATTTTTTATTTTGGATTTAAACCGCAACAGTCTTTAACCATGTTTTATAATTATGTGGTGTTGATGTTCCCCTGGCTCGTAGCCTTGTCCGGTCTGGGGCTTGTTTGGTTAGCGGCCGATTGGCGGAAGTTTAAAAAGAAGTATTTAGTCTATCTTTTAACTTGGGTGCTATTGTCAGTAATTTTAATTTTGTATTACGGTTCCTGGAAGTTTTCTGATAATCCTGATCCGCGGCGTTTTACCATCGGTAATTCTTATACGCGTTATTGGCTCCCGGTTTATCTGGGAATGATACCCTTAGCCGCTTATTTCATTGATCGTTTTAGCCGCTGGTTGGGCCAAAAGCTTAATTGGCTGCGGAGCGCCTTGGCTTTTACTGTAATTTTTGCGATTTTCCTTTATTCCACGATTTTCGTGATGTTCGGTTCCGAAGAAGGATTGGTCAATGTCACTTACAGCAACCGGGCCGATAGAGATTTATATGAACAAGTGCTGGCTTTGACTCCCCCTCAGGCGGTTATTATTACCAGATATCATGATAAAGTCTTATTTCCCGATCGTCGAGTTTTAATGGGGCTCTTGACTGACGACAACATGAATGACATTTATTCTCGTTTGGCCCGAGTCGCTCCGCTATATTATTTAAATTTTCAATTTACGCCCGCGGACTTTGATTATTTAAAAACGAGAAAACTAGCTCAGTCCGGTTTGAATCTGGAGCTGGTTAAAGTGATTAATAAAGATTTTGCTTTGTATAGACTGAATTTAATAAAACAGCAATGAAGACCTATTATATTATTACTTTCGGTTGTCAAATGAATAAGGCTGACAGTGAGCGGCTTTCTTTTTATTTGGAGAAAAATAGTTTAATTTTAGCCGAGAGCCAATTCAAAACCGATGTGTTGATTATCACCACTTGCGGCGTCAGACAATCGGCCGAGGATCGAGTTTATAGCCTGGTTCATCAAGTCAAGAAAAAAAATCCTCAAACCATCATAGTGATCACCGGCTGTTTGAGCGAGCGCAAAGATGTCAAGTCGAGAATAAAGAACAAAGTGGATATTTGGTTGCCCATTCAGGAATTAACTTCTTTAATTTCAAAAATAGAAGCCCTAACTGCCGCTAAAATCAATAAGTCTTTGGTTCCTGGGGATTATTTGGCGGTGGCGCCGAAACATGAATCGGCCTTTAGCGCCTATATTCCCATCGGAAACGGTTGTAATAACTTTTGCTCTTATTGCGTTGTGCCTTATGCTCGCGGTCGGGAGAAGTATCGCTTAGCTTCGGAAATTATCAAAGAGGTTAAGAGATTGATAAAAAATGGTTACAAAGAAGTAATTTTAATCGCCCAAAATGTTAACAGCTATCACTCCGGCCGGGTTGATTTTGTCAGGCTTTTAATGAAAATTAATGACCTCCCGGGAGATTTTTGGATTCGGTTTGTTTCCAGCCATCCCAAAGATATCAGTCCAAAATTGATTGCAGCTTTGGGCCGCTGTTCTAAAGTTTGCGAACATGTTCATTTTGCCTTGCAATCCGGCGATGATGACATCTTGCATAAAATGAATCGCCGATATACCGCGGCTCATTTCCAAGGCTTGGTTAAAAAGATTCGGGCCGTCGGTCGGAAATACAAACCGGAATTGCCCTTGGCGATTACCACCGATGTCATTGTCGGTTTTCCGGGAGAAACTGAAAAGCAATTTTTAAATACAGTTAAACTTTTTAAGGCCATTAAATTTGATATGGCCTATATTTCCCAATACAGTCCGCGTTTCGGCACGGTTTCTTATCAAATGAAAGATGATGTCTCAAAGATTGAGAAAAAACGTCGGGAAAATGTTTTAACTAAAATATTAAGCCAGACGGCCAGGGCCAATAACAAGTATTATCTGAAAAAAATCGTTCCAGTTTTGGTAGAAGGCCGGAACCGTCACGGTGAGTGGTATGGCAAGACCCGGACTTATAAATTGGTCAGGATCAACAGCGCTCCGGTTAATGATTTATCGGGACGTTTTGTTTTGGTTAAGATTAATAAAGTTAGAGATTTAACATTAGAGGGAACTATAATTGCTCAATATGAATAAACCTAAGGAAAAAATAGTTGTTATTTTAGGCACCACGGCCAGCGGTAAGACCGGGCTGGGAGTAAAATTGGCTGATATTTTTAACGGCGAAATTATTAGCGCCGATAGCCGCCAGGTTTATGTCGGGATGGATATTGGGAGCGGCAAAGATTTGCCCGATTATGTGGTAAAAAAACCGAACGGAAAAAATAAAAAGATAAAATATCATCTAATTGACGTCGTTGATCCTAAAAAGGAATTCAATTTGAAACAATATCAAAAATTGGCCTTTAAGGCTATCAAGGATATTCTAACCCGGAAAAAGTTGCCGATCATCGTCGGCGGCACCGGCCTTTATCTGCAAGCGGTCGTGGATAATTATCATTTATCCGATGTTAAACCGGACTTTAAACTGCGGAAAGAATTGGAGCTGTTAAACAGCGCCGAACTTTATGATAAATTATATTTAAAAAACAAACTTTTTGCCGAGAAACTTAATAACAGCGATAAAAATAATAAACGGCATTTAATTCGATATTTGGAAGTTTTAAGCGGAGATTTGAGTTATCAAGCCAGAACCAAAGAAGCTCCTTATGACTTTTTAATTTTGGGGCTTGATACTCCGAAGGAAATATTATGCCCTCGGATATTAAAACGTTTGCAAGACCGTTTAGAACGGCAAGATATGTCGGGCGAAGTTAAACGTCTTCACCGAGAGGGAGTCTCCTGGAAAAGATTGGAAAGTTTTGGTTTGGAGTATCGTTACTTGTCTTTTTATTTACAGAATAAAATAACTTACGATGTTATGGCGGAAAAATTATTTACCGCCATTTGCCAATTTGCCAAACGACAGAAAACTTGGTACCGACGTTGGGCCAAGCAAGGTAAAAAAATCCATTGGATTAAAGATTTAGATGAAGCGCAGAGATTAATTAAAGATTTTTTAGATTAATTTATCTATTAAAAATCTCGAAGACACCGCACGGAAAAGCCGTCCGCTTGATCAAAATAATTGCGGTAAACGGTTTCCGGGGAGCCAATCCACAAGGCCCGACTCCAGGCATTCGGTTCGCTGATAGTAGACGACCAGAAGTACGCGACCGACTCTTGATCGTAGAACGACCCGCCGATCCGGCGGTAGCCGGCTAATAGTCCCTCAAAATGAGAAGTGCCTCCAGCCCGTAATTTAGTGCTGGCGTTAGCGCAATCCCAAGCGAGCAACCTAGCGGCGTCGCAAGTATTGGGCGGATCCGTTAAGTAATTTTCCAAAGTATATTCTTCGGCGTCGGTTGGTACATGCCAACCATTGGGACAAATTCCTTGAGCTCCGTCTGTCTCCACATAACCCATGGCCTCGTCCCATTGATATAGCCCTCCATAAATATCACAATTACCGGGATTATCATCAAAACAATATTTTTCTATAATACTATTATTCGTTTGTTCGGTAACGCCAGACACCATAGCGCCGATATTTAGATTTCTAGCCAGCCAGCATTGGTTGTCAACTTCTACCACATTATAGACCTCGCCACCGTAAGAAACTGAACCGGAACAACAACTCTCATCTAATGTTCCCCCGGAAGTGGCGCATTTTTTGCCGGCGGAGAAATTTCCCGATGGTTTAGTCAGACAAAATCCTAGGGTATAGCTGGCACCGGTTTTAGTATAAACAAAATCTGACACCGGGCAGACATCGGAATCATTTTGACCGGGGTTAGAGGGAATAATTGTCATATAAGTGGTGGAGCCGGCGGTCAGCGCTTGACCGGTGGTAATGGATGATGGGTAGTCACCTTCATTCGCCCGGTATAATTCCAAAGCCGCTTGAATTTGTTTGATATCTGATATTCTTTCCGCGTTTCTGGCACTTTGTCTGACGCCACTTAAAGAAACAACGGTCAAAGACAAGATAATACCGATTATCCCCAGGGCAACCAGCAACTCAATCAAAGTAAAGCCAGATTTATTTTTTCTCATATTTTATTGGAAAAATATTAAGTTAGTACAAATTATATTTGATGTTTAAGTAATCTTCTATCTGGCCTCTCTCGGTATCGTTCATGGCGTAGTCATAAATTATTAGCTCCGCGATGTCGCCATTAAGGGCGTAGGTCAGCCAGGCTCCAATTATAATCGGTTGGCCGCTAAGGCCGGTGACAGGAGTGCCGGAGTCTCCAGCTATTCCATTTTGATAGAAATCAACGTGGTTTTCAGATACGACGCGGTCGATAATTTGATAGCTTGTTAAAAAAGTTAAATTATGATTGACTCCGCCGTCAATATAAGATTGGAAAAACTCATTTGAGTTATAGGCGTATAGTTGATAGTAGGGCGGATTAGCGCTGACCATGATGCTGTGATAGGTATCTGGGCTATCGCCATTTCTTTTGATAACCATAAATTCAGTTCTTTGCCCCAAAGTGATATCAGGCGTAGTCAGAGAGGTGTAGAGATTCGAGCCGTGAGAAAACCTGACTACTGGTTTTCCGTTCAATTGATTGCTGACCCAGAGCGGTTGTTTGGCCGGATCAGATTGAGTGGCATCATTGGCATTATCACTGGAATCATCCCATTCGGAAATTAAATCACCCCCATCTTTAACTATCCCGCTGTCGGCTTTTAGCCAGAGTTTTAAGTTTGAAGTTATCGGTAATATCGGGTTACAACTTTCGTTCAATATTCCCTGGGGCGTAGCGCATTTTGATCCGGCAGTTAATTGGGCTGTCGGTTCTGATAAGCAAAACTCTATTTTGTAGCTGGTACCGGTGGCCGCTGTTTCGTAAACGTACTCATTGTTGGGACAAGCGCCGTCATTTCTGGGAGTCGGATTTTGCGGTATAATTTGAGTGTAAGTGATGGTTGAACTGGAGCCGACTAAACTTTGGCCGGGAGTCAGGGCGGCGGGGTAGAGGCCTTCATCGCGATAATAGTCTTCTAATGATTTTTGAATGAGTTTGATGTCGGCGATTCTTTTGGTATCGCGGCCTTTTTGCCTAACATTGCTGAAGGAAACGAAAGAAATTGAAATAATAATTCCAATAACCGAGATGACTATCAATAGTTCAATCAGGGTAAAGAATTTTAGTTGAGCGGAAGATTTCATTTTTATTGGTTTAATATTTTTTTTAACTCAGCAATCAATGTTTTAGGATTAGCCTGGCCCTTGGTTTCGGCCATGACTTGTCCGACAAAAAATTGTAATAGATTGACTTTGCCTTTTTTATAATCGGCCGTTTGATTGGGATTGGAGGCGATTATTTTTTTAATGGCTGCAATTAATTCGTCCGAGTTATCCATTTGTTCCAGTTTCAAGTCTCGCATAATTTGGGCCGGCGAGCCGCCCTGGGCGGCCATAATGGACAGGATTTTTTGGCCGGCCGAAGAATTTATTTTTTCTCGAAATAGGAGAGTAATCAATTCGGCAAAATTCTCGGCGGTAACTTTACGATCGGGAGTCAATGGCTGAAAGGAATTGAGAGTATAATATTTAAAAAGTTCGCTGCTCAGCCAATTGGCCGCGCTGGTTGACAGTTTTTGATTTTGTCTGGCCCAGCTATCGCCACTGGCGAGAACCCAAGCTCTCAGCTCGGAAATAACTTCCTCGTACCAATTAGCCAGATGTTTGTCGCTTGCCAGAAGTTCGGCCAAATCGGTGCTTAGGCTATATTCCGATTGAAAACGGCGAACTTTGTCGCCGGGCAATTCTACGAGCTGGGATTTGATATTGTCAATCATGGCGGCGCTGATTTGAAGGGGCGGAATATCCGGTTCGGGAAAATAGCGATAGTCGGCTGAACTTTCTTTGACCCTTTGCGAAATTGTTTTATTTTGACTGTCGCTCCAACCCCTGGTTTCGGCCGTAATTTTTTTATTGTTGTCCAACAATTCCGTTTGTCTTTCAATTTCAAAGTTGATGGCTTTTTCCACGGCTTTGAAAGAATTGATATTCTTGATTTCCACTTTGGGATTTAATTCTTCTTTCCCGGTCGGTACGATTTGGCCGTCAGCATATTTCCAAGAGCCCTCTGACTGTAAACTGATGTTAGCCTCGCAGCGCATTTGGCCCTTTTCCATATCAGCGTCGCTGATTTCCAGATAACGTAAAATCTGTTGATATTTCTGACAGATTTTTTTGGCGGAGAGGGCATTTTTGATTACCGGTTCGGTCACCATTTCAATCAGCGGCGTACCGCTGCGGTTATAATCAATCAAGGTATAATCTTCTTTGGCCGGGTGAGTTAATTTACCGGTATCTTCTTCCAAGTGAAGTCGGGTGATATCAATATTTTCGTCGTCAACTTCCAGTTTGGCGTTGTAAATCAAGGGCAGGTCGTATTGGGAAATTTGATAGCCCTTGGGCAGATCGGGATAGAAATAGTTTTTGCGATCAAATTTGGAAATTAGATTGATGGCGCCGTTTAAAGCCAGACCTAATTTCAAGATCATAATTACCGCCGCTTGATTTAAAACCGGTAAAGTTCCGGGGTGGCCAAGACAAATCGGGCAAACAGCCGTGTTAGGCGTTTGGCCGATGGGGTGGTTATGACAACGGCAGAACATTTTGCTGGCCGTTTTTAACTCGGCATGGATTTCCAGGCCGATAATGACATCATATGGCATAAGTTTGTTGTCTTTATTTTATCAAAATTAGGGCGTAAAAGCAACAAAAAAGAACCTAATTCGGTTAAGTTCTTTTTATCGCAGTTTGTCTAAGAATTAATAACTTCCAGGGCGGCTTTCAATATTTTTTCGTGGATTTCTTCCAGGCTCATAATATTGCCGTCATTCATACATTCAATCATGGCAAAATCATCAAAGGTTTGGGCAATTTCGGTATAAACATCAACGGCGTTTTTTAAGTGATTAATATCGGATTCATGGATATCACGTTTGCTGCCCCCGACGTAATCTCGGTGGCCTTTTTTATCAACCAGTTTTTGTCCGACTTCGGCATTGACATGAAGAATAAGATTAGCGTCAGGGCGGGGAATGCAGAAAATATCATATTCCAATTCATGAAGCCATTTAAAGTAGATTTGTCTTTCAATATCGTTCTTTATTTTTCCGCCTTGATGCGCCATATTAGAGGCGACGTAGCGGTTAGATAGGACGATTTTTCCTTCTTTCAGCCATTCGCGGATTTTGAAGCTGGCGTCGTAGCGATCAATGGCAAAAAAGATGGAAGCGCCATAGGGGCCGACTTCATCGGCTGTGCCATAATGGCCGTTTAAATATTCTTCCACCATGCCGGCTGATTTCTGGCCATATTGCGGAAAATCAATAACTTCAATAGCATAATTCAGAGTCTTCAACTTATCAGCCAGAAGTTTTAATTGCGTCGCTTTACCCGAACCGTCACCGCCGTCAATGATGATTAACTTGCCGTGTAATTTTTCCATAGAATAGAAATTATTTATAATTATCTATTATCTCCGTTTCCGCCGAGGACGTTTCTCTCCAGGCGGGATAATAATTTAGTTAAATTGTTTTTGGCAATTTCATCTAAGGAAAGATTGAGTTCGGTGGCTAATTGGGCTAGGTACCAGAGCACATCGCCCAATTCTTTGCTAATTTCTTGCTTGTCGGCGTCATTAATTTGGCCATCTTTATCCCGCAGAATCTTCTTAATTTTGTCCGCCACTTCTCCGGCTTCACCGACTAAGCCTAAAGTTGGATAGACAAAATTACCACCGATATTGGGATAAATGGCCGTTTTTTTAGAATTTTGTTGATAGTCGGAGAGAGTCATAGAAGTTTAGGCTTGATGCTTTTTAATATCGGCGATAATGTCGTCAACTTTTTTGTTTAATTCGGCCAAAGTGCCCTCATTGACTATTTCGTAGTCGGCGGTAGCCATCACTTCCGGGATTTGAATTTCAGTTTCTTGCTGCTGGTCCTTGAGAAAGTCGGCGAAAGTTTTTTTGTCGTCGCCGGCATTTTCATTTCGGGAAACGACTCGGACGTGGCGTAATTTTTCATTGGCAACGATTCGGATTAATTTAAATTCCGGAATAGCTTTTAGAAATTTAATATCAGTCAGGCGGCGAATGCCGTCAATCACCATGAAAGGTTGTTGGTCGTTTTTAATATCTTCGGCCATGGCGTGAGCCAGAAGGTCGTCACCGAAATTTTGGCGGAGAATAGTGGAAATATGGATCAGATTTTCTCGCGTTGATTCCAGGTGCAAACGTTTTAACAGGTCGCGCAAAATAGTGGAGAAGCGATAGTCGCTGGCTCCATAAGTATCCATCAAATGTTTTTTAATGACTCCCTTGCCGCAGGCAATTTGTCCGGTCAGACCGACAATTATTTTCTTTTCCATAAGTGTATGTAAAATTATTTTTTAACAATATCTTGCAGACCGCGGCGGATATCCCAATCATCGGCGCCTAAATCACAATGCAGCAACAGTTTGGGAAAAGCTTCTTTTAGGGCGGCCTGCATTTGATGAGCAATCTGGCGGAGAGTCGGATGCACGGTCTTGTTGGATCGTAGTTCTACGGTATAGACAGTGGCCGGTAGGCCATAGGTGACACGACAGGGGACATTGAATCCCATGGCGATATAATATTGCTTGATTTCGGGAATAGTTTCCAATTGGGCCAAGGCCGTGGTTTGCTCGGCGATTAATTCTTTCGCTTTGGTTTGTAAGTCGGCCGGCAATTGTTCCAGATACCAGGCGTTAAAGCCCAGTTTAGTGGTGAGGAGAGGCATGCGGCAAACTCCATTGCGATGTCTTTGGATGTCGCGGAATGAGCCGAAGTCCAGAACAAAGTCATAAGTAACTTGGCCCAGCTCCGCTAAAAATGTCGGCAGATTGGTTTTTATCGGACGATTTACCAAGATGTCGGTATAGTTTTCCAATTCGGCATTTTTGATGGTGGTTGACATCTGGAAGGGCACGACGGTTTCCGGTTGGAAATAAGTATGTTTGGAAACGGTATAGCCGCGATAAGTTTCCGGTTCTTCAAATAATTGATGGCTGAAACTATGAGCATATTTTTCTCTTAATTTAGCTAAAATATCATTGGCGATATCGCGCACTTCAATCAGCGGGTGATGCCTTAACAGTGATAGTTTGTCCCAAGCTTGGCGCAAATTGGTATGCCAGCTTAATTGGGTGGTAATGCCGGCCGGTAAAAAGCCGCGCATAATATCAAAAGTGCGAGCTTTGATGGCTTTGTCATAAACTATTTCATCTTCATCGTTCTTTTTGGGATATTTTTGTTTGATGAAATTTTGCACCGCTTCTTGGTTATTGATATAAAAAGCCATCCACTTATCGTGAATCGCTTTGGCTTCCGGGGTACCGAGAGGATCAATAATGGCCTGCTGGCTCATATCAATATAACGGGTGGAAGTTTCTTGACCGGAATATAATTGATTGTCCTGAATGGCTTTGTCGGCCAGCATGCTTAATTGTTCAATAAAAATAGTGGTGGAGCCGCAATCGGCGATACTCATGTGGCCGTAGCCAACATAAAACGTTTCCATAAATTTTCCGGAACCGCTTTGTTTTACTTTTTCCACGTGTTCCACGACGCTCTTGGGACTTCGGGAATAAAGCGCTTGCATCATGGCGGTGTCTTCCGACCCAAATTCATCATACACAAAAATTTTAGCCATAGATATATAATTAATGTTTATTTTTTATTGGTCTTCGTATTTTAGAACTTCGCCGTTCAATAATATGTATTCTAATCCAGCTTCTTGAAAAATCTCTTTGCTCCGTTTTCCGGCGTGATAATCTTTTTCGCAGACGATTCGTTTGATGCCGGCGTTAATAATCATTTTGGCGCAAGTATAGCAAGGAGTCATTTGTAAATAAAGGGTGCCGCCGTTCAATGATATTCCGAAACGAGCGGCTTGGCAGATAGCATTTTGTTCGGCGTGCGTGGTTCGGATGCAATGTCTCGATTCGGTGCCGTCTTCGTTAGTTACGGTATGCATTTCATGACCGATTTCGTCGCAATGTTTTAATCCCAGAGGCGAGCCGACATAGCCGGTTGTGACGATGCGATTATCTTTGGTGATAACACAGCCGATGCGGCCGCGATCGCAGGTTCCCCTAGTTCCGACCATCTTAACTATACTCATAAAATATTCATCCCAGGAGGGACGTTGGTAGGATTTATTCTCGCTCATAATTTTGAAATAATTAATCAAGGCGCAATTGTATTTTAACAGAATAGATAGCCCTAGGCAATATTGACAAGATGGCCAATATCGTTTAAAACCATGGGTTTAATCAAGGAAAACTACCCTTTTATCAGATGGGTTTGTTTAATTCATTTCTTGCGTTATAATGTAATTATGTTAGAGAAATACCGACAAATTTTAACGGCTAAAGGCGAGGTTTATCTTCGCCTTAAGGTCCGTCCCGGAGCTCCCAAAACCGAGTTTAAGGCTATTATGGACGATGAAACCATTAAAGTGGATATTGCCGCCCCGGCCGAATCCGGCCGAGCCAATGAGGCATTAATCGTTTGGTTGGCTAAAGAATTGGGTGTTAACAAAAATAATGTTAAGGTTATTAGCGGGGCCGGGGAGCGGTTAAAATTAATTAAAATTATTAAATCATAATTATGGATATTTCCGTTGTTATCGTTTCTTGGAATGTCAAAGAAAAGTTAAGAGAGAATTTAAGAGCGCTATATCAATCTCAGGGCGAATTCAGTTTTGAGGTTTTGGTGATTGATAATAATTCTTCTGACGGTTCGGCGGAGATGGTCAAGGCTGAATTCCCCCAAGTAAGATTAATTGTCAATAAAAATAATTTTGGTTTTGCTCGAGCTTGCAACCAGGGAATGAAAGAATCGGTGGGTGATTTTGGGTTGTTGCTTAATCCCGATATGAAAGTTTTTCCCGACACTCTGGTCTTGATGCTCGCTTGGATAAAGACTAAAGAATCGGCGACGGTGGCCGGCTGTCATTTAATTGATGCTCGGGGAAGAACTATTCCTCAAGTGAGACGTTTTCCTCGGCTCAAAGATCAATTGGCGATTGTTTTGAAATTGCCCCATTTCTTTCCAGGCATAGTAAAAAAATATTTATATTCCAATTTTGATTATAGCCGAGAACAGCTGGTTGATTCTATCCGCGGCTCTTTTTTCATGGTTAATAAAAGTAATTATCAGAAAATTAATCGGGGGAAATTGCCACTACTGGATGAACGTTACTTTGTCTGGTTTGAAGAAGTTGATTTTTGCCGGTCAGTTCAGGCGCT
>Ga0265297_10008609_pt1 | contig 13536 bp, 12 predicted proteins | sample Munlanlwell13791_FD_192502 | JGI IMG/M metagenome (GOLD analysis project Ga0265297, IMG submission 192502) | Leachate microbial communities from a municipal landfill in Southern Ontario, Canada - Leachate well 137-91 | ecosystem: Engineered > Solid waste > Landfill > Unclassified | place... | reverse complement strand
TTATTATGCCGTAACCTCCAAGTGATAGTACCGGCAGCGTATCGCCATCATTACCGCTGTATACAAGGAAGTCTTCGCTGGTGTCCCTGATTATTTCCGCAATCTGCCTCATATCGGCACTGGCTTCCTTGACTCCGCAAATATTATCTATTTTTGACAGTTCCACACAGGTTTTCGAACTTATATTGGATGATGTTCTCGAGGGAACATTATAAATTATTATGGGTGTTTTTACTTCAGCTGCAATTGCCTCGAAGTGTTTGAAAAGACCCATCTGAGAAGGCCTGTTATAATAGGGCCCGACCAGAAGCAGGCAGTCTACGCCGATTTTTTCCGCTTCTTTCGATAATTCAATAGAATGCCTGGTATCATTGGAACCTGTTCCGGCAATTATCTTGATTTTATCCCCAAAATTGTCTTTTGCAAATTTGAATAGTTTTATTTTTTCGTTATCATCAAGAGTCGAGGCCTCTCCGGTAGAACCGGACAGTGCTAACCCATCGCTTCCTTCATCGATCAAATATTCTATTAGTTTTCCGCATGAATCAAGATCCAGATTATGATCTTTATCAAATGGGGTTACCATCGCTGTAATTACTTCACCTATATTTATCATTTGATCCTCCTAAAATAATACCCTGATTACATATCTATTAATTTATCCAATCCGAAAGTAAAGCTGGAAAGTCTATCAAGATTTCTAATAGCAAGAATAACTCCCGGATAAAAGGATGACCTGTCAATACTGTCATGTTTTATGGACAAAGTTTGACCTTTTGTTCCGAATATGACCTGCTGATGTGCCAGCAGTCCCGGTAATCTCACGCTATGAATATGGATACCGCCGGTAAATCCGCCTCTTGATCCCTCTATGGTCTCAGTTTCACCATCTTTTAATCTGAACCCGCTAAAACTGCTTCCATGGCTTATCCCTTCCGCTGTATACAAGGACGTTCCCGAAGGTGCGTCCTTCTTTTTATCATGATGCATTTCGATTATTTCACAATCATCGAAATATTTTGATATCATTCCACAAATCCTGATCATAACCGCGGCCCCTATAGAAAAATTGGGAACAATAAGTGTCTTGCTTCCTGACTTCAGGGCCCTGCTTTCAATTTTGCTTAAATCTTCTTTACTTAACCCCGTTGTTCCTACAATTATATTTATATTGTTTTCAATGGCCCAGTTTATATTTTTTTTAGCTGACTCCGCTGTTGTAAAATCAATGATAATATCCGGATTTAACTTTTTGATATCTTCATAGGAGCCATGGATCCTGTATCCCGTTTTTTTACCGGTCAATAACTCTCCTATATCGGCACCGGTATTTATAATATCAAAACCTCCGATTAGTTCTATTTCTTTCTCTTTTATCAGTTCTCCGGAAATAGATTTTCCCATATTTCCGCAAATACCAAACATGATTATTTTTTTCATGATAATCCGCCTTTATTTAGTTTACCCAGTGTCACAAGACTCATTTTATCCGGTTCAAAATATCTATCTGCTATGTTATCCAGATCATTTTGTTTTATCTTATCTATTTTCTTCAATATCTCGTTAATAGTCAAAACTTTTTTATCAAACAGGAGTCCTTTTCCAAGTCTGAACATACGCGAGCTTATATCTTCGACTCCCAGAACGATATTGCCCTTTAAATTTTCTCTGGATCTCTCCAGCTCTATATCTTTCACTCCATGACTTCTGATATCTATTATCTCATCCTTGATCAGTCTCAGAATCTTTTCCGTACTTTTAGGCGAAGAAGCCGAATATATGATTATTATACCCGTGTCATGATACTGAACATTGCTGCTGAAAATCGAGTACGCCAGGCCTTCTTCTTCTCTTATTTTCTGGAACAATCTGCTGCTTATGCTCCCTCCGAGTAAATTTGTAAACAGTGAAAGCGGATATTTATCTTTGCTGCCCCTGCTGCAGCCCAGCCCGCCAAAGCATATATGAACAGAGCTTGTCTTATTACTGTGTATGTTCCTGACACTTCCGTTGGAAATTGGTTCCTTCACTAAAAAATTACCGGTTTGCTTTTTACATTCTACCCCGTCCGTATGTTTTTTTATTTCATCTATCAAATCCTGGTGCCTTATATTTCCTGCAGCTGAAATAACGGCTGTGCTTATATCAAATTCCTTTTTAAAATATTTTAATATCGCGGATTTCTTAATTTCTTTAAGAGAGCTCTTTGTTCCCAGAATCGGGAGGCTTAAGGGGTGCCCATCCAGCACTGATTCATAGAAATAATTCATGATATTATCGGAAGGATTTTCGTCCACCATCTTTATTTCCTCGAATATTACTTTTTTTTCGGTCCTGATGTGTTCCGTTCTGAAAGATGGATTCATCAATATGTCAAATAAAAGTTCCGTACAGTTCCCAAGATGGGTGTCGATAAAATCAGCGTATATGCAGCAATTTTCTTTATCGGTGAATGCATTGAATTCGGCGCCCATTAAATCGAACTCGATTGCTATGTCTCTATAATTTCTTTTTTGGGTGCCCTTGAAAACAAGATGCTCTATAAGATGGGAAATTCCGCTGATGCTTTTATCTTCATTTCTGGACCCGGTTGGTATCCAGAAACCCAGAGATATTGATCTGAAATGGGGTAAATATTCACTAATAACTCTTATTCCGTTATTTAATTCAGTTATTTCATATTTGTCGAATTTTACACTATTTGAAGAAATTATTTTCTTATTTACCTCAATTTAAAAAAATTTCAGATATCAGTTCTTTCCAGTCCTATTTTTTTCGTTCTGGAATCAATATTACCGACCCTGACAGATATTTTATCACCTATTTTTAAATAATCGTTAACGTCATTTATCCTTTTATTCGAAACTTTGGATATATGAAGAAGCCCATCCACTCCAGGAAACAAATTAATGAAAGCTCCGTAACTGGTTATGCCTACCACGGTTCCTGAAAACTCATCCCCGATCTTTATATCTTCTATGCCTTTTAACATTCCTTCTATTTTCTTCCTTGCCATCTCCATATTGACCTCATTGGAAGATGTAATAGAAACAAGACCTTCTCCGTTGTAATCACTTATATCGATCTCTTCCAGATCAAATTCTTCTTTTATGCTTTTGATATTTTTACCGCCCGGGCCTATGATCTCACCGATTTTTTCTTTGGGAACCTTAAAAGTAGTTATTTTCGGGGCACAACTTGCCAGACTTTCTCTTGGCTGCGGGATTACCTCAAGCATCTTGTCCAGTATGTAAAGTCTTCCTTCTTTTGCCTTTTCCAGAGTCTTCTTTATAATATCAATGTTTATACCTTTTACTTTCATATCCATCTGAAGTGCAGTGATTCCGTTCTTGGTTCCTGCAACTTTGAAGTCCATATCTCCATAAAAATCTTCCAGACCCTGTATGTCCTTGAGCACTATATATTTATCATCCTCGCCTTTAATAAGTCCCATTGCTATACCTGAAACCGGATTTAATATTGGAACTCCTGCATCCATCAGAGCCAGGGTGCTCCCGCACACGCTTGCCATCGATGTGGAACCATTTGACTCCAGAATTTCCGATACGAGTCTCAGGACATACGGAAATTTATCCTCGTCGGGTATCATCGGCCTTAAAGCTTTTTCAGCCAGTGCCCCGTGCCCTATCTCTCTCCTTTTAGGTCCGCGGAGTGGCCAGGTTTCACCTGTGCTGAAAGGCGGGAAATTATAGTGATGTATATATCTCTTGAATTCTTCTTTTCCAAGACTATCTATTTTTTGCGCTTCTCTTATCGAACCAAGAGCCAGTATAGTAATAGCCTGCGTTTTACCTCTGGTAAAAAGTCCGATGCCATGTGTCGTTTCAGGAAATAATCCTACCTCGCAGTTTATTTCTCTTATTTCATCAGGTTTTCTGCCGTCGGGCCTGATTCCTTCTTTCAGGATAAGCTTTCTTACCAGCTCTCTCTCGAGATCTTTAAAACTTATGTCTATGCTTTCGCTGTCTTCGGGAAATTCGGTTTCCAATTTTTTCCCGATCTCTTCCTTTATTATCAGCATCCTATCCTGGAAATAACCTCTGGCGGTATTATCCAGCAATGACTTCTTATCATCATCTGCGGAGTATTTTACAATATCGTCCAGAACTTCCTGAATCCTTGCTTCTGTCAGTTCTCTGACTTTTTTTTCGATATCTTTATTCAATTCAAAGTTAACTGTTTTTCTCTTTTCCTTTCCAACTATTTTCCTGAATTCTTTTTGGAAATAAACGATTTTCTTAATTTCGATATGCGCCTTCTCTATGGCTTCCACTGTTACTTCTTCCGAGACTTCCTTGCCTCCGGCTTCTACCATCAATATTGCGTCTTCCGTTCCGGCTACTACTATATCTATTATGCTTTCTTCGATTTCACTATAATCCGGATTTATTATCCAGTTTTCTCCGACTTTTCCTATTCTGACCGCACCTACAGGTTCTTCGAAAGGTATATCCGATATGTATAGCGCCATCGATGCTCCATTTATTACCGAAATATCATAAGGATTTATTTGATCAAAAGAGATAACCGTGCCGATCAATTGAACTTCGTTTCTTATGTTTTTATCAAACAATGGCCTCAGGCCCCTGTCTGTTAATCTTGAATTAAGAATTGCCTTATCACTTGCTCTGCCTTCTCTCTTAAAGAAACCTCCGGGTATTTTTCCCGCTGCATACATCCTCTCTTCGACATCCACCACCAGAGGGAAAAAATCCGTATTCCCTGATGAATTCTGACTCATGACTGCGGTAATCAGCACCCCATTTCCGCCAAATTTTACAAGAACCGAATTAGCCAGTCTGGCTATTTTACCGGTCGAAAAAATCATTTGCTTGCCGCCAATATCTAAAGTACAACTTTTTTCCATTTATTATTTACTTTCTCCTTTTAACTGCAGAGATAAAAAAATACTTGAGCCCGAATTATTTCCTTAAACCTAATTCTTCAATCAATTTTTTATACTTTGCTATATCACTATTTTTTAAATATCCCAGAAGTCTTTTTCTTTTGCCGACCATGACAACAAGACCCCTTCTGGAATGATGATCCTTTTTATTCTCCTTTAAATGTTCGTTCAGCCTGTTTATCTTCTTCGTAAGAATAGCTATCTGAACCTTGGAGGAACCGGTATCATTCTCATGAGTTTTAAATTTCTCTATGATCTTTTTTTTGTCCTCTTTTATTAAAGTCAACTTTTCACCTCCTCGAAAATGTTCGAAGTATAATTTATCATAACTGTATATTAATTACAATTTAAACGCTTTTTGATATTTTTCCCTTCCTCAGAATAAGAATTGCTTATAAAATCTTTTAAAATCCTTTGAAGTCTTCTTAATTTTACTAAATCTTTATATTGAAGTATTTGCCGGCATACTTTAGATCCAGTTTCATCTGATTTATCAGTTCCTCCTTGCTCTCAAAAACGATTTCATCCCGGAGTCTTTTTAAAAAGCTGATTCTTATTTTTTTCTGATATATATTACCTTTAAAATTTATTATAAAGGCCTCGATCCATTTCTTTGATTCTTTGAAAGTCGGATTGTCTCCCACATTTATGATTGACGGAAGCGGTTTATATTTGCTTCCATCAATTTCGACGGTACCCAGATAAACTCCGTCCTTCGGAGCCATAAAGATTTCACAAATGTCTATATTAGCCGTAGGGAATCCCAGTTGTCTCCCGCGCCCTGCTCCTTTTACAACGATCCCCTGTACCTGCGGATCTCTTCCCAATAAATTTTTTATTTTACTTATTTCGCCCTGAGAATAATACTTCCTTATATTAGTGCTTGAAACTACCTCATTCTTTATTTTAAGTAGAGGGACCACATTTACCTTTATATCATATGGTTTTAAAAATCTCTTTAAAAATAGTATGTTCCCCTTTGTTTTAAAACCAAAATTGAACCTGTTTCCCGCAAAAATATCTTTAATATGAAACCTGCCTATAAGTATATCCCTGCAAAACATATCTGGTTCCATTTTTAAAAAACCGGAATCGAAATTGGCTGTCACAATATAGTCAACACCCAGCCCGCTTAAAATCTTTATTTTTTCCTCATATGAAATTATAAGTTTTTTGGACAACTCGCTTTTTATAACATTTAAAGGAGGCTTATTAAAAGTCAGGACTATACTGACACCATTGATCTTTTTTGCTTTTTCAATACATGATTCCAGTATCTTCCTGTGACCCAGGTGCACCCCATCAAAAAAACCTATTACTGCAACTGCATTTTTATCCTTGAAATAATTTTTATCTATTCTTTTTAATTCAAGCAATTTTGCCATTTGATTTACTTTTTAAAAAATAACAAATTTTATAGATTTTATTACACTACTAAAAAATCACAATACTTTTAGTTAAATTTATTTTTTTATCTTTGACACCGGAAATATTTATCCCGCTTAAAATCTCGTGTACCGCTATTGTATTTTCTTTACTATCTTTTATTTTTATTAAAATTCCTTCCCCGGGTAGATCCTCCTCTCCGGTTTTTACTGACATTATCATTTCATTATTGATACGATGGCCATTGATTATCTGATTTCTATACTCGTCTTTTATATGAAGATCCGGGTTATTTTCCAGTAATCTTTCAATGGATACCATATGCGGAACGGTTGATAAATCACTTCTTTTAAGATTGCTTTTTAAAAACTGTCCGACGTTAATGCTGTCTTTCAGCCCAATATTTCCGATTTTTACTCTTTTCAGCCCTTTTACCGAAGCGCCGCAACCCAGCCTGTTTCCGATCTCATGAGCCAGAGATCTGATATATGTGCCGGAGCTGCAGTTTATTTTTATGATAAGTAAATCTTTATCCAGAGAGATTAGTTCCAGATCATGAATATTTACAATTCTTGATTTTAAATCTATGTCCAATCCTTTCCTTGCAAATTTATATGAAGGTTTACCTTTATATTTTATCGAGGAAAACACGGGCGGTCTCTGTTCGACCTTACCGGTAAGTTTATCAAGGACCCCGGATATTTCTTCAGCACTGACATCCCTGACCTTCCTTACAGCCAGTACCTTGCCATCAAGGTCCCATGTATCAGTGACCACGCCTAATTTTATCTCTGCGATGTATTCTTTATTTAAAGTTAAAAAATAATCGAATAACCTTGTGGCTTTATTTAATAATATGACAAGCAGGCCCTCCGCAATAGGATCCAGCGTACCGGCATGACCGATTTTTTTTAAAAAAAAACTCTTTTTATACTCCTTATGACATCATAAGAAATTGTGCCCGGCAATTTGTTTATTAATACTATGCCGTTAAAATCTTCCAGTATTCCGGATTTAGAAGCCGCACTACTCATAATTTTATATTATCCTCTACTGCTTTCCTTAAATTGTTAATAACCGCTCTCAAACTCCCGTTATCGGAATAAGCAGACGCCATTTGATGGCCACCGCCATTGAAACTACTGGCGATCCTGAATAAATCAATATTTTTATCCGGCGTACGGAGACTGATCTTGAAACATCTTCCTGCAGTCTGCTTTATAAGAGCTGCAATTTTTACCTTCCCGGCACTCCGGAGAAGATTTATCATGCCATCCTGAGCAGAGAATGGCAGATCCAGCTTTTCAAGATCCTTCTCCAGGATATATGAATATATCAGTCCATAAGAATCCACATATTTGATTCTTTGGAGAACAAGCTGGATCAATTTAAACCTTGCAAGAGGTTCATTTTCGTATATATACTTATGGACCTGTGAAGGATTTATATCAAACTTCAGCAATTCGCTTACTGCTTTATGGACAGTATAATTGGTATTACTGTATTGAAATTTTCCCGTATCGGTTAGTATTCCCACATAGATCCCCAGCGCTATTTCATGATTCAAAAGTTTCGGATAATGTTTTTGTATTAATTCATATAAAATTTCGGCAGTTGCTGATTTTCCGGTATCTACGATATTCAAATCACCAAAATTACTGTTATTTTTATGGTGGTCCATGTTTATTATATATTCAGTATTGGATTTGAGGACTTCGAAATCCAGATTCATCCTGAATTCATCGGCGCAATCAAGACAGAAACAGATATATCCTTTATCGGAGTCCTTTATTTCCTTTAAATCTCTGCTGATCTTATCCAGATAAGGAAGAAACTTATATTGATAAGGAAGGTCGCTGCTGCAAATCGCGACGGCATTCTTTTTTAACAGGGATATCAATTGATACAGGGCTATCTGTGAACCCAGGGAATCCCCATCCGGGTAAGCATGGGTGATGATCAAAAAATTATCATTTTCGTCAATTATTTCCGATACCTTTTTATATAACTTGTTTATATCCAATCAGACTACCTTCCCGGTACTATTTATCTTTATCCAGAGAATCCAGTATTTCCGATATTCTCATTCCATTGTCAATAGATTTATCATATATAAATCTTATGACCGGCATATTTCTTAACTTCAATCTTTGCTGCAGATTTTTCTTTATAAAGCCGCTGCAATTCTTTAGACCCTCCAGGCTTCTTTTTATTTCATATTCTTCACCCATAATGCTTACAAATACATCCAGCCATTTTTGATCAACGGATAATTTAGTATCGGTCACTGTTGCGAATCCTATTCGGGGATCTTTTACTTTGGTATTGATAAGAAAACTTATTTCTCTTTTCAGATCTATCTCGGCTTTTCTTGTCCTGTCCACTTAAATCACCGGCAATGCTAAATAATTATTTTTCCTCATAAAATTCCAGTATGTCACCTTTGCTTAGATCCTGAAAACCTTCCAGCCTTATACCGCATTCATACCCTGCAGAGACTTTTTTGATATCTTCTTTGAAACGATGAAGAGTTGCGACTCTCCCCTCATGGATCAGTTCCCCTTCTCTTATTACATTAACCAGGTTGCCTCTTTCGACTTCACCCTCAAGAATATAAGAGCCGGCTATTACCCCTATTTTGGGGAGTTTGAATATTTCTCTGACTTCGGCCTTACCCTTATTGATCCTTTTTATTTCCGGTTCCAGTAATCCTTTAAAAGCAAGGGTAATATCATCAATCAGTTTATAGATAATATCATATGTCCTGACTTCCACATTTTCCTTTTTTTGCAATGCTTCCGCTTTCTGTGTCGGAACAACCTCAAATCCAACTACAATTGCATTCGAAGCCGCAGCCAGCAGGATGTCGCTATCGGTTATGGCTCCAATGGCCTTGTGTATAATATCAATCTTTATTGTTTCTTCTTTTATATTATTAAGTGACCTCTCTACTGCATCCAGTGATCCTTCCGAATCTGCCTTAAGAATTATCTTTAATTTTTTTATCTCCATTTCTTTTGATAATTCGGATAATCTTTCCAGAGTCAATGGTTTCCTGGATTCCTCTATTTTAAATATTTTTCTCTCATAATCTTTAGTATTTAAAAGCTCTTTGGCCGCCTTCTCGTTTTTAACTACAAATAATTTATCACCTGATTTTGGTACAAAAGAAAAACCGGTGATTTCAACCGGTTGTGACAGTATCGCTTCGTTCAGGGTATTAAGATTTTCATCCCTTATTAATCTTATTTTTCCAAACGAATAGCCGGTAATAAAAGAATTCCCTATTTTTAATTTTCCCCTTTTTACTATGACCGTACCTACGGGCCCCAGATTTTTGTCCAATCTTGACTCGATAATAATTCCGGTACCTTCGGAATTCGGATTACCTTTTATTTCATTCAAATCGGCTACCAGAAGGATCATTTCAAGAAATTCGTCCAGGTTGATCTTTTTTTTGGCAGAGATTTCTATACAGACAGTGTCTCCTCCCCACTCTTCGGGGACCAGGTCATATTCTGTAAGACTTTTTTTCACTTTTTCGACATTTGCGTTTGGCAGGTCTATCTTATTGATAGCTATTATTATAGGAACACCGGCATCCTTAGCATTATTTATCGCTTCCACTGTCTGGGGCATAATACCGTCATCGGCAGCAATAACGATTACGGCAATATCGGTGACTCTTGCTCCCCTGATCCTCATGGCTGTAAATGCTTCATGCCCCGGTGTATCTATGAAAGTGATTTTTTTGTCTTTATAAACAACCTGATAGGCTCCTATACGCTGGGTTATACCGCCTTCTTCGTTTATTGCCACTCTGGTTTCTCTTATTACGTCAAGCAGCGTTGTTTTTCCGTGATCCACGTGGCCCATTATAGTCACGATTGGCGGTCTGGGCACAAGATCCTCTTCGGAGTCTTTATAGACTTCGTCCAGTTTTTCTTCAAACCCGACAATATGATATTTAAAGTTATACTCCTGGGAAAGATATTCTACCAGATCTTTGGTCAGGGACTGATTGATATTGATGGCTTCACCCATATCAAATAAAAGTTTTATTATTTGATTCGATGGAACATTTATCTTCTCCGATAATTTTTTTATAGTTATACCTTCGGAAATTTCAATTACTTTTTTTATCTCAGGTTTTTTCTTTGCTTTCTCCGTTTTTGTTTGTTCTGCTTTTGAAATCTCTTCGCCTTCAGCCTTCTTTGTCTGAACGACTTTTTTCTTCTGGATTGACCTGGTTCTGAATCTACCTTCCTTTTCCTCTTTATCCAGTTCCCTGTCAAGCACGCTGCGGATACTTGATTTTTTTTCTTCTTCCCAATCTGTTACCGGTTTCCCGGCCGTCTTTATTTCTCTGTCGGCAGCGGGTATTCCCCCGGTCCTGACATCATTTTTTTTCTTCGCTGCTATTTTGCCCGTACTCTTTTGAACAGGTTTGGATTCGGCTTTATTTTTGGTCCCGGCCGAAGATTTATCCGGGAGTCCCTTTTTTATTTTTTCTTTTTTGACTTCCGGCTTCTTTTTCTCAGCAATGCGTCCTTTACCCTCAGTCTGCTTCTCCGCAGGCAATCTGGTTTTTTTCTTTTTTTCCAATTCGTTCTTCTTCAAATCTTTGGACCCTGACGAACCATTCTTTGTGATTTTACTTTTCTCTTTTTTTATATTCATAAATCCTTTAAATCGCACATTATTTATGTTATTTACTGGCTTCGGTATCTTCTTCCTTGCTTTTCAATCTTTCTTTTCTTGCTTCATCCAATTCTTCTTCGAATTGTTTTTCATTCTTTATATCTATTTTCCAGCCTGTTAATTTAGCAGCCAGTCTGGCATTCTGGCCCTCTCTGCCTATTGCCAGAGAAAGCTGGTCATTTGATACTATAATCAATGCGAACTTCTTTTCCTCATCTGTAAGCACTTTTATAATTTTTGCCGGGCTGAGAGAATTTTTGATAAAGGTGACGATATCATCACTATATTCAACGATATCTATTTTTTCCCCTCCCAATTCATCGACGATCATCTTGACCCTCGAACCCTTGGGACCCACACAGGCACCAACCGGGTCTACATTTCTTTCATTTGAACTAACTGCAATTTTAGTTCTAAAACCTGCTTCTCTTGCAATGCTCCTTATTTCCACGATTCCCTCGTAAATTTCCGGTACCTCTAATTCAAATAACTTTCTGATTAAACCCGTATGTGTCCTGGATACTATCACCTGGGGACCTTTTGTTGTTTTTCTTACATCCGAAATATATACTTTTATTCTTTCGCCATGTTTGTATCTCTCTCGCGGAACCTGCTCATATGGAGGAAGTAATGCTTCGACTTTGCCCAGATCCACCAGAGTAAATCTTGCATCGCTTTGCTGGACAATGCCTGTTACCATATCTCCTGCTCTGTCTTTGAATTCGTCGTACATTATCTCCCGTTCGGCTTCCTTTATCCTTTGCCTTATTACTTGCTTGGCGGTCTGCGCAGCGATTCTTCCGAAATTATCCGGCGTGACCTCGATTTCATTCTTTTTACCCTCGTCTTCTGGTGCGGCATCCGTGCCTTCGCCTTCATCTAAAATTTTAAACACTTTTATTTCGCCGGTCTTTTCATCTATATCCACGCGGCATTCATATTCTACCTGATAATTTTTTTTATAAGCTGAAACAAAGGCAATTTTAAGGCCCTCTATCAGTGTATCCATCTTTATGCCCTTTTCTTTTTCTAATTCTATTAATGCCTCTATCAATTTTCTGTTCAACTTGACTCACCTGCTTTTTAACAAAATTTAAACTAAAAAAAAGTGGGGCTAGCCCACTAATTTTAAAAACTATTTACATTAAAATTCTTTAAAAGTATATCATAAAATAAATAAAATTCAATTACTAAAAGTCCTCAGCAATTCCTTTAAACCCGTATATCTCTTCTCGACTATGTTCCTGTTCACTGCCATTCCTATTGCTTTTTTACTTCCTACCATTATTACAAGTTCTCTTGCTCTGGTTATGGCCGTATACAGCAGGTTCCTTTGCAGGAGCATGTAATGGGAAGTTAAAATTGGAATAACCACACATTTGAATTCAGACCCCTGGGATTTATGAATGGTTATGGCGTAAGAAAGACTTATTTCATCCAGCTCGAAAAAACCATAATTAACCGTCCTGCCATCATAATCTATACTGATTTCCTCTGTTTCCATATCTATGCCGTTTATAAATCCTATATCTCCATTATAAATATCTTTTTCATAATTATTTTTCAACTGTATCACTTTGTCATTTAATCTATACTGCACGGATCCTCTTTGGACCTTTTTAATGCTTGGATTCAAAACATCCTGAAGTCTGAAATTCAGATTATTCACCCCGACGATTCCTTTATTCGTAGGAACCAGGACCTGGATTTCATGAATCGGATCATAATTGAAACTCCCGGGAATTTTTTTTGTAAGCAGATTTAATATAAGACTTACCGATTCTTCAGGTATGTCTTTCTCGATAAAAAAGAAATCATTATTTTTTGGTTTACCAATATAGGGAAACTGGCCATCCCGGACTTTATGTGCATTATGTATTATTAGACTTTCACTTTCCTGCCTGTATATTTTTTTGAGTTCTATTACCGGGATTACACCCGAACCGATCATGTCGCTCAGGACATTTCCCGGACCAACCGCAGGCAGCTGGTCGATGTCTCCGACAAAAATAATTCCCGTTTGAGGCTTTATTGCTGAGAGTAGATTCTTCATTAACTTTATATCCAGCATTGAAGCTTCATCTATTATCACCATTTCTGCATCAACGGGATTGCTTTCGTTCTTTAAAAATTTATTAAGTTTGGGATTATAATTTAGCAGCCTGTGTATTGTTTTGGCTTCTCTTCCTGTTGTCTCGCATAATCTTTTCGAGGCCCTTCCCGTTGGTGCGCCCAACAGAATTTTTTTATTTTCTTTTTCAAAAATCTTTATTACTAAATTCAGTATGGTGCTTTTTCCCGTGCCGGGACTTCCGGTTATAACCAGCATTTTCTCCGATACCGCCCTTTCGATTGCCTTTATCTGGATGTAATCAAGTATTATCCTTTCTTCAGCAGCGAGATCGTTTATAAGCCGGCTGATATTATCCTTTCTGGCTTCTGCTGAAACATCTACCCTGCAATTTTCCAAAATGGCAAGGATTTTTTTACCCACATATTCTTCGGCATTGTAAATACTTGAA
>Ga0265297_10008608_pt1 | contig 13537 bp, 9 predicted proteins | sample Munlanlwell13791_FD_192502 | JGI IMG/M metagenome (GOLD analysis project Ga0265297, IMG submission 192502) | Leachate microbial communities from a municipal landfill in Southern Ontario, Canada - Leachate well 137-91 | ecosystem: Engineered > Solid waste > Landfill > Unclassified | place... | reverse complement strand
TTCGGCAATACGGATGTGATTTCACTCTATTTGCCAATCTCCATGGACGCCGTCGATGAAGAAACTTTTTGGAAAACCGTCAAAGCCCAATATGTTCAATTCCGTCGCTGGGCTTCCGGAGCATCGCATTTGGCTTGGTTTGTCCCACTTTTGCTCAATAATCCTCGCAAATATCCTTTTTGGCGCACTCTTTGGGAAATCTGGGAGAATCTGTTTTTGAAATCTTGGACTTGGGCCACCACGCCATTGCTTTTGCTTTATGGGGCTTGGGCACCACTGGTCGCCAATCGCGATTTTGCGGGCACTATCTTGGGCCACAATCTGCCTTTGGTCGCCGGTAGAATCATGACTGTCATGCTTCTGGGTATCGTTTTCGCTTTTGTGTTCAATGCTGCCATTATCGCCAAAATCAACCGTCCGCAAAAACTCTTTACGATTCGCCATATTTTGGAGTGGCTCCTTGTACCGTTTATGACCATTATTTTTGGAGCGATACCGGCTATCGACGCACAGACCAGACTCGCGTTAGGCAAAATTGTCGGTTTCGAGGTCACGAAAAAGAAGCGCTGATTAGTTCAAAACATACTCGTTATCGGTTGTTGTTCCGTACACAAAATAAGTGATTTTAACCATAAAATCCTCAACCTAAATTTTCCTAATGGTGGGCGTATCTGGACTCGAACCAGAGACCTTTACAATGTCAATGTAACGCTCTAACCAACTGAGCTATACGCCCCCGTATATTTTCCGAAATGTTTTTTACTTTTCTACAAGCGCCTCTCTGTTGGTCAGAGCGCTTCGCCGATTCTTAGATGAGCTGAAGGCTCTCCAACTGAAGCTTACGCCCCCGTATATTTTCCGAAATGTTTTTTTGCGGTTTTCGCTCACAGGGAACACGCAAATTCTAATTTAAGCCAAAGAGGAAATCAACCCCAAAGTCCTGGAAAATTATTTTACTTCACGATCCATTGAGATGCGACTTTCTTCCGGCAAAACTTGATTCATGTATTTACTGTCCGACTTTTTGTAATAAGGCATTTCGGCCGGAGAGGTCATCTTGTGGAAAGCCAACTGACAAATGCGCATGCCCGGATAAATCGCGATCGGAACATTATTCAGATTGGAAATTTCGAGCGTGACCGTGCCTTCAAACCCCGGATCGATAAATCCCGCCGTGGCGTGAATAATCAAACCTAACCTGCCCAAAGAACTGCGACCCTCCACGCGGGCGACCATGTCATCGGGCAACCCAACCGTCTCGGTTGTTACACCCAGCACATATTCACCCGGATGGACATAGTATGCGTTACCCTCCTTGATCTCGATGGCCTCTACAACCTTATCCAAAGTGCCTTTCGGATCACGAGTGTCGATGTAGGGAAATTTGGAATGCTTGAAAATCTTGAAGTGATTGCCCAGATGCAAATCGAAACTGGCGCAATGAATACACGATTCGTAATCTTCAAAACCACTGACTTTTATCTTTCCGTCGCGAATCGCTTGCTTGATATCTTTGTCGGACAAAATCATATGCAAATAATTAAATGCGTAAGCTTAATTTAGCAAAACCGAACCACAAATTGCAAACCGAAATTATTCGCAAATCGGAGCAGGGGAAGAAGTGATTTTGGTGGCATAGTGCGTTGTTACATAAATATAACGCCCATCAAAAGCCAAGCCCATGCCGATTTCATTGAAATACGGTTGAACAATCGACTGATAGTGAGCCTTGGTGGATTTGGAGCCGTCAGCTTCCGCCATATAATAGTCAAAAGTTATTCTAAGTCCCGCCAAAATCTCATCCGTGCAATCCGAGTCATTGCAGGTATAATAAGTCTTCCCGATATTTTCCGTAAAAGTGATGCGATTTACATTCGCGAAAGTCAGACCGCGCTCCCGAAACCAATTCTCAATCGCGGCATAATCATAATAGCTCGTGGTTCCGGGTCGTTTATGCTCCATGGCTTTGTTATCACGCATATATTGCGACCATTCGGTTGCCGTGCGCTCAAGTTGTTCGTTATTTGCATATAAATTCAGCCCCTTTTCTCCGCGTACCTCATTGTACCAGTTGAGCCAAGTTTCTCGCACCTTCGCCAAATCAAAATTAGTCGGCACATCATCATTGATTTTGAGACAAACATTTTTTTCGATTGCGGATTTATCGGCATGAGGCAAATCATTTTTCTCCTCTAAAATTCGCCAAACCATCTCGGCCATCTGCCCGCGATTAACTTTTTGGTCTACATAGATATAATCAGTCGGTAAATAGTGCAGACTATCGAAAGCCGTAAAATAATTTTCGTACCAAGGATTGGGCAAACTGTCGTCAATCGGTAAGCTGTAGGCAATCGTGAGAATCTTCATCGCCTCGGGGAAGTTGATTTCCTTGGCGGGTTGAAAAGTGCCGTCTGGGTATCCTCCTATAATCTGCAATTTTTGGGCAGTACAAACATACGGCGCATACCAAGCTCCGGCTTCCACATCGCTAAAACATGTACTTCCTTTTTCCAAATCCGCACTCAATGCGCCAATCACAATCTTGGTAAATTCGGCACGGTTGATGGTGTCATTCGGTCGAAAAGTTCCGTCAGTATAACCGCCAATTACATTTTTATTCTGCAAATAATCAATTGCTTCTTTATGAATATTTGAATTGTCCACATCGGAAAAGGCTAACACCGTGAATGGTAAAAATAACAAAATACTCAGAACCAAAAAAGATTTGCGATTCATAAAATTATTTTAGAGATTAGGCTTGTCTTTCACGCAATTCGCCCCCTGTAATCGCTTTCCATTTGCCACAACTCATCTTGCCCTCCCAGCAGATTTTCTCGGTTTCGCAACTCGGGCCGGCGTATTTGAAAATCTCAGGTGCGACTTTGTGTACTTCCGCCAACATTAAACGCGCCATGATCTGGATTTCCCATTGCGCTCGCATACAAAGTCGATGTTCAAAAAAATTGAGCAAACTGCGCGCATTCATCGTGACCACAATCTTGGTTTCGGCCGCATTGGGCAAGAGATAACGCGCATCTTCCGCTTTGATCCCAGCCTCCACCAACTCGGCGTAAAGTTTGGAAATCTGAACTACAGCTTCGTCATATTTCGCTTTCAGTTCGGGCTGAGCATTGACGGCCGGCGGAGTAATATAGTCGAATTTTCCGTCTTTGAATTTCACATATCTTTGAGATTGCTGAGAGTAACTGGCAATGCGATGACGCACGAGCTGATGCGTGAGCGCACGACTCACCCCCTCGATACTAAAAGTAAAACTCGCATGTTCCAGCGTCGAAGTATGCCCACCTTTGCAAACTATATCAATCAGTTTTTTGCGCTTCTCCTCGGAAATATTTTCGGTCAGTTCCGCACCGGAAGCAGGAGAATAGCACTGATGAATCGCCGCCGAAACGGTCTGTTCCGGATTTGAGGTGTAGGCAATAAGTTTAACCTGAGGAGTATTTGGCATGATTATTTTTTCTGGTTAAGGCTAACTTTTGGCAACATTTTCTCAAATTCATCACGATTGAGTGTTTCTTTCTTGAGCAACTCTTGTGCGATTTTATCAATATATTTCTTGTATTTAAGAACAATATTTTTAGCAACCACATGAGCCTGCTTCACAATTTTATCCACCTCCGCATCGATTTTTTTGGCAGTATCTTCAGAATAATTGCGTTCATGCATAAAATCCTTGCCAAGGAAAACCGAACCCTTATGGTCACCGAAAGTCAGATTGCCGAGCGCGCTCATGCCATAACGCGTTACCATCTCACGCGCAATTTTGGTCGCACGCTCGAGATCATTACTCGCACCGGTCGTCACGTCTTTGAAGAAAATTTCCTCGGCTACACGACCACCGAGCAAACTCGCCAACTCACCACGGAATTTGTTTTCGGAAATGAGACGACGATCTTCCTTTGGCATAAACCAAGTGACACCCAGGGCCATACCGCGACTGATAATGCTAATCTTGTGAACAGGGTCAACTAGTGGCATAAAATGCCCAACAACCGCATGACCGGCTTCGTGATAGGCGACTGTCCGGCGTTCTTCTTCGTTCATTGCACGACCGCGCTTCTCCGGTCCCATGAGTACTTTTTCGAGAGCTTCACTCAGGTCCTCCTGTAAAATAACTTTACGATTGGCGCGTGCGGCAAGAATCGCGGACTCATTTAGTAGATTCTCAAGTTCCGCCCCCACAAATCCCGCCGTCTGCCCTGCAACTATATTCAAATCCGCAGATTTATCGATAGGCTTCTTGCGCGCATGCACCTTAAGAATCTCAAGACGATCATGAAGATCCGGCTTGTCCATGGTGACATGACGATCAAAACGGCCTGGGCGCATAAGCGCCGGATCAAGCACGTCGGGACGATTGGTCGCCGCAAGTACGATGACACTTTCTTCTTTTTCAAATCCGTCCATCTCTGTCAGAATCTGATTCAGGGTCTGCTCGCGCTCATCATGTCCGCCTCCCAGACCTGCCCCACGCTGACGGCCAACGGCATCCAACTCATCAATAAATACAATGCACGGGGAGTTTTTTTTCGCTTTTTTGAATAAATCTCTCACGCGACTCGCACCCACACCCACAAACATCTCGACAAATTCACTACCCGAAATCGAGAAGAAGGGCACATTTGCTTCGCCTGCCACGGCACGCGCCATGAGCGTCTTACCGGTTCCCGGTGCTCCGACGAGCAACACACCTTTGGGAATTTTCGCGCCCATTTGCGTATATTTCTTTGGAGTACGGAGAAAGTCTGCGATCTCCTCCAGCTCGTGTTTGGCTTCTTTTGAGCCGGCCACATCCGCAAAAGTAGTTTTTTTACCATTCTTGTCCATCGGACGCGCGCCACTCTGTCCGAAAGACATGGCGGATTTGTTAGCGCCTGCGATATTTTTGAGTAAGAAAATCGCCAAAACAAAAAGCAAAACAAAAGGCAAAACCGTAAACAATACATCCATCCAAAATTGTTTACTCTCTTCACTTGTTACAGTCACCACGACATTTTCACGCCCCACAAAACCCAAATCGACACTACTAACATATGGCTCTTTGTAGGCCTTTTCTAAACGCCCATCTGAAAATTCCGCAATAACGTCATTATTGAGAATTTCAATTTTTATCAAACCGGAGTCGGGATTTTGGTAGGCAGTTTGAATCTGGGAAATTGAGACATCTGTGGTATCCTTTTTCTCACCCTTTTCATAGGTGAAAGAATAACCGATGGCGGCGATTAAAACAAAGACCAAAAGCCAAGTAAACGGCTTGGAACGACGAGAATTTGAAGAGTTGAGAATAGCCAAGGTAAATTAAATTAAATTTTTATAAATTATTTTTGAAAATCGGTAGCGAGTACACGCGCCTTCTCGGAGAAATTTTTGATAAATTTCAAATCATTAACACTGGCTTCATCCAAAACCACTACCAGAAAATCTTTTTCGGAATTGAATTTCGTGAAATTTTCGGAAAACAAATTTGCTTTCTTGTGCTCATCGGGCAAATGAGCGGAACCTACAAAAAATAAATTCGCCGGTGCAAGACCAAGAAGCTGGGTAGACAACAAAAGGGGAACATCGTGCCCCAAAATTTCTTCGATTTGGAAAACACTCCAGACGCGACCGCGCACAACCGCCCAAAAGGTAATCCACACAAAAATACCGAATAACAAACTTATCAAAACAACCGCCAGAATAGATTTGTAGATAGCCGGAGTCGTCTCTGCGACACGACTGGCATCATCCCCAATTGCATAAAATTCACCTGTAGCAGAGTTGTATTCTCGCAAAATATTTTCCAAAACACTGGGAACCTTTTCCGCTAAGGTTTGCGCTTCGACAGAAGATGCTGTCTGACAAGTCAGAAGCAAATTGCCTTTCTCAAAAGTGCTCACATTGCAATTCGCATCAAATCCAACCGCGCTATCTAAGCGTTCATCAAAACTCCCGCCCTTGAGAACTCCCAGCATCTTTTGTGCAAAATTTTCACTTGCCTGCATACTGTCATAAGCCGAAGAGTCAGCCCCCGTGTTCCAACTTGCGCCAAAAGAAACAAAAACTCTCGCTTCGTAAGTTTTTTCTTGAAAATTCGCCAGAACGGAACCCAACAAAAAACCCAAAACACCAAAAACTAAAATGGTTTTCCATTTTTTCAGCAAAAGTGTCAGAAAAGCTACAAAATTCATATTCAAATAAAATTAAAGATTACCCAGAGACGGATCAAAATTTCCCATTTGGTATTCGGCGTATTTTTTCTCAATAAATTCACGGAAAGCTTTGCGATAATTTTGTGCGGAAAATTGTAAAGCATGCTGGCGAATATCGGCGGGACGAACTTTGAAGGTGTCGAATTGGCGAATCGCGCGCGCCAAACTGTCTGCCGTTTGCTCGTCGAAAAATGTACCCGTAACGCCCTCCTTAACAGTCTCCAATGCTCCACCGGCACGATAGGCGATCACCGGACGACCGGCCGCCTGTGATTCTACCGCTGTAATCCCAAAATCCTCCAGTTGCGGAAAAAGTAAAGCGTTGGCTTCGGCATAAAGTTGCGGAATCTCACTATCCGGCACGCGTCCTAAAAACTCGATTGTGTCACCTGCCATCGCCTCCAGTTTCCTGCGTTCCGGACCATCACCGATAATCTTGAGCGGAACTCCCAATGCATTACACGCCTGAATAGCCAAATCAAAACGCTTGTAGGGAATCAAACGACCTACCGCCAAGAAATAATTTTTCGGATGAAGCGCAGGTGTAAATTTGTCCACCTCGACTGGCGGATAAATCACTGTGGCGTCGCGACGATAAAATTTTTGAATTCGTTGAGCGACATAATTCGAATTTGCCACAAAATAATCGACACGATCTGAAGCGAGCCTATCCCAGACACGCAATTTGCTCATCAATTTGTGAGTATAGAGAGAAATCGGCCAAGGTTGAGACCAAAGACGGTCATCCACCTCCGGTTCCCAAATATAGCGTGGGGGGGTGTGACAATAACAAATATGCATTGTTTCCGGCTTGGTAATCACGCCCTTGCTACACGAATGTGAACTGGAAATCACAATGTTGTAATCTCTCAAATCCATCGATTCCACTGCCTTGGGCATAAATCCCAGAAACCACTGATGGTGATTTTTGGCAAATGGATAACGGCTAAGGTAAGTCGGGCGGACATCAGCGTTACGAAAATATGGAACTTTTGCGGGGTTAAAAATCGTGGTGTAAATCGGTGCCTCGGTCCACTCGTCGTGCCAACTCGCGATAACTTGTTCGGCCCCACCGGATGAACTCAGCCAGTCCGTCACAAAAGCCAACTTCGGTTCTTTTTTGGATTTGGATTTTTGCATATCGTTAGTTTACTCGATTTGCTGAAAAATAAAAAGCCAAATCCGCACAAAATAAAACAAAATAATTGACAAAACAAAAAAACCCAGCCGGATAAGCTGAACAAATTTTTATGACTCGGAAATCAATTCGCCCACAACGAGCAATCTGCGCAGATTCGTACCGGGGGGAGTGCAGGTCATCAGTGTGGCCACACGACGCTTTTCGCCCTGACGCATCACATCCACTTCGTCCGGTTTGACTTCGAGCTTCTCGGTTACGCGATAAACATATTTGCGCCCCTCGTAATAAATCATAAATTCATCATTAACCTCCACCATATTCAAAAGTGCAAAAACATCTTTGTAGGAGCCATTGTCCCAAGGGTAATAGCTGGAATGCCCCGTCAAAAAAACATTGCCATACTCGTATGGTTTAGCGGTATGTGGATAATGTACGACTCCATTGTGAAGTTGCTCCTCAATGTCTTTGTTTAGATCATCCCACTGCTTTGTCTCCAGCAGTTTTTCATCAGCCTCCACAATCGGAACATTGCGATTGATTCTCGGGACTACGATACGATTGTCGGGTGGTGTGATTTCCATATTCAAAGTGGAAACAATGTTCGCCACTTCGGTTACGGGCAGTTTTTTCGTTTCAATTTGAACCTTTTCGATTTTGTCGTCCTTGGCTTTTTTAACTAAAACCTGCATCTCCTGATGGCTTGTCCCGCGCCATTCCGCCACATAATAATTCGCAATTTGCCAATACGCTCCAAAATTTATCGCCAAAAAAGTAATCACATAAAAAGCCAAAAACCAGCCCAGAAGGCCAAGCAAATTGATTTTTGTGGCTATTTTTGGAGAAATAGACGGCTGGTTTGTCGCGTCGGACACAGACGCAACCTGCACGCTTTCTGCCGGAAGTGAATTGTTTGCGGGGTATTCCATATTCGTCTCATTTTACCTGAAAGTCCGTTTTTTTTCAAGTACAAGAAAACGGCAGATTTGTATGGTTTCAAATTGATTTTCCGGCTCAAATAAGGTATAATGTAATGAAATGATTTTGGATTAGTCTTGACAAAAAACAAAAATAAACTAAAATGTTAAAAAATAAAATTTATATTTCGACCAAAATAATCTCCACCCGTTTTTACGGCCTTGGGGGGATTTTTGTGTCTTTATAAACCAAAAAATGAATTTATTTACCCTTTTATTTCCGGATAACAACCCCGCATTTGGCATCAGTCGAAATGTGTTTTTCGCCAAAAAAGGAGGAGGAAAAGGTGTCGAACAACCGAAGGGAGCGGAATCTCCAGATAATCTTGTAAATGATTTTCGTAATAGTATTGGAAGCATTTTGAGTGGCAAGGATGGCAAGGGCAAAAAGGATGAAGTGACGGAGAGGTTGGAAATACGCGCCAAAGAAATGCAGACTGATTTGGAAAAATATATCAAAAACAACTCCGCGGAAAAAACTTGCCAAAATCTTTTGGGCTTCGCCTTACGCTGTGCCGAAAAAAATCCGATAAAAAATAATCTCGGTGAATTTATCGGCAAAAACAGTTCAAAGGAGTTCGCTGGTTTTGTTAAACAAATCATGGAATTACTGGCGAGCAAAGAATATACCCAAGAACGCGATGAATTTAATAAAAAACAAGAAGCCGGTTCGGTAATCGCCTCTGAAGATGGAAAAATCGCAATGTCTCTGGAGGAGGCTCGTCAGAAACTGAATGAAAAAATCGATGATACTCTGAAAGAGCAAATCAAAACAGAGCTTCTGAGTTATGAATATGCCAAAGCCTATAGGCAGAAACTTTTTGAACAAAAGTTTATCTTGAAACAAATTTTGATAAAAGGGACTGAAAACAAAAGTGGTATAAACCCAAATGAAATAGGCAATATTAAAGAATTTTTGAAATTGTTGCAGAATGAAATCAGTTTGCAGAGCCTGGGTTCTTTGGAGGCACCTCAACAGGTTGAGATTCGTGATGCCTTGAAATCCGCACTTGATTACAGCCCCGACCAAAAAGACAAGAAAGATGGTCATGAGTTTTCCAAATTAAGTGGCCTAATCGAACAATATAAACCCGAATCCATTTTGGAAATGGAGAATGTTATTTTGGCTATCAATGCTGATGAGATAAGTGGTGATATTCTCAAAGAGATTCAGAAAAACAACTTCCAAAAACGCGCTAAAGGCTATCTTAAAGCTTTGGAATCACTCGCTAAAAAAGAGGATGCAATTCAAAAAATCAAAGATGAAATCGCCAAACTGGAAGAGAAAAACGCAGGGGTTTCTCCCAAGGAAAGAGCGGTAAATAATAAAAAAATTGAGGAGCTTAAGTCCAAATTAGAAAAACCCGAAAAAGAACTTTTTGAAGAATATTTGGCTCGAGGGGAATTTGCTCAACAAGAGCTTTCTATTCGCCAAAATGGTCTCAAAGAACAGGACATAAGCTATCCGCAGATTTTATTTGAAGAGTGGGAAAAGAATCAAAAGCCCAAAAGCGCCGCAGACCAGAAAAAACAATTGGACGAAAGATCTAATATTATTAAAGAAAGCAAAAAAATTGGTGAGGGCGAGCGGAAACAAAAATATCTTGAAGCCAAAAAGCAAAATTGGCTTAGAGAAAAAGCTCGCCTGGATACGAAACTCACCCAGCCAGACCAGGAGGTGCTGAATGAGTGGGAAAGAGAATATAATCCAAAATCTTATGCGGATACTATCCAGAGACAAAATCTGGAAAATCGCTATGAAGAATTTAACAAAGTCGCTCAGACTAAGTTCGAGATGATTGCAAACGAAAAAGATATCCAGTCCGGAAAACAAATCATCGAAAAACTAATCCCGGATAGTTCACAAAAAACGGAAATTCTGGATTGTCTGGGCGAGGATCCGATTTTACGCAAACTGACTGTGGAAATTTTCCAAGAATTTTGCGGTATTTTGTCTGAAGATGAAATCAAAAAAATGACTTCGGAGGAGACAAAGAAAAAATTTCTAGCTTCCGGCAAGATGCAAGCCATGTTCAATGCCATGCGCGCGCGCATCAAGGAACAGGCCAAAGTTGTTCACAATCTTGAAGCTCAGATAAAAGAAAAAGAAGATCTGCACAAAAAGAAAATTGGGGAAATAGACGAAAAAATCGAAAATAAGAAAAAGAAACTCGGCAAAGCACAAGAAGAACTTGAACACGGACAAAGGCAGCACGATTTTGTAAAAATGGACAAGATTGAGAAAGAAATAAAAGAATTGGGTGATAAGCGCAATAAGGCTCAAGATGATTGGGAGATGTCCGAAAGAGAGAGTCAGCTCGACAAAGTCTTTGCGGAACAAAAACAGTGGAAAGAACAAAATGGTGGTGATAATTCTTATAAAGCCTATACGAAACTTTCAAATCGTATCTATAAGAAAGAAGCTGAAAAGGAAAAGGAGGAAACAAACTGGAAGTCTCCCATTCGTTGGTTCTCCTACGAGGAAATCAGCAAGGGTCTCTATAATCTATTTGACGCTTGGAAAAAACAAAGAGCGGAAGGCGTCGAGTATCATGCCGGAGAGTTTTCTAATCTTTTTGTACTAAATTCCAAGCAGGGTACGCTTGGCAAACAAATCGAAAACAAGATTTTTAATCAACAAAAGAGCTATTGGAAAGACGAATTGGGTAATTATACGCCAGCCGCCATTGAAAAACTATTTGCGGATAAAGATGAAAAATTGGCCAACAAAGCTTGTCTGTTTGTAGCTGTCGGTTTACTGGTGGAAGAAGCTAACTTCGGTAACGGTTGGAGCGATGAAAATATCAAAGAAATCATCCGAACTTATCCAAAAGTTTATCCGCCTCAGGTTGAATACGAGGGTAAAATGATTACATTCGAAGAAGATCCGTATCACTATATGGATAAGGTTTTCGGACAAAGTGGTTGGGCCGCCGGTCTGGAACGCAAACAGGCAACCGGACTGAGAGATCTATTTGAATCAACTCATAAAGCATTTTTGGCGAAACTTACCGCTCCTCCGGGCGATGAAACCCAGAAGAGTATTTGCGAGGATATTGTGAAATATGGTCATCAGCGTATGAATTCCTATCAGCTTGCCGGAGCGTTTAAAGCTGCTCGCGATCACAAACAGGGTCCCTTTAAGCCGATCGATGAAATTTTCCGAGTCAGCGAGGTGTTAAAAAATCAAGGTGATGTGCCCGGCCGTCCGGTCAATCAGAGGTTTACGCATAGTTTGTGCGGTGAGGATCGTGATCGTCATCCGCTTTTGGATTATTTTGTCGTCAACAACAGTAATCCCGAAAAAATGAATAAGGGATTCCGCCTTTTGCGTGATAATCCGGAGGAATTTTTGCGCGAGTGCGCCATACCGGATGCCGTCAAGCGTCTCTCCAGTAAAGCTGCTTCTATAGTAGACCTCAATAAAATGTCCAGCGCGGAAGGTGGTTTTGATATTATTTTATTGGATAAAGGCGCTTTCGAGGGTTGGATCCAAGAAACCAACACAACCAACCAGAGAGTCCCCGACGATCGTATCAAAGAGTTTCTGAAGTTAACCGATGGCGGCGGTAAAAAGGGCACTATGTGGGATTTTGGCATTGACTGGCGTAACCTGAACATTGAGAAACACACCAAATACAATAGTTTTGATGAAATGATTCAGGATAAGCGACGCAAAATTCTTACCAGTCCGAAATACTTCCATCTCCAGGAGGCTGCCGAATTTGGCTACGGCCCAGACCACACCCCAGAAAGCGGAACGGCAAAAAAACCGAAAAAAAGTAGTGAGAGTGATGAAGAAGAATAAAAAAAATCCCGTGAAAATCTCACGGGATTTTTTAAAATAAAGAGCTTAGTCCAGAACATTTGGGTGTCCGTCCACTATAAAATGGAAGTAAGCGTTCCAGCGCTCAACATAGCGCACAAAACGCAAATTCATTTTCCAAAGAGCCTTGTGTCGGCGTCCGAGAATCAGCATGTGCCAAAACTGCAAAAAGGTAACAACACCGATCCAAATTCCCCAAAGACAAACCGGAATAGCAATGGCGATTATCCACAATGCGCGAAAGATAAACAAGCGTGAGATTTTTTCGCTAAAATCCGGCTCGTACTTAAGCTGAGACTTGGCACCGGATCGGGGTGCCGGTTTTTTTGGTTTGGACTTGGACAAGGATTTTTTACTCACCATAAAATGGGGGGATAAAAAAATAAAATTATAAAATACTTTTAAGATTAGATTCGAACTTGGCAAGCTTGCTTTGCGCTTCCGCAAGCTTAGCGCGCTCGGTCTCGACAACCGCCGCAGGCGCATTCGCCACAAATTTTTTGTTGGAAAGTTTGCTTTCCATACCGGAAATATAATTTTTCAAATTCGCAATTTCTTTTTTGAGACGATCTTGTTCGGCTCCAAGATCAATCGCCCCTGCCAAAGGAATATAAAGTGTTACTCCGTTCACCACGCCCGAAACGGCACCCTGAACTTTGGCACCAGACTTGGTTATTTCGAGTTTTTCCACGCGACACATTTTGCGAATTATTTCTTTGTTCGCAGTCAAAACCGCCTCAGCATCATGCGCGTGCATAATCACTTCAATCATTTTGCCGGCCGGAATATTGCTTTCCGCTCGCAAATTACGCACGGTCATAATTACATTTTTCAAAACTTCAAAATCAGCTTCCGCCGTCTTTCTGACATATTCGCTCTGCACCTTCGGCCATTTGGTAAGAATTATTTTTTGTTCACCCAACTCGCTCCAAAGCGCTTCGGTCACAAACGGCACAAAGGGGTGGAGGAGTTTCAGTGCGGTTTTCAAAACATGCAAAATCACAGCTTCGTTTTTGTTCACCTTGCTCACTTCCAAATACCAATCGGCAAAATCATGCCAAAGAAAATCGTATACGCGTTCACCCGCACCGCTCAGGCGATATTCAGTCAAATCGTCTGTAACCTGACATGTGATTTCCTGCAAACGAGACATAATCCAAGCGTCCGCCAAATTTTTGATTTCGAGATTTCGGTCGGCTTGTAAATCATTTACATTCATCAAGGCAAATCTCGCCGTATTCCAAATCTTGTTCACGAAGTTACGAAAACTCTGGATTTTTTCTTCGTTTATCTTCGTATCACTACCCGCCGTCGTACCGATAATCAAACTCAGGCGTACGGCATCGGCTCCGTATTTCTCAATCATCTCAAGAGGGTTGATGCA
>Ga0265297_10008607_pt1 | contig 13539 bp, 9 predicted proteins | sample Munlanlwell13791_FD_192502 | JGI IMG/M metagenome (GOLD analysis project Ga0265297, IMG submission 192502) | Leachate microbial communities from a municipal landfill in Southern Ontario, Canada - Leachate well 137-91 | ecosystem: Engineered > Solid waste > Landfill > Unclassified | place... | reverse complement strand
TGGCACCTCCGTTAGCACTGATTGAGGACCAAACCGAACCGCTAGTGTAGTAAATCGCGACCCGGCCTCCTCCACCTCCGCCGTTCTGATTGGTGCCGACGCCGCCCGTGACAGTGATGGCGCCTGCTCCGGCGAGCGTACCCGCGTCTATCCAGACCGAACCGCCTGAGCCGCCGCCGCCGTTCGAAGCCCCCGTGCCGTCTGCCGTTATCGTCCCGCCGAGAGTGAACGTACCGGATACGACGAATTTCGCCGCACCGCCCCCTGCGCCGCCGTTGCTGCCGTAGTCACCGCCGCCGGAACCGAGATCTGTGGGTTGCGTGACCGAACCATAGGTTATTCCGCCTGCGCAGCCGCCGTTGCCGCCCTTTCCGCCATAACCGCCGCCAGCGGCTCCGTTGCATGACGCTCCTGCTCCAGTCCCTTGTTCGTGATCAAGACCCCTGCCGTCCGCATCCACCAAACCGCCGCTCTGGATGTCCACGGTCGTGGCACTGATGTCGAGGACGTTGGACTTAACAGTGCTGTTATCGGCATGCGTGAGGATGCCGCCGGACTGGACGGTGACGGTACCGACATTGAATGTCGAGGTGCCTTCGGTCGAGAAAGTGCCACCCGTAGCAAGCGTGAGCGTAGCAAGGGTGCCAGCATCGAAGACAGATGTGCCGGGAATGATCGAGTAGGTTGCGGCCTGAACCGTAAGGTTTGTGATGTCGTTGATCGTACCCTCATGGTCAACGTCAATATCGTTGAAAGTGAACGCGGAAGTGCCGACATCGAATATCCCTCCAGAGGCGACCGTCAGGCCTGACTGCGCCGTCCCACCACCGGTCAACGTGCCGCCGGAGACCAAGCTAAATGTGAACGTATTCGGTACGCGATATCTGGCGCCATCTTTGATGGTGATGTTGTCGTATGTCTGCGAGGCGGTCGTGACCTGGTCGGTATACGCGGCGCCAGTGCTGTTCCCGCCTCCGACGATAAGGTCGCCGTTGCCGGATCCATCATAGAAATAGACAGTGCCGGCGCCGCCGTCACGGTCGCCATTGGCACCCACAGCGCTTGTCGTATACGAGGACGGATTACCGTTCGTATATGATATGGCCACGCGGCCGCCGCCGCCCTCAGCGTTCGTGTTGCTGGAACCCAAGCCTCCGTCCGCCGTGATCGAACCGGATCCGGCGAGCGTTCCAGCCTGTATCCAGACCGAGCCGCCGGAACCTCCGCCGGCGTTACCCGCAGCTGCGCCATCAACAGTAATCGTGCCACCAAGCGTGAATGTATTGGAAACGACAAGCTTGACCGCACCGCCTCCGGCGCCGCCGTCAGTGCCGTAGTCGCCGCCGCCGGAACCGAGAGAAGAAGGTTGAGTCACAGAACCGTAGGTCACGCCGCCCGCACACGAACCGTCACCTCCCTTACCGCCGTAGCCGCCTCCGCCGGCGTTACTGCAAGTTGCACCCGCGCCAGTGCCAGCCTCATGAGGATTACCTAAAGCATCGGCCGAAACGATGCCTTGGATATCAATGTTTTCAGCGACGATGACGACCAAACCGGGCGAAACGGAACTGCCTGCGGTGACGGTGACACCGCTGTTGATGGTGAGGGTACCGGTGTAAGTATGAGTGCCGACGCCCCATTCACAACTCGAGGAAAGGGTGACGTCCGCTCCGGTGGCGCAGGCCGCGGCCTCGACCGGTACGGCGTTGAGGAAGAAATAACCGGAGAAGAGGGTGAAAACGAGGACGGCGAGCAGGCGCTTGCGGTCCTTCTTGCGCGCCAAGACGCCGCGCATGGCGCGGAGGCCCTTGAGGCCGATTGTCTTGGCACGTCTATACATATATATACATTCGTCTTCCCCCGCTTCTCTTCCCGCTAAGCGAGCGAAGCGAGCGGTTCCCGCTCCTCCCGCTCTTCCCGCTAGTAAGTGGCGGTAGCTATGAACGTCAGCGTGTCGGCGTAGTCAGCATGGGCTGGGGTGGTGGAGCTGATTGCCGCCTTCACGAAGATGCGGGCGAAGGCGTTCTGCGAGGCGCTCCCCAGGGTCCAGAGAGACTGGGCGGTGGTCTGCAGGGCCCCGACGTTGTGGGTGGTGGCGTTGCAGAGCGAGGAATAGGGCGCCTGGTCTGTGGGGTCGGCTCCCGCCGGGTCAGTGGTGTCCTTCCCGGTGTGGCCGGCCTCAGAACCGACGCAGATGCCGTAGCCTTCGGTGCCGGGGGTGAGGGTGGCGGTCGAGGAGTTGATGTCGTCGGCCGGAGTCGCAGCCGAAGTCAGCGCCGCGTACAACGACTTGACTGAGACGACCGCTCCGCCCGAGGCGTTCGTCGTGACCCGGGTGCAGATGTGATTTATTCCTCCGACGTCCGAGGAAGTGACCGCGGCGGTATCGAGGGTCCCGAGAGCCAAAGTCCCGCCGTTCCCGGAGAAGGTGCCGTCGCAGGAGGCGCTCGTGCCGATATTGAAAGACAGTGCCGGATCGATATCAGAAGAGACGTTCACCTGATCGTTGTCCGTGATATAGACCGTGGAGCCGCCCGGGTCGTCATTGACCCAAGTGATCTCATACGCGCCGGGGGTCGACGGATTCGTGACCGTGCCGCCCGTAAAATAGATCGCGCCGGAACAGCTGGTCTTGGTCGCCGTCATCGTAGACGAGGTGTAGCCGAAACCGGACAAGCACGCGCTGCCGCCGGTCGGCGCAGCCGTCACCGTGAACCCCACCGGGAACGTCACGGTCAGCACGCCGGACAGCGTGTTCTGCAGCGTGAAGTCCACCCGGACGGTCGCGGTCGCGCTCGCGGAAACGCGCGAAAGCGTCACCTTGTTGCTCAAGGTCGGATCCTGGGTCTGGTCTGTCGCTTCCGCGTAAGCGGAGTACGAATCGAGCGGGGTCCCGGCGTCGGTCAGGCGGAAACAATATGCCTGCTGTGACATCGCGTTCTCGGACGCCTCGATCGAATATTCCAGTTCGGTGAACTCGGATTCACCGAGAGATATCTCGTCCGTCTGCGACGTCACGGTCATGACGGCACCCGGGTGGAAATGGTCGTTGCCGTCGGTGATGCCCGAAGCCAGATTAGTGGTCGCCGCTCCGTGGATCAGATTGACGGTAGGGTGCATGGCGAAATGTTCCGTCGTCGCGATCGAAGCCACTTGCGTCCAAGCGGAGATTGCCGAGCAGTCCGTCTCCTTCAAACCGTACTCAAGACGGAACCGGTATTTCGGAGCGATCGAAATCTTGTAGAAACTCGCCGGGTTGGCGTAGGTGGCGAAATAGACATGCCCTGACAGGGTGTTGCTCACCGCCGCGTATATCCGATCCTCACCGGCGGCGAGTGCCAGCGAGTCCGCGCGTGTCATATCGGACATCTTCACTTTGACGATGCGGCTGGGGAAGGTCCGCCACGGCGCCGCGTAGAGGAAACCGTTCACGGCATCCATGCCCATCGCGCCGATGTAACTCTCGCCGCTGTCCAGCGTCAAAGCTCCGGTCCGTCCGAACGACGAGATGTCGACTTTGACGATGCGGGCCGGATCGGTGTCCAGGCCGAAATAGGCATAACCGCCCGCGGTGTCCATGACAGCCCTAGCGGCGTTATTCTCTCCCGAATCGAACGTGATGGCCGAATCGCGCGCGAACGACACCAGATCCACCCGCACCACCCGCGCCGGCGTCGTGTAGGTGCCGAAGTAAGCGTGACCGCCCGCGGTGTCGATGACCGCCGCTCCGTAGTTGTAATCCTCGCCGCTCCCGAAAGTCACCGCGCTGTCGCGAGCGAAAGTCGAGAGGTTCACTTTGACCACTTTGACCGGAGCTGTGTAGGTGGCGAAGTAGGCGTGGCCCGCCCCCGCATCGATGACAGCGCCGCGCAGCATGTCCTCGCCGGAATTCAGCGTGACAGCGCCGACTCGCGTCATATCCGAAATCTGGATCTTTACCACCCTCCCGGGACTGGTATTGGTACCGGCGTAGAGATAGCCGCTCGCGTCATCGAGCACGAGCGACCAGATGCCGCGCTCGGCGGATTGCAGGGTCACCGAGTCGACGACCGACATGTCGGAGAGCTGCACTTTGAGGACCTTGCCGGGCATCGTGTCCGTGCCAAAGTAGGCGTATGTGCCGGTCGTATCCATCGCCGCACCGACGATGCGATCCTGTCCGCCGCTGCCGTAAGAGATGGCGCCGATCCTACTGTTGTCGGACAAACGGACTTTGACGATCTTGCCCGGCGTGCCGTAGAACGTGCCGAAGTAGGCGTAGCCGTTGCTACTGTCCAGCGCGACGGAGTACAGATGCGGCTCGTCGCTATTCAGCGTGAGCGCCGTACCGTACTCGGACCAGCCGGTCAGGTCGACCTTCACCACCTTTCCAGGGTTGGTGCTGGTCCCGAAGTAGGCGTAGTGCGTCGCGCCGCTCGTATCGATCGCTGCGACCACCGGCGAATCCTCACCGGTCCCGAACGTGAGCGCGCCGCCATGCGAGAAGCCGGACAAGCTCACGCGCACTACCTTGCCGGGCGAAGTGAAAGTGCTGAAATATGCATAACCCAGCGAAGTATCGATGACCGCACTATAGAGATCGCTTTCGCCGGTGTTCAGCGTCAGGGCGCCGTTGCGGACAAAGGATGACAGAGTGATGCGGACCACCTTGCCGGGAGACGTAGCCGTTCCGACGTACAGGTAAGTCCCGTCCATCACCATCGAAGCGGCGTCATTCTCACCGCTTGAAAGGGTCACGGTCGTGGCGGCTTCGGTAAAAGTGGAGAGATCGATCTTCGCCACCTTGGCGGGCTGCTGGAACGTACCGAAGTAGGCGAAGCCGTTCGAGGTATCGATGGCTGACGAGTAGATCATCTCCTCGTCCGTGTTCAGATCCAAGGCGTCGACACGGGAGAAAGTCGAGAGGTTCACTTTGACCACCTTGCCCGGATAAGTGTTGCAGCCGAAATAGGCGTAATGTGTGGCGCCGCTGGCGTCGAGGACGACGGTCGAGAGTTCGTCCTCACCGCTCGGAAGAGTCAGCGCATCAATGCGGCTGAATGAACTCAGGTCCACCTTGATGATCTGACCGGGTTTGGTGTACGTGCCGAAGTAAGCGTAATTCCCATCTACAAACGCCGCCTTCAGAAAATCCTCCCCTATCCCGGCGGCCGCCGCCACGCTCTTCAAAAACTCGGTATCGCTGCCGGAATTGGCCACGCCGATGCGCAGGCGCTTGTCGGCGTAGCGCGGAATGTCGACCAGAACTCCCTCTTCAGCAGCCCAACTGGCGGACGTCTCCGTTCCGTCGTCGAACCGCCACCTGTAGGCGTTCTCGGTCTCGGCGCTGGCCTCCGGAACCCCTACCGGCAAGGCAAAAACAAAACCGTTCATCACGAAGATAACGGTCGTCAACCACACCAAGGACTTCGAGGCGTTTTTCCTCTTATTCGCACTAGCGAAACCGAGCATATTTTGGCTCTTTGTTTTCGCTTCCTCCTTACCTCTTTTACATATCTATTATAGCACTTTTTTTCATTTAAGCCTACCTTGGATGTGGATAATGGGTGAAATGAGGCTGGAAGGGGGCTTCCCACTCGCTCCGACTCGCGGTCCAGGGCGCTCCGCACGCGGCGCTCGCCGACTCGCGCCTACTCGCGCCCTTCTCGCTTCGCTCGAACCCCTTCCACACATCCCCCCAACAGGGGTGGGGAAACTACGTTTCCCCAATCCCCTTCCTTGTTCGAATCCCAGCCCCGGTCACAAAACCAAGAAAAGTACCCCAGAATCTGGGGTACTTTTCTTGGTTGCGGGGCCGGGATTCGAACCCGGGATCTCGAGGTTATGGGCCTCGCGAGATGCCACTTCTCCACCCCGCTAAAAATTCAGACTTAATGCCTGCCCTGACAGGATAGCCGAAACCTTTGACTTCGTCAAGCTTAGGCAGGCACGACCAGCAGAAAATCCAGGAAAGAGAGTGCTCCGGTCGTCACGAACGTGACGATGACCGCCGCAATGACGACCCCTGCCAACAGCAACGGGAAACTTTTCCGGAGGGGGATTCCGAACAAGAATGCGGCTAGCGCTCCGGTGACCACGCCGGTCATGGGCAGCGGAATACCCACGAAAATCGGCAACGCTATCATGCCGTACTTCTTGTACTTACCGTCCAAAGCTTTACGAGATCGATATAAAGTCCAATCAGTCAGTCTTCGCAGGATTCCCTGCCTGTTGGAGGCCCAACTGATCCAGACGTTGCCAAGCCAGTAGATCAGGAAGGCGGGTATCATGTTGCCGAGGACAGACCATGCCGCCGCCTCCAAAGGAGACATCCCCAATATCCCGATCGCCAGCGGAATGGAGCCGCGCAACTCGACGATCGGCAGGGCCGCAACGGCGATTACGATCAAGATATCGGACATAGTCGATCACTCGGACCGCGGCCACTCGTAGGCGTCGAAAGTCCAATAAATCAGCGCGCTCACCTCGTCGAACCTGGCCTGCTTGGTCGGAGCGCCGAGCACGACCGCCACGACGCGCTCACCGTCGCCGTCATGCGCCGCAGCGCCGAAACAATAACCGGCTTCGGGCAGATATCCGGTCTTACCTCCCAAAAATCCGTACGGCGGCTCGGAAATGCGGCTATCGAGCAGCGCATCGGTGCTCCGCAGGCTGTGATACATCCCGGACTCAGCGGTGAACGAATAACTGTCCTTGAGCACTATCCCTCGGACGATATCGTTCTCGAGGGCGTGTCTGATCAGTATGGCAACGTCGTGCGCACTCGCTACGTTACCGGCGTCCAGACCAGTCGGCTCAACGAAGCGGGCATTATCCATCCCGATCTCGGCGGCGAGCCGATTCATCCTTTCGGCGAACTGCTCCTCGTCCAGCCCGGAAGAACGCGCCAGCGCGATCGTCGCGCCATTCGCCGATGCGACCAGACTGGCGTGCATCAGATCGCTAACTTTTACGCGCTCACCCGGAACGATGTAGGGGATGTTGCCGGACCTCATGTCCGACGACCAGACCTCGATCACGTCATCAAGCGGGACGCCGATGTCGAGTACGACTAGAGCAGTCACGAGTTTAGTGATTGACGCTATCGGATACGGCGTGTCGGCATCCTTCCGATACAACGCGCGTCCGGTCCGCCAATCGATGACCGTGGCCGCACGTGCCGAAGTCTCGATGCCGATTCGCGCCGGATCATTCATGACCGGTACATCCACCCCTTCGTCGACCCCTTCGAACCGTGAAGACAGGGGCAAAAAAGACTGATGTCTTAGCCCCAAATCGACAGCCGACAACGCCGGCTGGACCGGGGCGAAAGCCATGTAAAGCGTGAACGCGACAAGCAGCGCAAACATCTTCGTGACGATTATTCCGCCTCTGCGGATTCGACTTCTTTCCCCGCTTCCCCGCTTCCCCGCTTCCCCGCTTCCTCAAGCACCCTCATCACGTTCTCATTCGATCGCAGTATCTCGTATTCCGGCATCTCCTCGACTGAAGAAAGTCCCAGGAAGCGGAGAAAGTCCATCGTCACGCGATACTGCGTCAGCGGATTGCCGTGTTCACCCATAGCCTCGACCAATCCGCGCATCATCAGATTGCGCAGGATCAGACTGCAGTTCACTCCCCGCACCTGTTCGATCTCCGCTTTGGTCATCGGCCCGCGATACGCGACGATGGTCAGCGTCTCCAGTGACGGCTTGGTGAGTTCTCCCGTCGTCTCGTCCTTCAAGAACTCGCGGACCAGCTCGGACGTCTCCTGCGCCGTAGCCATCTGGACGCTGTCGCCGTGTCGCACCAGCCTGACGCCGGCGGTGCGCGAATCGTACTCCGCGGCGATCGCCTCGATCGCTTCCGCCACCTCGTCTTTCGACGCCTCACAGATTTCCGCCAGCTTGACGACCGAGAGCGGACGCGCGGCCACGAATAGGATACTTTCTATCTTCGCTTTCAACATATATTTCATTCTTCAATCCGTGCGATGTCGACTTTCGCGATGGTTATGTCATCAAACTGGCCCGTCTGCGTGACGGACACGTCCTTCTGTTTCACCAGTTCGAGAAGCGCCAGGAAGCTGACTATCACCTCCATCCGCGATTGCGACGATTCCATGAGCGCGCGGAAACTGATGCTGCTGGCGCGGTCGATCATCTCCCTGATCTGCCGGATCTTCTCGTGTAGCGACACCGCCCTCTCGAGCGCCCGTTTCTCGGTCTTCACCTCCGGCTCAAGCCGGCTGGCGACACCCAGGAACAGCTCGCGCATCTGGTCCACCGTCAGCTTTTTCGGCGGCGAGAATCCGATATCGGTCTTAGGCAGCTTGTCATGCACGTACAGGAACCGGCGCCCGGCAGCCATCTTCTCGATCTCCTTCGAGGCATCGAGGTAGGCCTTGTAGATCCGCAACTGCGATTCTAGATCCTGCCCTTCATCGACCGCATCTTCGGGATACAGGAACGGCAAAAGCAACCGCGACTTGATGAGCAACAGCTTCGACGCAATGACGAGGAAATCGGCGAGCTCTTCCGGCGGCAGCTCCGGATTCTCCTGAAGCATGTTCAAATAGCCGTCGGTCACCTTAGCCAACGATATCTCCGAGATATCGAGCTTCTCCGCCTCGATGAGCTGTAGCAGCGCATGAAGCGGTCCTTCGAACTGTTCCAGTCTGACGGTGTATGACATCTGACGCGATTACTTCCTCTTGGCAGTCCTCTTCACCGCTTTTTTGGCCGATTTCTTGACCGGTTTTCTGGCCGGTTTCTTTACGCCTTTCTTCTGCAGTTTCAGCGAATTTTTCTTTCCGATGGTCAACACGAGCGGCGCCTCGATCGCGACCAGGTCCTTGACTTTCAGACGCAGGGACTCGGTGAACGATTCCGCACCGACCAAGGCTTGCTTCGCCTTGACCAAGCTCTTGTCCATGATCACTCCGACGTCGCGCAGGCTGCCGAACGGCGAGATCGCCCCCGGCTCGAGACCGAGGCGCGCCATCACCTTCTCCGGTGCGATCTCCGCGCTCTTCGCCTTCAGCTCCTTCTTGAGTTTCTTCATGTCCAGACTGTAGGAACCCGGCAGGACGACGACGAAGTACTGTCCCTTCTTCTTCATCTGCGGCAGTTCGACCTTCACGAGCAGAGTCTTGGCGATCTCATCGAGTTTGGCGCCGACGGTCTGCGCCAGATCGTAGGCGGTGTAGACCTTCTTGTGCGGCACGACCTCGAACTTGACGCCGCTCTTCTCAAGAAGCTTGATGATCTGTTTGGATGCCGGTTTTGACTTAGCCATAAGACTTTCCGATTAAGGACCGTGACGGACTTAGACGTCCATCGCTATATGCGCTTCCTTGAGGCGGCTCGGCGGCAGGTCGGACGGAGCACCCATCATCGGATCCCTGGCGTCTCCGGTCTTGGCGAACGGGATGACTTCGCGGATGTTCGGCTCCCCAGCCAGGAGCATCACCAGACGGTCGATTCCCGGCGCCATGCCGCCATGTGGCGGCGCGCCATACTCGAACGCCTCCAACATGTGACCGAAACGCGTAGCGATGGTCTCCTCATCGAGGCCGAGCATCCGGAAGATCTTGTCCTGCAAGTCGCGCTTGTGGATCCTGATGGAGCCGGAAGACAGTTCGTACCCGTTCAGCACCAGGTCATAGGTCCAGCCGCGCACCTTGAGCGGGTCGGTATCGAGCAGTGCCATATCTTCCGGATTCGGCATGCAGAACGGGTGGTGCGCCGCCTGCAGAGCGCCGCCTTCGCCTTTCTCGAAGAGCGGGAAATCCACGATCCAGCAGAAAGCCAGCTCATCGGGATCGCTCTTGTCCTGGCGCAGGTCCGGCTTGTCGGAACCGTACTTTTCCAGCGCTTCGGCGTATGTCAATCGCGGGAACGGCATCGACGCGATGCGCTTGTCCGGCGTCACCGCCTTGACCATCTCGATCATCATACGCTCGTTCAACGCGAGGACATCCTCCTGCTCGACGAACGACATCTCCAGGTCAAGCTGGGTGAACTCCGGCTGGCGGTCGCCGCGCTGGTCTTCGTCGCGATAACAACGCGCGACCTGGAAATACCGCTCCACGCCAGCGACCATCAACAACTGCTTGAACTGCTGCGGCGACTGGGGCAGGACATAGAACTTGCCCGCCTGAATGCGCGACGGGACGATGAATTCGCGCGCGCCTTCCGGCGTGCCCTTGGTCAGGGTCGGCGTCTCCACTTCGATGAAACCCTCGCGCCGCAGCCAGTCACGGAAGAAATTGATGACGGCATCGCGTAGCACCAAATTGCGATGCATCCGCTCGCTACGCAGGTCCAGATAACGGTATTTAAGGCGCAATTCCTCATTCACGGACATGGTGTCCTTGTCGAGCTCGAACGGCGGCGTCTTGGCCTCATTCAGGATCTCGAACGATTCCGCGGCTAATTCGATGGCACCGGTCTTCATGTCCGGATTGCGCATCTTCTCCGGCCGTTCGTTGACCGTGCCGCTCACGGCAACGCAAAACTCCGGCCGCAGCGCGTTCGCTTTATCCAAGAGCGGCTTGTCCTTGGGTGGAAAGACGACCTGAAGGATTCCCGTGCTGTCGCGCAGGTCGACGAAGATGATCTTGCCCATGTCGCGGCGGGCATGCACCCAACCAGCGACCTTCACTTTCTTGCCCACGCTCTCCGGCGTGTCTTTGACGAATACTTTCTCCATATTTTCGCTTTCTGCTTTCAGCTATCTGCTCTCAGCTATCTCTTGGTAATTATGCCAACATAATCGACTCCGTGGAAATCCGGATCCTGGTACTTGCCTGAACGCCTGACCACGGTACGCGAAGTCCCGTCGCTGACCGATATCAATTGGAGTTCGTTGTCCCGGTCGACCACTAGATTAGCTCCGTCCGGGGACCAATCGAGCAGCTGGCCGGAGATGATGCGGCGTTCGTGGCCGCTCACCGCGGCATCCGCCACCCACACGTCCGCGCTCCCGTTGGTCATCACATAGGCGATCCTAGCGCCGTCCGACGAGAATTTCGGCTGTCCGTAAGCGTGGGATTCGCTCGACAGCATCTCGACGCTTTCGCCGGTGACCGTATCCACCAGGTACAACGATGATGGCGCGCTGCCGCACGTTTCCAGACTCTCACAGGCGTAAGTGACTCCGACGAGCTTGCCGGACGACGGATCGATATCCATCTGTTCCAGTCCGAGCTTGGCTACCGCGGTGATTTCCACCGCAGATCCGGAACGAAGGTCGAGGCGCCAGAGACCGGGAATAGAACCGCCCTCGCCTTCACCCGCCGGACCGGACCGGACGAATAGCGCTGCAGCGTCAGCTGTCCAGGCGAACGGGACGGCTCGCGCATCCTCCGGCACAGGAATCGGATATTCCGTGCGGCTGCCGCCATCGCTTTCAATCACCAGAGTTCCGGCGACGATGCCAGGGTGGGCGATGAGCCGGCCATCGGGTGATGGCAGCCCTCCCCAGACGACGTCCGGAGCGTCCGATCCCTTCATGATTTCGTTCCCGGAAACGTCCATCCAGACCGCATCGGCACTGCCGCTGGCGCGACGGGTGAAAAGCAGTACCGTATCGGATACTTTAGACATCCAGGATACGCCGGCAGTCGAGGCCATGCCTTCGCGCACCTCCTTGGCGATGCTCTCCCCGACCGATGCCGAGCCATCAAGCGGATACCGGAAGAACTCGCACGAGACCGTGTCATCAGTCGGACCGAAATCTGCGCCTCGGTCCAGCACCTTGTACGAACGGTAGACGAGGTAGGCTCGCCCGGTGCCGGTTCCGGTTGTATTCGCGTCTTTATCCCCCACCGGGGGATTCATGAAATTGACGGCCCTCCAGCCGAAAAAAACGGTCACGGCGACCATCAAGGACGCCGCAATCACGCCGACGGCGGTATAATCTTTCTTCTGCTGTGTCTTCTTTCTGGGCATGGTGTATGCAAAACGGCGTCCGGTCGGAAGCCGCCGAAACGGCTTATGGATTGATGCGATTCAACAGACGCGGAAACGGAATGGTCTCGCGCACATGTTCGATGCCGCACATCCAGGTGACCGTGCGCTCGAGTCCGATGCCGAATCCGCTGTGCGGCACCGAGCCGTAACGACGCAGGTCCATGTACCAGCCGAACGCCTCTTCGGGTAGCTTGTGTTCGGCGATGCGCTTCTTGAGCAGCGACAGATCACTGATACGCTGCGACCCGCCGATGATCTCCCCGTACCCCTCGGGTGCCAGCAGGTCATCACAGAGCGCGTACGTCGGATCGTTCGGGTCGGGCTCCATGTAGAAGGCCTTGATCTCCGCCGGATAATGATGGACGAACACCGGCCGGTCGAACTGCTTAGTGAGAATCGTCTCGTCATCGCCGCCCAGGTCGTCGCCCTGCTTGATATCCGAGCCGAGCTTCTGCAGACGCTCGACCGCTTCGACATGCGAGATGCGCGGGAAGTTCCCTTCGGCGGTGCGCTCCAGGGAGGTGATCTCGCGACCGAACTCCTTGAGCTCTTTCGCGCGTTCCTCAAGGACGCGGCGCGCCGTGAACGCGACCATGTCCTCCTGCAGCTGCATGTTCTGTTCCCAATCCATGAATGACGCCTCGGCCTCGAGCATCCAGAACTCGGTCAGGTGCCGGCGCGTCTTCGATTTCTCGCTGCGGAAGGTCGGGCCGAAACAATAGGTCTTGCCGAGAGCGGCCGACGTCGCTTCCTGGTAAAGCTGGCCGGACTGCGATAGGTACGCCTTGTCGTCGAAGTACTTCACTTCGAAGAGATCGGTCGTGCCCTCGCAGGCGCTCGGCGTGAAGATCGGCGAGTCGGCGAGCATGAAGCCGCGCTGGCGCATGAAGTCACGGAAGGCGAACTCGATGGTGTCGCGGACGCGCATGATGGAGGCCTGTCGTTCGGACCGAAGCCAGAGGTGGCGGTTGTTCAGCAGGAAGTCCGGACCGTGCTCTTTCTTGCCGATGGGGAACTCTTCGGCGATCTGGATCGGTTCGACGTCTTCGATGGCGAGCTCGAAGCCGCTCGGCGAACGGGGGTCGGCCTTCGCGGTCCCGCGCACGATGACCGACGATTCGATGGTCAGCTTCTGGATGGAGTCCCAGGTGCTGTCGGACACCTTATCCTTCGGTGCGACACCTTGGATCCGGCCTGTTCCGTCACGTAATTGAAGGAAGGCGATTTTGCCGGAAGAACGCAGGTTGTAACACCAGCCGCGAAGCTCTACTTTTTGGCCTTCTTTAGAAGAAATTTCACCTATCGAAGTATGCATAGCAATGGTCCGATTACCGTCTAATGTTGCCAGTTTCAGCCTAAAAAGGCAATGAGTGCGCGGGGCTAAATTTTATAGAGGTTAGACCCACTCCTAGTTTTCCGTCCTGACCACAGCCGCTTCGCGAAAGTGACAGCCCGGTTTTCTGCGAAAACCGGGCTGTCACTTTCGCTCGCTCACTGTGGACAGGCCGTTATACCGCCCGTCCGAGCACCCGGCATTCGCCGGGCAGGCGCCGGAGCGCGCGGGGCGTGAGCGCCCCGCCACTAA
>Ga0265297_10008606_pt1 | contig 13540 bp, 11 predicted proteins | sample Munlanlwell13791_FD_192502 | JGI IMG/M metagenome (GOLD analysis project Ga0265297, IMG submission 192502) | Leachate microbial communities from a municipal landfill in Southern Ontario, Canada - Leachate well 137-91 | ecosystem: Engineered > Solid waste > Landfill > Unclassified | place... | reverse complement strand
TTTCGACTATGGCTATCAGCGCGATGGTGCCACTCACGGCGATCATACCCTGCGGTTCGCGCTGTGGGACACCACCACCAACGTCGAATTGGCGGGGCAGAATCTCACGATTCTCGATCCAGGCGTCGGAACTAACTCGCTTAGCGCCGGAAGCGTCCATTTGACATACAACACCGCCGGGCTGAACGGCACGGGGTTGGCGTTTCGTGTCACGAGCATGAGCAGCGACCTGGGAGACGACGCCTGGGAACGCACCGCCATGGTGACCGACTTCGCCATTACCGCCATACCGGAGCCAGCCTCGCCAATGCTACTGGCTACTGGTTTGCTGGCGCTGTCGGCCTATGCGCAACGGAATAGGAAAAAGATGCTTCTTGGATAGTGGATAAGGCGGACAAGCCGCTCCGCCATTCACTGTTCCAACATCACATTACCGTTGAGGGACTGGCCCCCGCAATACGGAATCGCCAGGAGATGTATTATGCGCGCAAATCCATCATCCCAAAGCCGCTGGCGAAACGATTCTTCACAATCTTGCCAGAACCGCAGTTTTGGGGGCGTTATTCCTTCGCCCGGCCCAATCCATGAAATCAAAACTCCTATCAGATAAGCCATGAAAAAGCAGTCGGAGCAATTCGTAGCCGGAACCCATGGCTGGAGGTTGTGCTCGCGATTCACGCTCATTGAGCTTCTCGTCGTGATTGCGATCATTGCAATTCTGGCGGCGATGCTTCTGCCGGCGCTGAAGAATGCGAACGAAGTGGCGAAGAGGGCGGTCTGTGCCGGAAGCCTTAAGCAGATGGGGCTTACATCAGCCATGTACACCTCCGACTACAATGGATGGATTGCCCTCTGTGTTGACGCTCCTTGGGCAACTCATTGGTATGATTATTTTGGTCCTTACGGCGAATCACTTTACTTTCAAAGATATAAAGAGGGATCGTACCAAAATAAGGCATATGCCAATTGTCATTGTCCGTCCTACTATTTTTCTACAGACTATGCCGATGATGGTTATAGGTTGGACAGTGAGGTGGGTGGATACGGCTACAACTACTTCTTTGGGTTCATGCCAACCGGAGTTGCAGAGTCCATTCAGAGGTCTATGGATAAAATTCAGTCGCCATCCCAGACTCTTCAAATCTCCGATGCCAACGGATGGTTTAATATCAGCAGTCATGTGGAATATACATGGGGTTGGCAGCGTGCAGCCTTCCGTCATAATTATAGCATGAATGTGCTTTTTGTGGATAGTCATGTTAATGCAATCCCTGGGAAATGCTGGCAGACCGTGTCGCCAGATGTCGTTAAATGGTGGTGAACGGGATCCGGCGGAAATACGTAATATTTCTATTTCTTAACCACATAAGAAGGATTGGCATTATGAATCTTAGACTAGGACAAGGTAGGCTAGAACTGGCATTGTTTTTGATGTTTTGTCAATTGACTGTTAATTCCGGGAATCTTGACGGTCCCGCCCCAAATGAGATGGCATCGACAAATCCCATTCCAATATCGGAGTTCGTCCCCATTGATTATTGCGAACAGTTTTCCGACATTTCACAATGGGTGGCAATGCCGCAATGGCTTGCCAACCCCTCTTCTTCGGCGGCTTTGGAGAAAAACGGAGCCGGGGTTACCTTTCAAGTCAAGGAACCGGGAAAAGGAATGAAATGGCATCATAAGTTCGATCCTCCGATTTCCGCCGACTATTCACGCATTTTGATAAAATACCGCGCCTATGGAGTCAACGCCGTCCAGGATTATTTCATCTCATTGCATGACTTGGCTGGCGGGGAGCATACCGTCCTGACGCTTGACAAACTCATATGCGATGGGAAGAGCCGCCAACTTTCCGCAACTCTCTCAGGGATAAGCGACATCTCACTCCAGATGCAAGCGACAGACAAAGGCGATTCAAAAGTTGTCATCGAAGAAATGCGTTTTACTACGGAAGAGAATGAGGCTGCCGTTTCCGAGTTATCAATTGATTTGAAGCGGCTTAAATGGGATGCCAAGACAGACTGGCTCTACAATGCAACTGAGAAATATAAGGCCAGTATAAACGAGGAATTTTCTTCATTCCTTATCGGACAAGCCGCGCAGGGGATGAAATGGGCTTGTGATTTCGGTAAAAAGATTGATGTTAATCGCTATAACACATTGAAATTGCGATACAAGGCTAAAAATGTAGCGGATCGGGAAGGCTACACGTTGTGCCTCATGGAAGGAATGGATGGTGCCAGCAACTCGGTCGCCGTAGTAACTCCTGGCGACTTGAATCGGGATGGGAACATCCACACCTTGACAGTGCCACTGGACGATGCCGTGAGGAAGCTGCCTGTTGCTATCGGGCTGGCCCTGCAGGTCCAGGCGGTTGACGACAAGGATGCGGCAAGCCTGCAAATCTATGAAGCGACATTTCAGTCCGCCCAGAATGCCAATTCTCTTGAAGCCGCACTGTCCCTTGCCGCCTCGGAATGGAAGGATGGCTACGTTGCAGTTAAGATGGAATCACTATACAATTGCGATGCTAGTCCCATCTTGAACAGATTACATTATTGCAAATGGTTTGAAAACGACGTTGTCGCATGGAACGGAATCCCTTTTTCCGTTTCCAAGGAGCCTAAACTACTCAGCTCGACTTTCAAAGGGCGGGAGCGGTTACGAATCCCGTTCTCCGGGAAAGCAGGAGGCGCATATGTGCTTCTGTTCGGCATTTTCCGCGGCATGGACGAACCCCTGTACAATTCCTTGACCGTCATGCCTCTGAGGATCATGCGGGATGTCGACCGCTTCCGCATGCGTGTGGCATATGATGATGGCACCGTGGATGAATGCATGCCATATAACTGCACATATTCCGATTATGCTATCCATTCCGGGCCCCAGATAGTCTATGTGGCATGCGACGGAAAGCGGAAGGTGAGCGAACTCGTCCTGTGCGATGACTCCTCGCAGGCTGCCGCATTTGCCGTTTCAAGCGTGACATTTGCAGACACGGAAAAAGCGGAGGTCGAGAAGCCTCTCAATCTTCTCTGGACGAGGTCCGGAAAGAAATGGGGGGCAGATACAAGGAAAGGTATTCCCCGCATAACGGTGAAGGATGGCGTGATGGAATTGGCAAATCATCATTACTCAATGCGGTTTGCAATTGATGCCTCTCCCAGGCTTCTCGAATTAAACGGTAAACGTCTGACGGATGCCTTCCTGATTGATGGATTGCGGCTGGACGGAGTGGATGTCAATCCTGGAGAATGGGAACTGCACTCCCAGCCCACAATGAATGATGCAGGTGGACGACCATCGGCATCCTTGATTTATCATTTGAAATTCATTCCGGACATCCACGTGGAAATTCAATTGTCCATTGACGATTCCAATGAAACGGTGATTAAGGGAAGACTTATAAATGCGGGGAACTCGGCAATTCTGGCGAACATGAGCCTTCCGGCGATTGGGCCCTTCATCCTCGGCGGGAAAGTCCGTGATATGATATACGCATATCCCTGCGACTCGGGAGTGCTCGGCAATTGCAATTACAGCTATCGAAGCCGCTATGGAGGGAAATTTCCTCTTCAGTTCATGTCCGTATCCGATCCGGTCGAAAATACGGGAATCTATCTCCGGACCGAGGATGGTATTGGGGACACCCAACGCTACTATACTTTGAACAAGAATGCTTCTCGTGGCATAACCATGAAGGTTGATTATGAATCGCTGAAGTTGCCTCCTGGCGGCGCCGTTGATTTGATTCCGGCCCGCCTTGGAATTACGGCAGGAGATTGGCATGATGCGCTTGAGGCATATCGCGGTTGGCTGAAAACCTGGTATTCTCCAGCCTCCCCGAGGCAGCAGTGGTTTCAGGAAGTTTTTAATTTCCGTCAAAGGTTTGTGTTTGACAGTTATTTTGACGCATTATATGATGAACGAAGCGGTACATTCAATCTCCAGGATGCGCTTGCCAAGGATAAGGAGGCCTTTGGCGGAGTGGATTATTTGCATTTATTCGATTGGGGGGAGAGAACTTACGGAAGGGCGGGAGACTGTCCGGCCTACGCCCGCATCAAGGGAGGTCGTGGCGCGCTCCGCGAAGCCATTCGTTCCGTACAGATATCGGGAATTCCTGTTGGGTTATACATTGAGGGGTATTTGCTCCATTCAGAAAAAAGCAGGCTGGCGTCAAAGTTTAAGGATTGGCGGCTTGCCGACAAAAATGGGAATACACCATTTTATCCTGGCTCCGTGGAAAACTATATCTGCCCATCCTCTAAAGAATGGAGAGATGTTCAGACGGAGACTTATGCAACCAAAGTGCGGGAACTTGATGTTGATGGAATGTACATCGATCAATTCGGAGCGGCGATAGATGACGGGCCAAATATAAGGGAATGTTGGGATGCAAGGCACGGACATGCTGTACCAAGCAATCCAGTGGTGGAGGAGAGAAAGATGCTTCAGGCAGTCCGCAAAGGAATCAGTGGCGTAAAACAAAATGTGTTGTTTTTGTCCGAATACACTCCTTGCGATGTCAACTCCCAATGGCAGGACGGTGCATTCTCCTACCAGATGTATATTACAATGCGGCGCGGCACATATATGACAATCCCGATCAATTTTTCCCGGTTTGCCTTGCCGGGATTTAAAACTGTCGAGGCCCTTGATGCAGTCCTAGGTAGCTCGGCTACATCTGTTAAATGGACCTTTTTCAATGGCGAGGGATTTTGGATTTGGAATACTACTGAACGTTATGAATCCCAGACGAAGGATGCCATCCGTAAATGCCACAGCGTATTCAGAGAACACCGTAAGGCCTTTGCGTCTAAAAGCGTGACCCCACTGGTTGACACTTTGCGTGAAGGCGTATATGCCAACCGCTTTGCCGGTGACGACGAGACCGTGTACACATTATACAATGCGCATCCAAAGACAGTCCGTGGTCCATTGCTCTTCATCGCCGACGGAAATGATCTGCAATGTTTCGATGCCTGGAATCGAAGGACATTGGCAAAGCATCCTGTCGAAGGAGGTGTTGAGGTGGAGTTGGAGGTCGGACCCTATGACATAGGGTGTATTGTAGTAAAACAACAGGTTGACAGACCTTATGCCAATCACACTTCAAATTGATTCCAAGTAGAGTGAGGCATCGCGGTCCCCCCCTCATCACAGCCCCGTACGAGCGCAATTAAGAACGCTGAGGGTTAAACCTTATACAAACGATCTCGACTTGATTTTTTATCGCCCCGGAAGCAGGTGGGGCTCGCCTAATCGAGACGGCCGGGGGCACACGAAATGAAACACGCCGAGCTGGGGCTCGGCGGTCCCAGGGGGGGCAATCACTGGACTTATCCGCGCAGATCCGCGCAATCCGCGGTAAAATTGGCTTTTTTCCGCTGATCGCGCGGCTTGAGGCGGATAAGACGGAACAAGAAAAAAGTGGCAAAGACACTGCCGCACTTCCAAACGATTGGCGCCTCTTGCTCCCCGTGACGCGCGGACAGGCACGATTGCCTGGTCTCACGTTCTGACAACCGGTGCCACCGGCCACGCGAGGGGGAACGGGAGGTTGCCGGCGCCGCCGCGCCGCGATATATCTCTTACATATCAAAAGAAATCTACTTACGCGAGGTTTTGTCGTGTATAAGCGAAATCTCTATGTAAAAAAGAATCGCGCCGTTTTTGGGCAAGCCCGCGGTAAAGGTCATCACCGGGATGCGGCGACCTGGGTTTGCGCACCGCCGTGCTCGGAGATCGTGCGGATGACCTTGGCGGGATGCTGGAAAACGTGGTCTGCCTGGAGTTGCTGCGCCGCGGCTACCGGGTGTCCGTCGGACGGCTCGGTGAGCTTGAGATTGATTCGGAATGTGGGAATGACGCCTCCCGTTTGGGCGCGGTTGGCGTCGCGGTTTCCCGTGACGCGCGAACCGGCACGATGGCCGGTCTCATGTTCAATCAGCCGGCGCCACCGGCAAGGGAACCCGCCGAGCTGGGGTTCGGCGTTTTCAGGGGGGCGGCAAACGCTCACAGTGATTGCCATTTGACTTCACGAGAAGTCTTGATATGGTGTGAAAAGTAAGGCTCCGTCCAAGAACGCCGGGGCTCGACCTTGCAGCCCACAGCCCAACTTGCTTCAACCGGATTCCGTGGAGGCACGCCATGATCAAGAGCATCAGTTATTGGAGCATGGACGGCGGGCTGGCAGGCACCTGCCCAGTGGAGACGGCGCTGGCGGCGGCCAAACAGGCCGGGTTCCAGGGGCTGGAGCTGTGCATTGCCGAAACCGGCGTGCTGACCCCGGCCACCGATGAGGCGACCTGCCAGGCATACCGCGCCGCCGCCCAACGGCACGGCCTGATGCTGGAGACGTTGGCCAGCGGCATGAGCTGGGGCTGCTCGCCGACTCATCCCGACGCCGCGGTCCGCCGGAAGTCCATCGACCTGCATGCGGCGGCCCTGCAACGCGCCGCCTGGCTCGGCTGCCAGGCGATGCTGTTCGTGCCCGGCGCCGTGGTTATTCCCTGGGACGCCACGTATCAACCGGTGCGCTATGACCAGGCGGTGGCCTGGGCGCGGGAGGCGGTGGCGGAACTGGGCACGGTGGCGGCCCGGGTCGGGGTCGACCTGGCGGTGGAGAACGTCTGGAACGGCCTGTTTTATTCCCCGGTGGAGTTCGCCCAGTTCATCGATTCGTTCGCCAATCCCCGCGTCGGGGTCTACTTCGACGTCGGCAACGTGCTCAACCACCAGCAGTGGCCGCCGCACTGGATCGAGATGCTCGGAAAGCGCATCCGCCGCATCCACCTCAAAGACTTCAAGATGTCGGTCGGCACGCTGGCGGGGTTCTGTGACCTGCTGGCGGGCGACCTCCCGTTCCCGGAGGTCATGGCCGCATTGCGCAAGATCGGTTACCAGGACACCCTGGTGGCGGAAATGCTGCCCCATGACCCCACCCTGCTCGCCCGTACCAGCCAAGCCATGGATAAGATCATGAAAATGTAGGGAGAACAGGCGGGGAAGGGAAAAAACTTTTGAGGAAAGTTTTTTCCCTTCCCCGCAGCCCCATCCTTTTTTCAAACCTGTTTGTATGTCATCTAATTGTGCTGCAATTAGATGAATTATAGAGAAGACGGCGCGCTGCCATCACCCGTCTCGCCCGGATTCCGAGATCCGAACACTGAACACTGACACCAACACAGTAACAACCGCGTTACGGAGGACACACTCATGTTAAAGGTAGGCGTGATCGGCATTGGCATGATGGGCTCCACGCACTTGGATGCCTATGCCAAGCTCAAGGGCGTGAAGGTGGCGGCGGTGGCGGACCTGATCAAGGAACGCCGCGAGGGCAAGTCGGTGGCGGCCGGCAACGTCAAAGGACAGTCCCAAGGCGGTGTGGATTTCAGCGGCTTCCGCAAGTACGGCGAAGGCATGAAGCTGATTGCCGATCCAGAACTGGACGTCGTTGACATCTGCCTGCCCACGCCGCTGCACGCCAAGTATGCGATCGCCGCGCTGAAGGCGGGCAAGCATGTGCTGACGGAAAAGCCGTTCGCACTCACCGGCAAGCAGGCCGACCTGCTGGCGGCGGCGGCCAAAAACGCCAAGCCGTTGCTGATGTGCGCCATGTGCATGCGCTTCTGGCCGGCCTGGGCCTGGCTCAAAGACGCGGTGGACAAAAAAACGTTCGGCAAGGTGCTGGCGGCCCAGTTCCGGCGCGTGACCAGCCATCCTGGCGGCCCGTTCTATTCCGACGGTGACGCCTGCGGCGGCGCCATTTTGGATCTGCACATCCACGATACCGATTTTATCCAGTATTGCTTTGGCATGCCAGCCGGCGTGTTCAGCCGCGGCTATGCCAAGGACACCACCCGCATCGACCATGTAGTCACCCACTACCTGTATCCGCAGATCCCACTGGTGACCGCGGAAGGCGGCTGGGCGATGACGCCGGGGTTCGGATTCCAGATGCAGTACACGGTAAATTTTGAGAAGGCCACCGCGGTGTTTGACCTAGGCGCCACGGATCAGCTCAAGGTCATTCAGAACGGCAAGACCAAAGCGGTCAAGGTCAAGGCGGGCATGGGCTACCGGCACGAGATCGCCTACTTTGTGGATTGCATTAAGAACGGCAAGCGCCCACACCAGGTGGAACCGGCGAGCGCGGCGCGCTCGGTCAAGATCGTCGAAGCCGAAGTCAAAAGCATCAAGACCGGAAACCTTGTCGCCATCTGAACAAGGGCCTGAAGCGTTCACCGCCTTCAACACGTTCAAGGAGTTTAAAATGACATCATCCTGGCGAATCAACGACCAAGAATTGACCTATGTCAAGGAACTGCTCGGCAGCGGCTTCCCCGGTTCGGCCGGCAGTAGTTTCGTGGGCCGGCTGGAAAAAGCGTTCACGGAGAAGTTCGGCTGTTCCTACGCGATTTCCTTCACCAACGGCACCGCGACGCTGCATTCCGCCCTGGTGGCGGCGGGGGTCGGAGCCGGCGACGAGGTCATTGTGCCGCCGCTGACCATGTCGAGCACGGCGTTTGCGGTGCTGCATGCGCAGGCCGTCCCCGTCTTTGCCGACGTGGATGCTGAAACGTTCCTGTTGGATCCGCAAAGCGTGCGGGAACGGATCACGCCGCGCACCCGGGCGATCATGCCGGTCTCACTTTACGGGCTGCCGCCGGACATGGACGCCCTGATGGCAATTGCCAGGGAACATCACTTGGTCGTCATCGAGGATGATGCCCAGTGTTTTCTCGGAACCTATAAGAACCGGTTGGCCGGCACGCTCGGGCACCTGGCGAGCTTCAGTTTCCAGAACAGCAAGCACATGACCTGCGGCGAAGGGGGAATGGTGATCACCTCAAACCCGAAATATGCCGAGGAGTTGCGTCGTTTTTCGAGCTTGGGTTACGGCCTGGTGAGCGCCGAGCCGGGCAAGTCGAAAATCGACAAGAAAACCATTGTGCATCCCAGTTTCAAGCGGCACGTGAGCCTGGGGTTCAATTACCGGCTTTCGGATATTTGCGCGGCGGTGGCGCTGGCCCAGTTTGAAAAGCTCGACCAGTTTGTCGAATGGCGCCGGAAAACGGCGGCGGCATTCGCGGCCGTAGTGAAAAACTGCCCGTGGCTCAAGCCCCAAAAGGTGCCCGCGGACTGCACAAGCTCCTATTGGGCCTACGCCGTTCGGCTGGCCGTGGACGACACGAAACTGAGTTGGCAGGCCTTTTACGACAAGTTCGTGGAATTTGGCGGGGAGGGCTTTTATGGGGCGTGGAGCCTGTCGTACCTTGAGCCGGTATTCCAAAGCGGGCGTTATGGACGCTACGCACCGGGCTTGTGTCCGGTGGCGGAAACGTTGCAGCCGCGGCTGATCCAGTTCAAAACCAATTATGGCGACCAGGAATCGATCGACCGCCAAGCCCAGGCGCTGGCCAGGACGATCCGCCACTTCGACGCGTGCTAATCGCGGGAGGATGAGATGAACCCTTCCTTGGATGACGACCGGACGGTGCAGGAACTGTTCCGGCTTGATGGCCAAGTCGCGCTGGTGACCGGCGGGGCGGGCCATTTGGGCCGGGCGATGAGCAGTGCCTTGGCGGAGCTTGGCGCCCATGTGGTGATTGCTTCGCGTGACGTGGAAAAATGCCGGGCCCAAGCGGACGAACTGCGGCGGCGGGGGTTCCAGGCTTCCGCGGTGGCGATGGATCTTGGCGACGAGCAGGCCTGCCAGGCGGCGGTGCAGGACATTGTGGCCGGCCAGGGACGGATTGATGTTCTGGTCAACAACTCGTATCCATTTCTCGAAAAACGCCTTGACGACATCACCACGGCGGAATTTGCCGGCACCTTGCAGGCGGCGGTGGTGGGGACGTTCCGGCTGTCGCAGTTGGTGTCGCTGCCGATGCGGCAACAGGGCGGCGGCTCGATCATCAATCTCGCCAGCATGTATGGCCTGGTCGGCAGTTACCCTGAGATGTACCAGGGCGTGCCGGCCTGCATTTCGCCCTCCTACCATGCCGCCAAAGGCGGGATCCTGCAGCTGACGCGCTACCTGGCGGTTTATTGGGCGGAGTTTGGCATCCGGGTCAATAGCATTTCCCCCGGCACCTTCCCCAAGGACGCCCTGCGGCGCGATCAGCCGGAGTTCTTTGCCCGGTTGGAGGAAAAAGTGCCGTTGAAGCGCGTCGGCCGGCCCGCCGAACTGAAGGGCGCCGTCGCCTTGTTGGCTTCGGCGGCAGGAAGTTACATCACCGGCGGCAATCTCGTGGTCGACGGCGGCTGGACGGCGTGGTAACCCCCTGCCCCAACGAGGGAAAACCCATGAAAAAAATCATGACCGTTTGCGGAGAAATCCCCCCTGCCCAGCTCGGGGTCACCCTGCCGCATGAACATATCGTCTGCGATCTTGCCCGCTTGTCCGGAACTCCCGATAACCGGCTTGACGACCTCGCGGCCTGCAAGCAGGAAGTGGCTTATTTTAAGCGGGCCGGGGGCGGCACGATCGTGGACGTCACCACGCCGGACATCGGGCGCAATGCCGCGGCCCTCCGGGAGATCTCCAAAGCCACCGGGATTCATCTCCTTGCTTGCACCGGTTATTATTTGGAACAGACGATGCGGGAATGGGTGGCCGACAAGAGGATCGATCAGCTTGCGGCGCAAATGATTCGTGAAATTACCGAAGGCATCGGGGAAACGGGAATCAAGCCGGGCCTGATCGGAGAACTTGCCAGCGCCGACCATTGGATCCGCCCCTTGGAAGAACGTGTCTTACGGGCGGCGGCACGGGCGCAAAAGGAAACCGGACTTGCCATTTCTCTTCATGCCGCCGTCGGCCGGCCGGCCCTCGACCAACTGGAGATTCTTCGGGAAGAAGGGGCTGTTCTCGAACGGGTCATCGTGGGGCACGTCGATTACGAATGGCACCGGCGGATGTTCCAGGACACGGATTATTACCAGAAGCTCCTTGATGCCGGCTGCTACCTGGAATTCGACCAGATCGGGTGGGGCGACGCCGGCATGCCCGAAGCCGAGCGCATGAAACGAATCCTTTTTCTCCTCGGGAGAGGATACGGGGAGCGGCTTCTCTTGTCCAGCGATCTCTGCCGCCGGTCGTTCTACCACCAGAACGGCGGCCGCGGCTACGACAATGTCATCACCTCGTTTATCGAACAGCTTCAAACCATCGGCGCCTCACCGTCGCAGATCCGATCCATGCTGATCGACGCTCCTGCCCGCGCCCTGGCCATATCATGATCGTTCCCGATGAGAAAAAATCCCGCGGATATATAACGGAGCCAATTGTGACTATGGGCAAACCAACCGGCGTGGTCATGGCGGCGGCGGCGCATCCTGACGACATTGAATTCATGATGAGCGGCACCCTGCGGTTGTTGCAGCGGGCCGGGTGGGCGGTCCACTACCTCAACATCGCCAACGGCAGTTGCGGTTCGGCGACGATGAACCACGATGAAACGGTTCGTACGCGCACGGCCGAGGCGCGGGAGTCCTGCCGCCGCCTGGGCGCGATGTTTCATGAGCCGCTGGTGGACGATCTCATGGTCTACTACACCCCTGAACTGGTGGCCCGCCTGGGCGCCGTGGTGCGCGCGGTGAAGCCAACGATCCTGCTGCTCCAGTCGCCCCAGGACTACATGGAAGACCACAGTAACTCGGTGCGACTGATGGTGACGGCGGCCTTCTGCCGCGGCATGCCGAACTTTGCCACCCTTCCGCCGACCTCGCCCTGGGGCGGCGACCTGGCCGTCTATCATGCCCTGCCGTATGGCCTGCGGGACAGCCTGGGCCAGCCGGTGGCGGCCGAATTCTATGCCGACGTGACGGGGGTCATGGCGGACAAGCGGGCCCTGCTGGCCTGTCACCGCAGCCAGAAGGAATGGCTCGACGTCAGCCAGGGCATGGACAGTTACCTCAATACCCTGACGGAGATGGGCGCGGAGGTGGGGCGGCGTTCCGGCCGGTTTGCCTTTGCCGAAGGTTGGCGGCAACACCTGCACCTCGGGTTCGGCCCCGCCGGTTTCAACCCGCTTGCCCAAGCCCTCGGTCCGCAACTGCTCCGCAACCCGCAATACCCTGCTAATACGTAACATAAAATCCTTCACCACGAAGACACGAAGAACACGAAGCTCGATCGAAGAATCAAAAATAGGATTCCGGCCGGCATTTACCGTGTGCCGCCACCGGGCGGCCGGTTGTCCCAAGAGTCCCAATGGTCTTACGGGTCCCAATGGTCCCATCTCATCCGGCCGCTCATCGGGAAGTCAAAAACCATTTTTGAACCACCGCCCATAAACAACCTCAAGGAGAGCAGCACATGGCCCGAGCCTTAAGCAAGATCGCCCCGGATTGGTGGGATTACACGACCCTGGACCGTGAGATTCTGGACGATGCCGCGCGCCTGTCGATGCGAGATTTGGCGCAGTTGGGGCGGCCCGGATTCACCATCCGGTTCTACGACACCGTCCAGGAATTCTATTGCGCCGAGGCGCTGGAATACCTTGACGCCTGGAAGCAGGCCACGGCGGATAATCCGTGCGGCATCTGCGGCCCCATCGGCCCGACCGAGCAACTGCCGCTGGTGGCGCAGATGGTCAATGCCATGGGGCTTAGTCTCAAGCATGCGCACTTCTGGGGCATGGACGAGTGGGTGCTGGACAACGGCCAGGCCGCCGGGGACGATTTCACGCTCGGGTTCAAGAAGGCCGACCTGGACTTGTGCTTCAACCGCATCGACAAAAAGCTGGCCATGCCCAAGGCGAACCAGCATTTCCCGACTCTCGACGTTGCCCGCTATTCCAAGACCTACGACCAGGTCCGCTGCGTGCTCATGCAGGGCGGTCAGGGCGAGACCAAGCACTGGGCGTTCAACGACCCGGTGCGGCGCGCCGGCAAATATAAGAACGCTCCGCCGTCCCCGGCCGAGTTCCGCCAGCTGTCCACCCGCGTGGTGGAGCTGCATCCGATCACCCTCAGCCAGAACGCCCGCACCTCCGGCGGCGGCGCGGTGCAGAACGTGCCCGGCCGCGCCCTGACCGTCGGTCCGCGCGAGACGTGGAAGGCGGAAAAAGTCTCCATCTGGCATCCCGGCCATCATGACAACGCCTTTGGCATCCGCCTGAGCACCCTGATGATCGCCAAGCGGATCATGGACAGTGCGGTGCCGATGAGCCTGCTGGCCGACCATCCCAACGTCCAGTTCAACTTCCTGCGCCCCGGCATTCCCGAGTGCGCGGTGGAAATGCACTAACGTGCTGCAACGCAACATAGACCAAATTCGGGTGGCGGTGGCGGGCCTCGGCAAGATGGGCGGCCACCACGTCCGGGCGTTGCGGCAATTGGCGGCGGGCGAGGCCGAAACGTATTACAAATCCGGCTTGGCTGCGCAAGTGGGCAAAACCCGCCTCTGCGGCGTGTGCGACACGGCGCCCGAGGCGGCGGCCCGCTTTCCCGGCCTACCGTTCTTCAACGACTGGCAGGCGCTGTTGCGGACGGTCCATCCCGACATCGCGGTGCTGGCCACGCC
>Ga0265297_10008605_pt1 | contig 13541 bp, 10 predicted proteins | sample Munlanlwell13791_FD_192502 | JGI IMG/M metagenome (GOLD analysis project Ga0265297, IMG submission 192502) | Leachate microbial communities from a municipal landfill in Southern Ontario, Canada - Leachate well 137-91 | ecosystem: Engineered > Solid waste > Landfill > Unclassified | place... | reverse complement strand
TATCAAAACAATATTGGCAGAACTCTTGCTTGAATACTCTCCCGGATATGATGAGGCAGCAACAGCATACGATCCTGATGCGTTTGGCGCATATCTCTCCTTTGTTATTTCTATTGTATTTCTGTCGTAAGCACGGAAAGGCTTGTTTGTTCCGATACCTTTATACTTGTATTTCCAATTACTCCCTTCTACTTCAATAATACCATAACCTCCGGTAGAACCGTCAGGAGCAATGTGGTTATTGCCATAATCAGCTTTTCCGGTCCACCACCACGTTGCACAGACAGAAGCTATATTATACTCATAGAGATTACTGTTTATCTCCATATTTTTATTAACATGGGTGTGACCTGAGAGTATCTTGACATTTGAGAATTGGCTTAATGCACTCATAAGTGCGTTTCCGCTGTTTGTAAGGTTAAGGGAGATATTCTGATTATTTCCATTTACACCTGTAACGGTATATAGAGGTATATGGAACGCCACAACAACTGGTTTTGTTTTATCAGTCACCTCAGCAAGATCTTTGGTAAGCCAAGATAGTTGATCTGCTGTTATTGTCCCGGTATAATTTCTTTCACCGATAGTTCCCTGAGATCCGCCAGTATTAATATAGCTGATATCATCAAGAACGACATAGTGGACCTTTCCCAGATTGAATGAGTAGTATGTAGGGCCCAGAACTGTCTTAAAGGCAGCTTCAGCATTGAAATCTCCTACTTTATACGGGTCATTGTCATGATTTCCCATAGTGTTAAATATCTGAAAACCTATACCGTCTATGTCATTCACATAATTCGGAAGTGAATAGGAATTGGAATACCAATATGCATCCCATGACATATCTCCTAATGTAAGACCGTATATTTTTTTCCCGGTGCTTTTTACCTGTGTTGCATAAGCCGCTACCTCCGAGTAGAAGCCGCTCTTAAACTGTGAGACATCACTGTTTCTGTTGGCAAGGTGCATGTCAGCCATAGCAATAACCACATGATTTTCATTATTAACTTCAAAAAGTTCAAAATCGCACTGATTTACCGAAGATACCCCGGCAACTGCCTTGTAGAACTGAGGAAGTTTGTTTACAGTTGCCACCTCATAATTAGATGGTACTGAAATAAACACATATCCGTGTTTCTTTTGAGACTGAAGATAATAGATACCGGTTGCATCTGTCTTCGTCACGTCTACACCATCAGAGACAACTACACCGGAAACCCCTTTGCCGTTACAATATACAATACCTTTGATATTCTTGCCGGCAATGTCTGGAATAGTTGATACAGCTTGAATGCTCAGTGTGGTTGATCCCAGAGACAGTTCTTTTGTTCCTCTTAAGGCAGATATGTTATACACACCAGAATTTATTGAAGAACCGATATTAATGGTTGCACTGTTAGCCGTTACATTTGATACCGGGAACTGGAATACTTTACTGGTCTCACTCTTTGACGCGAATTTTATTATGTCTCCAGCAGCAAACCCATTTGCTGAAATTGTTACGTCAGAGTTCAAAGTAACCGAGATAGTTCCGGGGATTGAAACGCCCGTCAATTTAAAAGAAGTGTCCGGTTTATCTACTTTGGTATTATCCTTTGAACAACCGGAAAAGAGAAGTAACCCTACTGAAAACAGTAGCGTTACAAAAATGTTATTTATTATTTTTTTCATTTTATCATAAGTAAAACTGTTAAACGGCACATGCAGCCTTTTCTTTCTTCCATGTTGTGGCAGAGAAGATTGCGGCTAATAAACTTCCTATTATAAAGATCCAGAAAGTTCCATTCCAGCCCCAGCTGCTACTTGCCACACCGCCAATAACGGCTTTGCCAAGTAAAGCATCGCCAATCAGATAACCGAATAGTCCAACAAATCCGGCAGCTGTACCGGCAGCATTCTTAGGCACAAGATTCACCGCCTGAACTCCGATAAGAGCAACTGGTCCGTATATAAAGAACCCAATGAGCATCAATGCTGAATAGACGATTGTAATTCTTGTGGCATCGATTCCGGTTCCGAACAAATCTGACACAAAACCAGCCACAGGAACTGCTTTCCAGTACAATAAAACAGAGAGCATTACCAGAATCATATAAATAAAATTAGCCGGAGCACATCTTCCTTTGAATAATTTGGATGAAATCAAGCCACATAGTATTGTACCTGGTATTCCCGCGTAATTATGAAGAGAGAAAGCCAGATTACTCTGTTCAGGAGTCAGGAGACCTGCTTCCTGGCAATATGTTGGAGCCCAATCACCTATACCATATCTTACAAGGTAAACAAAAATGTTTGCGAGTGCTATAAGCCATAATACCTTATTAGTAAAAATATATTTTACAAAAAGTTCCTTAACCGGAATCTTTTCTCCTGATTTAGCCTCTTTAACGGCGGTAAAATCGTTTCTGTATTTATCTACAGAAGGTAATCCATGTGCCTCAGGCCTGTCTCTTAATGCCCACCAGCAGAAAATCGCTATAACCATAGCAACTGCAGCAGGAAAAACAAAAACAGCCCTCCAACTTTGAACGACTGTCACTCCGGCAACATCTGCCACAAATAATCCACCTATAAGAGCTACTCCTGCTGTTGCAAGATTACCTAACATTCCACTGCCGAATGTATGGGAAGTATTCCAAATCGACATCTTGAAACTTCGCTCATTTTGCGAAAACCAATGTACCATAACTCTTCCGCAAGGAGGCCATCCCATTCCGGACAGCCATCCAATTAAAAGCATAAATACAAATATTATAGCCACAGAACTTGTCGCAAAAGGGAACAGACCTACAGACATCATCAAAGCTGAGGAGAGAAGTAGGCCTATTACAAGGAACTTGCGGGCATCAGATCTGTCCGATACCGCTCCCATTATAAATTTACTGAAAGAATATGCTATACCGATTGCTGATAAAGCAATACCTAGTTCTAGTTTTGTATAGCCAAGGCCACCTTCGGCAACAGGCTTTATCATGCCCGGGACTGCTAAGGCAAGATTCTTTCTGACAAGATAATACGCTGCATAGCCCAAAAATGCTCCAAGGAACACCTTTAATCTCATTTTTTTGTACTCAGAATCTATTTTGTCCTGAGGAATAAGAGGTTTGGATGCAGGTGGATCAAAGAATTTTAAAATATTCATAATTTCTATTACTGCTGTTTAGTTACGTAACTTAAATTTTACGCAAAATAAACAAATTCCATGTGTTCTTTTTCGAATTAATACAAATAATGCAACAATTATTTAACTATATAATTATTTGCTAACTTAATAAAGCTCTCGGTCTGTGAGTCAATCCACGCCTGGTCTTTTCCAAGTTCCTTTGACATAACCTGAGCGACTTTTGGAGCAGCCTCAATTGCAGCTCTTGCATCTATAAAGAGCAGGCGAGCCCTGCGTCCCAAAACATCATCCAGCGTCAACGCCATCTCTTCTCTTACTGACCACACTACTTCGGCTACAGTATAATTATAATTCGGATGTATTTTTTCGTTCATGCCATTACCGGATTTTATTAGCTTTTCGATTGCCGGCATATCCGAACCATAAACATAAAGGTGATTAGTAAGATCCGGTTTAGGTCTGTACCCGTGAATCCGATAGTTCTTGGTAGCACATTTTTTTGCAGGAAGAAGACTTAACGATATCGTTTTATTAACAGTATCTTCAGCCATTTTTCTGTATGTAGTCCATTTACCTCCTGTTATTGTAATCAGATTATTATCTGAGACAAATATTTTGTGACTTCTGGATATCTCTTTTGTGCTTTTGCCCTCTTTCTTCGGGGCTGCGAGAGGTCTTTGTCCGGCAAAAACTGACAGGATATCACTCCTTGTAGGCTTTTTAGCCATATAAAGTGATGCTGTGCTCATTATAAAATCAATCTCTTCTTCTAATGGTATTGGTTCTGTTTCTGCATGCTCCCTTACTATATCTGTTGTTCCTACAACAACCTTATCATGCCATGGAACAGCGAACAATACACGTCCGTCAGATGTCTTTGGGATCATTATTGCATAGTCAGTATTCAAAAATGATTTGTCAAACACCAGGTGAATCCCCTGACTTGGCTTAACCATTCTGTGTGTAGAAGGAACATCCATAAGTATAATATCATCTACAAAGACTCCGGCTGCATTAATTACGGATTTTGCCTTAACTGAATATTCTGTATCGGTAGTAATATCTTTAACTTTAACTCCGGCAACCTTACCTGACGCATTGTGGATAATTCCTTGAACTTTCATTTTATTTAAAGGGCACCCTCCCTCTTCAACTATCGACTGGGCAAGATTAATTGCAAGACGGGAATCGTCAAATTGACCATCATGGTATATAACTCCACCTTTCAGTCCTTCTGTGACTATTGTCGGGAGGCATTTAGCAACACGTTTTTTAGATATGTATAAAGATCTTCCGAGACTCAGGCCCCAAGAGAGCATATCATAGAAAGTAAGTCCGCATGTATAAAGCAGGTTGTCAAAATGGGTGTAGTTAGGAATAACGAAAGACTGGTCTTTAACAAGATGAGGTGCATTTTGTTTCAACCGTCCCCTTTCATGCAGCGCTTCCCTTACAAGCTGAACATCTCCTTTTTGCAGATAACGTACTCCTCCATGTACAAGCTTTGTACTTCTGCTCGAAGTACATTTTGCAAAATCCTCCATTTCAAACAATGCCACACTGAACCCCCTTAATGCAGCATCAAGTGCAACACCGAGGCCGGTAGCTCCTCCTCCGATAACAACCATATCCCATACTTTTGATTCGTCGGATACTTTTTTAATTAACTCTTCGCGTTTCATCTATGTAATTTTTGAATATAATTTCTATTCGTAACAATATAATCTTTGTTTCGAAACAAATTTAGAGAGTTTATTTTATATTTTCAAAAATATTTTTATCTATTATCTTTCAATAAATGAATTTTTCTATGTAAAACACCATTATACTTTCATTTTAAAAGAGACTCAAAATTTATTGCGTTTCATTTTTATAAAATTTTTTATAACCAAACATTTCGTATATTCGTAATAATTTTCTATAAAACTTCAATATATGCCAAAGATATCTTCAGGCTCTTCCAATAATCTAAACGAACGACATGAGTGTATACTTGAAATACTGAGAAAACAAAGCTCAGTACCCGTTACATCTCTTGCCAGTCAATTAAATGTATCTGAGGTTACAATAAGAAAGGATCTAAGTTTTCTTGAATCCCTGAACCTCTTGTACCGCGCACATGGCTGTGCAATATTGATAAATCCATATATCAATGACAGACATGTTAACGAAAAGGAAAAGATAAATACAGAGAAAAAAAGGGCAATAGGGATTCAGGCTGCCTCACTTATAACAGACAATGATTCTATTATAATTGCATCAGGGACCACTGTTCTCTCTTTGGCGCGAGAAATCAAAACAGAAAACCATCTTACAGTAGTCACCGCGGCTGTTAACGTTGCCTCTATCCTTTCAAGAGACAAAAACATTGACATCGTACAACTTGGCGGTGTATTAAGAAACAGTGCCGTATCTGTCGTCGGCCCTTTTGCTGAAAAGATGATGGAAGATTTCTCCTGTAGCAAACTATTCATTGGTGTTGATGGTTTTGACACAGAGTTCGGTCTTACAACCACAAACCTGATGGAGGCGAATTTGAACAGGACAATGATGAAAGCTGCTCAAAAAATTATTGTACTGGCCGATTCTTCAAAATTCGGACTGAGAGGGTTCAGTAAAATTTGTGACATTGACGAAATAGATCAGGTGATTACCGACAGCGAAGCTCCTATGCACATTGTAGAAAAGCTTAACGACATGGGCATAGAAGTCACTCTCGTCAAAGAATAATTTTGAATAATTTTTATTTTTTCTTTGGGTGGGGAATGTTCTCCCTTATTTTCCATTCTCCTGTATGAAAACGGACTTTAGGGTCTCTTGTATCATTACAATTTACAATTACCGCTCCCTCTTTTTCCCAATACTGTTTTACAGTATATCCATGCATAGGGCCGTCATCGGTCCCTCTGACCGTGATATCGTCAGGATTTACAACAAGTTTAAGACCTTTGGATTTATTTATCATATCCATGTCTCCCCTGCTGTTACCGCCGACAAGCAAAGGACGTGTCTTGATAAATGTAGGAATTGTATTCGCCTTTCCGTCATCCTGAGGAATAGGCAGTACAATTATATCAGTAAGTCTGTCGTCGACAATCACGGATTTTACACCTACAATATTAATATCAGGAATGCCAAGTTCAACTGCTATGAATTTCTGATATAGGTACTCAGGAGATGCTGTAAGAATCCAGACTTCAAATCCGAAAGATTTGAGATTTTCAATCAAAGCTTTCATTTCCGGATAAAATTTTCCCTGATATGACTTAAGATAGCACTTATACCCCATCTCCATCACCTCCTCAGTTGTCATTCCGGAAAGAAAATGCACTCTGTCCTCAACATAGGGTTTACCAACATTATTTCCGTCGGCAACCATCTCTTTAAGTATTTTCATTTTTGCAAGAGACAAACTATCAGTCTTACCTCTGTAATTCTCATCAGCATACTGATAGAGTGCTTCATCTGCCAGATAGTGCGGCACCTGTCCGAAAACTGTCCCATCTCCGTCAAATACGGCAACCTTACGTTCATTAAGTTTTTTGGTTGATTCAAGAAATTTTTCAATTCTGTTGTTTGTTTCTTTTGACCAACCCTCTATAAATCTGTATTTCTGAGCTGATGCAACCTGGAATGTGGCGAAAAAAAGCAGTAATACTAATAGACCTCTGTCAATTCTTGAAATTATCTGTTTCATAAATACAATTAATTATAATGCAAAAATACAATTTTTGATCTTCAAAACTAAATATATTTAAAAATCGAAACCCAATATAGTTACGAAACAAAATATAAATATTTTTAAAGACAATTTATTACCTTTGGAGTGACGATGTGGCTAATACACGATGTTTGCATACATTAAAACCACACCGAAAGTATTGAATAATTTTAAACTTAACTTAGATGAACAACACTCAGAAAAAGAATTATGCACTTCCTATTGCAATGATGTTCGCGCTATTCTTTATGATAGCATTTGTCACAGGCTTACAAAATCCGATGGGAGTCATCGTAAAGAATCAGTTTGCGGCAAGCAACCTTCTTGCCCAATTAGGAAATCTGGCAAACTTCATTGCCTATGCTTTTATGGGTATTCCGGCAGGAATGCTCCTTCAGAAAATCGGGTATAAAAAAACAGCTCTGTCAGCAATTGTCGTAGGTTTCGTCGGTGTGGCGATAACTTTCTTTTCCGGTCAGGTGTCAAGTTTTGTAGTATATATTATAGGTGCATTTGTATCGGGGCTTTCAATGTGTATGCTAAATACTGTCGTTAACCCTCTTCTTAACGGTTTGGGAGCAAACGAGAAAAAAGGCAATCAATTACTTCAGTTCGGGGGATCGATTAATTCAATTGGTGCGACTATAGTTCCCGTGCTTGTTGGTTACCTTATGGGGACAAATGAAGCTACTCGAACTATTGCGAAAGCAAATCCGGCACTTTTCCTGGCAATGGGAATATTTGTACTTGCATTTCTTGTATTGTTCTTTGTTGATATTCCACAACCATTTATATCAAAAGATAAAAAGACTGCAAAAGACAGCCACAGCGCATTTTCTTTCCGTCATTTCATATTAGGAGCGGTTGCTATATTTATATATGTTGGTGTTGAAGTCGGTATTCCGAATATTGCAAACCTATTTATGACAACAAATGGTGAAGCAGGCGGATTGGCTATTGACACCACTGTTGCCGGCACAGTAGTTGGCACATACTGGTTTTTAATGCTTTGCGGACGTCTGTTGGGAGGAGTTCTGGGTGGAAAGATATCAAGTAAAACCATGCTCTCCACAATGACGACTATTGGCCTTGTATTTGTTCTTCTGGCAATTATACTTCCTGTTGATACTATGGTAAATATGCCGGTGTTTAAATCAGATATCTCTTTTGGCTTTGCTTTAGTACCGATAAATATAATGTTTCTGGTTCTGTGCGGTATCTGTACATCTGTAATGTGGGGAAGTATATTTAACCTGGCAACATCCGGATTGGGAAAATATACTGCGGCTGCTTCCGGGATTTTCATGATGATGGTTTGCGGCGGAGGTATACTGCCGGCAATTCAAGGATGGGTTGCAGATATTGCCGGATTCATAAACAGTTACTGGATTGTTTTTGCAGGTATCGCTTACATGCTGTTTTATGCCCTTATCGGCTCTAAAAATGTTAATAAAAATATCTCCGTGGAATAATTGTTACTTAATAAAAATATACAGAATATGGATAAGCTTTATGTTGTTGGAATTGATATCGGAGGTCAGACAAGTAAAATCGGGATTGTGGACGCCCGTGGAACAGTATTGACTCAAAGTTCAATCCGCACCGATAAATATGCAGATGTTAATTTATACATAGAGGAACTTTGTGATGCAATATCAAAATTGGCCTCTGCAACTGGAGGAATAGATAAGATTAGAGGTATAGGCATTGGTGCACCTAACGGCAATTACTATACAGGCACAATTGAAAATGCAGTTAATCTTATCTGGGGCGGATCAAACGCTATTCCTTTTGCAAAACTGATGAAAGATAAGATTGGGATACCTGTTGCTCTTACTAATGATGCTAATGCTGCAGCTGTCGGAGAAATGACATACGGTGCAGCGCGTGGAATGAAGAACTTTATAATGATTACCCTGGGGACCGGAGTTGGAAGCGGCATAGTTATAAACGGAGATGTAGTATACGGACATGACGGGTTTGCCGGGGAACTGGGACACACCACATCTGTCAGATATAACGGGAGACTTTGTAATTGCGGAAGAGTCGGATGTCTGGAGACTTATGCTTCAGCAATAGGTGTTGCCAGAACTGCGAGAGAATGGCTTGAGATGACAGATGAGCCAAGCTCTTTAAGAAGTCTGGCAGAACAGATAACTTCAAAAGACGTTTATGAGGCGGCTGCAAACGGAGATCAACTGGCAATCAATGTATTTGAGTATACAGGAAAAAAACTTGGTGAAGCTTTCGCAGATTTCGTGGCATTCAGTTCTCCTGAAGCGATAGTTCTTTTTGGGGGGCTAGCCAGATCCGGGGATATTCTTTTAAAGCCAATAGAGGAACATATGAATGCAAATTTGCTCCCTCTTTGGAAAAACAAGGTGAAGATTGTATTCTCTCAACTAAAGGAATCTGATGCGGCCATTCTTGGAGCAAGTGCCCTTGGCTGGGAACTCTGATTATAATTTCCGGATAAATATTAAAGGGCAGTTGAGATTATGATTATCTCAACTGCTTTTTTATTATATTTTTTCTAACTTTATAGAATCCTATCCAATACGACATTATGGTTAATGAACAAAAAACGGAACAAACTTCTGAAATTATCAGAAGTATTATTCTTACTAATAATATTGAACAAATAAATTCCCTGCATGAATTTGTTGACTCAATAGGTGAAGAGTTAAAACTATCCCCTGCCCTTACTTTGAATTTGAATCTTGCACTGGAAGAGATTGTTTCAAATGTAATTTTATATGCATATTCTGTTGTATCTCCTGAAAACAGAATTTTTATAGAATTTATAAAAACCGGGAACAATTTAAAATTTATTATATCAGATTCCGGGAAGCCGTTTGATCCCACAACAAAGGATGAGCCTGACATAACTTTAGAGGCAGTTGAAAGACCTATAGGCGGACTTGGAATTTTTCTTGTAAAACAGATAATGGACGATATTACTTACTCCCGGGAAAACGGAATGAATAAACTTGTTTTATACAAGAGTATATAATTTCATAAAGTCATCTTAAAAATTAAGCTATGAAAAAACTTGTTCTTTATTTCTTCATTTTGTCTATTTCAGTAAGCATCTCGTCATGCTTTTCAGATGAAACTGATAAAGGACAGAAACAATTACAGGAGACAAAACTCCGGACATTGGATGACATCAGAACAAAAAATATCGGGGTACTTCTTGGATCACTTCAGGATGAGTATGTGACGCAGAATTTTCCAAATGCCAATATTATAAGGATTGACCACTCTTCAGATCTTGCCATGTCCCTTCAACAAGGTCAATGCGAAGCAATCCTGCTTGACAATGTAACAAGTTCATACTTAATGAAAGAAAATGGAAGTTTTGCATATCTTGATGACTCTGTAACGCAGAACACCTTTGCAGTTGGTTTTCAATCTGATAAAAAGTTTTTACAGAATAAATTCAACGAATTCCTGAAGGAGATAAGAAATAACGGAATTTACGAAAAGATATATGACAGATGGATTATTAATTCGGACACCTCTGTAATGCCGGAGATTGATAATAAAGGAGAAAACGGCATAATCCACATGGGCACAACGGGAGAAAGTATCCCTTTTTCGTTTGTTAAGAATAACGTTATTGTCGGATTTGATATTGAATTATTGTATCGTTTTGCCGCTTACATGAATATGAAGCTGGATATAAAAATCTTTAATTTTGGTGGAATGCTGGCTGCTCTGATAAGTAATAAAATAGACCTGGGGGCAAACAGTATAATGGTAACGGAGGAGAGAGCTAAGCAGATACTTTTTTCTGACGGGTATTTTACTACTACTTCAGGTATGCTGGCTTTAAAAAGCAATCTTTATAATCCGGGAGAAAGTAAAACTGACAACAAGTCATTTTTAGACAAGTTTAAAGAGAGTTTCGTGAATAATATTGTGCTGGAGAAACGATATATTTTAATATTGGACGGTTTAAAAGTCACATTTATAATAACAATCCTTGCTGCTCTTTTCGGGACTATTCTTGGTGGATTTATCTGTGCTATGAGAATGAGCAGAAGAAGAATATTAAGGTTAATGAGCAAAGGATACATTGCTTTTTTCAGAGGAATACCACAGGTAGTCTTCCTCATGCTTATGTTCTATGTTGTTATGGCTCCTTTTAAAACAGATGGCGTTACTGTGGCTGTCATCTCTTTTGCAATGTATTTCTCAGCCTATGTTTCGGAAATGTTCAGAACATCTATAGAGAGTATAAAAAAAGGTCAAACGGAAGCGAGCCTAGCGATGGGGTTTAGTAAGTTCTGTACCTTCATATATATTATATTCCCTCAGGCTGTACAAAGGGTTCTTCCTGTTTACAAAGGGGAATTTATCTCCTTAGTTAAAATCACAGCCATAGTAGGATACATTGCTGTGCTGGATCTGACTAAAGCGAGTGATATAATTCGCAGCCGCACATTTGATGCATTTTTTCCGCTGATTATGGTTGCAGTGTTGTATTTCCTATTGGCATGGGGACTAACACTGATTTTGGATTTTTTAGAGATTAAAACAGCACCAAAACGAAATTTATGATAACAGTTGAGAATCTGACCAAATATTTTGGTAACAATCTTGTTTTAAACAATCTGAATACAGTTATTAATAAAGGTGAAATTATTTCAATCATAGGCCCTTCAGGAAGTGGAAAGAGCACTTTTCTGCGATGTTTGAATCTTTTAGAGGAACCCACATCCGGAAAAATAATAATTGACGGGGTTAATATTCTGGATAAAAAAAACAATCCGAACAGACTGAGACAAAAAATGGGAATGGTTTTTCAAAGCTTTAACCTGTTTGATCATCTGACTGTGCTCGGGAATCTGACAATCGGGCCTGTTAAGCTGCTGAAAATGTCAGAAACAGAGGCGAAAGCTCAGGGAAGGGATTTACTGAATATGGTCGGGCTTGCTTACAAAGAAAATTCATTTCCTGCGGAATTATCGGGAGGACAGCAACAGAGGGTGGCAATAGCAAGATGTCTGTCAATGCATCCGGAGATTATTCTTTTTGATGAACCTACTTCTGCATTAGATCCTACAATGGTTAGCGAAGTTCTTGGAGTAATCAGAAGATTGGCCTCTGATGGTATGACAATGGCTATCGTCACACACGAGATGAATTTTGCAAAAGATGTTTCAACAAGGGTTTTGTATATGGATGAGGGAAGGATATACGAAGAAGGAACTCCTTCTGAAATATTTGATAAACCTCAAAAAGAGAAGACGAGAGAATTCATATATCGCATCAGGTCCTTCAATTATCATATAAATGATAAAAATTTTGACCTTTTCGATCTTAAAAGTGGGATTGAACGGTTCTGTACTAAACATTTTCTTGATTCCCGTAGTACATTAAGAATACAATTAGTTGTCGAAGAGTTATTACAATTATGTTTTTTTGAAGGGGATAGGGATAAGAGAAACCATCATATTGAAGACAACGGCGGATTGAATATTTGTATATCATATTCTGAAAAAAACAATGAATTATCTGTAGAATTCTCCGCTCATAAAAGTTTGGTCACAATTCTCAACCAAGTAGAAAATACAGACGGTATAAGTATAAATATATTGAAAGGTATTGCCTATTTATCAGAAACTATTACTGATGACAGGATTACTTTACGGGCTGTCATCTCATAGTTTCATATGCATACTGTACAGCCTTATTCAGCCAGATGTTAAATGAATATGTTTTTTTAAAATCAGTAACCACTCGTTCAAGCAATCCTTGTTCTGTAAGATATTTATCATCAACACTTTTGACAAGAAAAAAGTTTTTACACTTTAAGTAATCCGAAAAAACAGAATCAGCAGGATAGCCATTAGGTACTCTTTTTAACATATTAGATCTATCGAGAGAAAATCCTTTTGCACTTTCCAACAGTGATTCAAAATCCTGCCCGTTCAGGGATATCTCTTCCCTTATACTTTTCAAAACTACAGGCTGAGGCATATAGATTCCGGTACTTAAGATATGACTCCCGATATAATCTGAGCCATTAGCCTCGATATGGAAATAATAACCGGAAAATCCGCCGCATTTTCCTTGAGGAGATATAAATGCTCCCATGTGTGTTTTATATGGAGTCTTATCCTTTGAAAACCTTGTGTCACGATATATTCTGTAAGTACAAGTTTTTATTGTCTGATCTCTTACTGTTGGATCAAACTCAGATATACCGGAAATTAATTCTTCAATAAATGAGTTAAATATAGATTGAACCTCCTTATACTCATTTCGATTGTCCTCAAACCAAACCCGATTATTGTTGTTTTTCAAGGCATTCAGAAAATTTATAACTTTTTTCATATATAATGGCTATTAATTTACATTATACAAATATACAAAGATAAACCAGTTTGCTTGCCGTGCTGGTTTCTATAAATTGACCAGGCAGCCATAAAACAAAAAAGGTCCGATGATTTCTCATCGGACCTTTAAAAGATGGCGGCTACTATTATGCTTCGCATTTCCTCCTGCTCGCTTCGGCATAGTGAAGCCTTGCTTCCCTCTGCTCTCGCTTCGGGCGTCGGTCTGTTATGCTTCGCATTTCCTCCTGCTCGCTTCGGCATAGTGAAGCCTTGCTTCCCTCTGCTCTCGCTTCGGGCGTCGGTTCTCCCACTTATGCTCGCCAAGCGGGCGAGTAGGCAGTCATAAAAC
>Ga0265297_10008604_pt1 | contig 13541 bp, 6 predicted proteins | sample Munlanlwell13791_FD_192502 | JGI IMG/M metagenome (GOLD analysis project Ga0265297, IMG submission 192502) | Leachate microbial communities from a municipal landfill in Southern Ontario, Canada - Leachate well 137-91 | ecosystem: Engineered > Solid waste > Landfill > Unclassified | place... | reverse complement strand
AGTCAGCCCGGTTGTATATTACTTCATTAGGACTTTATCAGGTCTTTCTGAACGGGAAAAAAGTGGGTTCGGATCTTTTTACTCCCGGATGGACCAGTTATAACAAGCGGTTGCAATACCAGACTTACGACGTTATCCGCATGTTAAAACCTGAAAATGCCATCGGTGCTGTTGTTGGCGATGGCTGGTACCGTGGGAATATTGTGCTTACCAAAGCTGGGAATTATTATGGTGATAAGCTATCTCTGTTTGCACTGCTTGAGATTAAATATACTGATGGGACTGTTAATCAGATAACGACAGATGGCTCTTGGCAAACCGGGAATGGACCGATCATTGAATCAGATATTTATAATGGGGAGATTTATGATGCCCGTCTTGATATCCCTGGGTGGGATCAGCCAGGTTTTGTTTCTCAAACCTTTTCTCAGGCTAAAATTTTCGATCATCCACGAAATATTCTTGTAGCTTCCCGTAGTTATCCTATCAGGGCGATTACTGAAATTAAGACAAAAAAAATTATTAAGACTCCTAAAGGGGAAATAGTCTATGATTTGGGACAAAATATGGTTGGCTGGGTAAGATTAAAAGTAAAGGGAGAAAAGGGCGATTGGGTGGTTATGAAGTTTGCTGAAGTGCTTGACAAAGAAGAAAATTTTTATACCGATAATCTACGTGCAGCAAAAGCTACCGATAAGTACATATTAAATGGAGTGGGAGAAGAAATCTTCGAATCTCATTTTACATATCATGGATTCAGGTACGTGAAATTGGAACATTTCACTGGTATCCCTGACCTGAATACCATTACGGGGATAGTAATTCATTCAGACATGCCGTTAACTGGTTCGTTCGTTTGTTCAGACTCATTGATTAATCAATTGCAGCATAATATTCAATGGACTCAGAGAGGTAACTTCTTCGCAGTCCCAACTGATTGTCCTCAACGCAATGAGCGCCTCGGATGGATTGGTGACGCACAGTTTTTCAGTTCAACAGCAGCATTTAATTTTAGTGTTGCACCATTTTATACAAATTGGATGTTTGACCTATCTGCTGACCAATTTAAAAATGGTGGAGTCCCTGGAACAATTCCGGATGCCCTGAGTGGTAGGGGTATTAGTGCCGGGTGGGGAGATGCCGCGGTTGTTATACCGTGGAGAGTTTATCAGGCTTATGGAGACATAAGGATCCTTCAAAACCAGTATTTGAGCATGAAAGCCTGGGTTGAATTCATGCACCAGAAATCAGGACAAGATAATCTGTGGACAGGCGATTACGGTTTTGGTGATTGGCTGGCTTTTGCTTCTGACGAGCAGGATAATCCTGCAGCCATAACAGATAAAGATTTGATTACCAATGCCTATTATGCCTCCTCAACAGAGCTGTTGGCACAGATAGCTACAATTCTTGGCAAAACAGATGATGCCCGCAAATACGAAGAACTGGCTCGGAGTATAAAGAAAGCTTTCCTGAATGAATATGTTACTTCTTCCGGTCGTTTGGTTTCAAACACTCAAACCGCTTATGCCCTGGCTTTGTCTTTTGGGCTGATACCTGATACTTTGGTTTTAAAAGCTGCCAGTTATCTGGCGGAGGATGTCCGGAAAATGAAACATCTGACCACGGGGATTGTTGGAACCCAATTACTTTGTAAAGTCCTGTCGGATCACGGTTATGCTGACTTAGCTTTTATGTTGCTGATGCGAAAAGAATATCCATCGTGGCTTTATCAGGTGACTCAAGGGGCGACAACCATCTGGGAACGGTGGGACGGACAGAAATCCAATGGTTCGTTCCAAACTGCCACCATGAATAGCTTTAATCATTATGCATTGGGTGCAATTGGTGAATGGCTTTATAGTTATGTTGCTGGAATTATTATTGACTCGCAAATGCCAGGCTATAAGCATTTTATCCTTCAACCACATCAAGGTGGTGGTCTGAAATCAACTTCTGCTGAATTAAATACTTTTTATGGAACCATCAAATCAGCATGGAAGCTTGAAGACGATAAAATGATTTATACTTGTTCAGTCCCACCAAATTCATCGGCTACTGTCTGCTTCGAAAATGGTGAAGAAAAAAGTATTTTACTCAATAACCTGCCCTTACCGAATGATGGTTTATACAAAGTTTCAACAGAAAACGGAAAAGTTAAAATTGAAATTGGTAGCGGCAATTATATGTTCAGTTTACAACACTCGATTTTAAAACAGCAATGATGAAATTTCAAATGATATTTTTTTTAATGATCTGCTTTATAATATCTTCCGGTGAACCTTCTAATCAGGTTTTGCCCACCAAATCCCAACTTGAATGGGCCGATGCTGAAGTTGGAGCCATGTTCCACTTTGACCTGCAGGTTTTTGAACCAACCTATAAGTTTAGGGCAAACTGGAAGTACCAGCCGGATCTTTCTGTCTTCAATCCTAAGGAACTTGATACAGACCAATGGCTCCGGGCAGCCAAAGCGGCGGGGGCGACTTATGCCGTCCTTGTAGCCAAACACTGTAGCGGTTTCAGTTTGTGGCCTACCAAAGCCCATCCTTACAGCGTTAAAAACACCCCGTGGAGAAATGGGAAAGGCGATATCGTGAAAGATTTTATCGCGTCGTGTAAAAAGTACGGCATTAAACCTGGCATTTATGCCAGTGCATCAGTTAACGCCTATCTCAAAGTGAATAATCCGGGTTTTGTGATTTCCGGAAATCCTGAAGAACAGGAAAAGTATAAAGAGGTCGTAAAAACTCAGCTCACTGAGCTGTGGTCTAACTATGGTAAACTTTTCGAAGTCTGGTTTGATGGCGGAGTGTTGCCACCCGAAAAAGGAGGGGTAGAAATTCCTTTGTTATTTAAAAAGTACCAGCCCGAAGCGATTGCCTTTCAAGGCCCTTATGGATATATAAATAATATCAGGTGGGTTGGAAATGAAAGTGGAGTAGCCCCCTATCCCTGCTGGGCCAGGGCAGATTCCACAACCTCAGCTACAGGGGTAATCCAGATTAAAGGGTTGCACGGGAATCCATCCGGGGAATTCTGGTGCCCCGGGGAAGCCGATTTTGCACTTCGAAAATGGACCAAAGAAAAGCCGGCTTTCCAGGGGGGATGGTTTTGGCACGAAGGGGAAGAGGATCGGATACGCACCCTGGATGATATGATGAACCGGTATTACGAAACTGTAGGCCAAAATACCAATATGCTCGTGGGCATCGTGGTCGATTCGCGTGGATTGGTGCCGGATGAGGATATGAAACGTCTTGAGGAATTTGGGCAGGAAGTAAAAAAACAATTTTCAGTACCATTGGGGGCAACATCCGGGAAAGGAAATGTTTTTACCATCCGTTTCAAATTGCCTCAGCCAGTCAATTATGTGGTTATCCGGGAAGAAATTTCGAAAGGTGAGCGGGTCCGGGAATACAATCTCTATGGAATGGAAAACAGGGAATGGAAGTCGTTGAGCAAAGGAAGTTGTATCGGGCATAAACGGATCGAAAAACTTGAGGGTAAAATGTATACAGGGATTAAGTTTGAAATAACAAAGTCGGAAGATACTCCTTTAATAAAAAAGATGGAGTGCTTTTGATGCAGGAACAAAATATTGTCCTTAGACATGAAAATAGCAGCGTAATCAGGAAAATTCATTGAAAATGAGGAGAAGAAAATTCATCGAAAATATCTCTTTAGGAACAGCCGGAATAATATTGGGAGGTATGCCAGGAGAGCTTTATTGCATGGACAGAAAAAGGAATAGGGTATTTGTTTCAGAAGAACTTGAGACAGGGTTCCTAAATCCCCCGGATTCTGCAAAACCCCATACCTGGTGGCATTGGCGGGAAGGTCGGATCAGTAAAGAAAGGATTACCGCAGAGTTGGAAGCAATTAAGCAAATCGGGCTAGAAGGAGTGACAATGTTCAGTACTTCGCGTATGGGTGAGACAGGACCGAATACTCCCTGTCTTAGCGCGGAATGGCATGAGTGTGTAAAACATGCATTAACCGAATGTGACCGGTTGGGATTGACATTCAATTTTCAGAACTGTGCCGGATGGAATGGTTCCGGAGGTCCATGGATTACGCCGGACAAGAATATGATGCACATCGTCCACACAAAACATAATATCGCAGGCGGTGCGACGCTACAATTGGAAGCTCCACCATCATGGCCCCAAAAGGGAAATACATTTTACCGGGATATTGCCGTTTTGGCATTCCCCACTCCATCTGTCTGGAAGGATATAAAAGCCTTGCCAGTTCCTAAAATAACGAGCAATTTTATAAAAGATCCGGATATATTAAATCGTGAAATCAGGGACAATGCTAAAGCTGAGGAAGTTTCTGAACTGTCAATAGATGCCGGACAATCATCATGGGTGCAGTTCGAGTTTCCAACAGAGGTAACTTGTCGTTCGTTAACGATTACCGGATCAACAGCAACTAATCCGGATGAACACCGCGCTGTAGTTCTGGAGAGTAATGATGGACGTGAATTTCGGGAGATTGTCCAACTTTCTTCCTATTTTTCACTGTTTCACCGCAAGGATCCAAGCGTGACCCACGCCATCCCGCAAACGACAGCGCGGTTCTTTCGTCTGGAATGGAGAGGCCCTGCAAAACTGGTGCTAAAGCGGGTTTTGTTTTCATCAGACCCTGCAATTTACTCACTCAATAGTAAGATGGGCGAGTTGGGCCGAACATTTATCTCAGAGCCGGTCTTGCCTTCAGAAGAGGGATCCACAGTCCCGTTTGACAATATTCTGGATCTTACAAACCAACTTGATACGTTCAGGAATCTGACCTGGACAGCTCCTTTAGGAAAATCATGGACTGTAGTGCGTGTCGGATATCGCAATACAGGGACAAAGAATGCACCGGCAGCGCCCGAAGCAACCGGCCTGGAATGTGACAAATTTAACCCGGAGGCAATTTCCACTCATTTTGATCATTATGCCGGTGAAATACTCAAAGATGGAGCATCTGTAAATTCGAAAAGTCTTACAAGTATCACTTTCGATAGCTGGGAAGTAGGTTCTCAGAATTGGTCACCGGTTTTTCGGGAAGAGTTCAGGAAACGCAGGGGCTATGATGTATTGAACTATCTTCCGGTTTTTGCCGGCTTCATTATCGAAAATCGCGAACTTACCGACCGCTTCCTTTGCGATGTACGCCAGACAATGAGCGACCTGGTATCGGAGACTTTCTTCGGAGGAATGAGGAAACTTGCACACAAGCACGGGTTACTGGTTCATGCAGAGGATAGTGGTGGTGGTGGAGAGACAATGGTTTCGGACCCTGTGCAGCATTATCTGCATGTGGATGTTCCCATGAACGAGTTCGGGAATACAATGAAGTATGCCGCTTCCGCCGCTCACATCACAGGGAAACAGGTGGTGGCGATAGAGGCTTATACGCAAGGTAAGCTGGATTGGAAGAGTTGCCCGGCATCCCTTAAGGCACAGGGAGACGGGGCATTGTGTGCGGGAGTCAACCGATTTGTATTCCACACATATGCCCATAATCCTGATATTGATAAGATTTACCCAGGTCCGGCCTTTGGCCCTTATGGACTTGCATTTTCCCGTGGGCAGACATGGTGGAAGATGGGCCATGCATGGATATCGTATCTTTCACGGTGTCAGTTTATGCTTCAACAAGGAAGACCTTTTGCTGATGTCTTATATTTCTATGGAGAAGAACCGGGAGGACCGATTCCTATGGTGTTGGAAGGTGGAAACGACAATTTTGATAAATTCTTAAAATTGCCAAAAGGATATGATTACGACCTTTTACCCCCTGAAATCTTAATTAATGATTTGTCATTCAGTAAAGGCAGACTTGTTACTTCAGGTGGGGCATCCTATCAGCTCCTGGTATTGCGCAGCTCAGAAAAAATGAGCCCTGAAGCGGCCGGAAAAATCAAAAAACTGGTACAATCCGGAGCAATTGTTTTGGGTCCACGACCAATCCAAAATCCTGGTTTAAAAAATTACCCGCAATGTGACAAAATTGTTGACGAGATAGGCAAAGAAGTATGGGGTAATTGCGATGGAAAAACAATTATCCGGCATTCTTACGGCAAGGGGCAGGTATTTTATGGGATCGGTATCAAGGAGGTTCTTGAATCCATGTCATTATTTCCTGATTTTAGTACTGAAGAGATTGATAATGATTTACGGTTTATTCATCGTTATATCGATGGTACTGATATTTATTTTATAAGTAACGGACAGTCATTCTCTCTAAATTTTACTGCAAAATTCAGAATATCAGGGGAAAAACCGGAAGTATGGGATCCGGTGACTGGGGAAATAAAAGATGTTGCATCATTTCGTCAGACAGATAAACAGACTGTAATTCCCATGTGCCTGGATTCATGCGCATCGGTTTTTGTCGTTTTCAGGAAATCAGAATCTAACCCGAATATAAAAAAATCATACAAATGCGGTTCTGTACCAAACTCTGAAATGGCCATAGACAATCCGTGGAATGTAAACTTTTCTCCGGGATGGGGAGTACCGGAATCAATAAAGTTTGAAAAGCTGGACGACTGGAGTAAAAGGCCTGAAAAAGCTATTAAATATTATTCTGGATCGGCTGTCTATTCAACTTCATTTAATTGGGATCAACCTGTTTCAAAGGAAATATATCTTGATTTGGGTCGTGTGGAAGTAATAGCAGAAGTAAAACTTAATGGGAAAATTTGCGGAATAGTCTGGACACCGCCCTACCGTGTTGAAATTACAGAAGCTTTGAAACGTGGGGAAAATACTCTTGAGATAAAAGTTGCCAATACATGGCTCAACAGGTTGATGGGAGATGGTCTTGGTGTTGAAATGGGTTCTGAAAAGCATACTTGGACAACCATCAACCCTTATTCTATTGATCCCAGATTTACAGTGCCTGAGATTAGTGCAAGAACCTATGATAGAAATAAAGACACAAAACCGGAACCTGTTCCTTCGGGGCTGCTTGGGCCTGTAAAGGTATTTATGTATTTTGATTAAAAATTAAATAATTAGAAATTAATTAACACGTTATGAAATCAATTCTGTTTAAAATATTGGTGTCTTTAATAATTAGTTTTAATGCTTTCACGGTTAGTTCAAACAATCGGCCGCGTATTATATGGGCATCTTCACCTGTTGGCCCTGACGAAACAGTTATGATACAAGCTGGTGATTTTTCCAATACTGCAACCATTCAATTGGCTAGGGTGAAAGACAGTAAACCTGGGAATCCTGAACGGGAAAATATTCTTGCCATAAATGATTGGGTCGAGGTAGAAATCTTACAGCGAAGTTCAAGTAACTTGAAATGTGTTGTCCCTGCGATATGGAAACCTGGCATTTATGCATGCCGAATTGTGGATGGGGAAACATTCTCAGATACGATTTTCCTCAATGGCCCTAAAGTATGGTGGAGTCAGGGAGAAAATGGCGAAACTTCAAGTCCTGGCGGTTGGCTTCGAATTGTTGGTAATTGCCTTAAAATCAAATCCGACGAAGTTAAAAGTCATAAATGCAAGGTCTCGTTGCGAAATTCACAAGGCAAATCTTTTCCACTTTTTATAGAACGGGCCGACCCATTTGATATTCAGGTTCATATTCCTGCACAGGTAGCTTCGGGCACTTATGAGTTGTGGATAAACAATGGATATGGAGGAAAGTCGGGATGGAATCATGGAGTCAGTGTACAAATAACAGATGTCAAAGTTTCTAACCTGAAAGTATTCGATGTTATGGTTCTTGGAATTGAATCAGCATTACAGAAAGCCCGGGAAAACAATGGTGGCATAGTCTATTTTCCATCAGGTGAATATGAAATCAAGAATGCAATTGAAATTCCTGAAAATACGGTTGTTAGAGGAGACGGAATTGACAAGACAATAGTGTATTGGAACGATTTGGTGGAAATTCCGGAGGCTTTGCTATATGGGAAATCCTTCAGTATAGAAAATCTTAGTTTGTATTGTCAAAATATGTATAAAAATGTTATCAAAGTTGATGATGGCTATTTTAAAATCGACAGTGTTCGGATCAGGGCCAATCCCATATTTTTGCTTGGCCGGACAGATCGTGAATCAGAGTTTCGGGGCAGGAAACTAAATGGAAAGATTGAAGATATAGATGCGTGCATTCACTTGAACCGAGTGAATCATTTTGAAGTTTCCAATTGTGATATCCTTGCGGGTTCATATGGTATCAGGCTAATGAATTCATCGAATGGACTGATCCGTGATTCAAAAGTTCGATACGGGCGAGACGGTTTTGGATGTGAAGCAATCAATCGTGTAATCTTTGAGAATTGTGTTTTTGAAGGTATTGACCTGGGAGCTACGGGGAATTATTTTGCAACCTATTTTGGAAATTCAGCAGAATATTTGCTTCTAAAGAGAAACCGGTTTGCCAATGCTTACGGTTTGGATCAGGAGTTTTTTACTTTTGATGCAACAGGAGGAGCGTATATGGGAAAGATTGCCAACACCGATGGGAAAAATCTGACCCTGGCATCCGACCCGGTTTTTAAGCGATACAGCAAAGAGGCCAACGATTGGAGAAACACAGTTGTATGTATCCTTGATGGCAAAGGTTCCGGCCAATATCGGCGGGTGGTAAGTCATTCAGGAAGAATGTGGGAGATGGATCAACCTTGGTTGGTTGACCCAGACACAAGCTCGATAATTTCAATTATCCCGTTCCGTGGACATGCCCTTATTGTGAACAATACCTTTGAAGATGGGGGGGCAGTGCAGTTTTACGGTACTTCTATAGAAAATATCGTTGCCAATAATAAGGGAACCCGAATGAGTGGTTTCCTGGTATGGGGACAAGAACAAAGAGGTTGGGGCTGGCAACCCTCATGGTATAACCAGGTATTAAACAATGAAATAACAAATGGGCATAACTACAGGCATCAACTCACGCGTTTTGGGGTTATGGGTACAGTTAGTGACTTACATCAGGGTAATTATGAAGGACCGCTGAGCAAGTGTATTGTTTTACGAAACAATAAAGTTCAAAGTAATGGTTTAATCAGTATCAGCGGACAAAGCGAAGACGTTTTAGTCGAAAAGAACCTGATCAGAAATTCTGAATTTGGGATTGTGGTCGAAGGAAAGCTACAGAAAGGTGTAAATACTGACGCACAATATTATAAAGATCATTCTATGAGTTCTGAATCGAAAAAGAAATTTCCGGGGATATTATTGCGCTACAATCAATTTGAACGAGTAGATAATCATTATAGTGGAGAGGCAATTTCGGGGGTCAAAATTTATAAATATTGATTGGTATAGGAATTAATTTAGTATCTTATTCATGAACTTCTCATATCATAAAATTCAATGCTATAGTTTTTTTATAATACTTGGCTTTCTTTTATTTTCGTTTCCTGGCCTCTCACAAGGACAGTCAATAAAGAAGGGGACCCAACACAAAAAATGTTTGGTTCCTTTAATAGTGAGCGATTATACTCTAATTTATGACCCGCAAGGTGATGTATTTCCGGGACCTGATACGAAAGATTTGAAGACAGGTATTTATTATCCCTTATGGCAACCCAACGACCATTGTTTTGTAAAAGGACCTGATCAGCATTGGCATTCCTTCGGGATCACTCACCCGGCATCAGAACCGGGCCAGTCACGTCATCAGGGTGAATTTGCCTCTTTCCATGCGGTGTCTGCCGGAAAAACTTTTGAAAGCTCATTCAGAAAGGGTTCATGGATTGACAAACCCAAAGTGCTCCCTCCTGCCCAGCGTCCCGGTGAGAGTAGCGCCAACCATGCCCCGACTATTGTAAAGCAGGGTAAACTTTTCAAAATGATCTATGGGCCAATCCCATTCAGGATGGCGGTTTCAAAGGACTTATACGTCTGGAAGCCGACAGGCCCGATTCGTATCAACGAAAAGTCTGGGCGCGACCCAAGCTTAATGGTCTGGAAGGGTACCTACTATTTGGTGTATTGCTCCGGGAACGTGGTCAAGGCATCCACATCCAAAGACCTTGTGGAGTGGACGGAGCCTGTCGAAATTTACAAAGGGGAAGTTGCAACTTACCAATGCGAGTCCCCGACACTTAAACGGAATGACGGCAAATTTTATCTTTTCTGGTGCCTTTGGGACACGGCTGGCAAAAATAATAACGGTTATGATGCGCGTTCATTTGTTTATTGCTCCAAAAACCCACTTGATTTCCATGGGCAACCATTGGTAACAGAACTGGCTACCCATGCACCTGAAATATTTCAGGGTGAGGATAAACAGTGGTATATCTCAAGTGCACAATATCCTAACAGGGGGATAAATGTTGCCCAGCTATCCTGGAAATGACTTCAACAATGAAACTTAAAATTCTCATAAACTTATGAAACTTAAAATTCTCATATTCTTATTTTCCCTTGTTTTCGTCCTTTTTGGATCTATATCGGGAAATGTTTTTAATTATCAGTTACAACCTTTAAAAACTGAACCTCCGAATGCGACGTTCGTGAATGCTGCCGATTTTGGTTTTTCTCCCGAAGCAAGTGGTATCGAAAATACAAAAGCACTGCAACGGGCAGTTGATCAGAAAGGAACAATTACGGTGAGTAACCCGGGTACCTACAAAGTAGCAGGGACTGTTTATATCGGAAGCAATACAGTAATCATTTTTGGGAACAACATCTACCTTAAAAAGGTTGATGAACATGGGACATTTTCCCATGTCATCGTGAACAAAGGTGCCGTCACCAGGACTTATGATAATCATATATCTATCGAAGGTTTGCAGATTATTGTCAATGGAATGGACGTCCGGAACTTTAAAGAGGCGTATGGTCTTCATGGGCAACTTGCTTTTTTCTACATCAAGGATCTGAAAATTGATCGTTTCAGGTGTTTGGATCTGGGTAAAGCTCAGTATGGTATCCACGTCTGTACCTTTGAAGATATTATAATTAACGATGTTATAATCAAAGGAGATAAGGACGGGGTTCATTTGGGTAGGGGAAAGCGTTTCACGATTAGCAACGGGATATTTCAGACCTATGATGATGCTGTGGCACTCAATGCACACGACTATTCTGTTGGCAATCCTGAACTGGGATGGATTGAAAATGGTGTTATTGAAAATTGCCACGATCTGGCCGATGACAAAAAACCGGTTGGCTATTTCTGCCGGATTTTGGCCGGGGCATGGATCGACTGGAAACCGGGCATGGAGGTGCAGCAATCTGATGCTGTAGTCTCAAACGGCAGGATCTATCGCGTTCAGGCCAAAGCTGACGGTACGGTGTATAAATCAACCACACAGCCCATGCACGAAAGCGGCAGCAAAGTTCTGGACGGTATCAACTGGGGTGTCGTTCAAAACGATGTCACCTATACGGCTGGAGTCCGAAATGTCATTTTTCGGGATATTTTCCTTGAGAAACCCCGGATCGGATTTTCAGTTCATTTCGATAACGACAGGTATAGCCGTTCCTACTATCCGGGAGCTGAAATCCCCATGCAGGAGCAGCTTGTGTTTGACAATATCAGGGTCATTCACGATCAACCGACTGAATTTCTGTCAATCGGTACGCCTGTCGATGTGTTGACGATCACCAATTCAAGTTTCAAAAATAACCGGATCGACTTCCATGGCAACAAAGCGATGCCCGATTACCTGAAAACCAAGATCAATATATACGGATGTGTCTTCAATCAGAAGGGAGCGATGGATCTGGTTACCAACAGCGTTGAAAACAAAGAAATATTATTGAGAACATCATCCAACATTGAGCTTTATGACAACTTTTCGGCAAAAGTAAACTCTGGTAATGGTAAAATTATAGTAGAGTCCGATCTTACAGGATTGAAAAAGTAGTTGTTGGATTTTAATATATTTTGTTTGAATTGTTATAAATAAAAGAAAGAAAATGAATTTTAAAAATACTCTGAAAATGAAATCAATACGCTATTTTGTCCTACTTGCTTTCCTTTTTACCTCGATCATCGGTTATTCCCAAAGCAAAATCCGCATCGCCTGTGTTGGGAACAGCATTACTTATGGAGCCAGGATCGAGAACCGGGGAATAAACAGTTACCCGGCCCAACTGGGCGCCATGCTGGGTAATGGTTTCGAAGTGGGCAACTTCGGGGTAAGTGGCACCACCTTATTGCAAAAGGGGAATGCTCCTTACCGGAAAACTTCTGCATACCAAAAGGCCCTTGACTTTCAGCCAGATTGGGTCTTTATTAAACTGGGAACCAATGATACCAAGCCGGTCAACCGGATTTTCCTGAGCGAATATGTCCAGGATTACAAGGATTTGATTGTTTCTTTCAGGCAGTTATCCAGCCACCCGAGGGTCGTGCTGTTATTGCCGATCCCTGTTTTTTCGACCGATACCACAGGCATTACAGCCAGTGTGGTCAGGGAAAAACTACTACCAATGATCCGTCAGATAGCCTACGAAACAGGATGCGAAGTAATTAATTTGTTCAATCTGCTGATCGAATCTCCTCAGTTGGTACCCGATAAAGTGCACCCTTCAGCAGAAGGGGCAACCGTGATCGCGAAGAGGATCAGTGAGTTCGTCAGGATGAAAACTGATCCGTTGTTTGGGCTTGCAAAATCATTGCCACAGGATGCCAAACCTTTTAATTTTAATGGTTTTCAGGGTTACGATTTTACCTTTCGTGGCCGAGATGCCAAAGTTGTGGTACCTAAACTTTCAGCCCCCTGCCATCCATGGATTTGGCGGGCCCGCTTCTGGGGACATGAGCCCCAAACCGACATTGCCTTGCTCGAAAGGGGTTTCCATGTTGTCTACTGTGATGTTGCCGAATTGTTTGGGAACGAAGAAGCGTTATCGATATGGAATGATTACTATCAACTTTTGACCCGTGCAGGACTGGCAAAAAAGTCTGTTATGGAAGGGATGAGTAGAGGTGGAGTTTATATTTATCGCTGGGGAGTGACATATCCCGAGCGGGTTGCCGCGATATATGCCGATGCACCTGTTCTTGACCTTAAGAGCTGGCCGGGAGGTAAAGGGAAGGGTAAAGGAAGCGCCCGGGACTGGGAGACCTTTAAGCAGGATTTTAACCTCAAAACAGAAGAAGTTGCAATTGCTTTTAAGGGAAACCCGATAGATCTGACAGACCAGATTGCCAATGCTGGTTTCCCCATGCTCCATGTGGTTGGCGATGCAGACGATGTGGTGCCCGTTGCTGAAAATACCGCTCCGTTTGAACAAAAAATAAGGGAAGCTGGCGGTTCAATATGTGTAATACATAAACCAGGGGTGAACCATCATCCCCACAGCCTTCAAAACCCGCAACCGATTGTTGATTTTATTTTACGGGCTACTGACTACAGGGTATCACAGGAAATAATACCAGTTCCATCAGAACCTCAAAAAAGATGGCAAAATTATGAACGTATCATGTTTATTATAAACTTTAAAACCACCTCCTTTGGTGGTGGTAATGTTTAAAAGGCAATGCCTGAAAATTATTAATTTCGTGACATGAGCAATTTCAAGAAAATAAGCCATGTCATTTATCGATGTACAT
>Ga0265297_10008603_pt1 | contig 13543 bp, 15 predicted proteins | sample Munlanlwell13791_FD_192502 | JGI IMG/M metagenome (GOLD analysis project Ga0265297, IMG submission 192502) | Leachate microbial communities from a municipal landfill in Southern Ontario, Canada - Leachate well 137-91 | ecosystem: Engineered > Solid waste > Landfill > Unclassified | place... | reverse complement strand
TGCCTTTTCACAGCTGGATACCCGACGCGGCCACCGACGCCCCGCTTCCTTTCATGGCATTTTTTCCGGCGGCAATGGAGAAACTGCTGGGGATCTATTTTCTGACCCGGATATCCCTGGATATGTTTCGCCTGACAACGGGTTCCTGGATAAGCGTCCTGCTGATGAGCATCGGGGCGATAACCATAATCCTGGCGGTCATGATGGCGTTGATACAGAAGGATTTTAAGAAACTGCTTTCTTACCATGCTATAAGCCAGGTAGGTTATATGATACTGGGCATAGGCACCGCTGTCCCGGCCGGGATAATCGGCGGGTTATTCCACATGATCAACAATGCCCTTTACAAATGCGGTTTATTCTTAACCGGCGGCGCGGTTGAAAAACAGACCGGGACCACCGATCTGCATAAACTTGGCGGCCTGGCGGCTAAGATGCCCCTTACATTTATATGTTTCATGATAACCGCTCTTTCTATTTCCGGCGTGCCGCCTTTTAACGGGTTCTTCTCCAAGGAGCTGGTTTACGAGGGAGCCCTGGAGAGGGGTTGGATCTTTTATCTGGCCGCGGTCGGAGGGTCATTTCTAACCGCAGCTTCTTTCTTAAAGCTGGGCCACAGCGCTTTTCTGGGTAAATTAAATAAAGAACATGCCGCGATCAAGGAAGTATCGTTGTTCATGGTCATTCCCATGGTGGTGATCGCCGCTATTTGCGTCTTATTCGGGGTATATAATTATTTACCTTTGAAGGTCTTTATCCAGCCTATTTTGGGCGATAGACTGCACGGGCATAATTTTTACGGGATGCCGCCGAGCGTTACTCTTATAGCTATTACGGTATTAGTGTTACTGGCGGCGCTGGCCAATCACATTTTTGGATATAAAAGTAAAAAGAGCGCGCTTAAAGCGGCCGATCATATCCATTACGCGCCGGTGTTGTCGGGCATATACGCTAAGGCGGAAAAGAAGTATTTCGACCCCTATAATATCGGAATGAAATTCGCGCGTTGGTTTGCCGTTACCGGCTTCGCGCTGGACAGGGGAATAGACTGGCTGTATGATCATTTTACTGTCAGGGGCGTAACCGGGCTGGCCAACCAGGTCAAGAAGCTGCACACCGGTAATTATTCGGTATATCTACTTTGGTCGCTGTTAGGAATGTTCCTGGTAGTCATGTTCCTGGTTACTTCATTATAAGAGGAGATGGCGGTGGTATCACTTTTAATCTTAGCCCCGTTTTTCGCGGCTATATTGTTGAATGTTCCGTTTAAGGCCCTGAGGGAAAGGTCGGCTTTTGGGGCGGCCCTGGCTTTATTTCTGGGACAGATGCTGTTGATGATCTTTCCCAAGGCCGGGCTGTGGACATTCCCTGTCGCGACGCTGGATAAGTTTTTTCACTTTCCTTTAAGGGTGGACGCCTTAAGCACGGTCCTGCTTTTCTGCATCGGGGCGGTATTGACCGCGACCCTCCTTTTATCACTGCGGGCCGTACCGCAGGATGAGAGAAGGCTTAATTTCATCAGCGTTCTCTTGTTAATGCAGGCCGGGATGAACGGCGCGGTGGTGGTAGTGGATCTTTTTTCTCTTTATGTGTTCCTGGAGATCGTGGCGGTTTCGTCTTTTATCCTTATTGCTTTTGATAAACATGTCCACGCTTTTGAAGCGGCGTTTAAATATCTGGTTATGTCGGTAGTGGCCACCGCGCTTATGCTTTTGTCTATCGCGTTGATACTTCTGGTATCGCCTGATACCACCTTTTCCGGGATATCCGCATCCCTGCAGGGTTCACCTAACAGCTTACTGGTGACGCTGGCTGTCGGGGTTTTCGTCTGCGCCGCGTTCATCAAGTCCGGGCTGATGCCTTTCCATGGCTGGCTGCCCGACGCGTATTCCGCGGCTCCGGCTCCGGTATCAGTTCTTCTTGCGGGCGTAGTGACCAAGACCGTCGGGATATATACACTGCTTCGGATCGTCATCTTTGTATTCGGTTTTACCCTGCCGCTTAAGAATATCTTACTTGCGGTGGGCGCGTTGTCCGCGCTAGCCGGGGCTTTAGCCGCTCTGGCCCAGACTGATTTTAAAAGAATGCTGGCCTATTCGAGTATCAGCCAGATGGGGTATATAATTTTAGGCCTTGGTTGCGGGACTCCATTGGGCGCGCTGGGAGCGGTATTCCATCTTTTTAACCACGCGATATTCAAGTCGCTCTTATTTTCAAATTCAGCAGCCATTGAATCCCGCGCCGGGATCAGGAATATTCAGGAGATGTCGGGGTTGGGCTCAAGGATGCCCTGGACAGCCCTTACCTGCGCTGTAGGCAGCCTTTCGACCGCCGGTATACCTCCATTAGCGGGTTTCTGGAGTAAGTTTATCATCATCATCGCGTTGTGGATGTCGGGTAATTACACCTACGCGGTAATAGCGATCCTGGTCAGCCTGCTTACCCTGGCGTATTTTCTTTATTTACAGAGAAATGTTTTCTTCGGTAAGGCAAAAGATACTTTTAATAAAATAGAAGAGGCGGAGTTCGTTATCCTGCTTCCGGCGATAGTATTCAGCGCGATAACATTTATAGTGGGCGTGGCGTTCCCCTGGGTATGGAACACCTTATTGCTGCGCTTGCCGAGTATATTTGGGGCCTAGAATGAAAGTAGATCTGATTATCCTTGCGATTTTGGTAATATCTGCCTTATGGGCGGTGATGACGCGCAGTCTTATCCGTTCAGCCATCGGCCTGGCGCTTGCCAGCGCGGTCTTGACGGTGATTATGTTCAGGCTTTCTTCGCCTTTTGCCGCCGTATTTGAACTCTCGGTATGCGCGGGCCTTATCTCGGTATTGTTCTTAAGCACTATCAGTCTTACCCATCCGATGACCCACCAGGAAGCCGCACAGCATCAGCGAGAAAGATACAGCCGTTACTTCGTTTTACCTTACATCCTAATAGTCATAGGTATTATTTTTGCTTTCGTGCAAGTCAGGCCGGAATTAAAACTTCCGCCCGCGGCGGCGCAGACAGAAGTGCGCGTTATCATGTGGAATTTGAGGCAGGTGGATCTGATCGGCCAGGCTATTATTTTATTGACCGGCGTTTTTGGCGTGGTGCTGTTGTTAAAGGAGGCGCGGAAGAAATGAGCGCGGAGTTCTTCAATTTGCTCTGGTACGCGGGCATGGCCGCGGTTATGCTTTTGGTGACCGGATTTTATTGCGTGCTGGCTACCTATAATCTGGTGCGGGTCTTAATTGGTCTTGAGATCCTGATTAAGGCAGTCACGCTTTTGATTATATTAGCCGGCTATTTGACCGGCAAGGCAGCCTTGACCCAGACCCTGGTCATTACTTTAATAGTCGTTGAAGTAGTGGTTATGACGGTAGGTATGGGCGTGATACTCGGCGCCTACCGGCATTACGGTACGCTGGACGCGAGGGAACTGAGAAAGTTAAAAGGATAATATGGATAAACTACTGCAAAGCGCGCCCGTTGTTTTTATCATGCTGCTTTTGGTCGCCTGGTTATTATCGCGCGTCTTATCGGTGCTGGCTTTTCGCGTCGGGAAAAAACCCGGCGGCGAAGGAAAGGCTTACGCCTGCGGTGAAGATAATTACGATAACTCTGCCCAGCCGGATTACAGCACCTTTTTCGCTTTCGCCTTTTTCTTTACCCTGGCGCACGTGGCCACGCTGGTGATGACTACGGTTCCTACGCTGGTTGCGGGAGTTAGCGCGGTCATTTTTGTTTATATACTCGCGGTGGCAGCAGGGTTATATGTTCTTCTGAGGAGGCAGCAGGAGTGAAAACAATCGATAGGGTCATCAACTGGTCGCGTCTTAAGTCGCCCTGGATAATACATTTTAATACCGGGGCCTGCAATGGTTGTGATATTGAGATTATTGCTGCTTTGGCTCCGCGTTATGACCTGGAGCGTCTGGGCATCCTGTTAAAAGGGACGCCCCGCCATGCTGATGTGTTGGTTTGTTCGGGACCGGTTACTAAGCAGACTGAAGACAGACTGGTGAGGATTTATGAGCAGATGCCTCAGCCGAAATTCGTCGTGGCTGTGGGAACTTGCGCTTGCAGCGGCGGAGTTTTTCAGGGATGTTATAATGTCAAGTCCGGCATCAACGCGGTCATACCGGTTTCGGTTTTTATACCGGGATGCCCGGCCAGCCCTAAAGCTATACTCGATGGCGTGATCAAGCTCTTGGCCAGCCTGGAGATGAAGGAGGAAAAAGAATGACCGTTTGCGAGAATATCAGGCAGCAGTTAGCGGCGCGGTTCCCCGGGATCGAAGAAAGAGTTAAGATCCCCAGGCCCAGGCGCATATTCGTAGAGGCTGCCGCCGATGAATTCAGGAAGATATTCGAGTTTGCGATAAATGAGCTGGGTTTTAACCATTTATGCACCATTACCGGATTGGATGAGCGGGTAAATTTCAGCCTGATCTATCACCTGGCCAAGGAAAACGGCGTGCTTTTGAATATCAAGATAAGCGTATCGCATGATGCTCCGCAGGCGGATTCCATAATCGGATATTTTCCGGGGGCTGAGATATATGAGAGGGAATTGGTGGACTTGTTCGGCATTCAAATAAAAGGCCTGCCTGAAGGCCTGCGTTATCCCTTAGCCGATGACTGGCCGAAAGATGAGTATCCTTTGCGCAAGGACTGGAAGCCTAAAACCGCTCAAGCGCAGGAGGGTAAATAATCATGCGCGATTCGCATAAATTCAAGATACCCATCGGGCCGCAGCATCCCGCTTTAAAAGAGCCGGAAGGCTTTAGCGTGGCCTTAAGGGGGGAGAAGATCCTGGGAGTGGATATCCGGCTGGGTTACAACCACCGCGGGATAGAGAAGGCGGCAGAAGAGAGGACCTATATCCAATCCCTGTATATTATTGAGCGCATCTGCGGGATATGTTCGCATTCGCACTCTACTTGTTTTGCCCAGGCGGTTGAAGAGATAGCGGCGTTGGAAGTCCCCAAGCGCGCTCTTTATATTCGCACCGTGATCGGAGAGCTGGAGCGGGTGCATAGCCATTTACTTTGGCTGGGAGTAGCGGGCCACGAGATAGGTTTCGACACTTTACTTATGTATTCCTGGCGTGACCGCGAGATTGTAATGGATATCCTGGCGCTTTTGACCGGAAACCGGGTTAATTACGGCATTAATACTTATGGAGGAGTAAAGCGGGATATTTCCCCTGAACAGGCCCAGGAAGTTTTAAAGGGCGTGGATATCCTGGAAGAAAGGACTAAGTATTATATTGAGATTGCCACCCAGGAAGTTACGGTTATCCAGAGGCTTTCCGGAGTGGGCGTTTTGTCCCGTGAAGATGCGATAAGGCTGGATACCGTGGGCCCTACCGCGCGCGCGAGCGGCGTAGCCCGGGATGTCAGGAAAGATGATCCGTATTCAGCTTATTCGGAAGTGCCTTTTAATGTGATCACGGATGACCATTGTGATGTTTACGGCCGCACCGTGGTCCGCCTTAAAGAATTAATGGAAGCCTATAAAATAATCCGCTATGTCTTGAAGAATATGCCCGAAGGCCCGATAGCGATAAAAGCCCCGCGTAAGATCCCGGCGGGCGAAGCCCTGGGCCGTTACGAAGCTCCGCGCGGAGAGGATGTCCATTACGTAAAAGCTAACGGCACGGAAAAACCTGAGAGAGTTAAGGTGCGCGCCCCGACATTGGCTAATCTCCAGGCGGTTAAGCATATGCTCAAAGACCGCTACCTTGCGGATATGCCTATCGTTATCGCCGCGATCGACCCTTGTTTCTCCTGCACCGATAGGATGATATCGATCGACTATTCGGGCAGCGATAAGTCCGAAGCGATAAAATGGGAAGCTTTGCGTTCTTACGGTATTGAATGGTATAGAGGCAAGGGGATAGATTTCTCCAAACTTAATAAGGAATTCTCCCGCCGCGCTATTTCATAGCGGGCGGGATCCCGCTGGAGGTTTCTAAGAGGAATAGCGGGAAGGAACGGTAAATAAAATGCTTTATACACTTTTCTATATTTTGATTTTTCCGGGTTTTCTGTTTGTGAGCTGCTTTGGGCTGTTCGCCGAGTTCATCGACCGCAAGCTTTACGCCCGGATGCAGAACAGGGTGGGCCCTCCGTGGTTCCAGCCTGTCGCTGATTTTATCAAGCTCATAGCAAAGGAAGAAGTGATCCCGTCAGCGGCTAACCCCAGAATGTTTGAGGCCGCGCCGTTATTCTCCCTGGCATCTTGCGTATGCGCTTTTCTTTATATCCCGTTATGGAGAGTCGGCTCTTTATCTCCCTTTAACGGAGATTTGATCGTAGTGCTTTATTTGTTGACTATCCCGACCCTGTCATTTTTTATAGGAGGATGGTATTCGACTTCTTTATTTTCCCGGATAGGCTCGGTGCGCTGCCTCAGCCAGCTCTTTGCTTATGAGGTGCCTCTTTTTATGAGCATATTATCCTGCGCGCTTTTGGCCAATACCTGGTCTTTCAGCCAGGTGATCGCTTTCTACAGAGCCCACCCCGGTTTATGGCTGGTGAATATCCTGGGTTTTGGCGTATCACTGGTGGCGCTGCTGGGTAAGCTGGAAAAGGTGCCTTTTGATATTCCGGAGGCGGAAACCGAGATAGTGGCGGGGGTTTTTACCGAATACAGCGGCAGGCGCCTGGCTTTGTTAAGGCTGACCCTTGATATTGAATTAGTGGTGGGTAGCGCGTTATTGGCGGCTGTATTCCTGCCTTTCGGTTTTTGCTGCGGCCCGCTGTGGGGTTTTATTTTTTTCATAATAAAGGTTTTGTTGATCATCGCCCTGCTTTCATTGTGCCGTACTGTATTTTCGCGCCTGCGCATCGACCAGATGATCAATTTCTGCTGGAAGGTCCTGGTGCCGATAGCGCTGGTTCAGCTGGTGATCAATCTGGTCATAAAAGGAGTAATCTTCCGATGAGCAAGCGCCCGGGTAAGATGGCCCAGGAGGTTTTGAGGTCGCTTTTTAAGAAGCCGGCGACGGTAAAATATCCCCAGGAAAAACTGGATCTACCGGACAAGTTCAGGGGGGAGCTCAAATTTTATCCTGAAAGATGCATCGGCTGCAAAATGTGCATGCGGGATTGCCCGACCAATGCTATTACCATAATAAAGGCCGGCGAAAAAGAATTTGTAGCCGAGATAGATTTGAGTAAGTGTATTTATTGCGCGCAATGCGTGGATTCCTGCCCGAAAAAAGCGCTCGAATCTACCAAAGAGGTAGAGTTGGCGCAGCTTGATAAAAGTAAGCTAAAGGTGGTGCTTGGTGCGCAGCCTAAGAACCCTTCTCCATAAGAAGCTTTCCGGCGCCGGCAGGGTACTGGTTTTGGGCGTCGGCTCCGATCTGCGGGGCGATGATGCCGCGGGAATGCTGGCGGCAGAAGCTCTTCATAAGATCCGCTCTTCTTTTAATATTCCCCTTAAAATTATCTTTGCCTCTACCGCTCCGGAAAATTTTACCGGGGAAATAAAGCGTTTTTTACCCACCCATATTATAATCATCGATAGCGCCGATCTCGGTAAGAAGCCGGGTGAGATCGCGCTTGCCGGACTACAGGAAATTTCCGGGATGTCGTTTAATACCCACCAGCTGCCCTTAAGGATAATGTTTGATTATCTCCTGAGATCTCTTAATTGCCAGGTGTTAGTTATCTGCATCCAGCCGCAAACTCTGGGATTCGGCAATCTCCCCTCCAAAGCCGTTAAGCAGGCGGTTAAGTCGCTTGTTGCAATCATAAAAGAAGCGTTGACCAAGCCATAATATGAAAAAACGGATATTTGTGTTGTTTGTATTCCTGTGCTTTATCGCCGTTAACCCTCTGGCTTGGGCGCAAGAGCGCAAACCGTCTTTTAACTGCGGATTAAAAATAGTCGATCTTACCTATGAATATCCGGATGGCGCAGAAGAAACATTGACCACCGCGATCTGGTATCCGTCAGACGCAGCGGAAGAGCCATACCGGTATAGCGCCGCGGGGGAAGGTAAATATTTTGAAAGCAGGGTCGCTTTGGACGCTCCGTTGGCAAAAGTGAGCGCTCCTTATCCGCTGGTTATTTATTCTCATGGATTATACGGCAGCGGCAGCAGCTCGGCGTTTTTTATGGAATACCTGGCTCGGAGCGGATATATAGCCGCGGCCCCGGATTATACCGATACCCTGCCTCCCGGATATAAAGATCAGGCGGCTTTTGTCAGATTAAAAGAAGGTAATATTATGTCTGTTGCCGAGGGCCTGATGGCAGCTAAGCAGTTAGCCGATTATATGAATCTTGAACGCGGTTATTTTTTGGCCTACCTGGCAAAATACAGGTTAAATCAAATTTCCTTTATGCTGGATAAGATGCTTGAAATGAACGCGGATCCGGGCTCGTTTCTCTATGGATCGATAATGGAGGATGCGATAGGGATGTGCGGGCATTCTCTGGGAGGTACGGTTGCGCTGGGTAAAGTCGGGGCATATCCCGCCGGGGAATTTAAGGATCGGCGCATAAAAGCGGCCCTGATATTATCGTCTCCGGCTTATCCGTTTGAGGAGACCGCTTCTAATATCGGCGTTCCGGTGATGTTTATGGCCGGCGATAATGATGAGCCGGGATTAAGGCCGGATATCCCCAGGAAAACCTTGTTTGACAAGGCCGGGCCGCCTAAGTTCTATCTGGTAGTGCTCAAAGGCACGCATTATTCTTTTACCAACTCAGTCTGCGGCAGAGCAGAGTTATCCCAGGCGATTCAGTGGGTCCCTCAAGCCCTGGCAATAACGCAATACGGCCTGGCTTTTTTTGACAGGTATCTTCTTAATGATCTATCGGCTGGAAAATGGATAAAAGAATCCGCTCTTCCACTGGCGCAGTTTATATATCATGACATAGGGAGAGAGTAGATGTTCTGGAAAAAAACGGGATTTTGCGCCCTGATAGTGTTTGTTACCGTAAGCCTTGCGGGGTGTAATACGACAGGCAGGGAACCGGGACGGTATTATGACCGGGTCGAAGGGTTCTCTATTACGTTTCCTAAAGGCTGGAAAAAGATAGCCCCCTTATCGGGAGCGACGATCACCGTGCAGGATCCCGCGAAGACAATAGCATTAAGCATTGCCGTCCAGAAAGTCCCGGCAAATTCCCAAGCTGCGCAGCTGATAAAAATGGTAACTGCCCGCGCTCAAGCCTCGGGAATCGCTTATAAGGACCGCGGCCAGATGACTTTAGACGGCCGCGACGCTTATTGGATGGTTGGTGATGCCGGGGTACAGGGATTTGTATATTTGGCTTATTTTGTGCTGAAAGACCAGAGATGGTATTCTTTGCAGTTTGTAACCGATTCCGCTACTTTTACCCGGTCCCAATACCAGTTTGCCGATATAGCCGATACTTTTAAGCTCCAATAACGCCGGATATTACTTACTTTTTGTCTTTAATTTATTTATCCGGTAATCCGCGGCCTTGCGCGCTTCGAAATAAAGCTGAGAGAGGTCGGTAAATTTTTTGTCCCTGGTCGACGAGGGCGTGCCGAACCTTTTTATCCCCTGTTCTATTTCTTTCAGGCTTACGCCCATCTTGTATTCCGGGTTAACCATATTGACAATATTCAGCGTTCCCAGCGATATAAGCATCCTTAATGATTCAGACAAGCTGATATCATAGAATTTAGCTATAGCTTTCATATATTCTACCTGCCAGTCTTCCAAAAGAACCTGATGTCGTTTAAGCATACTTCCTCCGATCTGTTACCGTGGCGGTTTGTAATACGAATTGTATACATAATAGCATAATTTGGCGCTTTGGGCAATTTTAAATATTCATAATATTCTTGTCTTGACAAAATAGTTAAATTTTACTATGGTGTACCAGAAGGTGTAATATAATGATGTAGTCTCCGTCGTTTTACCTCCATCCTCTATTTTGCGATCCATTTTAACCACCTTTATTCCATCCAGTTTATCACTTTATCTGATCAATTCGAAAGTTATAAGGATCAATTCGAAAATATCGGTCAAAGTTTTAAGTTCGAATAGCCTGCCCCTTTCGGCGCCATAACTTACCATCAGGCAATATGTTTTATCCCTGTTAAAAATCCAAAAAAGGCTTGACGGTTTATATTATGGGTAGTAAAATTTGAATATTGTAATTTACCTAAAAGCCTGCCTAATTCTAAAGCAAAAATGGACTTCCTTGAGATATTAGAGAAAAGGATAAAACAGGATCCGGATAAGGCTGCTGTCGTCTTCAGGGATGAACCGATCACCTATAGGCAGCTCAAAGAGCGGGCTGCCCAGCTCGCCGCGGGCTTGAGCGCGCTGGGGATCGCTAAGGCCGATAAAGTCGCCATTTTCCTTCCGAATAATCCTGAATACATATATAGCTTCGTCGGGATATTCATTCTGCGCGGTATCGCCGTTCCCCTGGATTTTATGCTTACCGAAGAGGAAGTGATCAATTTTATTAACCACAGCGAGAGCAAGGTCATTATTACGCAGGAGAAAAAAGGCATCGATCTTGTCAATATCAAGAAGCTGTGTCCTTCCTTGAAGAAAGTCATCCTTTTTGACGCGGGCCGGCCTTCAGGGCTGGCCGCGGATTGGCTTCTGCCCTGGCACGGAGTATTAAAAAACAATGCTTCCTTGCCTGATGTAGAGGCGCGCGAAACGGACTATTCCTCTATTTTCTATACTTCCGGTTCCACCGGCCATCCCAAGGGTGTGCTTTTGAATTACGGGCATCTTGCCAATCCCATAAAAACCCTGGAATACTTCCTGGAGGTCACCGAAAAAGACAGTTTTATCTGCGCCGGCGTTCCTTTTTCGCATGTAGGCGGCCTGGATTATATGCTTTTTATGCTTTATTTCGGCACAACCTTGGTATTGCTGGAGCGCTTCCATCCTTTAGAATTCTTAAAGAGCATGGAAAAATACCGCATTACCATATTTTGCATCGTGCCTTCGATGTTCGTGGCGGTTTTATCCTTGAAGGAGTATGAGAAATTCGACCTTTCGGCCTTAAGGTATGCCGTGGTGTTTGGCGCGCCTTCCGCTCCGGAGTTATTGGCAAGATTCCATCGCGTCTGTCCCGATGCTTATCTTTTGAACGGCTGGGGAATGACTGAAACCGCCGCTCCTAACACCTATCTTCCTACAGGCACCGATGCCCGGGAGATCGAGCATACCGGTAAATTTCCTCCCGGAACTGAGGTTAAAATCGTGGATGACGACGGCAGCGCCCTGGGACCGGGCCGGGACGGCGAATTGTGGATAAAAGGTAAAGCGGTCATGGTCGGATATTATAAAGAGCCTCAACTGACAAGCCAGGTCCTGACTGAAGACGGATGGCTTAAAACCGGGGATGTCGTCCGCTGCGATGAGTCCGGCCGCTATTCCATCGTAGGCAGGAAAAAAGACATGATCAAGGTAGCCGGCGAGATAGTCTTCGCTCCCGAGGTTGAGATGGTCATCCACCGCCATCCCAAAGTCCAGGAAGTCGCGGTCATCGGCGTTCCGGATAAATTCAGGGGAGAAGTCCCCAAAGCGTTCATAATTACCAAGGCAGGAGAGGAATTGGAAGCGGAAGAACTGCGTTCTTTTCTGCGCCAGCATTTGGCTCATTTCAAGATTCCACACCAGTTTGAATTTTCAGCCGATCTTCCCAAAAACAGGGTCGGCAAAATCGACAAAGATAAACTGAAACAGAGAGTTTGAATTCGATGAGAAGATTTGTAAAGTGGTTTGGCCACGGATTGATCCGCTACAGGTTCGGTTTTTTGGGCCTGTGCCTTATTATCAGCCTATTCTTTGCCTATCAGCTGCGCAATCTCTCTTTCAGCACCAGCCTCGGAGATTTCTATCCCTTAAAACACCCCTATCTTGAGATTCAGGGCCGCCTGAACGAGATATTCGGGGGCTTAAACCAGGTTTCTATCGCCATCGAGGCCAAAGACGGCACGATCCTTAATCCGGTCACGCTGGAAAAGATTTGGGCGCTTACCAATGATTTGTATCTTACCGACGGCATAAACGCGGGCAGGGTAGTCTCCTTATCCGCGCGCAAGGTCAAACACGTGGAGGCGAATGAAGCCGGGTTCATCACTTCCTGGATGATGCATGATCCGCCTGCTACGGTAGAGCAGATCAATGAGCTTAAAGACAGGATCGTGCGCAATCCCCTTGTTTACGGCGTGATGGTATCCAAGGATTTTAAGTCCAGCCTGATCCAGGCGGATTTTGAATCGGAAGTTTCTTCGCGTAAAATATTCGATTCCCTGCAGGAGTTAAAGAGAAAATACGAAGACCCCAACCATATAATTTATATCTCCGGCCAGCCGGTTTTACAGGGCTGGCTTGATTTTTATCTGCCGCGCATGACCGGGCTTTTTATTATTACCCTGTTGGCGATGGCAATGGTCTTATCCCAGGCTTTTAAATCCAAGCGGGGGGTGCTTCTTCCTTTATTGTCGGCCTCAATGGCCACGCTTTGGGGCCTGGGCTTGACCGTGATGTTCGGTTATAAGCTTACCCCCTCGACAGTCCTGGCGCCCTTTCTGGTATTTGCCCTGGGGGTCAGCCATTCCGTGCAGTTCATTAAACGTTATTATGAGTATATCGCCAAGGACCATTCCAATTCCAAGGCCGCGGCTATAGCGGTTACCGAAGAATTATTCATTCCGGCCTTCACGGGGCTTTTGACGGACGGGATCGGCCCCTTTACATTGTTTGCCGTGCCATTGGGGATGGTCAGGAGCCTGGCGGTTGCCATCGGATTCGGGATATTAAGCATATTTTTTACTACGGTGATCCTGGTGCCTAACCTGCTTTCTTTTATGAAACCGCCCCGGCGGCTTGAGGTCATCAAAGAAGAGAGGAGCACTCTGACTAACAGGATATTAAGCTGCTTTGCCCGCCTGGCCGTGAATAAGAGATCGCGCTGGACAGTGATCATCACTTTTTTTGCGCTAACCTTTATCGCTCTTTTCGGGACAAGCAAGCTGGTAGTAGGGGACAAAAAACCCGGGACATCCCTGCTTTATGCCAACAGCCCTTATAATCAGGCGGAAAAATTCATCAGTGATAATTTTGCGGCAACCGAACCTTATTATATCCTGGTCGAAGGCAGGGGCGAGAATTCTATCCTTAACAGCGAGGTCTTGAAGGAAATGGACGGGCTGCAGCGTTATCTGGAGAAGGAAGTAAGCGGCGTAGGCCGCAGCCTTTCTCTGGTGGAGTCCGTCAAAGGGATGAATATGCTGATGTTCGCCGGGGACCACAAAGAATACAGGATACCGGATAACAGCCAGACCATCGCCGAATACATATTCTTGTATACCCTTAACGCTTTTCCGGGTGACTTTGATCCCGTAGCCGACCCCAGTTATCAATACGCCAACATTAAAATAGACCTCAAAGATCACAAGGCTTCTACTATCAACGAGGCGATAGAAAAGACCGGGGAGTGGACCAGGGTTCATCACAAGACCGGCGAGGCAAAGTTTTATTATGCCGGCGGGAATATCGGCATGATGGCGGCAGTCAACCAGATA
>Ga0265297_10008601_pt1 | contig 13545 bp, 15 predicted proteins | sample Munlanlwell13791_FD_192502 | JGI IMG/M metagenome (GOLD analysis project Ga0265297, IMG submission 192502) | Leachate microbial communities from a municipal landfill in Southern Ontario, Canada - Leachate well 137-91 | ecosystem: Engineered > Solid waste > Landfill > Unclassified | place... | reverse complement strand
GAAAACAATGGTGAAGCTTGGTATGTTTATCCGGGTGATTTTCATCGTTATTATTTGGGTACTCCTGACGATGCCTATCAAATCATGAGAAATTTGTCGCTGGGCATTTCTAATGATAATTTTTCTAAAATTGAGACTGATGTTCCCGATAGGTTTAGGGGGTTAATTTTATTAAAACCGGAAGATGCCGGTCGCGCTTATTATGTTAGTCCGGTTGATAAGTCATTGTCTTATCTGGCTAGTGCTGAATCCGCCTTTGCCCTAATGCGAGGATCATCGTTGGGAATTACTAGCGATGATCTAAAAACTATTCCTGTTGGAAAAGTGATGCTAGACGATACTGGAAAAGAGATCTCTCGTCAGTGGCAATACTTGGGTTGGTGGGGAAAAATCAATCGGAATTATGTTCCGGTAATGTTTGAACCGAGGGTTGACTCTAAGAGACTGGGAACTTTTTTTACTAATAATAATGTTAAGGTTTTGGGGGTAAAAAAGGTGGGGGGTACTTTCTGGTATCAAATTGATGGTGGTGCTTATCCCGGAGCCTATATTAATTCTGTTTTTGTCAGCGCTATGGCTCAACCGACACCACCAAAGGATTTAACTATCCCAGCTGATGTGAAGACTGATGATTATTGGGTTGATGTTGATATTTCTAAGAAGATTTTGACTTTATATAAATTTGATCAGGTTGTTATGGCAACCTATATCGCCGTTGGTAATCGAGAGACTCCTACTATTTTAGGTAATTATAATGTCTGGCTGAAAGTTAAAAAGACTAGAATGAGAGGGGCTCCACCACTTGCGACCCATGTTTATGATTTACCTGATGTCCCCTGGACAATGTTTTATCAAGGTTCGTATTCCGTCCATGGAACTTATTGGCATGATGAATTTGGTTCTTCTCGGAGCGCTGGTTGCACTAATGTGACTCAGGGCGACGCTAAATTTATTTTCGATTTAACTGGCCCAGATATGGGCAATTTAGATTCTGTTCGTTCAACAGCCGATAATCCTGGAATGGCAGTTTACAATCATTATTAATTTAATATCTTTGGCTGTTAGCATAATCGGTGCCAATTTCAGAGAATATCTAATCGTATGGACTATCGCCGCTTTAAAAGCCGAAGAGTTTGGTTGCATTTAATTTCTCTCCCGATTATTTGGTTGCCACTTTTAGCCGTTATCCTTTTGGATATTCTAGGTGAAATTTATCATCAAATCTGCTTTCCGATTTATGGCCTGGAGAAAGTCAAAAGGTCAGAATATATTCAAATTGTTGATAGAAATAAATTACAGTATCTTAATTTTTCGGAAAAATTAGGTTGTATGTATTGTGGTTATGTTAACGGTTACTTACTTTATCTAAAAGAAATCGCTGGTCGAACTGAAAAATATTGGTGTGGTATTATGCATCAGAAAAAGCCTGGTTTTAGGATTCAGGTCAGCCAGGTGGAGAATAATTTTTCACCTTACGGCGATCAAGCAGAATTTGAAGCTAAGTATCCTCTAAAATAGTATTTTTTGACACTAGAGGGTTAAAAATGCTATTATTTAAGGATAAAATTTGAATTTTTAACTATTTTTTTATGCCTGCTAAAAGTAATGCTATTGTTCCAGGGATTTCCGCCGGTGAAATAGACCAAACTAAGGACGTCTATCACTCCTTGCAAGAGAAATTAGAATATCTTTTTGATTCTTTAGCTCGAGAAAAAATCAATCTGGAGTTACAGATGATTGAAGCTAAGAAATTTAAGTTGGCCGTTGATAGTGCTTCGGATAATATTGTTATCACCGATTCAATGGGCACTATTTTTTATGTTAATAAGGCGACTGAAAAGAATACTGGTTATACTTTTAATGAGTCGGTCGGCAAAAATCCAGGTAAGTTATGGGGCGGGAAGATGACCAAGGAATATTATGCCGATATGTGGAATGTTATTAAGACCAGGAAAGAAGTTTTTGTTGGGCAATTTAATAATGTTCGAAAAAATGGCGAAAAATATATTGCCGCTGTCGATATTTCTTCAGTCTTAGACGAGCAGGGTGAAATTCTATTTTTTGTTTCAATTGAAAGGGATATTACTCGCGAAGCCATGATTGAACAAATGAAAGACGAGTTTGTCGGCTTAGCCTCACATCAATTACGCACCCCGCTAACTGGTATTAAATGGTTCTCTGAATTATTAATTCGCAACAAATATCAGAATTTAAATGCTGAGCAATTGGATTTTCTGGAGCAGATCAGATCATCCAATCAGCGGATGATTAAGCTTGTTAATGAATTGTTAGATATCTCTCATATTGAAACTGGTCAGAAATTTGAAATCAAAAAGGCTGATTTCAAGATTAATGATGTTATCAAGGAGGCTTTGGCTGATGATATTTCTTTGATTAAAACTAAGTCTTTAAATATCGTTAATGAAATCCCTGATGATTTGTTAATTTTCGCCGATTATGTTAAAATAAAGCAGGTTATGTCGAATTTGATTAATAATGCCACTAAATATACTCCGAGTGGTAAGGCCGTTCAAATTAAGGCGGTGACTGATAAGGCTAAGGGTTGGGTGGTTATTTCTGTTACTGATCAGGGTATGGGTATCCCGGCTCTGCAGAAGAGTCGTTTGTTTGAAAAGTTCTTTCGGGCTGATAATGCCAGAATCCAAGAGCCTAACGGTACTGGTTTAGGTTTATATATTGCCAGAGAGCTAATCCGGGCTCATGGCGGTGAGATGTGGTTTGAATCTGAAGAGAATAAAGAAACTACTTTCTATTTTTCGATTCCACTTAAAATTAATTAATATAACTTAAAATCTAAATATATGAGAAAAAAAATTCTTATCGTTGAAGACGATGTGTTATTAGTTAAAGCTATTAGTTACGAATTTGAGCAGGAAAATTTTGAGGTTTTTACTGCTGGAAATGGTGAAGACGGCTTATTAATGGCCGAACAACATTTGCCTGATTTAATTTTGGCTGATATTAATATGCCAAAGATGGATGGGCTTACCATGCTCAAGGCTTTGCGGGGAACTGAATGGGGTAAGAATATGATTGTTATTATGCTTACCAATTACAGCGATGAGCAAAGAGTCTTAGAGGCCTTATCTCAGAAAGCTTTTTATTACTTAGTGAAGAGTGATTGGGACCTGTCTCAAATTGTTACCAAAGTTAAAGAGAAATTAGGTAATTAATTAATTTTAATAATATGGGAGAAGAAGAAATCAAGGATTTAAATATCAGTGACGATGGAAGCTATCCTTTGCACATGGCCGTCAAGAAAGGGGATATTGAATTGGTGGCTGATTTAATAAAGAATGGTGCCGATGTTAACGATCGCAGTCCCGATGGAACAACGGCTCTGATGTTGGCTTCGCGCTTTGGTCAAATTGATATTGTTGATCTCCTGATTAAAAATGGCGCCAATGTTAATTTGAAAGATAATAATGGTTCCAATGCTCTAATCTTTGTGGCTTTTAATGGCAAGATTGAGATTGTTAAAAAGCTGATCGAAGCTGGAGTGATTTTAAATGAATCAAGTCGTCCGGGTGATTTTTCTTCTGTTTTTGCTTCTCAAAGAGCTTTAGTTTTTGCAGCTCAAAATGGACATAATGATATTCTTGAATTGCTTATAAAAAATGGTGTTGATGTTAATGGTCAGAGCAAGAGTGGCTTAACGGCTCTGATGGCTGCTTCTCGCGCTAATCATTTAGAAACTGTAAAATTGTTGGTAAAATCCGGCGCCAATGTTAATTCTAAGTCTGATAATGGTACCACTGCCTTAATTAAGGCAGTTCAAGATGGTCATCTGGAGGTTGTTAAATTTTTAATTGAAAGCGGAGTTGATGTTAATGTTGAAAATGAGTACCATTCTAGCGCTTTGACTATCGCTCGTAATAATCATTATGATGCTATTGAAAAATTATTACTTGAAGCCGGAGCTAAGAAATAATAATTAAAATCTTATGAAAATTCTAGTTATTGATAACGATGTTAGTATTGGCGTTACTATTAAAACTGCTTTAGGACTTAATGCTTCCTATGAAGTTGTAGTTTGCTTGGGAGCCAAGGAGGGGCTGGAAGAAATGCGCAAAAATTCCTATGATTTAGTTTTACTGGATTTCATGATGCCGGATATTAGCGGAGTTGATTTATGTAAAACTATGGCCGCTGATGAAAAATTGAAAAATATTCCTGTAATTTTAATTTCGGCTTTGCCAATAACTTCTGAGGTCTTTCAAAAATCAAATGATAATTTTAATGAAATTAGTGTTGTTAAGGGTCTCTTAGAAAAGCCTTTTAATGTGGCGGGGTTATTAGGGAAAGTCGAGGCAGTTTTAAACATGAAAAAATAATATGAAAAAAATTATCAATTTTGTTTTGGCAAAAATTGCTCATAAAATAATTTTAGTTATTTTAATTCTGGTTTATTTTGTTGTTGTTACCTGGTTTATTTCTGTCTACTCTTATGCTCCTCAATCCTATCTCTTAACTCTGTTTTTCTTGGTTTCTAATGTCCCGACAGCTCTGATTATTATCTTTAAGAAAAGTACCAAGGAGTTGATGAGCGAGTTAAAAACTACGGAGAAGGCTTTGCAGGCTACCTATAAACATTGGGATAGCCTTTTAGGTTTGTTGCCGCAGGCTGTTTTCGGTTATGCTAATAATGCTTCCGGTAATATTTTATTTATCAATGATTTTGGAATTAAATTATTCGGTTATAATAGTTTAGAGGATTTTAAAAAAATGGGTTATTTGGATATTTTTGATAGTTCACAAAAGGCTCGAATTATGGCGGAAAAGAGTAGTTTGGTTGAGAAGGGGAGCACGGCTATTAGCGAATATGTGGGTTTGAAGAAAGACGGGACTAAATTTCCGGTAGCTCTTTATTCCACTCCGATTATGGATGATAATAATAAGGTTACAGGAGTTCTAGGGATATTAATTGATTTATCAGAGATTAAGCGCTTTAAGGAAACCATTGATCAACTTCATAGTCTTGATAAGGCCAAGGACGACTTTCTAAATATTGCGGCTCATGAATTAAAAACTCCGTTGACTTCTATTCTAGTTGTAAGTGAAATCTTGAAAACTAAATCAAAAACTTTTGCTGATCCGGAAATTGGGAAGGAAGTCGATTTAGTTTTTGGTGAAGCTGAGAGATTGAAAAAGATTGTAGACCAGATTCTAACAGCTACTCGGTTTGAGAACAAGCATAATGTTATTGAAAATAAGACCTTTGATTTATTGCTTTTAATTAAAAATCATATTCCAGCTTTGAAATCTTTAACCGAACCGCGTCATAGTAATATCAAGTTTGAGATTGCTGAAGGGAAAGAAGCTCTGGTAAGCGCTGATCCTGATAAGATTTTAGAGGTACTGAATAATTTTGTTGATAATGCCGTTAAATATGGTACTCCTAACCAAACTATTATTGTCAAAACAATCTTGAGCGCTACTGAAATTCGAGTGGAGGTTATTGACCAGGGAATTGGTATTGCGAGCGATAAAATTGGCCGAATGTTCTCCAAATTTAGTCAGTTAGAGAATTCTTTAGCTCGAACTCAAGAGGGTATTGGCTTGGGGCTTTATATCTCCCGCCTGATTATTGAATCTTATAAAGGGCATGTCGGAGTCGACAGTGTTATTAAAAAGGGAAGCACCTTCTATTTTGTTTTACCTTTAATTAAAAAATAATTATACTCATATGGCCGGAGATTGTATTTATGGCGTTAATTTGGACGTCCCAATTACGCCACTTATGGTCCGTGATGCTATTGTGGAATGTTTCTATCAAGCTCATTGTGCTGATTCTGGCTTAGGAAGCGATGATCCTGAGTCAGTTAAAACATATTGTCGGGACTTGGTAATAGAGGCTTTTTCTAAAACTGGTGGAGATTATGAAAATCCGACTAAGGACTCTGTTCTAAAGGTCTTGAATCAATTGGTAGAATTCTCCAAGAATTTTCGGAATCCAGAAATTATTAAGGACCATTATGATAATATTATGAAGTTAGTTAGTCACCTTTCATAAGCTTATGAAAAAACTTAAATTTTCTGCTTTGTCTAAAATTGATAAAGAATTAATATCTGAGGCCGAGAGAATGCTTTTAAATTCCTATAACCCTTATTCTCATTTTTATGTTGGTGCTGCTATCCTGACATCCGGTGGCCAGATTATTGGAGGAGCTAATGTTGAAAATGCCGCCTATGGATCCAGTATTTGTGCCGAGCGGTCTGCTTTACTTCGGGCTAATGCTTTAGGGTTTAGGCATTTCAAAAAAATTGCCATTATTACTCGATCCGAGAAGTCAGACAGTGGAGAGGTCTCAGCCCCTTGTGGCTCTTGTCGCCAGATGATTTATGAGTTTGCCCAGCTGGCCAGAGAAGATATTGAGATCATTATGGTAAACACTAAAAAGACTAAGATAATTACGGCTAAAATTAGCGAATTATTACCAATGGCTTTTGGCCCCTTGGATCTAAAGGTGAATTTAAAGAAATATTTAAGATAGATTAAAAAATATTTAAATTTTTATTGACGGAAAAATAGCCTTATGCTATTTTTTTTGTATTAGTTAATCGTTCATTAAACCAAAAATCAATTTGCCATGAGAAAACTTTTATTTTCAGCTATGGAAAAACTTTTATTTTCAGCTGTCATCTGTGTTATTCTTATTTTTTTCCTTCTTTTTCTGAAGGCAACCCAAGTCTCCAGCCAAAATAGTGTTGGCCCTAAAACAAAAAGCGATTATGTTATATTTGCTGTTTCAGCAGTAGATCACGACAGTGATTTTGTGGCTGCTTTGGATTATATTAATGAAGCCATTGTTTTGGACTCTAACGACTCTTTTTGCTATTCGTTTCGCGGAAATATCAGTTTATCTCAGAAAAATTATGAGTCAGCGCTAGGAGACTTTATCCGAGCTATTTGGCTTGGTTCTAAAGACCTCTCTGATTATCTGGGAAGAGCTCAGTGTTATTTTTTCTTAGGCGATTATTGTTCATCTTTAGATGACTTAAATCAGGTCATTGCTCGACGACCTTTTGATGCCCCAGCTTATCTGTGGCGTTCTAGAGTCAAGAGGGCAATGGGGCTGGAATTTGAGTCTGATATTAAAACCTATCGTTTTCTTAATGGATAGAGATGGGTAAAATTTAATTGTGAAAAGGGTCTTACCAAAAGGCTCTTTTTTATTTTTTAAATCTTCTTGGCTTGTTTAAAGTCAATAAAAATAGTATAATTTAATGAGAAAATATTAATCTAGCCTGATATGGGAAAAGTTAAATCACCGATAGGATTCTCTTGGCCGCTAATTGGCAACCCGGCTGCTGTCGAGTTTTTGACCAAGAGTTTGATGAATAATCGTCTGGCTCAGACTTATATTTTTGCTGGTCCGGATAATTTGGGAAAGAATACTATTGCTGATTGTTTCGCTAAAAATTTATTACTTTTGGATGAAAATCGAAAAGAGAATTTGGCCGACCTGGATGAGTCTAAAATGAGCTTGTCGGGAGATTTTCATGTGGTGAAGCGCGAGGCCGGAAAGAAGAATATTTCCATCGAACAAATTAGAGATTTGATTAAAATATTAGAGATGAGTTCATTTGCTAATTCCTATAAAATTGGTATTATAAAGGAAGCGGAGACTATTTCAGAGCAGGGGATGAATGCCTTACTTAAGATTCTAGAAGAGCCTCGATCAAAAGTAGTTATTATTCTAATTACGTCTCACCTAGAGTCGATTCTGAAGACGATTGTGTCGCGTAGTCAGATTGTTAACTTCTATCCGGTGAAAACCGAAACTATTCATGATTATTTAGTGGACCATTACAAGCTTAGCCCGGTCTTAGCCAAGAATTTGTCACATTTAGCCTTGGGGCGCGTGGCGCTAGCTATCAAGTTTTTAGAGGATAAGCAATTTTATCAAGACTATCTGGACTCGGTTAATTTGTTGTTGGAGATCTTGCGTAGCAAAATTCCGGATCGTTTCAAATTAATTTCTAAGTTAGCTACTGCCCATAAAGGTGAAAGTGATTTGTCGATTATGGCCTGTAATTTAATTAGTATTTGGGAAGGCGTGATTAGAGATTTATTGCTTTTAAATTTCGGTAGCCAGGATTTATTGCAACATGAGATTGTTAAAGATGACTTGCGGTCGCTTCAAGACTATGGGCAAACAGATGATTGGTTGAATATTTTGAAATTATTTCGTTTGTCCCGTAAGCATCTCAGCGCTAATGTTAATTATAAAAATGTTTTAGAAAATATTGTCGTTAATATTTAATTATAAAGGATATGAACAAAAAATTATTACTTTCTCTGGGGTTATTAATTTCTGTTTTTTCTCTCTCGGGCTGTTCTCTGAGTTTTAATGCTCAGAATGCTGTTAATAATGATTTTGGCGGGGTTTTTGTGACCTCCAATAAAGGCGACGTTTGGCGTCAGATGGCCGTGATGCCGTCTATTACTGGTGTGCCAGAGAGTATTGGTTCTTTGGATGTTACTAATTTAGTAATTGACCCAAGTGACCCGGCAGCTGTCTATATGCCAACCTTAAATGAAGGCCTTTATTATACCTATAACGTGACTAAGGGCTGGAATAAGGCCGCGACTTTGCCTCGAGTCACTATTAATGATGTGGCCATTGATGCCAAAAATAAATGTAATATTTATGCCGCTATTGGTAACAAGCTTTATAAGTCCGTTGATTGTAATCGCAATTGGAGTGAGGTTTATTTTGATAATAATCCCAATGTTCAAATTTCGGCTGTAGCTGTTGATCATTATATTAGTAATAGCGTTTATATCGGAACTTCTCGCGGTGAGGTTATTAAGTCTTTAGATGGTGGAAATACTTGGCAAACAATCCAGCGCCTAAATGATGGCGTTAGACATATCGCTGTTCATTCTACTGACAGTCGAATAGTCTTTGTGGCTTCTGTTAAAAATGGCTTATATCGTTTTAATTCCAATGAAGCAGTTAACTTAGATCAGTTGTCCGAATACCAAAATAAATTTGATGGTACCAATTGGATGGATCTTAATGCTGAGCTTAAGGAATTTAATCTAGGGTTTAATTTTAAGTCCTTAGAATTTAGTACTGATAATTCTATTTTCTTGGCGAGTGACAAAGTGCTTTTGAAGTCTGTTGATAATGGCGCTAGCTGGGCTCAAATTAAGTTGATTACACCGGAAAAGGAAACTATGATTAATGCTTTTGCGGTTAATCCTAAAAATTCTAATGAATTATATTATGTTACCAATACCACTTTCTATCGTTCGGCTGATGGTGGTAGCACTTGGACTACTAAACAGCTTCCAACTTCCAGGGCCGGTAGCGCTCTTTTAATTGATCCAGTAAATCCTAGTGTGATTTATATGGGTATTGAGAAAACAAAAAAATAATTAATTTATAAATAATATGAACATTCATCTACAAAACAAACAAGCTGATTTTTCTGCCATTATTGATTTCTTTAAAAAAGATATCGCCACTTTGCGCACCGGTCGAGCTAACCCAGCTCTTCTTGATGGAGTTTTTGTTGAAGCTTATGGTGTCAAAAATCCAATTAACGCCGTAGCTAATATCGCGGTGGCTGATTCTCGCAGCATGACTATTGCTCCTTGGGATAAAAGTGTTATGAAAGATCTGGAGAAGGCGATTATTGAGGCTAATTTGGGCGTTGGGGTGGTTAATGACGGCGATAAGGTTAGGGTTACAATTCCGATGATGACTGAAGAAAATAGAAAAGATTTGGTCAAAAAGGTTAATGAAAAACAAGAGAAAGCTCGAGTTTCTATTCGCCAGGTGAGAGAAGAGGTTCGTCGAGCGATTGAAGAGGCCGAAGATAATAAAGAAATGAGTGAAGATGATAAATTTCGCTTTATGAAAGAATTGGATGAAGTAGTCTCAAAGTTAAATGATGAGATTAAGGATTTGCGTGATAAAAAAGAAAAGGAAGTAATGGAGATTTAATTATTAGTTATTATTTATGATTTTTACTATTATAATTTTCTTGTTAGTTTTGTCGCTTCTAGTTTTTGTTCATGAATTAGGACATTTTTGGACAGCTAGGAAGTTTAAAGTGGGGGCTCCGGAATTTGGTTTTGGTTTTCCGCCTCGTGTTTTTGGTTTTCAATTAATTCGGGGCAGTCGTTTAAAAAAAATTGCTGAAACTGAGCAGATTGATGTTAAATTTGAGACTGATGAAAATGGAGTGATGATTGAAAAAATTACTGACGAGAAAAAAGAGATTGATGTTGTTATCCCCACTAAACGTTGGCGATTTATCAGAGGGAATAGAGCGCTCACTGAAGAAGATGAAAAATATGGCACCGTTTATTCTTTAAATTGGATTCTGCTAGGCGGATTTGTCAAAATCAAAGGCCAGGACGGAGAAGAACCAGGCGAATTAGATAGTTTTTCGGCCCAACCTATTTATAAGCGTTTTTTAATTCTTTTTGCTGGAGTCTTAATGAATATCGTTTTGGCCGCTGCTCTTTTGTCAATTGGCTTTATGGTTGGCTTGCCGCAGAATACGGAGAATGTTCGTCCGGGAGGAATAATGGAGGCTAAAAAAGTTCAAATCATGGAAGTGATGGTTGATTCTCCGGCGGAAAAGGCGGGGATTAAATTGGGGGACCAGGTTATTAGCATTAATGATCAAATGATTAATTCTGAAGAAGATATTCAAAATATTCTAGGAACTAAGGCTGGTGAAGAGGTGACAATAAAGATAAGGAGATATAGTGAAGAACAGGTTATAAAAGTTACTCCTAAAATATTAGCCGAGACTAATCGAGGCGGCATTGGAGTTCTATTAACTGCCTCAGCAATAGTTTATTACCCTTGGTATCAAGCTATTTGGGAAGGTTCTCGCACGGCCATATTATTGCTTTGGGCAATTATTGTCGCTTTCTATGACTTAATTAGAAACTTAATTGTCGGTCAGGCAGTTGATGGCGCTGTGGCGGGTCCAGTTGGTATTGCAACTTTGACTGGTCAGGTAGCGCGAATGGGATTTTCCTATCTTTTGCAATTTACCGCTTTGTTGTCTTTAAATTTAGCGGTGATTAATTTTTTGCCAATCCCAGCGCTTGATGGTGGTCGAGCTTTGTTTCTTTTATTTGAGAAGATTAAGGGGCGACCGGTGAGAAAAGAACTAGAAAATATTTTACATAATATTTTCTTTATCGCTCTGATTCTTTTAATTGTTTGGGTGACTATTAAGGACGTTATTAAGGTTTTTAACTAATTAAAAATTAAATATAATTTTATGCAAGTCAAAATCAAAGCAAGCAAAATAGAGTTAACCGAGGCTATTCAAAATTATATCAATGAGAAGGTTTCGATGTTGGATAAATATTTAAATCATGTTGATGTCCTAAATTGTGATTTTGAAATTGAGAAATCAGTTGGTGGACAACATAAGGGTGATATTTTTCGGGCTGAAATTAATTTACAGGTACCGGGCGAGATCTTGTATGTTGAAAAAACTGAATCTGACTTATATAAAGCGATTGACAAGGTCAAAGATCATTTGGCTGAGGTTATCAAGAAGTATAAAGAAAAGAAGATTGATAAGAAAAGAAAGCAATAATCGCATCTTCTCTATTGTTATCATAAAGATATTAATAGTTTAATTTAATCCATTTATCTTCATTATGTTTAAGCCCAAAAAAGCTTTTACGCTTATCGAACTTCTGGTTGTGATTGCCATTATTGGTGTTTTGGCGACTGTCTCTATCATTGCTCTTTCTAATGCTAGGTCTAAATCGAGAGATGCTAAGAGAGTTGGTAATATGAAACAAGTCCAAACTGCTCTGGAATTATTCTTTAACGACAATGGTCGTTACCCGACTGTCGAGGAATGGGATCTTGGAACTCTTTATTCTACTACTTCTGATGCTACTACTACTTATATGAGAGTTATTCCAACCGCTCCAACTCCAGCTGATGGTGATTGTAGTGAAGGCGAAAACGAATTGGCCTACACCTCAGTTGATAATGGTGCTTTTGCTCATATTGGTATTAATACTAAATTTTGGTCCTCTTCGGAGGCAAATTCTACTGCTTCTTGGAGTTGCGCTATGTATTATTCAAATACTACAATTGACTTTGATGGTAATGACAAACCTGTTGGACTATCCGTTCGCTGCCTCCAAGATCAACCTTAGATAAATAATTTTTGATTGATTATAAAAAAGAACGTTTCGGAAGAGACGTTCTTTTGTTAATATTCTTGATATTTAGGCCTTTATTTTATTTATAATCTATATTATACTGGGTTTACAATCATTATTTATTATTTTTTAGCCATTTTGACCATATTTTTATGGAAAAATGGCCGATTTCAATTATATGAGTTTATTAGATAAGATATTTGGTGATCCGAATGCTAAGATTATTAAAACTTTAGAGCCAACTATTAGTCAAATCAATGCTTTGGAGGAGAAAATGAAGTCTCTAAATGAGGTTGAATTGAGAGCTTTGGTTGTTTCTTTCAAGGAAAAATTGGCCGGAAAGAAATGGGAAGAACAAAAAGTTATTCTAGATGAAATATTGCCAGAAGCCTTTGCGGTTATTAGAGAAGCCTCATCTCGAGTTTTAGGGCAACGTCATTATGATGTTCAATTAATTGGTGGCATCATTTTACATCGGGGCCAAATTGCTGAAATGAGAACTGGAGAAGGAAAGACCTTGGTGGCAACCCTGCCTTTATTCTTAAACGCTTTAGCCAGTCGCGGTGTTCATTTAGTGACTGTTAATGATTATTTATCTAAAGTTGGTGCTGGTTGGATGGCTCCGGTTTTTGATCTTTTAGGTTTGAGCTCTAGTGTTATTGTTCATGACGCCGCTTTTATCTATGATCGAAATCATGTTGATGATACTCAGTTTGATGAGCGCTTACAACATTTCAAAAAAATATCACGGCAGGAAGCCTATGCTTGTGATGTAACTTATGGTACTAATAATGAATTTGGTTTTGATTATCTGCGAGATAATATGGTGCCGTCCCTTTCTGCTGCTGTTCAAAGACCGCTTCATTATTCTATCGTCGATGAAATTGATTCTATTTTGATTGATGAGGCTCGAACCCCTTTAATTATTAGTGGGGCTATTGATGAGAAGACTGACAAGTATTATAAATTTTCTGAGCTGGTGGAGCGCCTGGAAGAAAATGAAGATTATAATGTTGATGAAAAGATGCGCGCTGCTACTCTGACTGAGGCTGGAGTAGAAAAAATGGAAAAATGGTTGGGGGTTGATAATATTTATGTGGAAGGTGGAGTTCGTGAAATTCATCATATTGAGCAAGCCCTTAAAGCTCGCGTTTTGTTCAGGAAAGATAAAGACTACGTAGTGAAGGATGGAGAAATTATTATCGTTGATGAGTTTACCGGTCGAATGATGCCCGGAAGAAGATATAGTGAGGGATTACATCAGGCGATTGAAGCTAAGGAGAAGGTGGACATCCAACGAGAATCACAAACTTTAGCGACTGTTACCTTTCAGAATTATTTCCGCATGTACACTAAAT
>Ga0265297_10008600_pt1 | contig 13546 bp, 8 predicted proteins | sample Munlanlwell13791_FD_192502 | JGI IMG/M metagenome (GOLD analysis project Ga0265297, IMG submission 192502) | Leachate microbial communities from a municipal landfill in Southern Ontario, Canada - Leachate well 137-91 | ecosystem: Engineered > Solid waste > Landfill > Unclassified | place... | reverse complement strand
GTTGTGCATAATGGAGGCTAAAATCGTTGTCTTAATTTGTTTTTTATGTTAATATATTAAGTATAAAAATAAATTAAATCTCTAAAACCATGGCAACTTGGGCAAACAGGGTAAGAAAAATGCGAAAAGTCAGGAGGAAGCAAAAAAGCAGATATACTCCAAAAGCAAAAAAATAAATATAAAAACAGCCAGTATCAACAACGGCTGTTTTTGTTTTGCTCTAAAGGCTAGTGAGTTTTTATTTTATAATCGTCTGTCCGCCAGAATTCAAATAGAAATTAACTTCCTCAAATTTTATAGACTTGTCTTTTGGGTTTATTTTTAAAATTACTCCCATTCCGTTGCGGACATTTTCATCAAAATACTGGTCAAATACAAAGTTTCCCAATGAATAATAGATTTTTTTGTTGTTATATATTTCTGTTGACTGCGTAACGTGCGGATGCGAGCCGATTATAATGTCGGCTCCTGCGTTTATAAACTGATGGGCCAGGGTTTTTGTGGCCTCGGTGGGTTCGGGCTGGTATTCTGTATCCCAATGGCAAAATACAACAATAAAATCAACCCTGCCTTTTAATTTTTGTATTTCTGTTATAGCTTGGCTTTGCTCAAATGCCGTGGTGCTAGTAAACTCATTATAGTTTACAAAAGCCATTTTTATGCCTTGTACTGTTTTTGTTATAGTTCTGTCGGCATTTGGCGAGCCAAAAAAGCTAACACCCGATGCCTCTAAATATTCGTGAGTTGATTTTTCTCCGTCCTGGCCAAAGTTTAAAATGTGGTTGTTGCCCAGCCCCACAAGCCGTATATTCTCATACCACAGGGTTTTGGCTACACTTGGGTCAAATGTAAATATATAGTTATTTGGGCTTCCTGGCTCTGTTCCAGAGCTTTTTGATGTATTATCTGTAATTGGGCCCTCCAAATTTGAAATAACCAAATCCTGGTTTAAAAGCAAGGGTCTGATTTTTTGAAAGATAAATTCGTTACTACCAGCCTTTTTTGCATAATGTCTTATTCCCCTATCAAACATTAAGTCGCCCGTAAATAAAATTTGAATGTCTGTTTTTTGTGTATAATATCCAAAAACATAACTGGTTACAGACTCTGGGCTTGCCCCAGAAATATCAAAAGAGTTTAAACTGCCTGTTGCGTTAAACTTTAAATCTTTGTCGCCTAAATAGGTCTGCATTACGGCTATGCATTGTTTGCAATCAGAAGTTATGTTTTTAATGTCGGCCTGGGCAATATTTTTTAGTTCATCTATGCTTTTAGCGTCGTTTTCTATGGCTTTATCTTGCGTGGCATCGTGCGAAAAGTCACTGCTAACGATAAGCAAAGTGCTCTCTTGGCTCATATTTTTCAACTCCTGACCAAGCTGTAAAAAGTCTCCATATTGCAAAGATGATTTAAGTACCAACGGCACTATTTTTGCATTTGGGAAAAACTTTTTAATAAATGGGATTTCGGTGTAAATTCCATGTTCTAGGCCCATTGCCGAGCTCTTGGAATTTACTATGTCGCTGTTTAGAAGCTCGTCTATTACATCTTTATCTGCCTCAAGTTCGCCATATGGGGTATTCCACGGCGCTTTGCTTGTGTAGGCCAAAATTTCAGGCTCAAAAAAGTGATTATAGTGGTCGGGTGAAAGCAAAAATATAGTCTTTATTTTATCAGATGATATTTTACTGTAAAATTCAGCTATTTTTTCTTTTGCTAACAGATGATGCGAAACTACGCCAGCATGTACGGCCTCTTGAGTTGCTTGGTTTTCTGTAAGATTGTCAAAGATTTCATCATACATTGTTTTGCTGTTGTATGGGCTTGCAAGAGATGCAATAAGGCTGTCTTCGGTTTCAAGTGCTACGGCGGTGAAATCTTTTTTTTCTGAGAGTAAAAAATAACTAACCGCCGTTAATGTGGCGGTTAGTGTTATGATTGTAAAAAATATTTCGGTTTTTTTCATTTTTTATTATTTTGTCAATTCGGTTGACCAGTCTGGCATTTTTAACATTTTTACTGTTGAGGAATAATTCCATTGTTGCCAAGTTGCGTCGGTTAGTCTTTGACGCAGAGGATTTGTGAATTCATAATATGAATATACAAGCCCTTTTGTCAAACGAGTACCATTGTTATCTTTTACGGCAACATAGATATAGTTTGGAATTCCGTTGGCTTCATAAAGTATCTGCGACTTTACTACATCAGTGTGGACGTCAGCTATAATCGCAGATCTGGCGTTGCTTTCAAGTTGAACCTGTGAATCCGGAGACTGTAAGAGTTGATCCATTGCGTAGGCATTAATCCTTAGCTTTTCAAAGTTATCGTCGGAAATTGTAGTATTTGATAATTCCCAAGTTGCGATATCTCTAAAAAATCTTAATGATTCTATAAAGCTCTGATTTCTTGACTGAAATGTCTCTGGTAATAAATCATAATCCGTTAATCCCTTGTTTGTTGTTTTAACCAAGGCTATTAATCTATCAAAAAATTCAATGTTTGGCTCAACATAACCCTTTGGAACTGCTGGAATTTCTGTTTCTTCTCCTGGACCTGCTCCCAACTCTGCATAGCTTTGTTTTGAATAAAGCAGTGTGTCGTGCTTTAGCTCTGTCCACGATCCCAAAAATGCTTGAGTTGACTTTGTGCTCCAACTATCCTTTTTCATAAACATTGGATAGCCCGTCTTGTCTTTTTCTGAATTAAATAAAGACTTTATTGTATGTAACCACGACCAGTAAATATTTTGAGTCCATTGCTCTTTTGATACTCCGTCAAAGTATGTTTGCAGGCTTGCTATCTTATTAGCCAAGACCTTGTCTGAGTTTGGTGCATTTGTGGCTATCCAGCTATTTAATAAATCTTTTGAAACAACATCACCCATCAAGGTTGAAACCATTAAAGCCGTTGGTGTGCTTGGCAATTTTTGTCCTGTTACTGGGTCTGGGGCCTCATCGCCTTGAGTTAGGCTAGAAAAGATAAAGGCATCGGGGGTTGTTCTTTGACCCATAAACCTAAACCCTTTTGTAGAATTTTGCAAATCTTCTTTTGATGTACCTGAAACAGAAGGACTTATTACAACGGAGGACATTATTAACGGATTAGAGTAGGTGTTAAGCTCTTCCTGCAGTCTGGTTATTGCTTCTGTTGACTCATCCGTCATAGAGAACCCAGTGATTGTTATGGCTTTTTTAATATCGGTTATTGTTAAATCGTCGGCTTGTCCCACAAAAAATGTTGTTGGATTATAAATATATTCCCACTGCTGGATTTGGTCGTCAGACATCATTGTTACCATATTTGCTGCATCTCTTGTTAGTTCGGGTGATTTTACTAAGAAATTTATCCTTCCAAACCACATCATTGCCCTAAAATAATCACGCAAAATTACATTTTTAGCATAGTGGCTTCGTGGTCCAAACTGGGTGTAATCTTCTACTATATTATCTTGGTATTGTTCAAACAAAGGAGAAGTTGTAAGTTTTGAAGCATCAGAAATAAGAGTTAACTCTTGTTTTGCTGTATATATAATATCTTCAGAGATTCCGTATTGAGCTGCTAATGTATCTACATTTTTTAGAATATTGGCCTTTGTGTCTGTTTTTGTGTCGTCTATATAGTTGTTGTTTGAGAATGTTGTTGAATCTGTTGTAGCATTATTTAATATAGCCGATGACACTAAGAAGTATGTAGTAAGCCTATTGTTGCTTTCTTGTTGAGCTTGGTTGGTATATGAGGCATTTACTGCACTTCTGAGCATTGAATTGCTTAGATCTGTTAATATCGGGTAGAGTTTTGCTTGTTCTATATATGAAAATTCATTTTCAACAAGCCTGTGATAAACATGGGTAAGGTAGTCTGTGCTAATAAACACGGCATTGTCGGGTTTTCTATCTTGGGCACTTGATGATCCACCTATTGATTTATATAGTCCTGTCCAGTCGTCATTTCTATTTACTGAAGAGGAGGTGTCTTTTTGATAAAAATTATCAAAATTTCTTTCGATAAAGAAGTTATCATTTGCTAAAGCGGTTTTTTGAGCTTCGGTAAAGATTTTGCCGTTAGTTTGTTCAAAATTAGATAAATTTGTCAGTTCTGTTAATGTGACTGTGTATTCTGGCAACACCGCTGTGTAGGACGTATTATCTAAAAAGCTTTCATATATTGTGTCAGGAGCTGTTTGTTCTTCTTCGGCAATTTTGTTTGGGGTTTCTGTTTCTACGACAGATGGTTTAATTAATTCTTGTATGTATACGCCCAGGTCAAAATATATGTAAGCTGCTGCTCCAACACAAACGAAAATAATTAAAACAGCAAGAGAAAGTATTAGTCCGATTATTCGGTTTCCTTTTTTTTCTGCCTTAGTTTCTTTTGGTTGGTGCTGATATTGATAAACTTTTGCTCCTGCCTTTAATTCTTCTTCACTTGGTTTTCCTGCCATTGGATCGTATGAGGGCGTATAAGATGAAATTGGCTCTCGCTTCATACCAAGGCTACCCGACTCGGGTTGGCTTGAAATTGGCTGTGGTCTTTCTATTGGTTGCTCTATTTCAGGACCTTGTATTGGTTGCATGGGTTCGACTGTAGGTTGAGGCCGCGAAATCTGTACTGTTTCGGGTTGTGATAATGATTCTTTTGGAGGAGATTCTGGTTGTTGTAATTCAAAATCTGGCACAGCTGACCCCACCATAGGTTGAGGCTCTTGTATTGGCTGTTTTATCTCTGGCTCTGGTTGAATGGGTTGAGGTTGAGAAACTGGCTGAGGAGATGCCTCAGCAAAGTTTTCTGCTATCTCGGCCTCTGTCCAGCCGTTTCCTGCCAAAGCAGAATTTATTTCTTCTTTTGTTTGGCCAGCGGCCAAAGCTTTTTTAATATAATCTACTACTTGAGGGTCAAACATAGTTGATATGATTAAAGATATTGTTTAATTATACAACATTTTTTCAATGTCAACTATGTGGATAACTTTAATGCCGAATTTATTTAATAAGCGATGGGTGTTCCGTAAAATTCGCATCTCACGGGCCCCGCGTTGTTTCGGGTCGCGAGAAGTTCCTGCGAAGCATGACTTCCCGACCTGGGGACGCGAGATAGACGCATTTGAAAATGCATAAATCTAAAACGCATTTTCAAATGACGACGTGCTAATTTTGCGGAAGCACCCTGATCGCCATTAATTTATGCTTCCTGATAAGTGATATTTAAAATCGCCAATTCTAGAGGTAATTGGTTGATGGCGGAATATTTCATTTTATTTTCAGCCTCTATAAAATATTCCAATATATCTTGGATTTGCTTTTGTGATAGTTGCGCAGTCTGAGCTTTTATCTTTTCAAGCTCTGGCTCAGAAAATCCGGAGTTTTGCATAGTTAAAAATGCAGGATTTATTTTAAGCATCAGCGATTGGCGCATATAAAAAACCAAAGTTTTGGCAAATTCTTGCAGGTCAATGCCTCCATCTATTAATGAATTTAAGGCAAAAATAGCGGTTTTTGTGTCTTTGGCAATCAAATTATCCACAAATTGTGAAACTTGGCCAACTTCTACAATCCCAAGCAAATCTTTTATTGATTCTGTTTTTAAAACCCCGCTTTGGCCCGCAAAGCTGATGCATTTATCCAAGATTGATTCTGCGTCACGGAAGCTCCCCCGTGAGTTTAAAGCAATTAAAGACAGTGCTGAGTTATCAAATTTTATTTCTTCTTTTTTTGTAATCCTTTCAAGTTTTTCAACAATTTCGGGTATTTGCAATTTTTTAAAGTCAAATCTTTGACACCTAGAAGTGATTGTTGAAATCATTTTGTGGGCCTCGGTTGTTGCCAGCAAGAAAATTGCGTGAGCTGGTGGCTCTTCAAGAGTTTTTAACAAGGCGTTGGCAGCTGATTTTGATAGCTGGTGACATTCGTCAATTATAAACACCTTGTATTTTGATTTTACCGGGGCAAATTTTATACCCTCTGTTAGCTCGCGGATATCATCAACTCCGGTATGGCTTGCAGCGTCAATTTCTATCAAATCTATTGATTTTTGTGCCATAATTTCTTGGCAGTTGTCGCATTTATTACAAGGCTCGCCGTTTTTTGAATTTTGGCAGTTTATGGCCTTGGCAAAGATTCTGGCAATTGATGTTTTACCAGATCCTCTTGGTCCGCAAAATAAATACGCGTGGGAAATATTGCCCGAGCTTATAGAGTTTACTAGGGTTTGCACTACATGCTGCTGCCCCACTACATCGCCAAAAGTCTGGGGCCTGTATTTTCTATACAAAACTAAATTTGTTGTATTATTTGCCATTGTTATTTTTTGAAAACTATAAATTTATATCCTAAAAAGTTCCAAATTGCTGCTACCAGCGCTGCGATTATAATGCTTATTTCTGTCCAAACGTGTGTTGGAATGTTTTGTGGTTGTAACCAAGTTGTCGCACAATAAAACACGAAAACATCTATTATCATTCCAATTAATGTAATAAAGGAAAATTGAATAACCTCTTTTTTAATGCCATCTCTACCCTTTTTTTGGAATACCCATATTTTGTTGCCTCCATATTTTACAGCGGTTGCCACCAAAAACGAAATACATTTTGAAATTATAGAACCTGCTAATAAAAATGCCAATCCCCAAGCAAAAAACTGATAAACCTTTATGTCGACAATAGCAGAAAATGCCCCTACTAAGAAAAATTTACCTGCCTGATGTACAAAATGAAACTTTTTGCCTAAAATTTCGCAAATCCACAAGCCCAAAAATGACATCATAGGGAAAAGCCAAAATAAATGCCAGGCCAAATAATCAAATTGAGAAGCCTCGGCAAACCCAGCAAATACGATTGCTACGCAAAATCCTGTTATGGTCGAAAAATAAAAATCGTATGGTTTCATTTAAAATTTAATAAGTATAACTTCTATTTTTTTAATTTATCATATAAAATAACCTAATGACAAGCTTTGAGAGACTGGGTAAAATTTTAGAAAAAATTGACAGCTGGCGAAACCAGGCTTTGTATTTTATTTTAAAACCCCTATGGCCCGAGCAAATCACCCCCAATATGATAAGCTGGTTCAGGGTGGTGTTAGGGGTCTTGCTTTTGGTGCTTTTGTTTTGGTTTGGCATAGAAGATAAGCTAATAATAGTCACAATTTTCTTTATCGGGATATTCTCCGATTTTATTGACGGCCCCGTTGCTCGTTGCAAAGGCAAAGCCACCGAATTTGGCGCAATACTTGATCCGGTTGCCGACCGAATATTAATAATCCCGATAGCGGCATATAGCCTGTTTAAATATCATAAATGGTTGTTTTTATTCTTACTTTTAATGGAAATGCTTGAGTTTTTTGTAACCGCTCTGGCAAAATCAAAAGGGTTTTCGGCCAAGGCAAACATTTTTGGAAAAACAAAAATGGTTTTAGAGTCATTGGTTTTTGTGGTTATTTTAATTATTTGGCCCGCTCCCCCTTTTCAATCCTTGTTTGCCATATTATGGTTAAGTATTCCTTTGTCTTTGTTTAGTACTATGCATAGGATAGGCGAAGTTTATAAACTAAATTCAAACCACTCAAATGCTCCGCAAAATTAAAATTTTTAATACTTTAACCGGCAAAAAAGATCTAATAAAGCCAAAACAAGCAGGTAAAATAAATCTGTTTGTGTGCGGGCCCACCGTATACGACTATTCGCACATCGGACATGCTAGAAATTATGTAGTTTTTGATGCTTTTGTTAAATATCTAAAAACTTCTGGGTACAGCGTTTTTTATTTGCAAAATATTACCGATATTGACGACAAAATTATTGCCAGAGCGCGCGAAAAAGGCGTGTCGCCAAAAGATTTAGCCCTGGCCTTTGAGCAAGAATATTTGCAGACAATGAAAGCCTTGGGAGTAAATAGTATAACAAAATATGCGAGAGCCACTGCGCACATTAAAGAAATAATCAGCCAAACCCAAAGGCTTTTGCAAAAAGGATTTGCTTATGAGCTTGTAGACGATGGAATTTATTATGACATTTCAAAGTTTAAAAATTACGGCAAGCTTTCCGGTCGTACCGCCTTGCAGGCCGAGGACGCTGTCTCAAGAATTGACTACTCGAAAGACAAGCGTAATAGGGGCGACTTTTGTCTATGGAAATTTAATCAAGATTCTTCGGAGCCAAGTTGGCCCAGCCCTTTTGGTAATGGTAGGCCGGGCTGGCACATCGAAGACACTGCCATAGCAGAAAAATATTTTGGTGCTCAATATGACGTTCACGGAGCAGCGCGCGACTTGATATTTCCTCACCATGAGGCAGAAATTGCCCAAATGGAGGCCTTATCGGGTAAAAAGCCAATGGTAAAACATTGGATGCATGTGGGATTTTTGACTGTAAAACAGCAAAAGATGTCAAAATCTTTGGAGAATTTTATAACCATTCGCGATATTTTGAGTCGCATATCTCCTCAATGTCTAAGATTTTTGATTTTAAAAAATTTATGGAGTTCGCCAGTTGATTATTCTGATTCCGCCTTAATGGAAACAAAAGCCGCCCTTGAAAAAATAGAAGAATTTTTAAGAAAAATAACATCCGTAAAAATATCAAAAATTAATAACAAACAATTAATTCAGAATAAAAAGTTAATAGAAAAACTTAAAAAAGATTTTTATAAGGAGCTTGACGATGATTTTAATACCCCGAAAGCTTTTGCCGTTATTTTTGAGTTTATAAAGCGGGCAAACCAGCTATTAGATGAAGAAAAGGTTACAAAAAAAGAAGCAGAGGATGTTTATAAATTTTTTGAGGGATTTGATAAAATTTTTGGTGTAATTGATTTTAAAAGAGTAAAATTTACAATTCCATTGCAAATTAGGCAGCTTGCCAAAAAGCGCGAAGAATACAGAAAAAATAAAGAGTGGCAAAAATCTGACCTCTCAAGAATGGAAATAGAAAAACAAGGATACATTCTTGAAGACGGTCCGAATGGCCCGATTATAAAATTGGTTTAAGATAGTCTTGCATAGTTTTTTGGTTTTGCTAAACTTAACCATAAACAAAATTTATGGCTAAAATTCCAGTCGACAAACTACCCCCACAAAATACAGAGGCCGAGCAATGTCTGCTTGGTTGCTTAATGCTTGATAAAGAAGCAATTGTAAAAGTTGTTGACTCTTTAAGGCCCGAAGATTTTTATAATGGTCGTCATCAAGACATTTATCAGTCGATGGTGGATTTATACACAAAATCCGACCCAATTGATATTGTTTCAGTTTCAGCGAGACTAAAAGAACGCAACAGGCTTGATGACATTGGTGGATCTGTTTATTTGACTTCTCTAATAAACACCGTGCCTACAGCCACCCATGTGGCAAATTATGCCAAAATAGTCCGCCAGAAAAAAATATTGCGCGAACTTATTTCTGCGTCAGAAGAAATTGGTCTTTCAGCTTTTGATGAAGAGCAAGATGTGGCCACTTTATTAGATAAGGCAGAAAAAACCGTTTTTGGAATTGGTCAAAGGTCTTTAACGCAGACATTTGTGCCAATTAAAGAGGTTTTGCCTTCTACCTTTGAGAGACTTGATGAATTATCTAAATATCAAGGTTCGATGCGCGGAGTGGCAACTGGTTTTACTGACTTAGACAAGGTTTTAGGAGGTTTGCAAAAATCTGATTTACTTGTTTTGGCAGCTAGGCCCTCTATGGGAAAAACGTCTTTAGCTCTAGATATTGCCCGAAATGTGGCCATACATTCTAATAAGCCAGTTGGGCTATTTTCTCTTGAAATGTCGAAAGATCAGTTAGCTGATAAGCTTTTGGCGAGCTTGGCCAATATTAATCTTTGGAATCTAAGAAATGGTAGACTTGTTCAAGATGACTACTCAAGATTACAACATGCAATGGGAACTTTGTCTGAGGCCCCTTTATACATAAATGACGTGGGTTTGGTGAATATTTTGCAAATGAGGGCCATGGCACGCCGTTTACAGTCAAATCACGGGCTTTCTTTGTTGGTGATAGATTATTTGCAACTTATGGATCCTATGAACAAATTTGCTTCACCAGTTCAACAAGTGTCTGAAAATTCAAGATCCTTAAAAATGTTAGCAAAAGAGCTTAATGTGCCAGTGCTTGTGCTTTCCCAATTATCCCGTGCCGTGGAGTCTCGCGTGCCCCAAATTCCAAGGCTATCAGATCTTAGAGAGTCGGGAGCCATTGAGCAAGATGCCGATGTCGTGCTTATGATTTATAGGGAAGATAAATACAATGAAAACTCTTTGACCCCTGGCATTGCCAAGGTCTTGATAGAAAAGCATAGAAACGGCCCAACCGGCGGTATTGAGCTTTACTTTGATGAAAACAGGGCAAGCTTCCGCAATCTTGATAAAAATGATTACACCTCTGAAACGGGAGCATTAAATTAAATATGTCTTCTTCAATAGATAAACTAAAAGAAATTTTCAGAAAATTTCCAACCGTTGGTCATCGCACGGCCATGCGTTTTGTTTATTATCTGGCAAAACAGCCGAAAGAAGATATAAACGAACTGGTTACAGCCATTTTGCAGTTGCAAAAAAATGTTAAAATCTGCCAAATGTGTTTTAATCCGTTTGAGGGAGCAGGGCTTGTTTGTCCTATTTGCCAAAATCCAGGCCGTAATAAAAATATTTTGTGCGTTGTTGAAAAAGAGGCTGATTTGCAATCTATTGAAAACGCCAAAAAGTATAATGGCTTGTATTTTGTTCTAGGTGGCACATTGCTAATGATGCGAAAAGAAGATATTAGCAAACTAAGAATAGAAGAATTAAAAAATCGTATAAGTAAAGCCAATTTTTCTGAAATTATCTTGGCTTTGAATCCGACACCAGAAGGTATTGCAACATCTGTTTTGGCGGAAAGAAATATTAAAGAGACAGGTTTTACGGGCAAAATCACTCACCTGGCCAGAGGCATTCCCACGGGTGGTGAGCTTGAATATACAGACGACGAAACTCTGCAATCCGCCTTTGACGGAAGGAAATAACAACCTAAGCAAACAAAAACAGACTTCTTATTCGACGCTTATTCCGCCAGCGCGGAATTCGCTCGGTCCTCGCCCGACGCGCCTCTTCGTGGCGGCCATGCCGTCGGGCTGCGGAGCGAATAAGAAGTCTGTTTTTTGTTTCTCTATTTAAATATTCTCCGCCTTTTGTATCTGTTCAATCCTTGTCTGTAGTTCCTTGGCAGCCTTTCTACCGTTTCTCTGTTTTCTCTTGTTATCCAACCATTTCTCAAGGTTAATGAACATTCCAGCCTTGAACATCCAGATTCCAGCTAATGCGACCAATAATGGAAGCAAGAAAGAGTCTGTAAGAAGGTTGTTAGTTAAACCTGTTGAAATTGTAGTTGCTCCTAATACAGCTGTCCTTGTGACATACACGGAGGCAGACTGGTTAGGTTGGTATTGCAGGTTGGATCCTGAAACAGAAGTGTTTGAGGTTTCTGTATTGGTTCCGTATCCAAAGCTTTCAACAGATGCCACTCTGGCCAAGTATGTGATTGTAATGTAGTCAGAATCTCTGACAGTGTTAAAATTAATGCCCGAGATAATGTCTCCTGAGTAGTTAGATGAACCAGAGATAATCATATTGCCAGTGTATGTTAAACGTGATGACAATGTATCCTGAACACGGACGTTGTTTGTATCTCCTCCGTTGGTGTCTATGGTTATCATAAACATCAAGGTGTCTCCTGGGTTAGCATAGGTGGATGTTGAGAATCCTCCGCCCGAGGTAACATTCCTTACTGTTTTTGCAATAGATACGTATCCATTGTTGTTTTCGTTATTGCAGTATCCGTTAGAGCATCCATTTGAGCAGTACTGGATAAGGTCTTGTCTGTTTCCACAAGAGTCATACCAATATGCATAGCTTCCCGAACACTGTCTGTTAAAATGTGTTTGTCCGCAGTCGTTGTTGTTCTGTTCGCAGTATCCGTTATTGCAGTATTCATTTGAATTACATGTATCAATCAGTTTATTGTTGGTGCTTGAAGAGCAGTATGAGTTTGAAGAACCTGCGTTGTTGCAAGTGTACTCTTTATACTTTCTGTATACGTTTCCGTTCTGACAGAAGTTTGAACCTGTGTATCCGTTAGATCCACAATCTGAATTTGAGTCGCACTCGATATCCTGGTCAATACAGCTTCCGCTTGAACATGTCTGGTTTGTTCCGCAGTCTTCAAAAAGCTTGTTCTGGTTTGAAGAAGAGCAGTATGAAGAAGATGTTCCTGCGTTGTTGCAGGTGTATGTAGTGTATTTTTTGTATACATCTCCATTTGAACAGAAAGCTGAACCCGTATATCCTGATGTTCCACACTGAGAACTTGTTGAGCACTCTATATCCTGGTCAGAACAGCTTCCGTTTGAGCAGTTCTGAGAGTCTGAACAGGTCTGTTTTAACTTAGATTGTGTTGACGAAGAACAGTATGAGCTTGATGTTCCCGAATTGTTACAGGTATATGTGATGTAATTCTGGTATACTTTGTTGCCTTGGCAGTATGGTGAACCCGTATAGGCATTTGTTCCACACTGTGAATTTGAACTGCACTCAATATTCCGGTCTTCGCATGACCCATTCGAACAGGTCTGGTTTGTAGAACAGGTTGTTACGAGTTTGTCTGTTGTAGAACTGGAACACGAAGAATTAACAGTTCCTGCGTTGTTGCAGGTATATGTTTTGTATGTTTTGTATACATTTCCGCTCTTACAGAAAGCTGAACCAATGTATCCATCAGATCCGCAATCTGAACTGCACGAACATGCAACATTTCCGCACGAACCGTTTGAACAAGCCTGTCCTGAAGAACAAGTCTGTTTGAGTTTAGCTGTTGTGCTGTTTGAGCACTTTGCCGAAGCAGTTCCCGGGTTTGAACACGTATATGTAATATAGTTCTGGTATACGTTTCCGTTCTGACAGAAGTTTGAACCTGTGTATCCTGATGTTCCGCAGTCTGAAGATGAACTGCATTCTATATTTCCGCAGGTGCCATCAGAACAAGCCTGTCCTGATGAACAGGTCTGTTTGAGTTTAGCTGTTGAACTGTTTGTGCAACTTGCGTTAACTGTACCTGGGTTATTGCAGGTATATGTTCTATAATTTTGATAAACATTTCCTAATTGGCAAAATGGACTGCCCGTGTATCCGTCAGTTCCGCATTGGCTGTTTGTGCTACATGCGACATTTCCGCACGAACCGTTGGAACAGGCCTGTCCCGAAGAACAAGTCTGTTTGAGTTTAGCCGTTGTGCTGTTTGAACAATTTGAACTTGCTGTTCCAGGGTTGTTACAGGTATAGTTTATATAATTTTGGTAAACGTTTCCGTTCTGGCAGTATGGAGAACCCGTATATCCGTCGGCTCCACACTGGCTATTTGTGCTACAAGTAACGTTTGCACAGCTTCCGTTTGAACATGTTTGTCCGCTAGAACAAGTCTGTTTAAGTTTAGCCTCGGTTGAGTTTGAGCACTTTGATGAAGCTGTTCCCGGGTTTGAACACGTATATGTAATATAGTTCTGGTATACGTTTCCGTTCTGACAG
>Ga0265297_10008599_pt1 | contig 13547 bp, 10 predicted proteins | sample Munlanlwell13791_FD_192502 | JGI IMG/M metagenome (GOLD analysis project Ga0265297, IMG submission 192502) | Leachate microbial communities from a municipal landfill in Southern Ontario, Canada - Leachate well 137-91 | ecosystem: Engineered > Solid waste > Landfill > Unclassified | place... | reverse complement strand
GCCAATCCGGGCAGCACACAGAACCTGCTGGCCGGGGTCCAGGGCGATCGAGGCATCGAAGTATGTGCGCGCAGCATCGAGGTTTCCCTTGATAAGAGCAGCCTCACCTGCCCAGTATTCCGCCTCGCCCTGAGGCAGGTTGGCAGAGGACAAATCGGAGTATATCTGCTCCGGAGTGCGGCTCTCGTAGACGCGCAGAAGAGTATTGTCAACCAGGCCGGGGGTACGCAAATCCCCCTGTTTGCCGGGAGGTGTGCACCCCACGGCAAGCGCCAAAAGCAGGGAAAGGGCCAAAAGCGCTAATTCAGTATGCCGGGATTCTTTTCGTACCATTTGCTCCACGCTTCGGGGTTGTAGCCGAAATCCTGCTTTGTGACGTTCATAAGGCCGCCATGGGCACACTTGCGAACAGATTCGTCACTGTCTTCAAGCGCGGCACGGAGGATGGAGAACGCACCCCTTCTGTTGAAGCCGGGTTTCACCTGACCGGTGGCGAAAGCAGCCACCCAGCGAAGCTTCACAGAATAAAGGTTCTCCCCCTGCGTTGCGGGGTTCTTCTTCGTGATTATCACGCTGAAGTTCGACAGCGCCACGTTCACGGCCTTGATGGAGTTCTCATCAGGAGTAAGATCCCCGATGAAGTCCGCAAGGATGGAGATCATCTTCTCGCGTGTTTCTTCGCTTAGCTTGTCATCGGACAAGCGGTTGACGATGGGCAGAAACGACGCGGTATTGTTGATTGTGAAGAGGATCTTGCAGGCGATGGGTATCAACTGCGCATCCGTGGCGGGATTGTTCAAAAGGGCAATCACCTTGTCCAGGGAGTAAGTCGTTCCGATTCCGCTGCGAACCAGGAAGCATAGGCATTCCCCCGCCTTGATTCTCGTCGTCGTGGCGACCTCGGTGTTTGTAACCGCGTCAAGCAACCTGATGCACACGTTGACGTCTGTGATCTTGCCTCCTGCCTGGAAGAGGTTCCAGAGGCTTTCCACGGCAGCATCGATCAGGTCGGGGCGAGCGAGGGCCATCTTGATGGCAGATTCGGCGGAGGAATCTCCAAGCTTGCACAACGTCTCGATCACCGCGACGAGAATGGCGTTCTGGCTGCTCGCATTGGGTGCGTTCGTCTGGTCGAGCAGGTCGCGCATGCTCTTCTTGAACAGCTCGTTCCTGGCTTCACCAGGCCATATCCGCATAAAAACGCCAAGCAGGCGGATACAGGCGGCTCGTACCAGAATGTTCTCTTTCGCATCGCAAACCGGCCCGTTGACATCCTGGCAGATACCGTAATCAACGATGACCCTGTTCCGGACAAGCTCCCCGATGGCTTCGGCCGCGGCTTCCCTGACCCTGGCGTCATCATTGCCATCCTTCAGTATCTTGATTATCAGGGGAACAATGGCGCGTTGGGCCACAACCTCTTTGTCCCGCAGAGCGCCGAAATAGGCCATTATCTGGATCCTCTCGACCGCCGTGCCAAATCTCAGATTCAGCAGTTTCTCATCTATCGTGTTGTGGACATCGTCAGATTCGGCGTGCAGGAACAAAGGACAGGCAAACGCGAGCATCAGGGCCGCGAAAATGATCGCCTTCTTCATACTCACCTCTTTCCGTTCCCGGGGGGGGATTACGGTATTGGAACGGGTGAAGCGGAGACTGCCGGGGCCGGGCCAAGAGTCTGAGCCGGATCCGGCCCTGGAGTCTTGACCGGAGCCGCCTCGATAAGGTACTTCTCGTACAGTTTCTGATAGAGCGTATTCGGAACGATGACAGCGTACTTCTCGCCTTCGATGTAAGCGTACACGCCTTTCGCCTCGCCGGGGGCGTCCTTGCCGAAAACGATAGTCACCGTTGATGTGTCGGTCTTGTCTTTCTCGTCAGCCTTGGCTGTCTTGACAGAGACCACGATCTTCGCACGGGGGGCATCGAACCCGAATTCCGCAGCTCTTTCCGCAGAATAGGCGAAAGTCCGGGTCGGCTTGATGTCCTCGAACTCGACGAGGACTTCCTTGATCTTCGCGGAATCGGGCTTGGCCTCAGGCTTGTTGTCGCAGGTCCAGTCCTTGTCGCGCTTGGTGAACGACGCGCTTTGGGGCTCGCCGGAAATGGACAGGAAGAAGGCCTCATCGCTCTTGAACTTCTTGATGTGACGCGTAATGAAGTCGTATCTGCTTACTTCGGCAACGCGGCGCAGTTTCTCGTCCGCCACCAGCAGCGCTACACCCTCATCGTTTCGACGCACGTACCAGCCCTTTTCCTCAACACTGTAACGGCCAATCTCGAGCCTGAAAGTTCCCAGGGCTCCGTCAGTGCCCGGGTTGACGTTGAGCACGAGCTTGCCGTCGATTCCCAGTTCGCTCTCGCGCCCTGCGAGCAGCATCACCTTGATCGCTGAGACTTCGGCCAGCAGTTTGAAGAACTCATCCGTGGCGTCGCCATCGGCTTCGCCTTCTTCAGGCTTCTTGAACTTCAGGTCGGTCCCGCTCTTCTCGATATCGACCTCACCGGAAGGGGCAACGACCGTCAAGCGGTTGACGTCGGTATAGGCAATGCCCGAGAGCTTCAGGTCGACGAAACCAAGGGGATCGGTCTTTATCTCAGCCACTTTCGCGGCCTGAACGGTGAACACGTTCGGCCGGTCAAGCGTCTTGGCATAGTAAGCGTCGCCGAGGTCGGGCTTCGCGACTATGTCAACCTTCGCCCCCAGAAGCAGGGAATAGGCCTTCCCCTGGTCATCGGTGGCCACAAAGGATTCGTAGGGGGTGTCAAGGCCGTACTTGGCGAAGTCCGAGGGCTTGTCGTCAACGAAGCGATCCACAACCATCCCGTAGACCGATCCGGCAGCCTTCTCGCCTTCGAGCGTAGCCACGGCTGCCTTGAAAGGAGATGTGATCGCCCATTTGCCGCCCTTGTATGACATGCTGTACTGGATATTCCCAGTGAGCTTGAGGTCCATAGTACGGGTAGGAAGCAGGTCGAACAGTTTGTGATCCCTGTAATCATCCAGCTTATCGGTCAGGTTCTTCGTGACGCTATCGCGGATGACATACACGTCCTTCGTTCCGGAGACACCCGCGTAAATCGAGTTCGCCGGGAACGGAGATTTCTGCCCGATCATAATGGAGACGGGGTCGCCCTTTTTGGGGATGATGGTCACGGTAAAGCGTGGCTTCACAAGTCCGTATTCCCTCATAAGGTTTTCGTTCAGATCAGATGCCGGGATCGTCCGGTCGGGCACCGCAAGATCGATGTCGTCGAGCATCCCGGCCACTTTATCCTTGTCAGCAGGATAGGAAATGGGAGAAGCCATGAACCAGACACCTTCAGGGCTCTTTTCGAACGAGACCTTCTGACTCTCGGCAACTACCTCAACTCTCTTCACGTCAGTGAAGAATGCCTTGTCCTTGTTAACCACGTTCCTTGTGGTTCCCTCGCCAGGCTTTGAGCCGATCTCGAAGAACATGATGTACCCGCCAAGAAGAATGGCGATGATGACGAGCGCTATGAGCAGTTTTGCCTGTTTCATTCTACTTCCTCCGAAGCAGCCACATACAGACACCTGCGTACAGACAGATCAGGGGCAGCCCGATGAGAATGAAATAGGCATACACCCGCAGCCGACGGTCGCTAAGTGTGAAATGGACTTCTGTGGGGGTCTTGGGTTCGATGCGGACCAGTGCCTCTTCCTCTGCCAGCCAGTTGATGCAGTTCATCACGAAGTTCTTGTTCACGCCGTAGTCGAACATCGCATTCGATGCCAGCAGCGAATCGCCAAACACTATCAGCCGGAACTCTTTGTCCGAGCCTGCCATTTTGCCGGAAATCGCCTTTGCCACGACAAATGAGTTGATCTCGGCCGGCTGCTGCTCGGAAGCAGACTTGAACAGGGCTCCTTCCGAAGAAGTCATCAGCAGGTCGAAGATCTGAAACTTCGCGGCAATTTCCTTGTCGTTTTCGAGGGCTTTGCAGTAATAGGTTAAGACAAAATCGTCGCGTGTGAACTCGCTGCTGATCGGATGGGTGCCAAAATTGCTGAGGACAAATCCGAAGTTGGTCCTGTTTCTGTCCCTGATAAACCCTTCTTTCAGCAGGATCCCCATCTTGTTCAGCCACGGCTCGAGGGACTGTGACAAGGTTGGCCTCTCCGTATCAAAGGCGCGGAGCATAACGAGGGCTTTCCCGCCGTTGGACAGATAATCATCGAGGTTCTTGAATTCGTCGACCCCAAGAGGCAATTGGGGGTCAGAGATAACAGCGACGGTACAATCAGAAGGAACGGGAGCATTCAAGTCCAGCGCATATGCTTCTTTGGACTCGTGTTCGATAGCCGCTTTCATTCTCCCATAGCCAATGCTGTCAAGGCTGTCGTAGGCAGGCTCGGCGTTCTTGTTGGAGAACTGGATGGCGATCTTGTGCTTCGAGGTAGCCTTCAGGATAGCCGATGTCAGCTTCTGCTCTCCGACAAAAGCCCTGCCTCTCCCGCGCGAGCCACTTTCGAACAACTCAGCGCCTTTTACGTACTGGGGCTTCTCCCAGACCATCTCGCCAGCAGTGTTCTTGTTGCCGACTTCGACGATAACGGAGTCGCCCTGTTCGAGATTGTACTGACCCTCAAGGGTACGGATAAGATCGCGGTCGCGGTCAGGATTGAATATCCGCAACTGAATGTTCGGCGCCAACCCCGCGTACTTCTCGAGGAAGCGCTTTGTTATCGAGTAGTCTTCGTTCTTCTCGTTGTAGATGTACGTGATCCTGATCGGCTCCTTGATCGCCTTGAGCAGACCGCTGGTGGAATCGGTGAGCGAGTACAGTTGGGTGGAAGTCAGATCCCATGATGTGAATCGCCTGTAGACCACGTAGTTCGCGCCAATCAGTATCGCCGCGACCACGAGGACCATTGCCATGACAATGACCGCTGAAGCCAGCTTCTGGCCTGTGGTCTGGCGAACGAAGTAATAGATGAAGTTGCCTGCACCCATCAGGGCGACGATCATGCCAACGCCGATCATCGCGTAGGAGATGTTCTGCATCAGCTTCTCATCGGAGAGCGTAAGCATAATCAAGGCAGCCAGCGCTACGAACAGGCCCAGGGGCCCCAGCAGCGACAGCAGCATATTGACGTTTTTCTCTCTCGGCTTCTCCATGTTTACCTCCACTTGCGGGATTCGAGGGATTGCACGGTAATGAAGAGCGCAAGGAAGCCGAGCGACAGGTAATAGGCGACAGCTTTCAGGTCAACCACTCCTCGTGAGAAGTCATCCATGTGCCGGTGAGTGCCGACGTAAGCGAACAATTCGGAAAAGAACTTGTTCGGCACCTGGTCGGCAGCGAAGCCAAGGAAGAAGGTGACAACCAGGAAGGCAAAAGTCAGGCCGAATGCCATCATCTGGTTGGACGTAAATGAACTGAACATCGTCCCGACAGCTATGAACCCGAAGGACATCAGGCTAAGGCCGATGTAGCAGGCCCATACGGGGCCAAGGTCCATCGGAGCGTCGAAGTTGGCAAGCAGTATCCACATGTAGACCAGCGTGGGAACCCACAATGACAGGTAGAAGGCCCACGCGGCAAGGAATTTGCCAACGACCAACTGAAGGTCAGTAACAGGGGCGGTCAGAAGCTGCTCCAGTGTTCCCGTGCGTTTTTCCTCAGCGAAGAGCCTCATGGTAACCATGGGGATGAACCCTGCGGCAGTGATCATGAAAATGAGGCCCGACATAAGGATGGTCAGCGGGTCAACAGTGGCAGGACTGCCCGGCTGAGACGACTGCCATGACAGGAGCAGCCAGAAGATATAGCCGTTGAACAGCAAGAAGCCCAGCATTGCGAAATAGGCGACCGGGCTGAAGAAGTAGCTTCTGAATTCGCGCCAGAAAACATGAAAGGCCGCCATCACTCACCTGCCTTTGGTTGCTCGTCTGCAGCTTTCTCCTCAGTCGTGGCGACAGCTTCCTTCGCTGCCTGCCAAAGCCCTTCGGAGGGAGGAACGGGTTCGGCTTCACCAACAGGTTCAGGCGGCGGTTCTTCCGGAACAGGGAGGGCATCAGGAATATCCAGTGCGGACGCCTCGACAGAGGTGTATTTGTCAGACGTCAACCTGGCGAATATGTCCTCCAGCCTCATCCTTTCGCTGCGCAGTTCCCGCAGGGCATAGCCCTGGGCAGCGAGTGCAGCAGCGAGTCTCTCTCTGATGTCGCACTTTGGCTTCTGGTGAACCTCGATCTTCACAATCCCGCCGGATTCGGCGACGTAAAAGCGGTCAATCCCCTCAAAGGTCGACAGCAACTCGCTCAGCCTAGGATTATCGGTTCCACGGGCTTCCAGATAAAGAACGGCCGCATCGCTCATCGAGTCGATAAGATCTTGTTGTGAAGGCGCATCCGCGACAATCCGCCCGGCATTGATGATGATGATCCGGCTGCAGATCATCTCGACCTCGTGAAGGATGTGCGTCGAGAGGATCACGGTGTGGTTCTCTGCCAGCGACTTGATCAGGTGCCGGGTTTCGCGCACTTGATTGGGATCCAGTCCCACAGTGGGCTCGTCGAGAATCAGAACATCGGGAGAGCCGAGAAGAGCATCCGCAAGGCCAACCCTTTGCTTGAAGCCCTTTGAGAGTTGTCCGATGATCCTGTTACGAACGTCCTTGAGCCAGCATTGCTGCACAACGCGCTCTATATGGGCGGGACGTTCAAAACTGGGAATTCTCTTTATTGCTGACCTGAAGGCCAGGTACTCGCGTACCCTCATCTCAGGATACAGCGGGACGTTCTCAGGGAGGTAGCCGAGTTTCTCGCGCACTTTGAGCGAGTCCTCGAAAACGTCGTATCCCGCCACCACAACTTTTCCGGTTGTGGCGGGGATGAAGCCTGTCAGGATGCGCATTGTCGTAGTCTTCCCTGCCCCATTGGGCCCGAGGAAGCCAACAACTTCTCCTTTTGAGATGGAGAAAGATACGTCGCGGATGGCGTGGAATTCGCCGTAGACTTTTGTCAGGTTGGTGACCGAAATCAAGTCTCATCCTCCTTCCCAATAGGGAGGCACGGGGAAAACCGCATTATAGCGTTCTACGCGCGCTTTCATAGCTTAGAAAAACCCTCAAGACCGCCGGAGTTGACTACTCCCCGTTGTGCATTACACTTAGCCAGGATGGAAAAGACAATGTCCTTGCACAATCCGGTTGTCGGTCTCGAGATTCACGCTCAACTTATGACGATGAGCAAGCTGTTCTGTTCCTGCGCATGCGAGTTCGCCGCGGTGCCGAATTCTCTCACCTGTCCGACCTGTGCGGGACTTCCCGGATCTCTTCCCGTTCTGAATCGCGAGGCAGTCATTCTGGCTATCATGGCCGGACTTGCCCTGGAATGCAACATAGCCTCCACCTCCCGATTCGACCGCAAAAACTACTTCTATCCCGATCTGCCAAAAGGGTACCAGATCACGCAATACGAACACCCGCTGTGCTTCGGGGGCAGGCTCGTCGTTGCTTCAGCGGGGGAAGCTCGCCCGATACGAATCCGTCGAATGCACATCGAGGAGGATGCCGGGAAACAGAATCACAGCAGCACGCCCCGCGAGACAACGATCGACATGAATCGAGCAGGAACTCCGCTTATCGAGATCGTCACCGAGCCAGATATCCGCTCGGCTGAGGAAGTACTTGAGTTCCTTGCTTCGCTGAAGCGGATCCTGCGGTTCCTCAGGATCTCCGATTGCGAGATGCAGGAAGGCAGCCTTCGCGTTGACGTGAATATCTCCGTAATGCCGAAGGACTCGCGCGAACTGGGCATCCCTGTGGAAGTCAAAAACCTCGGTTCCTTCAAACAGGCCGCGGCCGCAACGAGGTATGAAATCCACAGGCAGTCTGCACTTGCAGCACAAGGGACACCTGTTCGCAGGGAAACAAGGCTCTGGGACGACGAGGACCAGGTAACCAGACCGATGCGCGCCAAGGAAGGGGAAGATGACTATCGCTACTTCCCCGAACCTGACCTTCCTCCTCTGCTGGTTGGCTCCGAACTGATTGCAGAAGCCCGAAGCCGTATGGTCGAGCTTCCCGGAGAGAGAGCGAAGCGATACTCTGACGTTCTCGGCCTGTCCCTCTCCGCTGCCGCCGATCTGACATCGGAACGGGAAATTGCAGAACTGTTCGAGCGCACTACCGCTCTTTGCGGCGACGCGCAGGAAGCCTGCCAATGGATCCGGGGCGAAGTCATGTCCGCCATAAACGACAGAGGCGGCATCAGGAAGGGACTGCCGGTTACCGCAGAAGCACTGGACGAGTTGATCGGGCTCGTGAAGGAGGGCCGGATTTCACTTGCCACTGCCCGGAGGGAGATCTGGCCGCGGATGCTCGCAGGAGAGGGCCACGCATCGGAGATTGCATCTGCTCAAGGCCTTTTCGCCCTCATCCGGGAGGAGTTGGACTCGCTGTACAAGAAGATAATATCCGAGAACCCCGGAGTTGTGTCGGACATTCTCAAGGGGAAACACAAGGCGGTCTCAGTTCTTGTCGGCTGCATCATGGCGCAGACGAGAGGGGCAGCAAACGCTGACAAGGCGGCGGCAGAATTCTTGTCTCGCATCCTCAGGAAGGACGGCTAAAGTGTCAGAGACAGCCTTTTGCGATATGTGCGGAGGGATGATCCTTGGGGATGCCGTAAGGTACGAGGTCCGAATTCGAATAGTCGCGGGATATGACGTGCTGGAGCTATCCGAAGAGGACCTGAAAAAGGACACCCGCGCGGAACTCCAGAGGCTCGCGGACAGCCTGAAAGATGCGGACCCGGACGAGCTGGAACGGGGAATCTTCGAGCAATTCGAGTATGATCTGTGCGCAAGGTGCCGTGGGAAGTACAGAAAGAATCCCTTGCTCGGCGGGGAAAAGACTCCCTGAGAAAGGCCCTTTTGCCTTGCAATCGGCACCGTAACGGCTAATATTGTAGCGCACCTCGACTTGCACGGAAAATGTACGAACACGGCTTCAAAAACCTCTGCCGTGCGTCAAATGATGGGGAGTACAGAAGCCCCGAAGGGTGGGTTGTCGTGAGAACGCGACCTGGTGCGTATTCAGCGGGTATCGCTGATGCCGGAAAGTTCGAGAAAAGGCCGTTCCGCGGATTGGGACGGGTGGCTCTCGTTATTGTGCTTGTCTGCATTGCCACACTTGCGGCGGTCCCGTTCAAAGCCTGCGCTGAAGACCCTCCGCCTTGCGAGCGATGCGGCGGTTCCGGTAAGGGTGAGTGCAAGAAGCATGTCACGTTTGCGCGGTTGGGAGAAAAGGGGTTCACTCCGCTTGCCGATGTCTCATATGCCGAATACCCCTGCTGCTACGGCACCGGCTTTGTCCCTTGTACCGCTTGCGGGGGCAAAAAGTGGCGCGAGTTCCTGGCCACCTACAAAGAGGAAAGCGACAAACTGATTGTCGACCGGAACGCCGTCATCAAGAAGATCTTCGGTGAGAAACCACCGCGAAAAATATACTCGGCGAAGACAAAGCACTTCATTCTCACCTGCGACATCAAGGAGCGCTCCGAAGGCCTGAAGTTCACGGCCCAGAACGTCAGTTGGCTGATGCTTGCGCGCCTGGAAAAGGCCTATGACCAGTTTTTGAAATTCGTCGGCGCCGAGAAGGAGGGTGACGTAAAGTTCTGGGAGGATCAGCCCCGCTGCTTCTACATCTGGCTGACCGCGGACGAGCAGAAACAGGCTTCGCAGTCGCTTACCGGCATAACGAACGAAGTCTCTACCGTGTACAAACCGTTTTTCACTTCGATGGTTGAGAACGAATTCGACGGGCATACCCATCATTTCCTGGTCCACAATGCGTTTCATCTGCTCTCGGAAGGGATGGAGCCTTGGGCCGACCGCGCGATCCCGGAATGGATGGGTGAAGGGATATCCAACTGGGGAGAGCAATACCTGTTCATGGAAGTCAGCATCGGCTGCATCGGTGAAGGGATGACCCCTTGGGACATCAATGTGCCCTTGACTGACTGGCGGGCACTCGTCCTGAAGATGATCAAGGAGAAAAAGACCATCCCGCTCGGGAACTACGCCAAGTGCAACATCAAAGAGCTTACCACGGATCAGCGTGTGCAGAGCTTTGCGATCGTGGACTACATCTACAGCCTGGATAATGGCAAGAAGATGAATGCCTTCCTGGTAAGGCTCAAAGAGACGAAGGACCAGTTCCGGGCGATCAAAGAAGTCCTGGACTGCAGTTCTTCGGAGCTTGACGAGAAATGGGTTGCCTGGGCTTCCGAGGCATACAAAAAGCAGAAGAAATGAGCAGAAACCCTTCAAACTCAGGTATTATCTTGTGGAGATGCAGCACATGACAGCAGTCGGAAGAGCAGTCCTCGTGCTCACGATCGTTCTCTTTGTCGGGCTCGCAACGATCGCGAATGCAGAAGAATTCGGCATCTGCGGCAAATGCAGGAACACCGGAAAAGTGCCTTGCGCCAAGTGCAAGGTTGAATACCCCTATTTCTGCAGCGCGGCGCGTTCCATGACCTGCTGCTATGAGCTCGGCTGGACCTTGTGCCCGATGTGTAAGGGAAAGTCGTACTACGAAGTTGCTGAAACTGAGCAAAACGACTATCTCGGCTCAGTGGATTCATGGGCGGCCAATCAAGCCAACAAAGTTGAAAATGCGACCTGGGGCAAAGATGGCCCGAATCACAAGGTGATCCACATCGCCTCTAAATATTGGGTCCTTTCGACCAACATGAACGGGCGGGATATGAAGCTCAAGTGCCTCCCGTGGCCTATTCCAAGGTGGCTTGCCGTTGCCGCCAAGGCCGAGAACATTCGCAAGACCATGTTGGACAATTTCCGCTTCAAGGCAGACGGACACCTGGCTGCACACGTTTACGTTGAGCGCCTCGACTACGTCTACGATGTCTTCAGCAAGGTCTATACATCTGGCGCGAAATCGCTCGACGAGGCTGACAACACAGACACGCCAGCGGATCCTGCCAACCCCGACATAACCCCTGAAGAAGAGGGGAAGATCGAACCAGGCCCCGGCAAGAACCCGTACTACTGCTGGCGCACGGTAAGTGAACAGACTGCAGCAACACACGTTCTTGGCGGGCAGACAACGGAGCAGCCTCTGAACTGCTTTGGCCCCATGTCTGGCAGCAGCCACACCATCCAGTATGATGCAGCCGGCGGGAACGACGATATGTTGCTTCACGATTTCGTCCACAACGCCGTTCATCTCAAACTGGAAGACTACGGCAAATTCGTGATCGATGCTGTCCCCCAATGGTTCGGTGAAGCGAACTCCCACTGGTTCGAGTACACTATACTCGGAAGTGTCACTTGCATCTGCTGGCGTGAGACAACGGGAAACGGCAATATGCCGAACAAGGGCATCCGCGGCTCGATTTTCCGAATGGTTTCCGAGAAACGCCACAAGCCGCTCTCGGCGTTTGCGAATGCAAACCTGGCAGCGCTCACCGTCGCAAATCGAGTCCAGTCGATGGGGCTCGTTGACTACATGTTCAAAGTGTATCCCGATAAGGTCGCCCAATGGGTATCCCACGTCAAGGATCACAAAGACCAGGGCGCGGCCTTCCGGGATGTGTTAGGGGTCTCAATGTCCGATTTCGACACCGAATGGGCTGCCTGGGTCCTGAAGAACTACAAGGACAACATGCAGTAGTGGAGGTGGAGATGCACAGAAAACTGACTGTCCTGATTCTGGCCGCGGCTGTCGCGGCATTCTATTGCTGTACCGCAGTTGCAGAGGATGTCGCGCCGACGCCAGCACCAACGGCATCCGAGTACAGCAAGGAATTCCTGGACAAAGTGAAGCAGAGGATCAGCAAATTCCGCATGAAATATAAGGATGCCCAGGCCGTAGCAGCGAAGTCGAAAAACGGCGACGCGATGGCTCAAGTCGTACGTGACTACCTGAAGCCCGTAGACCATCCGGACATCATCGATGAAGTCCTCAACGCTATGAACGCAACGAATGACGGACTTGTCCAAGAGGCCGGAGCATTCGTACTTGCGAGCGTCACGGACAACTGCCTGGACTACCTTATCGCAAAGGGCGCACGAGTAGGAAAACCCCAGACAAGGGCGATCGTTATCGAGGGAATTGCGCGTGGAGACAAGGCCACGGCATTTGCGGTTTTCTGCGAACTGCTCAAGGACGACAAAGAACCGGAGATCGTGCGAGCCTCTTGTGCCCGTGCGCTTGGGATTCTAAAGGACGCGCGAGGGGTCAACGTCCTTGTATCCGTGGAAAATGACAAGTCGGAGTTGCTGAAATTAGCCCTTATTGACGCTTGTCTGCAGTTCCAGGACGACATCAGCGCGCAGTGCATCGCAGGACTGATCAACGACGACAGCTCGTGGAAAATACGTGCCGCAGCCATCGATGCATCGATCAAGCGCAAGAACACATATGCCGTTGGATACCTGATTGTTCGGCTTCGCAAGGAACAAGGGCGGCTGTTCGGCGATGTTCTAAAGGCTCTGAAGGCGATAACCGGCATATGGAAGGGCGAGAACATCAACGCGTGGGAGGAGTGGTTCAAGACCTCCGAATACGCCAAGAGCGGCAAGATCGAGCTCACGCCGCGCAAAGATGTCCCGGGCAACTACAACACGATCACGTATCACGGCATACGAACCCATTCCAAGAACATCGTGTTCATCATCGATCGCTCAGAGTCAATGAGAGAGAAGTGCGATCCAAAGGCCCTGAAGGGCGACTATACCACTCCCGACCAGAAATTCACAGGCGACACGAGAATCTCGCTGGTTCAGTGGGAGCTCAAGCGCACCATCGTCAAGTTGGACAAGAACTGCTCCTTCAACATGATCTCGTTCTCAACCGATGTCAGGGTGTGGAAAACGAAATCTGTTTTCGCGACAGATGAGAACAAGGGAACGGCGGTCAACTGGGTGAACGCTCTATCGCCCGACGGACGAACGAACACCTGGGGTGCATTTCTTGCCGCGTACGGCTGCAAATCATTCGGCAGTGGGAAATTCGGAACGAATCCGATGGGCGACACCATCTTCCTCCTTACCGATGGCGACCCCAACGAGGGCGAACTGGACGACCCGGATGAGATCGCTGCCGGTGTTGCCGAACTGAACCGCTACAATCACATCGCCATCAACTGCATCGCAGTAGGCAGGTTCAACAAGGCGTTCCTGCAGAAACTTGCGGCCGACAACGGCGGCGAGTTCATGGACTTGGGCGATTAGCTTTTGGCGCGTCTGCTGTATAATATCGGGCGGCGAGGTTCGCCGCCCGTTTCGTTCCTGGAGGACAAATGCGTGGATGGAATAGCTGGGAAGCTTGTGTTGACAAGATCAAGCGTATTCGCCTGATCGTCTGCGACGTGGACGGCACATTGACGGACGGTTCGATCTTCATCAATGAGAAGGGTGAGGAGGCCAAGCTCTACTCAGCCCATGATGGACTCGCAGCGAACATGTGGGTTAAGTGGGGAGGCAAGCTGGCGCTGATCACGGGACGAGGCGAAAGTGGAACCGTCCAACGTCGCGCAAAAGAGACC
>Ga0265297_10008598_pt1 | contig 13547 bp, 12 predicted proteins | sample Munlanlwell13791_FD_192502 | JGI IMG/M metagenome (GOLD analysis project Ga0265297, IMG submission 192502) | Leachate microbial communities from a municipal landfill in Southern Ontario, Canada - Leachate well 137-91 | ecosystem: Engineered > Solid waste > Landfill > Unclassified | place... | reverse complement strand
CTCCATGGCTTAAAAGAGCAAAGCAATCCTGCATTTATTGCGCCCTAGCCGATCCTACAGGAGAAACCGGTAGAACGAACCCGCTAAAGCGGGCTTACGCCATTAAAGTGTTAGCGTTTATGTTTTTGCCGGAAATTTAACGAGAGTCCCGACATTCTCGGCTTGCAACTTTTGGTCTATATCCCCGTCGAAACCTTTTCACCCCCTGCTTAAAATACAGTCAACAAGTTAACAAGTTGACAAGGGAACAAGTAAACAAGTTAACGAAAAAATCTTTACTTGTCTACCTGTCTACCTGTATACTTGTCTACTTCTTTGATTTTTTCCAATTACCGTCTTCCCTTCATTGTTCTGTCAACTTCCATATCAGCTGCTTTTTTCTTTAGTGTTTCACGTTTATCATGAGCTTTTTTGCCTTTTCCAAGACCAAGCTCAACTTTTACTTTGCCGGATTTAAAATATATCTTAAGCGGAACAAGGGTTAAACCCTGTTGAGCCATTTTTCCCATTAATCGGGTGATCTCCTGTCTATGAAATAGCAATTTTCTTGTACGAAGCGGATCAATGTCTTTATGCATATCAAAAAAATACGGATTAATATGCATATTAAACAGAAAGATTTCATCCCCTTCAACCCTTCCGAAACTATCTCCAATATTTACTTTGCCGTCTCTTAATGACTTAACTTCACCGCCTGTAAGAACTATCCCGGCTTCATAGGTATCTAGAATAGAATAATTAAAATTCGCTCTTCTATTTACCGATATTATCTTGATATTTTTGGCTTTAATGTCTTTTTGACCGCTCATATTTATATATTATAGCATAAATTGTCTCATTTTTCAACATTTATTATAGTATATTAAATATAACAGCCGTTTACCAAATATGGCAAACGGCTGATAAAACATAAAAATTTCCAATAAAAACGTATTTTATACAATTTCCTTATTCAATCTCACTTTAAATCTTAATCTGCATTTTTATCCTGTCCCAAACCTTTTCAACTTCCCTTCTGTTCACCAGATTATGATGAATAAAACCTCCGCCAAAAGACTTGGGAATATGCATTAGTTCATGGATCAATGTTTTTATTTTCTCTTCCGCAGACAAATTATCATACCTCTCAGTCAAAACTTCTATGATATAAAAAGCATCAATATTTAACGCTTTTTGCATAATTCTCGGCAAAGCATGGCACCTTGCAATTACTCTGCGGCTGGCAGATCCGCGGGAACGCAAATATGCAACAAAATTGGTTTTAATGTGCGTAAACCCGGCAGTTAAAATTATCTCTGCACTTTTTTCTCTTATATCAGGAGCATCCTCATAGATAATCATTTAACCTCTCAAATACAGTACAGAGTACGGGGTACAGGGTACAAAGTAACTGCCTGTGGCAAACAAAAACAGGGATTTATCCGACCCAATAAAGCAGAATTTATAATCTTCGGGCTTGATAAATCAAGCCCCTACAAATAATGTGATGAGATCTGGAATTTCTTTAACTTAGCAACACAGTAACTTAGCAACTTTTATTTTACAGCGACAAGTACTTTAAATCTTGTAAATTCTGTTAATGGTTTAACAATAATTTTCTTAAAACCAGCTTTCTTGCACAGAGCAGACCATTGTTTAAAACTTATACAATATTCACCCTCATTTAAAAGATGCTTTTTGCCATTATCAAACATTCTTTTCATTGCTTGAACACCGCCATCTTCTACAGCAAGAACCAATTCATCATTCAGATAATCCATAACTCGTTTAAGCCTGTTTACATCCGTAATACTGCCTGTTGTATCAAGGTCAATATCTCCGATAACAAACTTACCGCCCGGTTTAAGAATATTATATATCTTTTTTATAGCAGGAAATTTATTTATAAGATGATGCAAAGTAACAGTAGAAGCAACAATATCAAAAGTATTATCCTTAAAATTAAGCGAAGCTGCATCCCCGAATTTGCAAATAATCCTTTTACCTAAATTTAACTTAGCAATTTTTTGTTTAAAAATTGAAAGCATCTCTTTTGAGTTGTCAATATCAACAATAGAGCATTCAGCTTTTTTGATAAATTTAAGGCTTAAGAGACCTGTGCCGCATCCAATATCTAAAACCTTATCATTATCTTTGACATCAGAAAGCTTTACTGCCAAATCTAAAAGATTATGGTGTCTTTTCATTTTGCCAAGCGTCTTGTCATATTCGTTAGACCAACCTTTAAACCACTCTTTTGTAATCATCTTTTTTGCAGCCACAAATCCTCCAAAAATACAAATTTTATCTCAATTCTACCACAACTTTATGCTCTTTATTGTCATTAAAAACAGGAAGCAAATTAGAATTAATTTTTTTATTGTCAACACTTACATTTAAAGCACCGGTCTGAAGTCCTTTAGGATTTAAAATGCGAATATTGTAGCAAGAACCCCTATATTCCCTTACAACCTTAACATCCTTCCAATGCGAAGGAAGACACGGAGAAATACGCAATCCCTCATAATCCGCCCTCACACCCAACATTAATTCAACAATATCCCTGAAGAGCCACGCTCCTGTACTGGTTGTCCAATTATACAAAGATTCTCCTGAACGCAAAACATTTTCAGGGCCAATAAACATGTTGGTCAAAACATAAGGTTCACTACCGGACTTAAGCGGAGGATTTGCAGGATTTGTCCATAACATCTTTTTTATTGTCTTATACGCAATGTTTCCCCTGCCCATAATACAGTCTGATGCAATTTTAAAAGTTACACCGTGATTATAAACTGCGCCATTTTCATAACAACCTTTTTCCATATAACTTACACGCCCTATATGATCATCGCCTTTCGTATAGCTTGGTTTCTCTAATATATAACCAAAAGGACAGGAAAGTTCTTTCTCGACGAGATCAAGCAATTTTGTAGCTTTAGCTCCCTTAACAGTGCCTGAAAGCACGCCCCACGTCTGCATATTCAAAAAGAGTTTTCCCTCTTTATTTTTATTTGACCCTATCTTTTCATTCCAGTCATTATATCCGCATATAAAATGGTCTTTATCCCAACCATATTTGAGAAGCGCTTTTTCCATAAGTTCAATTTTTTTGCTAAGTTTTTCTGCTTCTTTATTTTTCTTGATCGCTTCAAGCAGTTCTACAAATTCCTTTGCAGATTTAACTGTTGCTTCTGATAACCATACGCTCTCGCCCTTTAGTTTGAGCCCAACATTATTCAATGAATCATTCCAGTCTCCTCCACCCCATAAACACAATCCATGTTTACCGAGTTCGGAAAAAAGAAAATCAAATCCTCTCCTGCAATGATCAAGGACACTGCCGCTTTTTTTGCTCTTATAATATTTAACCTTTTCTTCCAAAAACGAAAAATCTCCTGTTTCCTTTAAATAACAAGCAATGGCAGGCACCATCCAAGTTGCGCCATCTCTGTAAGGATGATCTATTATAGGCACCCAAGCGCGCAATACATTACCATCTTCATACTGATATTCCAAACATTTTTTTATTGTTTTCTTTGATATTTTGCTGTCTAAAGGCACAAATCCTGCAACTTGCTGCATAATATCCCGGAATCCCTTTACAACAACAGCTGTCCAAGTCTTACCAAGATCTATTTGTCTTTTAAGCCAGATATTTACCAAAGTATTAATGTCTTTATCCGGAGTTTCTACATTTACTTTTTTCAGCAAATTTTCACTGTAATTGCGTATTTTTGCAAGCTCTGCATTAAAAAACTTTTCAGATAATTTTGTCTTGCAAATTTCAGTCGCTTCTTTCAAACTTTTACTGGAACCTAAAATAAAATGTATCTTTTTTTTCTCTCCGGGCTTCAATTCATATTTAAACTGCAAAACAGTAGTCATTTGATCATCAAAAGAAGTTTCTTTCGAGGAACAGTCTCCTGCCCGAAGCGTATCAGGTTCCTGCGTATTTCCATAAAAACCAATAAATCTGCGATTCGTAGTTTCAAACGCTGAGACCTTTTTGTCAGATGCAAGAAAAACATTTGTGAATTCTGTAGGCAGATCAAAACCGTGATGGGAAAGAAAAACTCCGTTTAATTTTTTATCAAAAGCTCCGTGATTATAAGCCATGTGCGCGCCTATATTGACATTTGTATCAGCATAAGCAAAAACACTTAATTTCCTTTTTTTATTGCCCTTATTTTCAATATCTACAGCCCAACATTCCAAAATCCCTTCTTTAGGAACAAATATATTTAAAGAAAACTTTATTTTTTTGTATTCAGAAGAAATTTTTGAATATCCCTGCCCTACCGTAGCATGAAAATTGCTGAATTTTTTTCTGCGTGAATTTCTATTGGCGTCCCAAAATTCTTTAGTTTCCTCATCACGAATATAAATTAACCTTTTATTACAGAAACTTCTCACGAATCCATTGCCCTCGCAATGATAATTACCGCCAAAACCAAACTGATCAACGACAGTTATTAAACCTTCATTCCATAAAATATTATTCCACGGCCTAGGTGGGTTCATGGCCGTTATTATATATTCTCTTTCATTATTATTAAAATACCCCGGACTCTGCACGATCAGCTCCTTTCTAAATTAAGCATCCGTTCCAAAATTTTTTTATTTAGCTAAATATTTGAATGTCTCATAAACAAGCAATGCCGGCCAAACTAATGCTTTCAAAAATCCTAATACGCCCATCCAAAATGTAGTCGCTCTTGAAATAAAAAACACTAATGCGCCAATAAAACCCATACCATAAACTGCACCTGCCGGACCGCTCTGATTTACCATTTTACCCTCCTTATAATTAAAATGCAGATTAAAAAAGTGTCAATATGTACCCCAGAATTATAACCAATTCACAATTCAAGACCTGACCCCTCTTACCTCTTATTTACTGTGTTACCATTCTTGGCGGATTTATCACCGAGATTGACAAGGGCATCTGTTGCCTGCTGCCTAACTTTTACATTCTCATCCTTTAATGCTTCTCTTAATACCGGAATAACAGATGTGTCACCAGTTTTGCCTAAGGCTTTGACCACGTCCTGTCTAACATCTGGTCTTTTATCTTTTAATGCTTCTATCAAAATTGGAATTCCAGATGAATCACCCATTTTGCCGAGTGCTTTGGCTACGCTTATTCTAACCAATACATCACTATCCTTTAATGCTTGTCTTAAAAAAGGTATTGCAAACTTATTACCTATTTTGCCAAGGGTATCAACTGCTTTACGCCTGGCCTCCGGTGTTCCAGTTTGAAACTTATACATACACTCCGAAACTTCTGGACCATAAACATTAGCTAATGCTTCATTTGTACAACAAACCCCTACTGTCATCAGCCCAATAAATAGTACTACAAATGCTTTTTTCATATTAAAAAATTCAGGACAGCGACCGTTTATTTAAAAATTGAGTAATTTAACAACTAAATTATAGTTGTGATTTAAATTTAGAACATTTTTCACAAAATTCTTTGTGTTTTTTCTCATCACCAGGAAACAAAACCAAAGAATTTGTATGGGAATCATCCCATCTAACTGCATCCATTTCGTTGAAAAAAGGACATTGCACTTTCTTTCTAAAAACACATATTTTAGGTCTCCATTGTGGAAACCTTATAAAAATTCCTTTATCAGTCGTCCCAACTTTCTGTCCTTTCCATTTTACATACTCCCATTCTCTACCATTATCCCACAAATTTCCTTTTCTTGCTTCAGCCATATCTTGATTTGCAAATCCAATTTCATACTTACCATTTTCAGTAATTTTTTGTTTTATTATTGGATCATTAGTCCATGATAAATATTGAACAATATGAATTTTCCTTTCAAAAAAAAATTTTAGAATAAAATCTCCTACTATTATGGCAATTATTCCGCAAATTATAGTTAATATCCAATACCACATCTTTTTCCTTTTTAAAAACTATAAATAACAATCATTATATTTTTTAAAAACTTCTAATAAATTTTGCCTCGGGGGTCTTGGTGCTTTGCAAATCCGAAATAGTACTGGGCAATAATTTCGGCTTTGCCCGCAGCCGGGACACTTTCCTGACGCTCATCCTCTGGGACGGACTCGCTTTTCCCACTAATCGGCGGGCGGAAAATGTCTTTCAAGTCCCCCCTTCTATCTGGGGGTTAATGCAAAAAATGCAATAAAGCAAAATGGGACTTGTTCCTTTGTGAAACCTCGCCAGAACTGGGCGAAGTCTCGGTTTCACCCGGAGACGGGGAATTTTACTGACGTCACGATGGTAGTCATCGGGATTTTACCAGTGGCGTAAAATTCCTTTCAAGTCCCCCCTTCTACCTGGGGGTTAATGCAAAAGAATGCCGAAGGGGGGACTTGAACCCCCACGAGCTTGCGCCCCTACGGTCCTGAACCGTAGGCGTATACCAATTCCGCCACTTCGGCTTCCTTAAAAACTACAGGTAACAAGTAAACAAGTTGACAAGTAATAAGTAATTTATTTTGTCCGCTTGTTCCCTTGTTGACTTGTTAACTTGTCTACTATTTTCTTAAACTACCTCACCCCGCTGTTGAGACTGTTCCAACTGAACTACATTAAAAAATTTGGAACCGCAGAATTTATCGTTTGCATATATCCTGAATTCATACTTTCCGGGATGAGGAAAACTTAAACCCTGAAGATTAAACGCTAATTCGCTTGACATAAGCTTATCTTTTACCACAACATTTTTTATCTCTGCGGTATTTAATGGTTTATTTTCATCGGAATCAACAAGCTCAAGTTTAAAATCATAACTACCAAGTGCGTCGGTAAAATTAATATATATACTCAAGCTGTGATGTATACACGGAAATTTTACTGCGGCAATGTTCTCAAAAATACCTACTAGAGTTTTCTTATTTGTCATTGCTTCAGCTATTATCTTATCGCAGATTAACATTGCACTTATTACCGGTGTTGTATTCATAGATTCTCCTTTGGAGAATAATTAAAAATTAAAAATGTAAAATTAAAAATTAAGGAAGGTCGCCGCGGCGACCAACTACATCGCAGGCTCCCCCTATCAATGCAAAATTAAAACGCAGGGATCTTCGAAAAGTCTGCGGCTACCTTACACTTGTATTTCCTTGTCAACTTGTCAACCTGTTTACTTCTTTGTACCCTGTACCCTGTACTCTGTACTCTGTACTAATTCGTTTTCTATCTCACCGATCTTCACTTCTTTTTGTTCGCCTGATTTCATATTTTTAAGAATAACTATATTTTTTGCAAGTTCATCTTCTCCGAGAATAATAACCGACCCGGCTTTTAGCCTGTCAGCCTCACGCATTTGACTCTTTAAACTTTTACCGTCAGGATTTGAAAATACGCACAACCCTTTTCTGCGGAGATTGTCAATCAGCTTAAATGCTTTTTTCTCTGCCGTTGCTCCCAGAAAAGCAAAATATATAGACTTTTCTTCCTTAACCTCAGATTGAATTTGCGCAAGTTCCATACAATAAAGAATTCTTTCCATTCCGATAGCAAATCCTATTGCCGGAGTAGATGATCCGCCTAATTCCTGTGTTAAATTATCATACCTGCCGCCTGCAGCAAGAGCGTTCTGCTGAGCTGAATCCATTTTTTCATAAACTATTTCAAATGCGGTCTTTGTATAGTAATCAAGACCTCTAACAAGCCGTGGATTAACCACATAAGCAATACCGATCAAGTCAAGGTAGTTTTTAACGCTTTCAAAGTCAGAAGCGCAATCCTCGCAAAGTGATTCTGTAATAGTCGGTGCGGACTTAAGAAGCAATCTGCAACCCTCTTCTTTGCAATCAAAAATCCTCATTGGATTTTTCTCTAATCTAATCTTACAGGTTTCACAAAGACCCTTTTTTTCGGTGTCTTTTAGGCTATTAAAGTAATTCTTTAATTTACTATAATAAAGTCTTCTGCAATCAGTACATCCTACACTATTTAAATAGAGTGTTAAGTCTTTCAAACCGATTGTCTGTAAAAGACAAATTGCCAAAGAAATAACCTCTGCATCAACAGCCGGACTTGCACTGCCGAACACCTCTACACCCATCTGCCTGAACTCTCTATACCTGCCCTTTTGCGGGCGGTCATAACGGAACATATCTCCTGAATACCACCACTTGGTCAATACATCGGATTTAATGCTTGCTTCGATATATGCCCTGACAATAGAAGCTGTACCCTCAGGCCTCAAAGCAATGCTTCTGCCTTTACGGTCATTAAAAGCATATATTTCTTTTGTTACGATATCAGAAGTTTCGCCGATAGAGCGTGTAAAAAGCGCTGTTTCCTCTATTAATGGCGTTCTTATTTCCCCGTAACCATAGTTATTTAAAATTTCTTTGAACGTACTTTCAACGAATTGCCATTTTTTTGCATCTTCGGGCATCAAGTCATACGTCCCGCGTAATTTGTTAATCATATTTTCTCCTTTAAATACAGTACAGAGTACAGGGTACAGAGTGCAGGGTAAAACGCATTACGTCGTACGCATTACGTAGCACGTCCATTGTAGTCGCCCGATTCATCGGGCTTACAAAAAATTGGTAAAACATTAATAGTGCGATGAATCGCACAACTACACAAACAAAGTCCCAATGGGATCCCTTCGGGACAAGGCTAAAGCCTTGCCCTACATCTGTAATAACCTTCAAATCTCCCCTAACCCCTCTTTTTCTAAGAGGGGAATCAGTAAATTTCTTTAACTTGTCTACTTGTTACCTTGTCAACTTGTCTACTTGTTAACTTGTTTACTAGCATTGAACTCGTTAACCCGTTAACTCGTTAATGTCTTTAGTTTGTCAACAGTTCCCTGGCATGTTTTAAAGACGTCGGGGTTATTTTATCCCCGCTTATCATCCTTGCAAGCTCCTGAACTCTTTCATCCTTCTTTAATCTTATAACCTGCGTTTTTGTCCTGCCGCCTGATATAGTCTTTTCTACCTTAAAGTGCGCGTTGCCGCAGGCTGCTATTTGCGCAAGATGTGTTATGCATATTATCTGTTTCTTCTTTGCGAGTTCTTTCATTTTCTCGCCCACGCTGGAAGCGGTTTTACCGCCGATGCCAAGATCTATTTCATCAAACACCATTACCGGAATATTATCAACATCTCCGAGTGTTGACTTCAAAGAAAGCATTATACGGGAAATTTCTCCTCCCGAAGCTATCTTTGCAAGCGGCCTTAATTCCTCTCCGGGATTAGGCGAAATAAGGAATTCTATGCTGTCTATGCCCTTCATTCCGGGTTCACAGGGCGTTATCCGAACATTAAACTGTGTTTTCTTCATTTCAAGAAGCGCAAGCTCTGCTTCTATCTTTTCTTCAAGTTTCTTTGCAGCTGCTTTTCTCTTACGTGATAATTCCTGAGCAAATTTATCATATTGCGCCTGAAGTTTTTTTATATCTTCTTCCATATTATTTATTTTTTCTTTACAGGAAGAAATATCATTCAGTTTTTTCTCAGCACTTACCTTATATTCTATAATACCTTTTATATCTGTGTTGTATTTCTTTTTCAATTTCTGTATCAGGTCAACTCTGTCAGTAAGAAATTCCAGTTTCTGCGGGTCATATTCACGCTCGTCCCTGAATTTCCTTAAATTTAAGGCAAGATCTTCAAGATTAGCCGATATATCACCTGCATTCTTAACATACTCTTTTATCTTTTCATCAAAACCGCTTATACCCTCAAGCAACAAATTTACTTTTTTGAAACGGTCAATGATCGCCTGCTCATTATCGTAGAGCTCTGCATAAGCCTCATTCAATGATTCTGAAAGCTTCTGAAAATGCAGAAGGAACTGTCTTTCTTTTTCTACCCTCTCATCCTCGCCTTCGCTTAATTTTGCTCCTGTTATTTCATCTATCTGGAATTGCAGAAGTTCCCGTTGGCTTTCGGCTTCCTTCTCTGAATTCTTAAGCTCTTCAAGTTCTTTCCTAAGTTCTTTGAGGCTTGTAAACAAAGAACCTATCTTTTCCTGTTCTGAATATATTTTCGCAAACCTGTCAACAAGATCAATATGAGTATCAGGATTTAAAAGTGACTGATGCTCGTGCTGACCGTGAATATCAACCAATGTATTTCCGGTTTCTTTTAAAACACTCAGCGATGTTATTTTTTCATTCATAAACGCATTTGCTTTTCCAGACGCATTTATCTCTCGCTTTATAAAAGTTTCATTTCCGTTTGTTTCAAATAACGCTGTAACTGTTGCTTTATCTTTGCCTGTCCGCACCAAACCTGAATCAGCCCTGTCACCAAGCGCTAACGAAAGCGCTTCAATAATAATAGTTTTTCCTGCGCCAGTTTCTCCTGTAAAGATATTCAAGCCTTCTTCAAGCGTAAGCGACAGGTTATCTATGATTGCAAGATTTTCTATTGTAAGGCCTTTAAGCATATTATACCCTTGTATACTGGCCGCGATAAAATTTGTCTTTTATTATACTGAAAAAATTCTTTCCGTCTTTAAATTCAGTAAATACAAAGTAATGTTTTGATTTACGTATTATGATGGGCACACCTTTCTTAACCGGTATCTTCTTCTGTCCGTCAATTGTTAAAAATACATCGCTGTTTGCGGTAATATCTATGCTCTTATCTATATTCGCTATCAAATGCCTGTTTAAGAGCGTATGCGGCGACAAAGGCGAAATAATGATGGCGCTTACTGACGGCTCTACTATCGGGCCTCCTGCCGCAAGAGAATACGCTGTGGAACCTGTCGGGCTTGAAATTATCAACCCATCGGCAAGATAAGACACAAATCTCTTTTTATTGATAGCAACATCAAAAGCTATTGCACGATGATTTGTTCTTTCTATAACAAAATCATTCAAAGCCCTGTATTCTGTTGAGCCTATCCTGCAGGAAAGCATCATTCTTTTTTCTTTCTTAAATTTTCCTGCTAAAATTTCAGGTAGCCTTTTTTTAAATTGTGCATAATTCATCTGCGTTAAAAATCCAAGATTCCCGAGATTAACGCTTAAAACAGGAATACCGGGCCTTACGATCTGCGATGCGCGCAAAACCATCCCATCCCCACCAAGCGTAATCACCAGCTGTGCCTTAGAAATATCTTCATTATCTAAAACCCTGATATGTTTCTTGCGTAAAAGAGTAGTAATCTCTTTATACGCCTTAGCAGATCTTTCCTTTTCCAAATTTGCAATAATAGATATTTTTTTTAACATAACATTCCTTTTAGCCACGGATGAACACGGAAAAATACAATAAGATTTCGAAAAAAAGCGTCTATCTCTAATTTTTCAAAATATGCTCAATTGCCTTTTTTAATTTTTTCTTTAGTTCTTCTTTTTTACTATATTTAATAGTATCTCGATTACTAACATCAAACTGTAATTTGTGTTTGGTATTCTGAATTGGAATAATTTTTTTATTTATACCTGACATAAAACCGTATTCATAATAAACATTTGGATTTGCTTTTCTTTTTTCTTCATTGAGAAAAACAATGCAAAAATCAGATTCTAGTATTTTACTACAAATTTTATCGCACCACATTTCTTTTGCTGGAGATACATTATCAACGGCTTTGCAAATATCAACATTCATTTCAGTCAATGTTTCCTCAATATATTCCATTGCCGATCCATTTCTTAATGAAGTGGGTAAAGCGATAAAACAAAAAGGTTTTTTTCTTCTTGTTTTTTCCAAATTACATTCTTTAGTATCCGAAAATGGACACAGTTTGGTCTTTTTAATTATATCTATTTTTTCTTTACTTATTTTGAAATCGGATTTTTCAGCTGATTTCAAAATATCACTATGAAAATCATTTTTTATCTTAAGCATTAATCTTTCATAGAAAAATTTTGTTTCTTCTGTTAAATCTCTTAAATTTAAATACAAATTTTTATCATGATAATAAGAACTATTAACATAAAATGTAACTCCCATATATCCTCTGTTATCAAATGCTCCTAAAGTCAATCCTATCTCGGAAATATCTATTAAATTATTTTTTTCAATCTCTTCAATTATTTCATCTATTGATCCAAATTTAATTTTATCTCCATTAATGAACTTTAATTCAAAAGTATTATTAGCACCTTTTTTGTTTTTTAAAGAATTATCTAAAAATAATAATATTTTTTTTATATTTTCAAATGTCATCTCGATATTATAGCTTTTAGTAATATCATATAATTTTTCTCTCATTTCTAAACTCCTAGTCCTTGGTGGAAGCTTTTGTAAATCTCCCCTAGCCCCTCTTTGCCTAAGAGGGGAATTTGTGGAAACAAATTCAATAGTGCGATGAATCGCACCGCTACATTTGTCAACTTCTCTGTACCCTGTACTCTGTACCCTGTACTGTCTTATTATTGAATTGCTCCGCCTGGTACATAAACGCTTCCAATCTTGTTTTTGCAGTAAGCTGACTTAATCCGTCATAAGCCATATTTAAAACCGGTATTCCGTTAAAATCTTTTTTAACCTTCATAAGCACTGCACTGACATTTGTCCCGGGCATACAGGTAAAAGGCATAACATTTATTATTCCGCAAGCGCCTCTTTTTATATAATCTATTGCTTTACCGACGCTTAAAACCGCTTCTCCTTCAACTTTCTTTGAAAGATACGGATCGCTATATTCAAGGATTTTCTCAATATGCGGTTCTTTGATATTCCTTAAAATATCCTCGCATATAATTTCCATATCCCGTTCTTTTGCTCTCTGCCAAATATCTTTTATCTTATCCTTCATTGCTTCCAGATACTCATGGTCGTTTAAAAAATCATTCATTCTGTGCATATTGGTATAATAAAACCATTCGGTAGTCGGCGAAACCCACGCTTCCCCGCCAAGAGCTTCAACTGATTCAATTATATAATCATTTGCAAAACCGCTGCTGCGAACATATATCTCGCCTACTATTCCTATCAACGGTTTTAAATGCTTTTTATCTACCTTTATTTCTTTAAAAGAATTTCTGATCTTTTTTATTATTTCTTTGTATTTATATATCCCGCCGTTTTCAACTGCTTCTTCAATAAAACTCAAGCAATCTTGATAAACTTTTTTGGTTTCACCTTCTATGAGTTCATACGGCTTTATTTCTCTGCGGAGTTTCTGTAAAATCTCTGTTGCGCAGATACCGAACCAAGCTCTGCGGTCAAAATCTTTTCCATAAGAAGCAATTGTAGCATAAAAATTAGAACACTGATTTGGCGAAAGTATCGGAACATCAGGGTATCCAAGTTCATCAAGAATGATCCTTTGCCATTTTGAATACTGCCCAAATCTGCACGGACCTGAAGAAGCCGGCATAAAAAAAGCAGTTTTTGTTGGATCAAAAGACGGTGATTGCACTATTTTTACCATCTCGCCTATCGTAAGTATGCAGGGATAACATTCTTTACCTGAAGTATGTTTTTTCCCAAGCTCAATTGATCGTTCATCAGGAATTGGCATTACACTTGAATCTATACCGCATGCCCTGAAAGATGCTGCAACAATATAGGATTGGTCTCCCATATAAGGCACATAAAGAGTTCTGTTTGCTAAGGAATCCTTTTTCGGCGAACTTGAAATATACCTT
>Ga0265297_10008597_pt1 | contig 13547 bp, 27 predicted proteins | sample Munlanlwell13791_FD_192502 | JGI IMG/M metagenome (GOLD analysis project Ga0265297, IMG submission 192502) | Leachate microbial communities from a municipal landfill in Southern Ontario, Canada - Leachate well 137-91 | ecosystem: Engineered > Solid waste > Landfill > Unclassified | place... | reverse complement strand
GACGGAGGTTACGATCTGTCCCTCAGCATTTTTTAAAGCGATATAGTTATATTCAACCACCGTCTTTCCTCCTTTCCTTAATGATGAATATTAAAGCCAGTACTGCCGCACCGGCCACTACCAGATTGGGTAGACTAGAAACACCGGCCACGGTTTTAAGAGTTACTGTGATTAAAACGATAATGGCCGATAAAGCGACTCCGGCCAAAATAATATTGAGCCAATTGTTTCCGATGAAAGTTAAAACAGCCGCCAGCGGCGGGCTGGTGGCCTGCATTTCCACGTATCCGGTATCACCCTCGCCCCAGACATCAATGAGGTTCATGTGATCCGGCATTAGCGGGCCAAAAACAGCTTCCGCTCCGGCTACATTAAATATGTATCCGAAAGGAGAAATTACGTCTATTTTTAAACGAACACGATCCCCAGCCTGTAAATGATAATTAGTGATGACGTTTTTAAGGGATGCCAGACTCGTGACCGTCGCTACTTTCTGATAATCAGCCATGAATTTCTCCTAACGCCCGCTTTTCTTCAGGCCTCGCCAGATAATCAGAGCCAACGGGATTCCGATCACCAGGCCAAAAAGCAAAGTGCTCTTGTTGGCCGGGGAAAGGCTGATCTGGGACCTGATCGGCCTTTTCATAACACTATAATCCCGGGCGTTATAAACGTCGTAGGGCGTGTAGGTATCTGAAGCAGGATAAGGAATAATATCAGGGAGAGCCGGTTGCCCGGGCTCTCCGTATTGAGCTATTCCTTCGGTTTTTTGTCGGTTTCTGGATGGTCCTATACCGGCCATAGCCTCATCTCCTTAGACTTGCATCTCTTCTTCGGGTGTCAGTTCCATTTCCAGGGGTGGAATCGGACTGTCCTCAGTGAAAGTCTCCCCATCTCGGGTAACAATATATTTCTTGCCGCCGCATTTGACGGTCAGATCTCCGTCACCGTGAACCTTTAAAATGTCACAGTGTCCCAATTTCTCGGGAATAGTCACTTCAGGCAGATCATTTTCACTGGCCAGTTTCTTGTAACATTCCGGGCAGATAGCGGGCTCATCTACCCCTTCCGGATCTGGATCAATTATTCTGGCTGGTTCACAAAAATTACAGATTCTTGGCATTTATCCCTCCTCTATTTCAAACGTAAACCGGTGATTCCCCACCGATTACGTTAGTCTCAAAACAGGCCTGATCGGGCTCTTCGGATTATAAATTCTCATTTCAGTTCCGCCCTGAGAAGCCTTTCGAGCCTGGTCTCCGGACTGATCTGTGACAATGAATCCTTTTACCTGAAGAGTTTCGGCCAGGTCTGAAACATGACAACTAACTCCGGTCGGATCACAAACAGTTCCGGAAACTTTTCCCACCAGGGATTTTACCGCCTGACTGGGCGAATCAAAAACGGTCTGACGACCGGATTCATCAAAATAAATCGCTTTCACATTCCAGGGCTGCGCCATTTGCCGGGTAGAAACTGCTTTAGCTACTGAAGCAGCGGCCGCAGTGGCTACTGCCGGACAAATCGTTATTCCGTCTACAAAAGCCCGGAGAAACTCTTTCGGCTGCTTATCAATAAAATTGACCAGCAGATCCTTGACATCCTGGGTCATGCAAGTTTTAACTTCTGCCATGGTATTACTCCTTACTTTTCTACGGGATTATCTGTTCATATAAGAATAAGCTTTTTTACCGTAAGATGAAACACTTCCGCGAGCTGCCGCGCTGCCCAGGATGAAATAGGTAGCAAGACCCGCAATAGCACCCCACATGATGCTGTTATTTGCCAGTTTATAACCAACATAACCTGCGGCACCGGAGGCGATAGCTTTGGTTGAATTTGTCATGATCTTTCTCCTTATCTATGATTAAATACATATCCACTATTTCCAGTGGGATTATAAACTTTCTTTCGAGCTTCTTCCCGGCCCTGGTCCTGGTAATTGGCCTCTTCACGACCGGTAAGCATAGAAATCAGCTCGAGCAATTCACCGACATGGACCTTTTCTTCATTGGCTATATCGCGAAGTAAAACCTGAGCTTCCTCTATATTGGTAGCATCGGCGTGGGCTTCGTAAAGATTAATGGCATCCAGTTCCGCCGCCAGGTCTAACCTCAAGGCTCGGATGAGGTCCTGCGCTGATAATGGTTTATTCAACCCGGGAAATGGATCTGTCATTACTTTCCCCCTTTATATCCCATCCTCTTCCATTCAGGAGTGTAAACGGCCAGTTGACTTTTAACTCTGTCCGTAAGCAATTGAGACTGATGCTCCAATGAAGAAATACTGGCCATGGAATTTTGAAGAATATCATTAATTACGGAAATATCTTTCTCGGAAGATGATTTTCTAAAACCAATAAATTTTTCTCTCCAGGCAGAATAAGTTCTATTGGTTTTTTGTAATTCCATATGAAGTTGGGTTAATTGTCCTCTTAAAAAATCGGACATGGCAATCATGGGAACATTTTTTGAAGAACTTTCGTAGCTCATTTCTTTCTCCCCTCTACATAACACCAGTCAATATAGTCCACCAGCCAGGCGGAATAAGCTTTGGCGTAAGGCTCCATTACCGTTTTACCGGGAATCACGTATCTTTCTACATCATTGAAGATGTGTACGGCTTCGTATCGGGTCGCTATTTCTACCGGTACCATGGGCTGAACATCCGGCCGTGTAGACTCCATGATGTAGTCCCGGTTTCCGAATCGGATCTGGACCCAGGCATGCCCACCGGCTTTACCATTATATAAGTTGCCCAAAACACAATAAACTTCATCCGCTTGAAGCTCGTTTCTGAGTAAGGAGGTTAAAAGAAAAGCTTTATTGACACAGTTTCCAACTTTCGTTACACAGCACATGCCGGGATCTTGCCAGTAATCGGGCTGATGATAGGTTTGACCCTCTATATTAATGGAAGCTTTGATGAAGGCTTTATACTGGACTTTATTGGCTACCCAGGTCCAGCAATTCAGAATCCGGCTTTCCGCTGTCCCGGTATTCAAAATCAGTTTCTCATAAAGATTTCTGACTTCCAGATCACTGGGTTGAATGTAGCTGGAAAGCCATCTCCCTTGACCGAAAAAACCCGCTGCAACCGGCTGATCGTCTACTACTCGCATTCATTCTACCTCATGGTTAACTACTATCACATTTTCTGACTTCACGTCAATAAAGTCCAGTATCCGGAAGCTTATTCGGAAGATTCAATATATGTATATATTATACAATTTGGTGATATGTTAAACATTGTGACTATGCCTAATGACGTATCAGATATCAGGTATTTTGAGCGCAGTATTAGCTAATGAGGTTAATTTTGGGTAAAAAGAAGGGCTTCCAAGGCTGACCGCCAGTCTAATTCTTGGAAGCCCTTACGGAAGGTTGATTAACGCGCAAGCCGGTTGGTCAGGCCGGCCGCATGGAAGGAAGATACATGGCTCACTGGGCAGTGAGCAAGGAAGACAGCTTCATATTATATTAGGTGGAATAATCTTGTCAAGTTATTTTCCGTCTTCCGGAGTCGCTTTCCTGAAATAGTGTTGAATGATCAGGGCGTTCCAGGAAATCAGAGCGCCCAGAAGGGCATCAGACCCGGCAGCGGCGATGATGTTAGCCTGGTTCAGGGTTTGCGTAGCGAGCCAGGTTATCCAGACGCAGAAAAGAGCCCACATGAAAGTTAAAACCAGAAGCAGGATAGAATAAACATGTTTAAAATTATTGCTTTTCAACCGGTTTACCTCCCGTAGATACCTTTTCTTTTTCCGGGATAATCTCCGATTTCAGGTCCTCGAGCTGTTTGGTTACCCAGGCTGCGGCATCTGGCCAGTTAATAATAAGGCTGACAACTCCCGGGTTGGCTGATCGGCATTCTTTTATCAACCATTCGGTATCCAGCCACTTAAGGTCACCTAATCGCGGGCCCCATATCCGGAGTTTATCTTTCCACTCATCCGGTACATGGTCCCAGATACGTTTATCATGAACTACCCAATCTGAAATATTGGCTATTTTAACAGTCTTGATCCATTCACAGACCATACCGGACAGGATCTGGGGTCCGCAAACTATTAACAGTCCGGATCCCAGGACTTTGCTGACTTTATCTATACTGATAGGCATCAGGCTGTCCTCGTTACATCTACAGTAGATCCGCAATTACCGCATATAGCCCGGGTGGTTTCCGGACCGATGCCGATTGGTTGCTGACAGGTCGGGCAGGTTAATTCACCGGCTTCGCCTGATTTAGCCTCAGCCCGGTATTGCCGGGACTGTTTAGGCTGTCCGGATATTCCCCCGGCAGGTTTAAGAGGTGAAGCACCGGCAGGAGATTCTTCCGTAAAACCGCCTCCGCCTCCATTTAATAGTCCGGCTGCTATAGCACCACCGACACCCTTAATGCTGTTAGCCAGGAACTCCTGGTGTTCTTTATCGGCCTGGAGTTTAGCGACATTGGCTTGGCGCTCAATATTGAGTTTTTCGATTTCCAGGTTCCATTTCTTTTCATCGTTACGCATTTCGCGCTTGAATTCTCTTTCTTCCCGGGCCATTTGCGCCTGTATTTTGAGCATCTCAAGCTGGAAAGTAGAATTCGCAGCTCCCGCCTGAGGAGCCGGATTCAAAGTGCCTAATTCAGTGGTGAGCTGTTTTACCTCGTTATATTGCTCCATGAAAGATTTAGGTTTCTGCATGCCCAATTGGATCATTTTAGCCATTTCTGCCATTTGAGCCTGAATTTGAGTCTGGAGAGCATCGATTCGAAGTTTGGTAGCTTCTTGCTCGGCGGCCTCGCGACGGACTCTTTCTTCCTTCACTTCTTTTTCCCTTTCCATCATGATTTTATCAGCTCTTTCCTGAGCCTCGCGGGCAGTAGCCTGGAAATCTATGTTTCCCAGATTAATGCTGCCCTGCATTTTGATCGGATTATCCGGGGGTGGAGCATCGCCCTGGGCTAATCTTTCCATCATTTTCTGGTTGGTCATGACTTCCAGTTGTTTTTTAGATTGTTCCGCCATCTGGGACCAGTGGTCAGGCGGGCCATTGGATTTAACCGGGATATCTGTAACTTTAGGGGGTACATTTACTTCTTCCACACTCATCGTTAACCTCCTTGTGCGACCTCGGGTGTATTTTCTACCGGCTCGTTGTCGATTTCTTCAGGGTCTGGTTCGTGTTTATTTACGGTATAAGTCTGAAGGGTTATTCCATGTTCCTTAAAATAATTATAGACCACAGTATCTATAAAGTTGATTAAAGGCATGTCTGGCCGCCATTTCCATTCACGTTTGGCGGCCTCCATGGCGCAGATCATAATATTGCTGAAAGGGGCGGTATAAACCCTGGGAACAAATCTAACCTCGGTAGCTTCGGAAAAATTTTCGGTACCTTTAGAAGCCGCAGCCGCAGCCGTAGCGGCGTGATTTTTCCCGTATCGGGCAAGGTCTTTTTCTTCCTTGGTCCTTTCTACCCAGGGTCCCATGGTCACTTCTTTGGTCATTAAGTTAATACGCCCGATGCTCTTATGTTTCCCCGGCTCTTTCTGACCATTCAGTAAAAGGTGTTTCCGAAAGGTCTTTTTATCGTCGGTCATAAAACCGCAAGAGCAACCATATCCCTCGATTGCCTGAGCTTCGTCTACCATTCCCGTTCTCCCGTTCTTTTAGCGTACGTTAACACTATTTTTTCACTCGTGTCAAGGGATCAGATTCAGCTTTGATTGACGCAAAACTGTATAATGTGATAGTAATTGAATCATGGAGGGAGACCTATGAATGTAACAATAATCGCCAGTTTAATCAGCGCCGGGACAGCTATCGCCAGTGAGTATTTGCGTCACCGACCGACAAAAGTAGAGATCCCATCTAACGAAAGACTTTATGAGTTAATTGGCGGGAGGGATAAGCAACCTGCGATCACAACTGGAGAAACTGATTTGCAAGGTGACCATATCGACATCCGGGTTGCCCAATCCATGCCCGGTCCGAAAACGACCGTTTCTGTCATGGATAATCCAAAACCCGTATCGCAGGAAGTTATAGAGGTCCCGCCAGTTTCTGAGCCGAAGCCCGCCGAGAATAAAGCCACTTCCATAGCTACCGGCTGTATTCCATGCAGTTTAGGCCACGTAGGTACCTGTTCGGGTCTGCTTAAAGAAAGTGTACGCTTCGCCAGTGGCCCGGACGGAGTAGCCAGTCCGGAAGTCATAGACCGAGTAAATATGTGCCTGGATGAGTTAAACAGCATGGAACGGGTTGATATGAGTCCCTCCATGATACAGCAGCTTCCCCAGTGGGAGAAAGACCTGGCGCATGATGTTCTGGCTGCGTCACGGTCGACCAGACATGAGTTAGAGAATGTCACCAATTTTGACCGGCTCGAGGAGATAGCCGCCGCCACTGATAACAAACGAAAAGAGATCGGGCGTAAATGGTTCCAGGCGAAACTGGCTAACCTCACTCCGGAAGACAAGGTTAATATTCAACAGCGGATCATAGATAAATTAAACGATATGAAAAACGGGGCTAACGAGCAGGATGCCTGATGTTTTTGATTATATGTGTGCCTGGGCAGCCGGGGAATACGATGCTTTCAGTAAATTAATAGAAGAGAGCGTTAAAGAAAACCGGGAGATAGGCCTTAATATTTGTCAAAGCCTGGATGGTAATTTCCAGTTTGGTCCTAAATGTTCCGGGGCGGAATGCTCAGTCACACTGCCCAAAGACTGCGGCACCATCTCTAAGGTTGGGACATTTCACACTCATACCGAAGATCCCAGCGTAGATCACACGAAATTTTCCGGAGCCGATATTCTGGAATCGGTCCTTTCAGATGAAAAATTATCTTGCCTGGGATACAAGAAAGATGGCGTAAATCATGTAAGCTGTATAACTTTCAATGTTCCGGAGCTGGAGGGCCAGTCTAAAGACGAACTGATTACTCATTTAAAATCGCTGTCTTTCTACTCCAAACAGATGGATATCAATATGGATAAGGCTGATGGATTGGAACGGCAGATTAATCACTGGCTAAAATTACCCAAAGAAAAGGTTGAACCATTGCTTCCCCGGATAAGGGAATCCATGAGGGAACTGGACAGATTGAGAGCAAAAGCCAAAGTGGACCTGGGTATGGAAGAAAGAGTTAAAAATCGTCTTTTAGCCTTTATGAAAGAAAAGGGCTATGTGAAGGAATGCAATGGCTAAAAAGATATCAATGCGTGATACGGACGTAGTTATTCCAGCCAAGAAAATTGAGATCTCTGAGATTATTGGTTTCGAGAATCGATGCATAGATCCTTTTGCCGCGTTGGTGATTCAGGAAGCCTTAGATTACGCACTTGAAAAAGCCGAAAAGCGGCTGGATAATATGCAGGCGGTTTTTCCGTCTGCTCATTTTGCCGGATCCGTGACAGACACCCTCAGTATCATGGAGGGTATTCTCGAATCTATAGGTAAAGCGCCTAAGTGCTCAGCCGCCCAGAAGAAACCCCTTATCGGTGGATTCGAACCTAAAGGTAAAACCCCGCCTGCAGGCCCGGTTACTGAAGGCCAATTTACCGTACTTCCGAGTGAGGCAGAACGTAAGAGGACAGTTCCCGAGAGGTGGACCGTGCCTATTACTTTTGAGGGTAAAACATACGAAAGCCCGACCGACCTGGCGCGGGAGTTGAAGTTCACGACCACTCATGCCCGAAACATCATTGACGCCTTTAATGATGCTGGATATAAGGTTTTTGACGGTCAAACAGAAAGGACCAGCGCTGCCCCTGGGTCAAAATCGGTCGGTGAATTCAAGGTCGTGAGAGTTGGAATCACGCCGCCCAAGCTTCAGGTAACAAAGACTGAAGCTAAACCGATTACGCCGCTTCCGCCGAAAGCCAAAGGGATACCCAAAGGCTTGTTGACCATAGTTAAAGACGCTACCGGAAAGCTGCTCAGGATAGAGCAGGAAAACGGAACCGAATATATACCGCCAGTGGACCAGGCAGTGATAGCCGAAGCTTTGCGCCGGCTGCCGGTAGGTTATAACCCGACCGAGGTATTTGAATATTGGGCTCGCCGGACTACGGAATTACAACAAGGTCCTAAGCAGGAAACACAGACCGGGCCAACCGTGGCAGGAGCCCGCAAACTCTATGAAGTCTCGCTTGTGGATGAGACCGGTATAGAATCAGCCTGGACCCTGGTAGATGTCTGGAACAAGAGTCTACCGGCTAATTTCGTTTCTAAGGACAGCATGATCGGAAGAGCTTTATACAGAAAACGCCCGGGTGACCAGGTAGAATTGACGCTGGCGACAGGAAAGAAAACCTATAAGGTATTAACAGCTACGAATTTCGGAGAATAGGAGATTACAATGAAGACATCTACTATATTAATCGCTGCCGGCCTGGCTGCCGTGGGTATTTATTTTATCACCAAAAAATCCGGAGCCAGTGACGAAGTTCCTCAGTGGTATACCGCTTCTACTCCCCAGATAGATTCTTTGCGAGGCTCCGGATTTACCGAGGCCCAGATAGCGGATTGGAACGAGGTAGCTTATGCCCGTGTTTTTGCGTCTTTGCAGCCCGGATATATAGTTAGCTGGTCAGATGAGCTGGGTTATTATGCAAAACGTCAGGGCATGTCGGCCAGCGTTTCACAGCATGGATATAATGTTCCTTCCTGGAAGAGAAATCTTCCGGACATATATTATCGTAAGATAAACGCTGAACCCAATATAGTCCAGGACCCGCCCTACATCTGGCCTTATGAACCTAAATTTTAGGAGACTGGAAATTGGATAAGAAAAGTTTTATAGCCGCGGTTATTGCTTCTACTTTGGCTGGATTTGTTATATGGGCCATTCAGGCAGCTTCCAAAACGTCGGTAGAACCAAAAACCATTACGCGGAGAATTGAGTGAAAACCCGAAACTGGATAGTCCTGGGTTTAGCTTTTTCCCTGATACCCATCTGGCGGTCAGCCGGTGGATCTAACGGGCTGAATTTATGGCAGTATTACGCGGCAGTTCATCAGGGTGACATAAATGGGTTTCCTTACCCACATATTCCCTATGAAGAGGCCGTCAGAAGGGCTTCGGAGGCTTACAGATACCATGAAGAGATCTGAGATAGTCACACTGGCATTAATAGCCAGTTTTATTCCGGTATGGCGCTCTGGTAATAGAGGCGGATTAACCTTCTGGGGATTTATTTTAAATCACACGGTTTTCGGACCTCCGGTAGAATATGTACCGGAAGAGGATTATATTACGGCACTGTCTTCTTCCGTGGTTTCACCTCAGCCACCCTATGAAGGATTCAAATTGGTTTAAGGAGTCTAATAAATGGCATCACGAGAAGAATTTAATACTTGCATGTCTCCCTATATTAAGGGCAAAGATAAATCAAAAGAAGAGCGGAAAGCTAATTTCTGTATTGGAGCGAAGATCTGCAGTGGCAAAGCTAAAACGGAAGCAGAAGCGATAGCACTTTGTAATCAGCCCAAGGTTCCCAAATGGGCCGGGGGAGATAAGAAAGAGAAAGCCGAAGAGCCAGAAGAAAAATTAACCTGCCCGCAGCGGATGGAAAGGACTCTCAAAAATCTGGAGACTATTACCGGACTTATAAAAGAGGGTAAATCTGAAGAAATCAAGGCGCCACTGGTCCAGGCCATTAAAGATATTCACGAATGCGGAACTGATGAAATCAAAGCCCTGGCCAATGATGTTTTCAGCGAGATTAAAAATACCACTAAAGAATTTTATTTTAAAGGTGAAGGCCGGGAAATGGTCAATAGCCTGAACATGGTTAGAAATTTATTAACGGAACCCGGTAAGCCCAAGGAGTCGTAATGTCTCTTACTAACGAGATACACGATATTTACACAAAGACCCGATATGTTGAAAGACATTTACACCATCCGGTCAGATGGTGGGGAAAGCTAAATCCTCAAACCGCTGCTAATTGGGGTGTGACCATGGATGGTCACCTCAACCAGCCATATAGGGCTATTTCCGGACTGGGAGCTTATGGATCAGATCCGGGAGACGAAGCTCAGATCTTTACCGCAGCAGATCTGCCGGTCGGTCTGGTGTACGGTGATTTTAGTGAGTTTCTAGCAATAGCAAACTCTTCCAATACGGTATACCTTTGTCGGATAGTCTGGGGAAATGGTACTCTGGCGGCCGCTATTGCTTCAGGACAGTACACTGAATTTCCTTTTTTCCGTCCAGCAGCGGATAATAATAGGAAAATAGCGATAGTAGCCAGTATTAAAATCCCAACTTTACTAGATGGTCTACCGGTTAAAGCCTGGTGTCAATGTCAGAATGTGACTAATAATGCGACTTTGGATTTCTTTCTCGGTGGTCATGGATATTATTTTTAGGAGGGATAAATTGAAGGGAATTCTCGTGGTTTCGAATAATTGCCAGCCGTGTCACAACATGAAAGACAAGTATGCCGAACAGATCAAGAATGGAGAGATAGACGTAGTATCTCTGGAAGACAATGCAGATAAGGTCAAGGACCTGATGGAAAAATATAATATCGAGATTACCAGTATTCCGGAACTATTGATTGTGGCTGAGAATGGAGACGCGATAGCCATCAGCTAAGAGGTGGGGTGATGCGTTAAATTTCAATGCTATCAATGTGGCTCCGGATACTACTCCGGTAACTCTTCAAACGGCGGTACCGGCCTGGACTTACGGGGCTTATAGTCTGGATTTCATACCTGCAGGAGCTACTACTCAAAAATTTGCAATCGTAGGCTGCGGCTTTGCTCAACCGGATACCAATGGGGACTATACCGTGGAGTTTACACAGCGAGATATAAGAGTGCCAACACAAACTTTACCAGCAGGAATGCATATTCATTTTAGTTTTAACTTAAGAACAAGGGATTCGATAATTTTTTATGTTGAATCCGAATTTCCTGTTAATACTTATGTTGTTGATCAAACTGGATTAGATAATTTTAAGCAAGGTCTACAATTTACTTATTATGGTGGTTTTCTTAATCAAACGATTCATCGAAACAGGGTGAGAATACCATTTGCGGGTATTTGGTATTTCATAATTGATAATCCATCTACATATCAAAGCACTGCAATTCATTATGAGGTTTCATAATGACAGTAAGTTAAATTAGTATCCCTTGACAGGTTTAAATCTAATGTGGAATAGTGAAGATGAAAGGTCGACGGAGACAACTCCGAAAGAATAAAGAGTGGAGATGATGGCCCATGTTAAGAGTTAAATTGCTGGCTCGCGGTAAAGCACTTACTCCCTATGTGGCTAAGGTCACCACCAATGGTGCTCAACAGAAGAGATTCAAAGAGCAATATGGTATCCCGGTCGGGAACTGTGTTCGCTCTACGGTCCATAAGGGCATGACCATTGGTCAGATTCATGACGCAGTGAGAAATTGCGCTAAGAGTCGCGGCTAAACCTTTCCCGGAAGTAAGTAAAAAGGAGAGCCTTAAACAAGCTCTCCTTTTTCTATTCCATATCTGAGGCCGGTTTCGAAAGCCGTGACAATAATAGAATCGATCAGGATACTAGCTCCGAATTTACCATCTATCATACCGGCTTCCAGGGTATCATGAAGTTCCTTGAGGAATTGATTGAGGGTGTTTCTTTTCTCGGGTGGTAATCTCCAGTAGATTGTATCTTCCAGAGACATGCTTCTAAGGGTTTGCAGCAATTCTAGATCCAGACCGGATATCTTTTCCTGCTCCACAAATTTAGCGACCTTTTCTTTAAGATTCTTAGTGGCCATTTTCATCCTCTTTATTATAATAATTGGAATACTTGATTCGACGAAAATCTTTAAAGCGATGGTCTATTTTAGGGACCGGAATAAATCTGTGAATAATGCCTTCATCCCAGCCGCATTGCAAGCAGGACCAGTATTTTCCGTACTGATCGTATTCGAACATCAGGTCGCCGCCGCATTTCCTACAACTGTGGAACCTGATCATGGTGTCTCCTAGAAGTCATCATCGATAGAGTCTATGCTTAATCTACAGTATATACGAGGTTCAGTATTACGTAAAGTATATCTTTTACGGATAAGAGCCGTCGTAATTTGGGAATCATTCTCATACAGCATACCCTGAAGGGCATCGGTTAGCAGCTTACCAAAGTTATCCCAGTCCGGTTTCTGGGTAGGGAGATCTTCTTTCCGGGCCTTTGGGCGAGAACGAAAGAAAATGGCCTCAAGCCGGATAGGAATATCACGGCCAAAATATTCGTTAATTTTAAGATCCTCGATCAGCACCCGAATATCTTTTTCCGCATCCTGAGTTTTTTTAGGGGTGTACGTCATTACATGCTGTCCCGCTAGTCGCCCTTTTTTGATTGGATTCTTAAGAAATCGAGTTCGGGGCCGGCCTTTAGCGGTCGGCTCCACGAACAGAGTAAATTCCAGGTGTTTACCCGGTAATTTATTCAAAATACTCCTCCTGGATCTTGATAAGTTGGTGCCTGAGATTATAGATGGGGGTATTATAGGGCAGAGGATTAACTTTATCCGGAGCTAATCTTTCCAGTATTTCCATAGCTGTCTGACCAGTGAAATTCCGGATCCAGCCAACATGCCAATTAATAAGTCGCTCAATTTTAACCTCCTACATTATAGTTGTACCGGCTGGTTCAATTATAAAACCACTCAGGACCAGGTGTTCCAGACCATTGAAATTTATTCCGGATACAGAAATATCGCAAGAATTCGAACCGGAGAAAACATAAGGGTCTGAAAACCAGCCCTCAGATGGCATACCCACATGTAAGTTCACACTGCTGTCAGGAGACATTCTATCCAGAATATCTCGAGCCGTTGGGTCCAGAAGAGCTTGCTGGAGAGACTTCAAGGTAGGTAGTCCCGCATATAAATTCATTAAGTTATGGTTACCGATCACGCATCCGTTTCTAATAAATTTCAGAGATAAGACATGAGGTTCCGGGGAAAGATTCATAACGGAGCAGATAGAGATAACTCCGTTATGAATCACACGGTGTTGAATCCAGGGCATCCAGCTATTAAAAACAGTTCCAATTGTCCAGTTCATAATTCCCAGGTCCTGAGGCAGAAGATCTCGGATAGACAGTTTAGTTCTGGATAGCCCTATTTTAACAGCCTGGTCCTTAATACATTCTAGGGCGTATTCACGTTGTTTTTGTTTCTGTTCCGGGGTCAGATCCCGGACCGGTATAATATATCCCATTCATGTCTCCTTAGTGTTTCTCGGGTTCACCGAGAAATATTTCCAGATTATGATCTCGGGTCCAGGTGAAATTACCCGGTTCATGTTTCCAGTATTCCAGGACCTGAATATCATCGCAATTCATGGTTGGACCGGATGCACAGCATTCTATATTAGGAGGATCTCCATAATGAATCTTTCTACTTCGGATCAGGTCTGCCAGGCTGGCATAGAATTTACCGGAAAGACGGTTAATGACGGCTCTTTCGACTCCCTCCTGACCATAATGGACCATTCCTTTCATTGCGGACATTGAAAAGGCGACCTTAAACTCCTCGCCGCAATTCTGGCATTTAAT
>Ga0265297_10008596_pt1 | contig 13548 bp, 10 predicted proteins | sample Munlanlwell13791_FD_192502 | JGI IMG/M metagenome (GOLD analysis project Ga0265297, IMG submission 192502) | Leachate microbial communities from a municipal landfill in Southern Ontario, Canada - Leachate well 137-91 | ecosystem: Engineered > Solid waste > Landfill > Unclassified | place... | reverse complement strand
TCATCCAGCCATTCCTGGAACGTCAGCACGGCGTTCAGTTTGCAAAACTTCCCTTCCTGACCGCTGCGCAAAAGGTCCATGATACATTTACCGGTTCGCCCGCAGCGGTATCCCGCGGTGCAAAACGAGGTAATGTATCCCATTTCCGCAAAGTCCCTGACCAACTCGTCGAGGCTTCGCGTGTCACCGAGCATGAACTGTTGGCGCTCGGATTCCTGACCCTTTCCCTCTTCGCTGTAACTCCCGATCCCGATCTTGGTGGAAGCGTCGGTCTGTGTGATCCCGAGGCCGATCGCATCCCGTCGCATTTGGGCAGTTTCCCGCGCCGTAATGATCATACCCGTGTAGGGGATGGCGAGACGGATCAACAGGATGATCCTCTTGAAATCCTCGTCGGATACCTTATAGGGGGAATGTTCGGCGTATTCGGAGTTGAGCGCCGGCTCCATGCGCGGAAATGACACTGTATGCGGACCGATCCCCATTTTTGTTTCGAGATGGATCGCGTGACACAGAAGCGACATCACCTCAAAACGCCAGTCATAAAGTCCGAACAAGACCCCGATACCCACGTCATCGATTCCAGCCTCCATCGCACGATGCATGGCATAAAGCCGCCAGCGATAATCGGATTTGAGCGTTCCTTTCGGATGAAGTTTCGCGTAGGTCTCATGATGATAGGTTTCCTGAAATACCTGATAGGTCCCAAGTCCCCCGTCGCGGAGGCGTTTAAGCTCCTCGATCGACATCGGCGCGGCATTCACATTGATGCGACGAATATTACCGTAGCCGTGCTTCGTCGGCACCCTGACGTCATAGATCGTTTTCATACTCTCAAGGATATAATCAATCCCGGTCAGCGGATGCTCCCCGTAGACAGCGATAATACGTTTGTGACCGATCTTCCCGGTCAAGCTTTCAGCCTCTCTGCGGATCTCTTCCATCGAAAGGACACGGCGCTTCGCCTTAACATTCTCCTGCTTGAACCCGCAATACGCACAGTTATTAACGCAATAATTTCCCATATAAAGAGGCGCGAACGTCACGATGCGGTTGTCATAAACTTTTTTCTTGATCTGAAAGGCCGCGGCCTCCATTTCCAGCAGCATTCCGGGGGCCTTCACCCGCATCAATATTGCGAGATCTTCCGGTGTAAGCGTTTGGATGGCGAGCGAGCGAGTGAGAATGGCACGCACGGCAGAAACATCAGGCTCCCGGGCCGTTTCAATTTTTTTCCAGATCGCGCTGTCATCAATGAAATCCTGGCCTTGATCGAGAAAGCGGTCGATCTGATCCGGTTTGATCCGGTTCTTGATCCAGATTTGGGTGTCTTCGATCTGAGGCATCATCGCACGGCCTTATTTTAAATAGCTTGTTGCTCTTTTCGATAAGCATTCAGGGCTGCAGGAAAAGGAGCGAGCGTTCTTTCGAGGACTCCCTGAACAAATGAGATCGCAATCCCGTAATTAGTAATGGGTACACCCTTTTGTTTCGCCTGCTGAATCCTTGAAAGTGTTTCCCGACGTGTCAACATGCAGGAGCCGCAATGGATCACGAGTTTATAATCCTCTAAATGTTCCGGATAATCACGGCCCGCACAGGTCCGGATATCAAGATCCGCCCCCCCATATTGCCGGAGCCAGCGCGGGATTTTCACACGGCCGATATCATCTTCCACCGCGTGATGGCTGCAGGCTTCGGCGATCAAAACCTTGTCCCCGGCTTTTAAAGTATCGATTACTGTGACGCCTTTGGCCATCTCGACAAGATCTCCTTTGAGTCTTGAAAAGAGAATCGAAAAAGTCGTGCATTTGACCGAGGCCGGTGTGTCCCCGGTCATTTTAAGCACCACTTGTGAATCGCACACCACGATGTCCGGCGGCGTCTTAAGCTGGTTCAGGAGATGAGGATATTCCCGCTCCTTGACCACCACGACGACCGCGTCATTATCCAAAACATCCCGGATTGTCTGCACCTGGGGCAGGATTAGCCGTCCTTTCGGAGCTTCAAGATCGATCGGAACGATCAAAACCGCCAACCCTCCTGCGGGTAAAAGATCTCCGATGAGTGGCGGGGGCTTAAGAAAATCCTCCGGGCATACTTCCAGAAGTTCTTTTTTGAAAGCTGTTACATAAACATCCCTTTGGGGGAAATTGACGCTTGAACAAGGCAGGATACTCTTCGTTTTTCCTTTGAGATTTTCAACAAACAAAGGATCCGGTGCCTCAAGATCCGCCTTATTCACCACGATGATCAGAGGCGTCTTTCTCGAAACAGCTTCATCACAAATAGCGTCTTCAAACGCGGTCCACTTGTTGGACTCCACGATCAAACAAAGGATGTCGGCCCGTTCAAAGATCTTTTTCGTTTTCTGAATTCTTTTTTCCGCAAGCGCCGAACTGTCGTCCATACCCCCGGTATCCAGAAACACCACGGGCCCGATCGGCAGAAGTTCCATGGTCTTTTCCACCACGTCCGTTGTGGTCCCGGGGACCGGCGACGTAATAGCAACATCTTGTCCGGCCACCATGTTCAAAAAACTCGATTTCCCGACGTTGGTCCGGCCGAAAAGCCCGATCTGGAGCCGGAGAGATTTAGGTGCTTTTTCCATTTTTTCGGTAACCTAATGATAAAAGGTTTTGAGGCGACAGTGCTTTGGCGACAACCTCCTTGCCTAATTGCTCTTCCAAAAACTTCCTTAGTCCTTTTTCCTGCGAGGCGTGAAATTGTTTTAAGAGATCCCCTGCTTTTTCATAGCCGATAGATGGCACGAAGGCCGTCACGATCTCTTCTGAATGGTCAAAATATTCACGGCATTTCACGGGGTCCGCTTGAATACCCGAAACATATCCGGAAAAAACCTCGTTCGTGTTATGAAGGATCTCCAAAGATTCCAGAAAAGCATGGGCCAAAAGCGGCATAAATTCGTTGATCTGAAATGTGCTTCGCGTCACGGCCTCTGTGACCAACAGATCGTTTGCGATCACCTTTAGCCCCGCCTGGATCACAGCTTCCAGAACAACGGGATTGATTTTTCCAGGCATGATCGAAGATCCCGCCTGAAGCCTCGGCACTTTGATTTCGCCTAAAAGATTCATGAGCCGAAGGTCGTTCGCGACTTTGATTAAATTAGCGGCATGGGCCTTCAGGATCCCCGAAACTTCTACAAAGGGATCTGCATTCGCCGTCGCATCGACGAGATTCTCGCTCCGGCTCAAGCCGAGACCGGTGATCTCCCGCAGCTTTTCGCTGACCAGAAAAATATAATCCTGCGGCGCCCCCAAACCTGTCCCGATCGCAGTTCCGCCGAGATTCACGATCCTCAACCGCTCTTCGCATTTAAATGTCCGCCAACGATCCCTCGCAAAAGCTTCCGAGAAAGCGGAGAATTCCGTCCCAAGTGTCATAGGAACCGCCTCCTGAAGTTCTGTTCTTCCGATCTTCACGACCGACGCGAACTCTTTTTCCTTCTGCTGAAACACACCTTGAAGTTCCGCAATCTTTTGGCTGAGCTCCCTGAGAGCCAGGATCGCGGCCACCTTCAGAGCCGTCGGATAAACATCATTCGTGGACTGGTGCATGTTCACGTCCTCGATGGGATGAACGAATTCATACTGGCCTTTTTTGCCGCCTAGGATCTCGTTCGCGCGGTTCGCGATCACTTCATTGACATTCATATTTGTGGAAGTGCCGGCACCCCCCTGAAGCGCATCGAGCGGCCACGCGTCCGGAAATTTCCCCTCAAGAATCTCATCACAGGCTATTTGGGTCGCACGGGATTTTCCCTCAGAAAGATAGCCGAGCTCCCGGTTTGCCAGGCATGCCGCTTTTTTGATCATGGCTAGCGCACGGATCAGATTTGGAGAAACACAAAACCTGCTCAACCTGAAATTTTCAAGCGCTCGCTGAGTGTGGATGCCCCAAAAAGCGTTCTCAGGTATTTTCTTCTCGCCGAGATGATCTTTTTCGATACGGTCATTCACGTTGAATTCTCCTAAGTTTTCGTCAGTGCCGATTTCACAGAAACTCCGTCAAGCGCGCCCAGTTTTCCGGTGAGCGACCCCAGCTGGTCCGTCGTCGCGTCCACGATCAGTGTGATGACACAGCATTTCCGTTCCTTGTACGGTATCCCGACGCGCGCAACGATCATATCGCCACATTCAGAAAGCAGTTCATTGACCTCGTGCGCCGCCTTCTTACGGTCCTCCACAATGACCCCGACAAACCCCAGTCTTTTATTCATGACTTTCCTCCGTTAAAATTCTCCCCTATAAAAACAAAACCCCGGGATCGCCTCTCCTGAGACAATTCCGGGGTTGAAAAGAACCTTCATTCTTTTTCCCTTAGTCTCCGGACAATTTTCACTCGTCCTTTGCCGCAGGAAATCCGACTATAAAAGAACTTAACGCCTGTAGATCGGAAGCGGTTGATACTTTGTGTGAAGCAAGCGCTGGGACTTCTCGCTCAAAGGCTTGCCAAGGAACTCCTTATAAAGCTGCTGCACGTACGGATTCTCGTGCGAACAACGAACTGTTTGGGCCTCGTCATCCGAATAGAGACCCTTCGCGCGAGCCGTGCGAAGTTCGTCCGTAACGCCATACGGCTGCCCGCCGCCGCCCACGCAGCCGCCGGGGCAAGCCATGACCTCAATAAAATGATACGGGAGCGGTTTGCCTTCCTTTTGCGCTTTCCGGACCTGATTAAGCACATACTCCACGTTCGCCAGACCGTGCGCGATAGCGATTTTGACTTCTGCGCCGTCGATCTTGACCGAAGTTTCTTTGACACCCTTTAGTCCGCGGACGTTTTCGAATTCAACTTTGGAAAGTTTTTTGCCTGTCGCAAAAGTATAAGCCGTCCGGAGCGCAGCTTCCATCACACCCCCCGTCGCCCCGAAGATCGTTCCGGCACCGCTGTAGTCGCCCAGGATAGGGTCACATTCCCCATCCGGAAGATTCGAGAAATCAATACCGGCTTGTTTGATCATGCGGGCAAGTTCCCGGGTCGTGAGCACCACGTCCACATCCTGAAATCCGGAGGCCGACATATCGTGGCTCCGCGAGATCTCAAATTTCTTGGCCGTACACGGCATCACCGAAATCACCTTGAGCTTTGCGGGATCGATCTTGTTCTTTTCCGCATAATAGGTCTTCACCAACACCCCCATCATTTCATGCGGCGACTTCGCGGATGAAAAATGCGGGATCATATCGTGATGGAATTTTTCCATAAAATCCACCCACGAAGGACAACAGGTTGTAATAAGCGGAAGAGGCCCTTTTTTATGGATGAAACGCTCGATGAATTCGCTTGCTTCTTCCATGATCGTGACATCCGCGCTGAAATTTGTATCAAAAATCGCCTTGAAACCCATGCGCCGGAGAGCCGTATAGATCTTTTTCGTTACGTTAGTCCCGATCGGAAATCCAAAAGCCTCTCCGAGCGCCACGCGCACCGCCGGAGCGATCTGGACCACGCAGTATTGTTCCGGATCGCGAAGCGCTTTCCACGCGAGCATGGAATCGTCCTTTTCAACGATCGCACCCGTCGGACAATGAGCGGCACACTGGCCGCAGCGCACGCAGGGAGAATCCGCAAGGCTGATGTCCCCCGCGGGGGCCATTCTTGTATTGAATCCGCGATAAAGAAACGTGAGCGCCCAGACATCCTGAACATTTTGGCACACGTCCACGCAACGGGCGCAATTGATGCACTTGCGGGGTTCCAGAACGATATTCCCCGTCGAATCGTCTTTGGGGATATCCTTGACGATCTTTTCGTAGAATTCCTCCCGGATCCCGAAATCCGCCACAAGCGATTGCAATTCGCAGTTATTATTACGTCCGCAAGTCAGGCACTCGTTGGGATGATTGGAGAGAAAGAGTTCGACTACCGTCCGGCGGATCGACACGATTTCGGGATCATGGGTAATGATATCCATACCTTCTTCAAGCGGTGTGCAGCAAGCCCGAAGCATTTTTCTGGAGCCTTTTACACGCACAAGGCAGATGCCACAGGCTGCGGAAGCATGCAGGTAGGAATCCGGGTGTTTACAGAGGGTTGGTATCTTGATTTGGGCTTTCTTGGCCGCGTCCAGGATCGTAGTCCCATCGGGGACTTCCACTTTTAGTCCGTTAATAATCGCCTTCACCATATTATTTCACCTTTTTATGATAAAAAACCTGAATAAATCAGCTACGGCTGATCGCGCGCGGCTTGCAGACTTCAAAACACTGCCCGCAACGGATGCATTTCGTCTGGTCGATCAGATAGCCGCTCTCACGATTGCCGGAAATGGCATTGACCGGGCAGGCCTTAAAACACATGCCGCATTTTACGCACTTGTCCTGAAGGATCAAAAACCGGATCAGCTTGGCGCATTTGCAGGCCGGGCATTTTTTTTGATTTACATGCGCGTCATATTCGGCCCGGTAATAACGCAGGGTCGAAAGCACCGGATTGGGGGCCGTTTGCCCAAGCCCACAAAGCGACGCTTTTTGCATGGCAAACGAGATCTGCTCCAGCTGTCCAAGATCTTTTTGAGTTCCTTCCCCGTCGGTGATTTTTTTGAGGATCCTCAGCATTTGTGTCCCGCCGATACGGCATGGGGCGCATTTACCGCAGGACTCATCCACGCAAAAACCCAGATAGAATTTCGCGATATCCGCCATGCAATCGTCCTCGTCCATGACGATCATACCGCCGGACCCCATGATGGAACCCATTTTCTGCAAACTTTCATAATCCACTTTGGTCTGGAAAAATTCTTTCGGGATCACGCCGCCGGAAGGACCGCCGGTTTGGATCGCCTTGACGTTTTTCCCGGTCATGGCCCCACCGCAGATCCCGTAGACGATATCTTCGATCGCGGTACCCATGGGAACCTCCACAAGACCTGAATTCTTCACCTTCCCGGTGACCGCGAACACTTTGGTCCCTTTGGAACTTTCGGTCCCTATACCTGCGAACCAGGCTCCGCCTTTCATCAAAATGACCGGGATATTCGCCAGCGTCTCAACGTTATTGATGCAGGTTGGTTTTCCCCAAAGCCCTTTGATGGACGGAAAAGGAGGCCGCGGGCTTGGATAACCGCGTTTGCCTTCAATTGAGGCGATCAGCGCTGTTTCTTCACCGCATACAAAAGCACCAGCGCCAAGCCGGATCTCCAGATCCAGATTAAAAGACGAACTGAGAATATTTTCACCTAGAATCCCGCGTTCGCGGCACTGAAGGATGGCTTTTTCGATCCTTTCGATCGCAAGCGGATATTCTGCACGAATATAGAAATATCCTTTAGAGGCACCGATCGCATAGGCCCCGATGATCATCCCTTCGATCACGGAATGAGGGTCGCTCTCCAACACGCTGCGGTCCATATACGCTCCCGGATCACCCTCATCGCCGTTGCAGATCATATATTTCTGATCGCCCTGAGCCTTGCGCGTGATTTCCCATTTTATTCCTGTGGGAAAGCCGGCACCGCCGCGGCCACGAAGTCCGGAGGTTTTCATTTCCTGAATAACTTTCTCCGGCGTATAACCCCCCAAGACCTTGGCAAGAGCCTGGTACCCATCCCGCGCGATATAATCCTCAATGCTTTCCGGATCGATCACGCCGCAATTGCGGAGCACGATACGGAGCTGTCTGGAAGGTTGTGTGATTGATCTGCCCTGAACAGGCTTGCCTCCGACCACGCTTTCCAGAACGATCGCCGGAATATCATTTTCCTGGACGTTCGTATAGAGAAAATTTTCCGGTAACACCCGGACGGTCATGCCTTGACCGTAGATGCCGATATCCGCGACACGCACGAGCTGGACCTCGTTCTCCAGCCCTTTCTCTCTCAGGATCCCGAGGAACACCCCGTAAAAGTCCCGCGTCCTGTCCTTTCCCGTGATCGCCGTATCTTTAATGAAAACCGTCTTTCCCATACCTTCTCCAAATCCTCAATTGAGCTTTAAATCGTAAATCCGGTCGTTCACGAGCATCTTGCCGCATACGTGCTTTTCCATGATCTTGGTCGCGACCTCTTTATCGACTTTGCCGTAGAACACCGTCGGCATGTTCTTGATATGAACCTCCACGAGCGGTTCGGCCGAACACATCCCCACGCACCCGCATTTTTTAATCTCTACATCAGCACTATGCTTGCGTTTTTCCTCAATGAGCGTGTCGTAGACTTCCTTGGCCCCGGCCGCGACCCCGCAGGTGCTGAAGCCCACCTTGATCCAATTGTGGTCCGCTCCGTTATGCTTTTCTTTTATGGATTCCAGGTCCTTCTTCGTTATTTTAATCATAGGAATTTTTCCTCCCCGTCACACGATCGCCTTGGCTTCGCCTTCTTCAGAATAATGCGCGATAATATCGCCGATATCTTTTTTCTTTATGCCGCCATAAATCTTCTCGCCGATCTTCAACACCGGCGCCAAGCCGCAGCACCCCAGACAACGCACCATTTCCAAATGAAATTGGCCATCTTTGGTCGTCTCCCCGGGTTTCACGCAAAGAAGATGCTCCAACTCCTCCAAAACTTCGGCATTCCCTTTAAGATAGCAGGCCGTTCCCATACAAACAGAGATCGTATGCTTCCCAGGAGGGGTCAGGCGGAAAAAGTGATAGAACGTGATCACCTCATAGATCCGGGCAAGAGGCACGTCTAAAATCTCGGAAAGCACAAGCGAGACCTCGCGCGGCACATAACCGTAACGGTTCTGAATGTCGTGCAGCACCATGATGAGATTCCCCTCTTTCCCCTTCCAGGAATCCGCAATCTCTTTGACCTCTCGCTCCATAAGCTCTTTATCCATGCAAGAACTCCTTGTCCCAGCCTCTTATTTTCTTTTCATCAAAGGTTGCTAGGGCTAGTCTAATTCGCCCTTCAGAAAAAAATGCAAAAAATTGGCTTCGTTTGGCCGTATCTTTTTTCTACTTTTTCATCTGTTCGATAGCTTTATCCACCAACGTCACATAAGTCATGGCGCTGGAGCCGCCCACGAGCACCGCGACCATACAAGCCTCCAGCATCTCTTCTTTGGTCCATCCGGCATCGATGCAATGCTGGACCGCACGCGGGATGCAGACCGGACATTTCTGGGTCACGCTCGCCACAAGAAGAAGCAGCCACTTGGTCTTTTCCGGGATCTTACCGGATTTAAGAATCGTCTCTTTCTCATTTATGAACGCTTCGTATTCCTTGGGGATAGTCTTACGGATATCCACCATGGACTCATTGAACTGTTTTAAAAGTTTTTTGGAATCGTATTCCATGACCACCTCCCCGGCGTTTTCAAGAACGTCTATTTCTGAGTGTCACAAAAAAGCGACAAGAACTCAATGGTAAAATCGATGTTGCGGATCTGCACTTTAGCCGGAACGCTGATCGAACAAGGCGCAAAATTAACGATCCTGCAGAGACCTGATAATACCATATAATCTGCGACTTCCTGAGCATGTTCTTTAGGGACCGCAATGATCCCGATATCCGCCCGGCACCGTTTGATAATTTCGGCCGAGCGGTCCACGGGATAGATCCGCACCCCCTCGACCTTCTTGCCGATCTTGTTCCGTGCGACATCGAAGGCCGCGACCAACTTGACTTTGTCCTGATGGAACCCCGGATACTTGAGGATCGCGGATCCCAGATTCCCCGCCCCAAAAAGAACTATTCGAACCGTGTTGCCCTGGAGGAGGTAATCCTCCAGCGTCTTCTTCAGATCCTCGGTCTTGTACCCGATCCGGGGTTTTCCGATCTTCTTGAAATTAGAAATGTCCTTGCGGATCTTGACGTCCGAAAGTCCTGTGATCTCCGAGAGCTGCTTCGAGGAGACAAGATAGCGTTTTTCCTTGATCAAACTTTCGAGGGTCCGTATGTAAAGAAGGACCCTTGTGATAGTCTTCCGAGGAAGTTTTTTCATAATTGATTCGTGAAAAACTGAACGATTAAAATATTACCAAATTTTATGGAATCCTGCAATGAAAAAATGGTCCCTAAACCTTGGCGCGTTCGTGGTAATGCGTATGGAGCAGATGGTGGGACTTTTCGCCGAGAGGCTTCTTTAAAAACTCGTCGTAAAGTTTTTTGACCTGGGGATTGGTGTGGGATTTCCGGAGTTTCTTTCCCGCGTCTTCTTTGTAAATGGCGTTGATTCGCGCCAAACGGACCGCGTCATCCGTGTAGCGCGGCTGGCCTCCCCCGCCGATACAGCCGCCGGGACAGGTCATGATCTCAATAAAATGATAATTCACTTTTCCCTCTTTGATCTGATCCAGAAGATGAGCGGCATTTGCAAGCCCGTGGGCCACCGCCACCTTGACTTCCACATTCTCTAAAAAGGACCATTCCGGAACGGTCCCGGTAATCACAAGCGATGCCTCCTTGATCCCCTGAAGCCCTTCCACGAGGGCCAGGCGCAGATCGGTTGCCGGAAACTCACGGCCTGTCACGATCTCATAGACCGTTCTCAGCGCCGCTTCCATCACTCCGCCCGTGTTGGCGAAAATATCCGCGGCTCCGGTCGAAATCCCGAGCGGAGAATCCATCGCACCGTCCTCCAACGACCTGAAATCGATCCCGGCCGACTCGATCATGAACCCGAGTTCCCGGGTGGTCAGGACATAATCCACGTCCTGAACTCCGCTTGAATTCATTTCCGGACGCTGGGCCTCGAATTTTTTGGCCGTACACGGCATGATCGAAACAACAACCATGTCTTCGGGTTTGACGCCTTTCTGGGTCGCGTAATAAGTCTTTGCCAGGGCCCCGAACATCTGCTGCGGCGATTTGCAGGAGGAGAGGTTCGGCAGGAATTCCGGATAATAATATTCCGCGAATTTGATCCAGCCCGGCGAGCAGCTCGTGAACATCGGAAGCGACACAGGCTGTTTCTCGACCAAAGCCTTTTTGAGCCGCATCAGAAGTTCCGTTCCCTCTTCAATAATGGTCAGGTCGGCCGTAAAATTAGTGTCAAAAACCGCGTGAAAACCGACCCGTCGCAAGGCCGTCACCATTTTGCCGGTCACCAGAGTCCCGGGAGGATAACCAAAACATTCCCCCAGAGCCGCGCGGATTGCCGGCGCAGTCTGCACCACAACGTGTTTGGTCTTGTCCTCCAGCGCTTCCCAGACCTTATCGATGTCATTCTTTTCCTGGATCGCACCCACCGGACAAATGGCCGCGCACTGGCCGCATTGGACGCAAGCGACGCTGTCCAGATTCATTGCGAAAGCCGGGCCGATGATCGTTTTGTAACCGCGTTTCTGCGGGAACAAAGCCCCCACGCCCTGTATCTCCCGGCAAACCGTCACGCAGCGGCGGCATTTGATACATTTTCCGGAATCACGTACGAGTGCGGGCGTGCTGTTATCAATTTGGGCCACCGGCTTTTCGCCCTTATAGTGGATGTCTTCGATCCCCAAATGCGACGCGATCTTTTTTAATTCGCAATCTTCACTCCGCGTGCAATATTGGCAACTTCCTTCATGTTCGCTCAGGATCAGTTCCACAACTGTCCGTCGCGCCTCGCGCACTCTTTTATTGTTGGTATGGATCTTCATTCCGTCCAATGCGGGTGTGGAACAGGAAGCCACAAGCGTCTTTGCTCCTTCCACCTCCACGAGACAAACACGGCAGGCCCCGATCGGCAATTTGCCCTCAAGGTAGCAAAGGGTCGGTATCTCGACCCCAAGGGTCCTGGCCGCGTCCAAAATAGTAGCGCCCGGTTTGACTTCCACCGCCTGGTTGTTCACGAAGACCTTGGGCATTATTTGCTCCCTCTCCGGGTGACCGTTTTACCGTAATCGCAACGAAGACAACGCTTGGCCTGGCGCTGCGCCACGTTCTCATTCCATGAGAGTTCCACTTCATCAAAATTATGTTTCCGCTTTTCGACCGGGATTGAACGTACGGCTTCGCGCGGATAAGGCACGGGATCCACATCGGGATCAAAATCCGTATCTGGAACCTTTTCCTCCCGCCAGAAAGCATGATCCTCACCCGTCAGAAATTGGTCAATACCGAAGGCGGCCCTTTCCCCGGCGCCGACCGCCGCGACCACGGACCAAGGCCCCGATGCCGCATCACCTCCGGCAAAAATTCCAGGAATAGACGTCTGGCCAGTCACGGAATCCGCATAAATGAATTTATTGGGGGTCATCTTGATCTCAGCATCCTTAAGCTCAAAAAGTTTCCCGGCCTGGAGCGTCTGTCCGATTGCTCCGATCACCTGGTCCGCCTCAAGCGTAAACTGGTTGGTCCCGTCCACAACCGGAGACCGGCGTCCACTGCGATCGTATTCACCGAGCTTCATGGTCATGCACTTCACCCCGGTAACCTTGCCCTTCGGGTTCTTCAATATCTCCACGGGATGCGTGAGCGGCATCAGCTTGATCCCTTCATAGACCGCTTCGCGCACCTCCTCGGCATAAGCTGGCATTTCTTCCTGACTCCGGCGGTAAAGAACGGTCACGCTCTCAGCACCCAGACGAAGCGCGGTCCTGGCGGCATCGATAGCCGCATTCCCGCCGCCTACCACCACCACTTTTTTCCCGACAGGCACGGACCCTCGAATGTTATATTCCCTCAAGAACGGGAGGGCCATGACGACCCCGTCAGCATCCTCGCCCATGATCCCGAGCCCGAAAGATTCGGGAGCCCCGATCCCGATGAAGATCGCGTCATACTTTTTGTCACGCAATTCCTGCAACGTAAAATCCTTTCCCAGCCGTTTGTTCGTCTCGATCGTCACTCCTAATTGTTCGATCATCCGTATTTCGCGCGCAAGAGTTTCACGCGGCAGCCGGTATGCCGGGATCGTCTGCACCAGCATCCCTCCCGGTCTGGGCTCCGACTCGAGCACGGTGGGCCGGTATCCGAGTCTTGCCAGAAAATGAGCACAGGAAAGGCCCGCGGGGCCTGCCCCAACGATCGCTATTTTGCGCGCCGCATTCTGCTCATTGTGCCGGACCTCAGGCACCTGGATCACCACTTCCTGATCGACCATGAAACGTTTGATGCCACGGATCGAAACCGAATCATCGAGAGTCGCCCTGCGGCATTTGTCTTCACAGGTATGAAAACAAACACGGGCGCAGACCGCAGCAAAAGGATTCCGTTCACGATGAAGCTTGAGCGCCTCCGCATAGCGTTTCTCCCCCACCAGCGACACAAAACCCGGAACATCGACCCCTGCGGGACACGCGGTCTGGCATGAAGCCCGGACCAGGGACGGACAGACACCCGCTTCGCAATGCCGTTCCCGGATATGTTGATCATATTCTTTACGAAAATGACGTATCGTTGAAAGGACGGGATTGGGAGCCGTTTGTCCCAGACCGCAGAGCGAAGTTTCCTTGATCTGGAGACCTAACCGGACCAATTTTTCAACATCGCCCTCCTCGCCTTGACCTGCACAGATGCGCTCCAGGATCTCGAGCATGCGTTTGGTCCCGACACGGCACGGCACACACTTGCCGCACGATTCATCCTGCACAAAATCCAGGAAAAATCTTGCGACGTCCACCATGCAGGAATCTTCATCCATCACAATAAGA
>Ga0265297_10008595_pt1 | contig 13548 bp, 14 predicted proteins | sample Munlanlwell13791_FD_192502 | JGI IMG/M metagenome (GOLD analysis project Ga0265297, IMG submission 192502) | Leachate microbial communities from a municipal landfill in Southern Ontario, Canada - Leachate well 137-91 | ecosystem: Engineered > Solid waste > Landfill > Unclassified | place... | reverse complement strand
CCTGGTATTGTAATAGGCTCCTCAGGATCCGGCGCCATGGATGCATTAGGTATCGGTCACACGGATAAAAACATGCAGGTTCTGACAGTCAGGTTGTCTTCATCGCGATAGTCAGGGGGTGCTCGCAAAGATCCTGGACCCGGTCGCAGCGCAGGGAATCATCAGCGCGATAACAGGATCCGGCGTCTAAGGAAAACCGGCAGGGATCAGCGTTCCTGCCGGTGAATCCTTTATCACATTGTTCCGGGAATAACGTACCTGAACGCGTTCACGCCCGCAGGTTCATCCATTCCCGGTCTTTTTTCCCGAACCCAAACGGGTTCGCAACTTCCGGAGACAACAGGATCTCCGGTGCGGGGGGATCGAAAGAGCCCGCCTCCTGGCGACGGGACATCAGGGCATCCACCATGTCGCGGTCGAGCGAGGTGTCGCCGGGAACGAGGATTCGCTTAAGGTGATAGATTTCGGATACGAAATCCTCGGGACCAATTTCACCATCGTCGCCGGGACAGAGGGGCATCAGGCAGGAGATCTGGCGGACTTCGCGGGAGGTCTTCTGCCCGATATAGCCCATCACGCGGTACGTTTCGATCAGCACTCCGAACCGCGTGTGCCCGTATTTGTTCACGCCATCCTGCGTCCAGCGGAAGAGTTCGAACGCAGCCGGGAGCGGGAGGGGAGTACCCATCTCCTCCTGCGGGGAACGTGCGGGTTGGGCGGGCAGATCAGGAACGGGAGTGAATGGCCCGGCCCCCACCGGCAAAGAACGGCACCGGCACGGAGAGACAGCGCAACCGTGAGTCGCGGGTATCGCATCCCTCACGGTTTCCGGTTTTTCCGGAACGGGATCGGGCCGAGAGGCAAAGGCCCCCGTAACCGTGTGCGAAGTCTCCTGTCCGGCAGGACCCGGGGCGGCTGGCTTCCGTGAGGTGGGTGTACGGGGCGGTGAGACGATGACGAGCGGATTCTCCAGTTCGTTCATCCGTTCCCGGATATCCATCAGGATCCGTTTGATACTGATCCTGACAAGATCGACATCCCTCTCAAGGTTCTGGAACCTGACCGCCGAGTCATCTGCCGATGCGGCATACAGGATCTCATTTACCCGGGGCTTGCTGACAGTCATGGACTCTAGCGGATTATTGCCGCTGGCGCCACATAAATATATTGATTTTTTATTGTTATTATTGTTAAATTTATTTTTGATATTGTGATCAATAGAGAATTCAATGGAACGAAACGATCAATCCCACAAACCGACCCTGCGACTGTTGTTCGTCCAGTCAGGCAGTGGTCCATTTGCAAAACGATTCGAAAAAAGGGAAACCGGAAATTTCCGGCCAGGTGTTCAGGTCCTTTACGTAAAACTCCTGACCCTACGGATCATCTCCAGCCGGGCATCCAGCTCGTCCTGCTTCTCCCTGCTGATAGCATCCAGGATCTTCTCTACCGGAACATTCAGGTTCCAGATCTTGATCGGGCGTCCCTTCTTTTCCGGAGGGACTTCACGGTAATGTGCCCAGCCCTTGCCGGCAAGGTAATTCATCGCAACGCTCACTTCGGACTGGCGGAGATCGGCCCCCAGTTCGATGGTCCGGGATGTGGCATCCTTCATCTTGGCAAGGAACATGAGCGTCTTTGCCACCGCCTTCCTGGTCCCGATCCTGACAAGGAGATTGACAAATTCCTCCTCCTTTTCTGTATAAAACTGGATTGTCTTTTCGATCATGGTTCACTCCATGCTGGATTGATCCATTCGATTATTATTATACCATTAAATGCATTTTGGTAAAGAGGCACCAATACAACAAATTTCAGGGCAGTAAATAATCCATTTTTGAAAAAATATTCCGGGAATCCGAGCGGATATTGCATCGGAAATTCCGCAAGCATGTACTCCGCAGGTAATGACAACGATCCGATTGCATTAGTTGAATATATAACGAAAAATACCGCACGTTTTTGCAACCACCTGCACCGCCATTCCGGCCCCGCGAGGGAATGCCGGTCTGCAGTGGGGTGGTAGGACAAACGGAAATGATGGATGTGAAAGAAGAAGCACCATCCCTCAGTGAGTATAGTACCCGTTCCCGGTAAGGAAACACCCGGTTCATCCCGTTGATGGGGGGGGGGAGCCGGGAACGGATCTCCGTACCATCCCGCAGGCATGGTGTGACTTCGGAGTAACGAGCGAAGAACAACGACCATACCTGCGAGGTGATAGGATGGAAACCAGCTATAGGAACTCCTGTACAGAACTGACGAACACAAAACCCCGGCTCGTGGAGCGCCGGACCGGGCTCCGGGGACAGGGGATCGGTGCCGTGCCGCCAGCGGCCGGCAGGGTCCGGAAAAATACCGAGGACGACCTGCGCGAACGGGACCCCGAGATCCCGTACTGGAAACTCGAAACGGCACATCGCGATCTTGTCTGTTCCTTAATGGAGCGACAGGACCGGATGAACGAGGAACTTTTGCAGAAGATTGTCGACCTCCAGTACCGGATGGACGACCACGAGGCAGACCATGCAGAGAGGGGCCGAAAACCCGGCAGGACACCGGAGGCCCCGCAATGAAAATCTCTCTTGGAGATCTGCCGAACGCCCGGGGCGTTCTCACGCATATTGGGAACTGGCCGGCCCGGATGACCGGCCGGCTCCGGAACAAGCTGGCCGGCTTCGAGAAGAAGATCGCGAATTTCCGGCAGCGGAGGTGGTCGTGATGGATCGCATACGCTTAAACGAAGAGACCGGGATCCCGCTCTTCCTCCTGCCCCACGCGATCGCCCGGCAGATCAGGAAACGGGGCGGCCTGATCCACCGGATCAGCGTGAAGCGGACGAACCGGCACCATTACAATGTCTCGGTCCGGACAAAGTCGCTGCCCCGCGAGCTCGTGCCCGGAAGAAAGATGCCTGCCCGGTCCCTGCCACCCGCGGATTGTGGTAAAGCGGTATGCATGAAGGGAGGTGTCCCGTCATGACACGCGGGCGCCCGCCGGGCCAGGCACTGAGGGAGGCAAAGACCATTGCGAAGCGGCAGGGGAAGCTCTGCGAGAACACGCCGGGCCGCGGGATCCTGTACGACTTTGCCATCCACCTGGCGCTCGTACTCATCTATGTCCGGATAAAAAGGATCCGGCGCGAGGCCCGGACCATCGAAGAGATCATTAACGCATGCGCCCCCGACATAGCCCGGCTCCGGCGCATCCCGCCAACGGCCGGGCTGATCCGCGAGCTCTGGGTCCGGACACCAAAGGGGACGTGGAGGTTCTTTGCCATCCTTGACGACCGGATCACCGAGATCCCACCCGAGTCCCTGCCGGATAATTTCCGGGACCGGGCCCTCCGCGAGAATGCACCCGGGCCCGACCAGTCCGGCGTGAGCGCAGTATTTACCGTCCCGCAGGAGAGGTTCATCTGCCCCTTCACGATGCCGTCGCCGGAATATTAGGATCACCCCCTCTCTATTTTTCGGGGTTTATCGGAGAGTATCTCTGCGAAAAATTATCTCTTTGATTTGGGCGTATTTTTCGGATCGGAGGTCATTTTGGAAAACCGTTTTCCGGATAGTCGCGGTTTTTGGGGAATTACAGCGAGGGGTTTTGGGAATCTTGACGTTTTGAGCGCATTTTGCGGATCTGGTTAAAAATTGGGCGCCAAAATCGGATTAATTGTTGCCCTTCTGATCGATCGCGAGGATGGAATTCGGGGAAGAGTGGGGCCGGAGGAACCGGGAGGGGGGCGCCGGATCGGGATCCGTTGTTCTTTTCAGAATTCCGAGACACTCTTCACTCAAGAAATTTTTATTTAGTTAAAGCAAACAAAGTTGTTTTAAAGAATTCCAATATCATATGAACGATCTCAGCGCTGTCGTGTCACTGGCTGTCATGACATGTTGGAAATGGTGATGATTGCTGTATGGCACAGAATTCAAAAGATAAAAATTCCTCATTACTGCGGAGTAAGCGGGATATCTCGCGGTTCCAGATCCTCGTCGAGATCACCGAACACCAGCCGGGCGTCCGCCAGCAGGAGATCGCCACCAAACTTGGCGTGACGCCCCAGGCCGTTTCGGAATATATCCGTGAGCTCGCAGACGAGGGGATGGTCTCTGCGAACCGTCGCGGAAATTATGAAGTGACGAAATCGGGCATTGAATGGGTGCTCGCGAATGCCGAGATCCTTGAATCATATGCCCGCCATATCCGGCAGGATCTTATCCAGCAGGTTGCGTTCTGGACCGCGATCGCGGCTGAGGACCTCAAAGCAGGAGAAGATGCCGGGGTGTTCATGAAAGACGGGTTCCTGTACGCCGGAACGCAGCAGTCTGCCGCACGGGGTACCGTTGTGGCGGATGCAACGAAAGGGACGGATGTCGGGATAGCCAGGCTTACCGGGATCATCGATCACCATGAGGGAACGATCCATGTCTGCAAGGTGCCCCGGATCCAGCAGGGCGGATCACGCAGGGTACAGAAAGACCGGCTGAAAGAGATCATTGCAAAGACCGGGATCGTAGCGGCAGTCGGCGTGGAAGCCCGTGCCGCACTGAAGTCCGTTGGCCGGGAGCCGGACATGTTCTTCGGTGCCCGGGAGGGCGTTATCGAGGCAGCGTTCCATGGCATCGACTGTGCACTTGTGATCGTGGACGAGGAGTTCGCGGACTTTATCAAGCGGCTGGAAGGCAGGGAACTCCCGTATCAGGTCCACGAACCGATCATTCCGTGACAGGACGACGTGCCGGCTGCCTGACCGGAGAGGATTACTTTACTCCAATCTCAATATTGACGATGGCGAGCGTAACATTGATTGGGCTGATATCCTGACTGATGATGTATCCGCTTTGATCCCCGCCGGAAGAACTCTCGTCATACATGACGTTGTGTTTGCAGTATGTTGCATTCAGAGCAGAGAGACTTTCATTCCATTTCCTCAGCGTTGCATTGCCAAATGGCGTCTGACCGGACACAATGGAGATGCTTTTGACATCGTATATCTCTTCTGCGATAATCCGCGTCCTCAGTTCGAGCCTCCCAAAGCCGTTGCCGCTCGTGAAGGGATGGTCCGGGTCGGCCGAAAGATTCACAGCGGTTATCGTAATCGCGGAACAGTTCCCGTCCCGTGAGCTGTATGAGGTAATATTCCCGGTCATATCATAAACCGGTAACTGCGTTGAGTTCCGCACCCCCTCCGCGTCTCCGAAAGAACCGGCAAATCCGGCCAGCGACGACCCGCTGGTATTGAATTCGGTATTTACATCCGTCATGCGGGAATAACTCAGCGGGGACTGTTTCTTTCCGTACTTGGTCACGTTGAGGAACCCGTACTGCCAGCGGTAACCCTGGTCCTGCCAGAAGTTGCCGACAGAATCGTAGGAAATATTCACCATGGTACCATTAAACCGGACATTCTCCGATTCAGTTGTCAGCGTCAGATGATACACAGGACTGCTTTCATTCATGACCGCAAGGGATCCTGCCGACCTGAGCGGGTTAAGAACGACATCCCCCCCGCCAAGCGGGACCGGTTCGCTTATGGTTGTCCCGTCCCTCCGTTCCGCAACAGCCCGCTCGATATCGGAAGAAAAGTGCTGGAACGAGAACTCCACGTCCCGAAGATGTTCGATCTCGGCTGCCTGCTTCAGGGACGGCACATACATCCCGTTGAAGACCGCAAAAGCCATTGCCACCGCGGCAAGGATGAGCATGACCGCGATGACCGGGGCGACCGCATCGTCCTGCATGGCCTTACACGCTCCCGATGGTGCCAGAGAAGAGGACCGCACGGCTAGTGACAAGCGTCACGCTCTCGTTGCCGGAGAGCGGTTCTCCGAGGGATACGGTAATATTGCTCTCGAGGTCGAATGCTTCCTCGTCAGGAACGAGGAGGAACGCATTGCCTTCCTTGAGGGTATATGGCGTAGTGTTGCCATCGGTTTTCATAACCAGGACCCTGAGTGAATCCGCCCTCACCCAGTCCCCGCCCTTGTGCCAGAGCGTGATGTTCTCCCCATCGTTGCTCATCCGGATGGTGACCGAAGGCGTGCGTTCGGACGGCAGGTAACTGACAAGCGACGATGAGAAGACTGCCACGAGGATCAGGACAACCCCGATCATGAGCATCTCCCCGACCACCTCGGAGACTGCATGATTGTTTTTCCCGTTCTGCTGCATGGTTCACGCTCACACGATGAAAACGAAGAGGGCAACTGCCGCGGCTAAAAGGACGATGCTGTGCTTGAACCCGGCAAGGATGCTGTTCGAGCTGAACTGGCCGGCCATGATACCGGAGAATGTCGCAAGGATGATTGCTATCCGGAACATGTCGGTGACATTCTGCGCCAGGTTGAAGTTGATGTTGTAACTCGAAAAACTCACCATGAAGGGGCCGTTCAGCTGGTATGCGGTGAAGAGGTAGATGCCAAACGAGAGGTAGATGATCATGACGTACACGATCGCGGTGTTGGCCCGCTCCCGTTTCATCTTCAGGTAATGGTCGAAGTCCGTGATGGTGATCATGATGATCTGGCGCAGGTCGGATGTGATCTCCCCGGCTTTGACGAGCAGCGATATGGCGCGCTTGACCGAGATGAGCCCGATCCGCTGGTCCATCCGGACGAGCGCCGTATTCACGTAGGATCCGGTACTGACATCCCGCGTCACGTGGGTGAGCTCGGAACTCAGGACGCCCAGTTTTGCCGACGAGATCCGCTGGATGGCATCCGGAAGGGTCAGCCCGATCTCCTTCATATCCGCAAGTTCCCGTAAAAATTCCGGAATGTGCTTTTCGATATTGTTTACGTAATACCGCCTGAATTCATAAGAAACGGCAACGGGGGCCATGAATGCCATGATGACGAGGCAGATGCCAGCCTCTGCCGTGTTCCCCGGGAAGATCGTGGCAAGCGTCCCGCCTGCAAAAAGGGCTGCTGCAATGCCGGCGCAGGCCGCCCCGAGAACGAGCCCGTACGCATAGTGGGAGATATACGTGCGCAGGGGATGGCGCAGTTTTTCCCGGATGCGGAACTTCCGTTTCTTTGCCTCGATATGCCGGTAAAAGTCCGGGTTTTCCGTGCCGTTCTCCCGGATCCGGGTGCTGATTCCCGCCCCGTACTCTACTGTCTCCCTGCCGCTCACTTCAAGGTTCTCCGGGGGGAGCATCAGGGACAGGATCCAGATCATGACGATCGCCCCGGCCGGGATGACGAGATACATCATGGAGAGGAGCCAGGACATGGTTCCCTGGCTCGACATTCCCTGGGCAACGATCATGATGATGAGGGCGATCGGCCCGGCAACGAATGCCGAGACGTAGACCTCGGCCATGATCTCCATGGTCTTTAAGACAACGTCGAGCTCGCGGCGGGCCTGCTGGTGGAAATACTCGGTTTTTGAGGTGAGGTAGGCGGAGAAATCCCCGCCGCTCTCAAAGACGATGCAGAGATCATTGAAGAAATCGGAGAGGAGGGACGAGGGCGTATTTTTCCGAAGATTGTGCATGGCCGTTATCAGGTCGTCACCGAAGAGTTCCACGTCGCGGACAACCTGGCCGAATTCCCGCGAGACCTCGTTAAACATCTCCCGTTCCTCGTAGATGCGCCGGATCACCAGGAAGGGAGACATGGTTGTGGAGAGCGCCTGCATGTACGAGACCGCATAGGGAAGATCGAGGTCGATCCGGCTCTTCCGCCCGCGGGCAAGGATCCCGGGATACAGGATCTGGTAGGCGTAAACCCCGGGAACCATGCTGCAGAAAAGGAGTGTCCAGAATACCGGCGGTGAGATGAGGGTGAAGAGCCCGAACGACATTCCGGTCAGGGAAACAAAGGCATAAAAAGCCAGGAGAACGGCAGCGGATCCTGCCGTGTTGATCCGGGCCGTGCGGAGGTACTGGCCTGCGGTGACCGGCAGGTGTGCCGCGCTGAGGTTTCTTGCCAGGTGCGGGCCCAGCAGGGCCATCTCGGCCGGTCCCGCGATTTCACCGGCACGTCCGGAAGACCATGTTTTTGGCATACTCATTCACCCAGACTATGCATGGCATTTGCGAGGTCGAGGATGTCCGGGGGAGGGACATCGAGGGCTAGCCGGAGGAACTCCTCGCGTTTGCCCAGTTCTTCGTTCACTTTTTCCCGTGACCATCCCCTCATGGCGGCAATCTCGTCCAGTACCCGCGATTCCTGCGATACCCGGCAGAAGGTGTCGGTCCGGATATCCCAGGAGAACAGGGGCCGGGGAACGATCGTGCCCTCATCGTTCACGGTAATTTCGTTGATGGCCGAGCAGCGCCGGATCCGCTGGTTGCCGTACGTGAAGACCGACTGGCTGACCACGAGGTCGAGGGCCTGGAACATGACCGGCGGCACTCTGATAGGCTCGTGCGTGAGGCGGTTGATCGCCTCCCGGACGCTGCCGGCATGGAGGGTCGAGAGCGTTGCATGGCCGGTGTTCATGGCCTGGAAGAGCGTCTGGGCCTCCCGGCCCCGTACCTCGCCGACAATGATGAACTCGGGGCGCTGCCGCATGGAGGATTTCAGGAGGGAGAAAAGGTCGATATCGCCCTGGACCCCGGAGACCGCCAGTTCCCGCGTTATCGTTGCAAGCCAGTTCTTGTGCGGGAGCTGGATCTCGTGCGTGTCTTCGAGAGAGACGATCTTGGCGTTGAGCGGGATGAAGAGCGAGACCGCGTTCATGGTTGAGGTTTTGCCGCTTGCCGTTCCGCCGGCGATGATGAGGCTCTTACGATGTTCGATCACGAGCCAGAGGAAGGCCAGTACCTCCGCGCTGTACGTCCCGTACCGGATCAGGTCGAGCGGGGTCATGGGGTCCGCACGGAACTTGCGGATGGTGAACGAGCTGCCCCGGAGGGAGACGATGTTGCTGAAGGTGATCTGCACCCGGGACCCACCCGGGAGCGTGGCGTCCACCATGGGGTTGGAGAGCGAGATTTGCTTGTTGGCCTTCTGGGCGAGCTTGAGTACGAACTGGTCGAGTTCTCCCTCCCGGAACCGGAGGTTTGTCGGCAGGCTGCCGTGGGTACGGTGGAAGACGAAGACCGGCAGGTTCTCCCCGTTGCAGCTGATATCCTCGAGTGCCGGGTCCCTCATGAGTGGTTCGAGCGGGCCGAAACCGGTAAGGTCGCGGCGGAGGTAATAGGAGAGGATGGCCAGATGGTCGGCTGCAATGCGGGGGTGGAACTCCCTTATAACACGGCTGATGATTGCCTCATCCAGCTTTTCGGCCGGCGGCTTCTCCGGGTCGTCGTATACGATCACTTTCCGCAGGTGGCCGGTTGTCTCCAGGAGCACGGCCTCTTCCTCCATGGTGATGGCCGGTTCGTCCACCATATACGTGAACCCCTCGTTTCCCCGGCGGGCGACCCGTACCGAGACGAACGGCGATTCGATCCAGTACCGTTCCAGGAGGCCGGGTTCCTGCCCGGGGGGAAAAGGAAGATCCTGTTCCGTGTTCCAGATCTCTCCGTCATCCGCGGTGCCGGAAGCCGGACTGGTTTTTGCTCCATGCTGCATGATGTGCCGGATACCTCCATCGGGATGGAGCCGATGCCTTACCGCGCTGCCGGTAAGGGCCAGGGCTGCAACCGAGATGATCCCGAGCAGTCCCAGGATCGGAACGGGAAAATCGATGAAGAGTGCGGCATACCCGGTAAGGAACGCAACGAGAAACATGGCAAGGATCAGGGCGTCGCCGGTGTCCGTGCGGTTGCCGAGCACTGCCGGCAGGTTGCGGATATGCCTGGAGACAGTACCTGAACCATTTAAGAGGCCTGATTCAGCTTTTATTCCCCCGGATCCCTGACAGATAACATCCACCGGTGCCGGTTCTTTTTCGACGTTCATGCGGAAGCTGGAGAGCATATGCGGGAGAGATGCAACAACCAGAGCCACATGTTGGCGGAGATTCATGGTATCATACCCCCTGCTGTATGCGCTGCAGGATTTCCGGGGGGATCGTGTTGTCGGGTGCTGGTGATGAGGAACTCTGGGCAGTGCTTTCTGCTTTGTCCGGCGTAGTGCCGGTCCGGATCTTCACATCCACGGAGAGGAAGATCCCTTCGAGCGTGACATGAAACGTGCCTTCCCGGAAAATTTTAATGTACCTTGGGCCCGGAGATGACGTTGTCGTGACATCGCGATATGTCGCGCTGGATAACAGACTGTCCCCCGTATTTTTTCCGGTGTTGCTGTACGTGGCGTGTCCGGTATCGGAACTGTACTCCCCGCCGTATCCGTCTTCTGCAACAATCTCCTTTGTTGAATTATCCCGTACGGTGATAGTGAGGTATGGACGATTTACCGTCTTTGTCTTGTCTCCTCGGCAGGAGTCCGGGTTCATCAGGCAGTCATTCTGGGGGGTCACTTCGTAGACGATATAGAGCGGGGCCTTTGTGACATTCACCAGGAGGCTGATAGCATTTCCTGTTAAAACATAAGTCTTCTCGAATTCGATGTTGGTACCCCCCAGACGGTTGAAGGCCTGAGTGGTATTGAACCGGGTGCCATGAAGTACCGGGTAAGAATCTGGTGTCGGAATGGGGGTGACCTCACAGACGGTTGGCTGGGACGGGCCTATGACCGGCGCTGATATTGGGGTTTGCGGCGGGGAGATGGTTTGCTGACCATCAGGGAATGGTGGCAATGGGCCTGCTGCGACGCTTGTGATCTGGTTTTCAGCAGTATTCTCTCCGGCATTTAACTGATTTGTAGGAATGGTGGAGGCGTCTGCCGGACTTTTATCATTATTCCCAGCCTGCTGCATGATCTTAATGCATCCCGGTGTGAACGCTGCAGTGATAACAAACAATACCAGGATCACCATGGCTGGCCCGGCTCTCCTGCCGCCCTGTCTGCAACCGTTTTGAGTGCCCGTCATTCTTCCTGCCTGTATCCGCTCTGCCGGATGTCCATTCTCTATAGGTCCTGCTTTACTAAAAGTCTATTTGTTTTAAAACAAAAAAATCTGATCAAATTAAATAGTTTTAACACAAGTTTATTTGATAATGTCGGATGCGTTAATGGTCGCATTGTCATCGGTGCTTACCAGTGACGTTGGGAGCTATCGCATCGCGGCTCGTACAATGTGGTGATCCAAAATGATGAGAAAAAGAATCGACCGCGAACAGGCTATCTCACCGGTTGTCGGAGTGATGCTGATGCTCGTCGTGACAATTATCATTGCAGCAGTAGTCTCCGCATTTGCGGGGGGACTGTCCACCGGGACAAAGGAGACGCCGCAGGCGTCGATCGATGTGAAGATCTCGACAACCGGCGGTGGAATGGATAATAGTGCTAATGCCAAGTTCACACTTCTGAGCGGGAATCCCATCCTGACCAAGGATCTTGCCATTATCACGTATTACACCAACAGCAGCGGACACGTTTATAAGCACGAACAGACCGCTTCGAGCGGGGCTACAGATCTTTACGGACCATTGAATTACACTCAGTATTGTGAATGGGGCTATACAGATTATTGTGGAATCGGCAGCAACGTTCGTTCTTTGGGCAGAGTTCCGTTCCTAAGTGACATGAGATACGGGTATGCCGGTAGTAAGGGTGATGCTGATTCCGGATGGGTGGGAGACCAAAATCTCCACGCGGATTTCGGGAATTATACTTGGAATGTTGGTGACGTGATGGTTACCAATGGCGATCCGGGAACAGCGGATCTTTTCGGAATAAATGATGATGGTGATCCCCATGCCATTGGCGATCCTGATTTCAGGGCTGGGAGTGTCGTGGATGTGAAGATCCTGTATATTCCGAGTGGCAAGTACATCTATGACAAGGAGGTCATCGTATCATGAAACGGATGACAAGCGATGCTGTATCGCCGGTTGTCGGGGTGATGCTGATGCTCGTGGTGACGATTATCATCGCAGCGGTGGTGAGTGCGTTTGCCGGGGGACTGGGAGGAAGCCAGGAGAAAACACCGCAGGTATCCCTTAAAGCCAAGCCAGTCATCCAGGCTTTTTCTGATGAGGACAAAACGAACACAGAAGCAGATTACCCCACCGATTTTACAGCAGCAAACGGTATTGAATTTGAACATGCCGGGGGAGACACCTTCCGGTTATCCGATATCAACATCGTTCTCGATACCGGCACGAAATACACTATCACATCCGTTGACAAGCTGAATGATCCTACTGTAGCAGGCAGCGGTGAATGGCTTGTTCTGCCAGATGGTATCACGGACGGCGGATATTTCCTGAAAGTTGGTGGTTCAAAGGGAGATAAGAATATTGCACCTGGCGACAAGTTCATGCTCTTTGCGGATGGTCATTATGACAGTAGCGATTCACCGACTGCATCCACTCCGGGAAAATACATTGTATGGCGCCCTGAAGGAACAGCAGGAGGTCTTGGTGTGCAGTTTGGTACAAAGGTGGGCTGGACAGTCGTTGACCGGGGGACCAGCAAGCCCATTGCAAGCGGATATGTTGTATTTCGGTAAATTCTCCATATAAGCACATTTCACAAATCCAGATCCTCTCTCACATTTTTCTCTTTTCCTGCACACGCTACGCAGTACAATCAGCGAAAATGAACCATCTGGAAGATGCCTGAAAGATAAGTATGTTTAACCTCGAAACGTGATTCCGGAATGATGCTCCTCACCGGTCTCCGTGAATAGTTTTGCACCCGGTGGCCGGCGCGTCCTCCGGAAATTCCAAAATCCGCATACACGGCATCTGGTTTCGGACCAGAAAAAAGAAGATCGTTTTTATAGAATGAACGGAATTTTTGGCCTTTTCACCGACTTTTCCGGCCGGATGGACATCTGCCAGCTCCGATCGCTATCCGACAGCGATCAGCACGTCCACCGCTCCGGCCGCGAACGGATATACCCCGCCAGCGCATCGATGTCCGCCGGGCCGACATTCACCGTATCGCCCCAGTTCCACGACGGCGAGTAGTTGCCGCCCATTCCCCAGGCCATGTAATAATTCATGGCAGCAGAATAATTCACACCGGAACGGATCGGTTCGCCGTTGATCCAGATGAAGGTCACCCGGTCTCCGGGCGACCGGGTGAGGTCATAGGTATACTCAATCCCCGATACGGAGAGGTTCTCGGCCGGCACCGGCTCCTCCCATTGCCGTTCCAGCATTTTTTTTATCTGTTCCCGGTCAAAACCGCGGGTTGCGACATGCGGACGGCTGTACCATCCCCCGTACTCCGCTTCCAGCGATGCATCGGACGGGAGAACCCGCTCCAGATCCGCCCAAGTGATCGGGCCTTTCCCGATATCGGCATGGAGCGATCCGGGCATGGTTCCGGTTGTCACGAAGGCGATGTCGGCGTTCGTCGCAATCCGCTGGGAATCAGCAACCAGCTCCCCAAGTGCCGACCCGCTGGCATCGTATGGTTCCCGCGTGATGTTCGTAGCCGCTGTTGCAATGACCTCATGCTCCATCTGCCCGATTGCCTGTTGCACCCCGGCAACGAGCGCGGTGGCAGCCGGATCCGGGGCACCGGCCGCGGGATCGTCTGCATAGACCGGGACGATCTCTGCTGATTTGCCGAT
>Ga0265297_10008594_pt1 | contig 13548 bp, 13 predicted proteins | sample Munlanlwell13791_FD_192502 | JGI IMG/M metagenome (GOLD analysis project Ga0265297, IMG submission 192502) | Leachate microbial communities from a municipal landfill in Southern Ontario, Canada - Leachate well 137-91 | ecosystem: Engineered > Solid waste > Landfill > Unclassified | place... | reverse complement strand
CTAAATTGCCTGATTTATTTTGAGCAGAAATAATGGCATCCGTTAATGAAGTTTCCATTTGTTCTTTTGTTTCATTAGCAGATTCTTGAGCAATTTCAATTTTTAATTTCATTTCTTGATTGCTCAATTCGTCAAGTTTACTTTGCATATCAGATAATTCAGTTTTAGTTTTTTTTGCAGCCAATTCAACAGCGACTAAATTCTCTTCATAACTTTTATTTTGATCAATAACTCCTGGATAAGTTTTTGATAACTCTAATAATTTATTTTTATAATTATCCGAATCTTTTAATCCAGATTGTTGCGAACTACTTAAACTTTTATATGAATCTACCAAATTTAAATTATTAGTAGCTTGTTTGATTTGACCAGCGAGTAATTCTTGTTGACTTTTATTAGCTTTTAAACTCTCTTCAGCCTCCGCTTTCCTTTCCGTCGCAGTTTCATTAACAGCATCCGAAATAGCTTTCGTAGCAACAACCAAAGCAGTAAGAGCAACAATCGCAATTCCTGCTGGTGAGGTAATAAAACTACCTATTGCACTACCCATATTCTTAAATGATAAATTTGTTTTATTTACCATATTACCAGTAGCATCCATTACCTGAGAGGTTTTTGTTAATGACGGTACAAATTTTGATGCTAATGATGTTGCTGCAGAATTAGATAACTGTCCCATTTTTTGAAACATTGGAGTAATAGCAGCCAGTGAAGTTGCTGCTGGTTGTATGGAACTTAAAGATCCTACCACTGAAGTAACTCCACTACCAACTCCCTCAAATAACCAAATCATAGTATTTTCAAAACTTGCTTTGAATCTATCCATAGCTGAGGCTGTGGTGTTCATATTCACTTGTGCTTGGTCGTAAGCTACACTTGTGCCTGATATTTTTGCAGTTAAAGTTTCGATTGAATCGGCACTTCTTAATAAAATACCAGCAGCAGCGGAGTTTTCACTACCGAATAATTGAATAAGAGCAGCGTTCTTTGCAGCAGGATCTTGAATTGATTCAAATCCTTTTTGCAATAATTTTAATGACGAAGATAATCCTTTTTCATTTAAAGCTGTTCCCAATTGTTCAACTGATAATCCCATAGCTTGTAATTGAGCAGTGCCGGGACCTGATTGTTTTTGTAACATACCAAGAACATTTCTTAAAGCAGTGCCAGCCTCAGCACCGTTTTTACCACCTGCAGCAAGAGCTTGCAAAGCAGCATTGGTTTCTTCAAACGATACATTAGCACTACTTGCAGCAACACCTGTTACTTTTAGAGCTTCGGATATTTGAGGAATTTCGGCAGCTCCTTCTTTAGCACCTGCAGCCATTATATTCATTTGCCTTGTCATTTCCGCACTTGCAGCAATAGGATCATCTAAAGATACATTAAATTGCAAAATACCTGTGGTTAAAGCGTCCATTGCAGTTGTGGCATCTAATCCCGAAGCTTTTGATAAAGTATTAACAGCAATAGCCATTCTTTCTAATGCTTCAGGGCTTTTTGCAATATCGGGACCGAACCTTGATAAAATACCTTTAAATGATTCAATTTGCGAAGTTGTTGAACCCCCAAATTGAGTAGCCAATTCTTTTGCTTTATTCCCAAATTCATCAAGAGCTTCGCCCGATACACCTGTTAAAGCAGAAAAATCAGCTAAGGAAGCCTCAAATCTTACAAATGGTTGCGATAGCTGGTCGAATGAGCTTGCCAAAGTTTGAATAGATTGTGAAACTTGATTAAACATAAACATTTTACCAAGTAAAGAGCCTTGATCTGTAACTTTTTTAAAAGTGTTATTTAATTTGTTTGCTTCGGTATCTGAACCTCCAATTTCTGCTTTCATTTTTGCTAATTCTGCTCTGGCTTCTTTAATACGATTACCAAGTTCTTGATACTCAGTACCTTTACTACCCGATTTTGCCATTAACATGTATTGAGATTGCATTTGATTAATGGATTTTTGAGTCTCTGCAATTTTTGTTTTTAAAGTATCAAAATAAGTAGTGTTTGGTGTTACTTTACCAACACTACTCATATTAGTCTTTAAATTATCTATCGTTTGAGTAATGGCATTTATATCGGATTTTACTTTCTCCTTATCAACCACAGTTAATTTTTGATTAAGTGAAAGCATGCTCTTTTTAATATTCTGAAGCATTTGATTTAATTCTTTTAAATCAACTTCAGGAATAACTTTTAAATCAAGATTAATTTCTGCCATAATTTTTAGGTTTGAGGTTTTTAAATATTATTATTTATAATTTATAATTCTTTCAGAGCATGCTCTACCGCTGTTACAAAATCCCAAATAGGATATTGCAATATTTCTTTTCGGCTGATATTCTCTGCTTTAGCTGCTAACCAAACCACATTCCAATTGTAAGGCTCGATTAATTCATCTCGGTAATATTCGTAAGAGTAGAATTCTCTATTGATGTCGTTGAGGCTTGCGTAGAATTTGTATTGACTGTTAAGGCTTTGTCTAGAATTAACTCCATTACTTCCAAGAAAGTTTCCTGTTGTTGAATCCCGGTTTTTTCCGAGACTACTGCTGCTTTTTGCATTAAAGTCATTAACTGATTTGTTATGCTGTTCGATTGCATCATTAATTCGTTTGATACAAGCCTCACTTTGAGAAAAAAATCCTCTTGCACCTTTAATAAATTATCCCAATCATTTTCACTTTTGCCAATGTTATCAAAAACATAATTGGATAATTGTGTTGTTGCGGGATTGTAAAGTTCATATTCTCCATTATCAAGAACTTTAATTAATATTGCACTAAAACCTTTCAAATCGGTGATTCTATCAGTTATTATTTCAATATCATTCGGTTCTTTCGGAGGATTAGCAAAATTCTTTGAGCTTAAGAAAAAGAATTTTCTGCCCATTAATTTCCTATTCGCACCAAGCTCGGCAAAGGAATAAATATATTTCTCATAAACAGGCTCCCCCGCACTATTATACATTTTTTTAGAGCTTTTGTCTAATTTATGCACTAAAAATTCAACTTTTAACGGATTAGAAGAAATAATTCTACTAAAATCCTGTTGTTCTTCTACCATGTAATTGTTCTCCAATTATATTCTGTAAATACTTGGTTTTGTGGATAAATATTTTGTAATACATCTTTTGTCAGATAACCTTTTAAACTGAATTGTATTTCAGGTTCTTGATTATTAACTCCCATCTTCCATGTAAGATTAAAATTCTTATGTGCAGCTATTTGACTTGGTTCGTTCAATAAATCGAGTTTTATCATTTCTCCATTCCAATTATGATCCAATTGTTGAAGATTATACAAATAAATATAAATTCCATCGGGAGTATAATTTGAAATGAAATCTAAAGTTGGTCTCATTGTTTCGAGATTATTTTGGAATAATGCAAAATTAGCTTCTACTTTCAATCCTACGATTTTCTGACCACCTTCATCGTTATCTCGTAACATAGGATTAATTTCACAAGTTGCACCATTTTTAAAATTCCTCAAATAAAGATACAGCCCACCACCTTCAGTAGAAGGATAAGATATATTTATTTGGTAAATTGGTAATACCCGCCATTGTTTAATATCGGTATAATTTGTGAGAGTCATTAGCTTGGTTCTTTCTCAATTAATTTGAATGTAACTTCAGGAAAGTATTTGTTGTTATCAATTAATTCTTTTGGAAAATCACCACCATCGGTAGCCACCGAATAGCAGGTTAACCAATTATCTTCACTCAATCTTTTTTCGATTGCATGCCAAAAAGATACAAGGAAATCCAAACTGGTGTTACAAGTTAATTCATCGGCACTGATTTTCATATCCCAATAATTTCGCTTGGAAAGTAAATTCTCATATTTTGATTCACGTAAATCAAATCCGCTGACTTTATTATTTGTCTCATTGTGAATAAATTGAAGTGCATCAAATTCACAAGAATCACTTAAAGTTAAAGAACCTGCATTCCAAGTACCATATTTTAATTGTATAGTTGCCATTGTTACGTTTCTATAATTTCATAATCAAAAATTGCTTGGTTGGGAAAGTCATCAAATAATTTTATTGTTCTATTAGTAACAGCTTGCCCTATTTCACAATACAATTCTTCTAATTCTGTTCTCCCCTGAAGAAATGAATGTGATATATTAATTGGAGAAGCAATTGGTTCTCTTAAATAAATTGTATTACCACAAGTTAAATCAGGATAACTATTTGGAATATTGTAAATACCAGATATTTGGATATTTGAATATTGATCTATACTAGCACTAGTCAAAGCAATTCCATATATTTTACCAAAATGATCTTCCGAAGGATGTGCGACTTCAATTTTACCATCATTTGTTAAACTAACTACTTGACCTGCTACTATTGTTTCATTTGCGGGTAGATAATTATTAGTACTTGGTAATATATTTTTAATTCCATTATAAACATTACCTCCTATAACATTATTATTTTCCAATATTAATGTTGGAGTTTCGGTAATATTAAAATCAAAATCAAAACGAGCTAAACCTTGTAATACATATTTAATACTTTTTTCAACAAAATTCCATTCAATTTCAGTTACTAAATACATAACACCATCTAAAGTAAACGAAGCTCCAATATCTAAACATTTCCAAGATGGATTAGAACCATCGGAATTTTCAGAAAATCCGTAAAAGAAAGGTGATTCAAGATTATATTCTAATGAAAAGTATTCTTTATCAATATTATTTAAAAAATTAATATAATCTGATAATTTATCGAAATATTTATGAATGTTACCATATATAGGATCGTTGTATTTAACTCCCAACAACCCAACAGGAGTCCAATAGCTATCAGGTTCTTTATCAGAATGTGGATGAATTGCATATTTATTGCATTTTATATAAATTGCTGTATGTAATCCATAAGGGCGTCGAGAATACATAGTTTCTGGTATAGGTTTACCCTCACCATCCAAATGGTTTACCATATAATGTCCGTGTGGAAAATGTGCTAATGGAAATAATTTATAAGTGTTTTCTTTATCAAACCATATAATCCCATTATGTACGTGTATTGATCCATCCCACCTCCATTCTACATAGACATGAAAAGGAGTAATATAATCGTCATCTTCTCCCCATTCTTGATTTACAATAGTTGGTGATATTGATAATAATAATCTTTTACCCTTATTATCTGAATTTATTCTATCGTCAGCAAAATATTGTCCACCAGTATCATCGGTGGTTCGATATATAGCTTGTCCTTCGTAAGCAAGGTAATTAGCATGAGCATAATACTTTGAATCTTCAGACAAAACTTCAGCAGATATTTTTTTTGACGCTGATGTTGCCGTTCTTATATATATTTCATTTTGTTTAAAATTTTGCCTATCAATAAATTTAATATGTAAATTAGTGTCACTTTCCCAATATATTTTTGCAAAACAACCAAACGATATTGCGATTTCTTCGATTAATGTAATATAATCATCTATTTGATCAAATCTATAATTTTTAGCAGATGATTCTGTGGGTTCGGCATCTTGAGGTTTTATTAATCTGTATGAAATCCAAATATCTTCATCTTCTGCAGCATTTGGATCAATTACTAACCTTTGTTCAGTACCTTGATAAAATGTAAAAAAAGAATATGCTAAAGGTGCAATTGATGATTTTACTTTTCCTACAAATCTAGCAGTTGCACTATATTCATTATGATACCAATAAGTTGGAAACCATTTACCATCTAATTCACTTCTATCAACAATAATATTAATATTACCTAATCCTAAATTATTAATTGAAGTAGTTAAATTATCTCCAAGTTTTTGTAATAATTTACCTAAACTTACCAATTTGTCAACGTATACATATTTTGAATCATAATCAAAAAATCCAGGTTTACTTTCAACATTATCAATCTCCCACTCTGCATCAATACCAGTAATACTTTCGGTAGTGTTACCATTTATCAAATCACTAACAGATATATTTTTAATTGTTACTTCATCATATGGTTTTGCTTTTATTTTCCATTCCGAAATTGGATTATTTGATGTTCCAAATGGTAATCCAAACCATCTTTTTTCATCAGAATCAAAATTTGGCTGGATAATTCCATAAAATAAATTATTATTAATATCGGGAATATCTGTATTATTAGAGAAATTTGTATTAATAAATAAAGCAATAAATCTTTTATTTGTTGGTACTCGAGCAGCTTTGATAAAATTCAAAGCAGCTAATTCAACAATTGAATGACATTGAGCTTCATTAATTGTGAATTGCATTTCATTTGTTACCATACCACCAACTTTTGAATTTGCTTTTTTTGTCACTGTTTCAAATTCGATAATATTTGTTTCTATACAATTCTGTTTTTGTTCAAATAATCCCGAATAAGAATCAGAACAAGTTAATAATACAGATATTTCACCCCAATATTGTTCAGTCCAATTTAGTGTTTGATAATAAGTCATTTTTTGTTATAATAATTAAATATTAAAATTGAAAGTTTAAAATATTCATATGAACTTTAAACTCTCAATTTATCAAATAATTAATCTGCAGCTTTGAATACGATAGCACCAGTTTTTAATTTAGTCCAATCTTCTGAAGTTAAATCGGGTATAGTTCTTGGTCCTATTGAAGTGCCGTCATGATATGGTGTTATTGTATTACTTGCACCTGTAGCTACAGCGTTATAATCAATATAATCAACAGCATCATCAAATAATACATCCGATTTTCCGATAATTGAAAAACTGAATTGTGTAGGTCCTTTTTGTGGTTCTTCTTTTAATTCAGATACATTACCAAGAATGAATTCATAACCTGCAACTACTGGAGAACCAGTATCCGATTCGAATCCGATTTCTCGGCTTGCAATAACAGGAGTTACTAACTTATCTGAATCAAGTTCGTTTAATACTTTTAATGTACTTCTTTGCGTTGCAGAAGCTAAAACAGTACATTCAAATTTATTAGTACTATCACTGCTTTCTGAAATTACGTCACCTGTTAATATATTGAAATTCTTGCTATTATCAGGTGTACTATACTGCATTCCATTGGCTGCCTCAGTTGAGTGCCATTTAATCTCTGATGAACTTGCAGATGCAAATAATGGGGTTACTTTGGAAGCTATTATAAAGTCATGTTTAGTGAATGATGTTACATCTCCGCTGGTTAAGTCACATTTAGTTAATCTTAGCCATGAAGATTGTCCGTAGACAAGAGGGATAGCAGACATATTATGTTCTCCTTTTTATTATTTGAATGATTTAATGCTTTCTTGTAATTTAGCATTTTGTGAATATTTGTAAATGTGGCATATATCAATAAATAAATTAGCTAAAAATGTAGTATTGTTAATATTTGTTATTAATTCTTTATTATGTTCATACAATTTTTTGTTAATTTCTTCAAATTTTTTAGAATAATTTATAGAATTATCAATTGGTTCATCTAAAAAGGTTTTTAAATCAAAATTTTCAATTGGAAATACATTATAATCATATAATTTGCGAATATCAGTAAAAATTCTTTGAATTATTTTTATATTTTCTGGCAAATCAATTAAATCTTTGCAATTTAATAATAAATTCCGCTTGTGTTTTTCTATCAATCCTTTAATTGATTGCTCATAACCATAATGTTGGATTAATATATTAGAAAATATTATATGATAATTCTCTTTTATGATAGATTCTTCTATTTCTTCATGAACTCGGTATTTATATTTAAAGTTTTTGTTATTTCTATATATTCTACATACTTTACCTAATTCATTCTTCAAAGGATGTGAATACATATAACTATAAATTGCAACCAATAAGCCTCCTACATCGGCTGAGAGTTTATTCAGTAAGAATTTATTATTATGATGGCATAATCTTTCATCAACATCTAAGAACAGAATCCAATCACCCGTAGCATATTCTTTAATTTCATTCTTCATTTGGCTAAAATTAAGCTCAGAATAGCAATATTTGAAGTTTTTTACAAAGATATTTTTTTGCAATAAAGTTTCATTATATTCTTTTATACCTTGGTATTCACAATTTTGTTCAGTATAAACTAAAATCAATTCAATATTAGGTGGTAAATGAGTTAAAAAATCTTGTAAATGGTGTTGATCTTTTTCGTAATACATTGTGCAAATAGAAAGTTCAAATTTTCGTTCTTCTTTGATTTTACCATAGTTTGTATTTTCAACTAATGCTTTTTTATGATATTCATCAGTAATTATATTAGCTGATTCAAGTAATTTATGTTTTATTTGATTTAAATATTCCATTATTTTTTTACTTATTTTAATTTATTAATCATTTTATTTTGCTTCATAAATTTCAAAATCAATTCTACCATTTTTATTTTCTTGCTCTCCACGATGGAAAAATCTTAACCACCAAGCCCCTATCGGTTTTGGAGATTGTAATTTTTCAAACATAAATCCAAATCCCTTTTCAGAATCATCAAAATATGTCGGAGTTTTTAACAAATATTGAGTATCGGTATATTGATTATTTGATTTATTTAACCTATATCGTTCTTGCTTTACTAACCATTGCTCATGATTGTGACCCGTCATTATTATATCTGCGTCAGGAATAAAACTCGAAGCTCTTACACTATTTAGCAACCCCTTTGTCATAACAGCATTTGACCCTGAACCATGATGATAAAAAAGCAAATATGAATGTCTTTTACCTGTGTTGTTTTTGCCTTTAAATTGAAATCGGATCCAACCACCATATCCACCTAATAATAAATTACTACTCATTCCAAATTGAAACATTTGCAATAAATCAATTTCGGAATGTTTCATAACCGCTGTTTCGTGGTTACCATAACCTATTAAACTTATAATATTTTTATATGGTTTACAAAAATCCACAGTTTTATTAATAATTGAATTAAAGTATGTTTCCTGAATATCTATATTTTCTAAACTTGATTTTCGGTGCCGTGGATCATTTTTTGCTTGCATACAATCAAAAAAGTCACCTGCAATAATTACCTTTGCATTTCTATCATTTGCTTCGTCTAAATGTCTTTTGAATACATTTCTTTTGCAATATTTAGAATCAATATGAATATCCGAACACAATAAAAAATACTGCTCAAATTTTGAGTCATATTCCATTTGAAATATTGTTGTATTATCGTTTTGTTTTATTTGCATAAATATTTATTTAAATTATTCTACTTCAGTATCAACTAATAAATTCTCAATTAAAACTGTTATATTACTTGATTTATCCTTATTCGCTACACTGCCCCAGTTTTTAAGTTCAGCAGAGTAAGTACCATTAACCGAATAAGTGCCATTTGTTACCAAGCAACAATTATCAGCTATATTAACCCCAGCGTCCAAGTCTAAACAAGATGCTGTCTTTTCTTCTTTTATTTGAATGTGTTTCAATCTTAATTTAGAATTTTTTCCATTATTACGCACAGCAGAATACGAATCGGAGTTGTGATAAATATAACCATCTATAAATTCCGAATTGCTACTACCTTGAACATAAATTGCATTCTCATTCGTCTCTGTGGTTTCTGAAAATACAACTTTCATCGTACCGCCATAATTTTGAGCTTTTTCAAATCTTTTAATATCTGCATATAGTTCAGCAGATTCCTCTGTTTTTAATATATCATAATTGCTACCTTTTAATATTACTTTAGAAGTTCCTTTAGCATTAACAATCTTATCGCAAGCGTGAAAAACAAACAGATGGAATTGTGTACTATCTTCTATAACAATACCACCAGTATTAACACCAGCTATATTTTTAAATTCGCAATAAACAGTTGAATAATTTATTAGATGAATTAAATTAGGTGTGTAACTTGTAGCAGTATGCGTTAAAAATCCATATCCAAATATCGAACAAGTAACCCCATCACCATAAATTATAGCAGTTGAACTATCTGTTGAAGGTTTGATTACAACGTTATTATGTAAATATAAATTAACTCCTGTCGATAATGTTAATCGCTCGTTATATTCACCAGGATAAACTATAATTAAATCACCGCTACTTGCATTATTTATTGCATTCTGAATGCTTGTATAATAGGGATTTGATAGACCTGAAAAAGCCGATGAAACATATTTGGTCTTTGCTGGTGGATTAAATCCAAAAGTACTTTTTAAAACTGCTCCCGATATATGCTTTTTTTCTAATTTTTCACTTCCACTATAATCTTCTATTAAGAATAAGTCATAGTCTCCTATTGTAAGTTTATTGCTAAATATATTACTCCATTCGTAAGGTTTTTGCGAAAGAGCATAATCATAAACCCCACTTGACAATGCAATATTGTCACTATCAGTTAATGTGCTTTCCAATTGCTTAGTAATACTTTCAAAACATTCGTCAGCATTATTCCATTTGTGAAGTAATATATCGTTGTTATTCATTTATTAACTCCACTTGCCCCAAGATGTACGTCTCCAACTACCAGATTGAACACAGCCATAAAAGTAATTATCATCCATTGCAAAGGTATATTGCGAGCCTGCTGCATCGAAAGTAGCGGGCGCCGATACACGCTTCATAACTCCAGTTACAAGAGTTACTGCACCAGCAGTGACCGAAAAATCCGAAGATGAAAAGGAGGCTACACCTTTTGTAGAAGAAGTTGCAGTTGCAACTGAAATTGTACCCGTGCTAACATCTATATTAGTTCCTACAATTACAGTACCCGCAGTAGCACCAGTTGCCAAAGCTAAACTCAATACTCCACTTGACAAACTCAATCCATTTTGCAAAGTTGTAGAGAGTTTTAAAACTCCTTTAGTTGCTGTGCCATCTGCGTCAGAAACACTTATTGTACCCGAAGTAACATTAATATTACTACCAATTTGAACAGCACCTTTTTGACCCGTTGTAGCGTCTTGAATGCTAATTGTTACATAACTACCACCATCGGTATATGTTAAGGGTGAAGATGTTCTTAAAACCCCATCATTATAAGTTGCACCTATGTAACCAGCGGTAGCAGAAGCATCAATTTTTACAGTGAAGCTATCAGCTATTCCCGATAAGAAATTCGCTCTTGTAATTTTTTTGTTGGAAGTGCCATCGTGAATTAATATTACATCAGTATCACTTGGGGTAGTGTTAGCTGTTAATCCTGTTATATTAATTTTTATTTGATTGCTACTTAATGCTAAACCATCACCAACTGTAACATCAGCAGGCAATAACGAAGCGTCAAATCCCAGTAAACTATTAGCTGACGGGGTTAATATTCGTTCCATCCATTCAACACCTGGACTTGCTACATTTTGGTGAAGAATTAAATCCATTTGAGCCATTTTATACCTCTTTTAATTTTATTTGTGGTGGAATTCTTAACATCGGAACGTCTTGATATTTAAAGAAGAAATCAATTATTTGTTTAAATGTATCAACTAAGTTTTCACGAGTAATATAAATTCCAAATTCACAATTATTGCTATTAGCTAATGATTGGAGTTCATTCTCTATACTTGATAATTTATTTTGTTTTGATAATTGAATTTGATTTAATTTTTCAATTAACTCCTTTTCAGTTGGTTCTCTTTCTAACAGATCCAAATCGTTTACAATATCAATACAAACAAGTTTTTTTGATAATTTTGAATTATCTTCACTTTTTTGTATTTCATTTGTTTTTTTTGCCTTTGCATTTGCCATTATTATTATCCCTTATAAATTTTAAATATTTTTAAAAACTTTTACTACCCGGAAACCTTAACCATAAATTAGAATCAGTACATACATATAACCAGTCATCATCCACAGACCACTGCCCCCTTATTCCTTCAGAATTGTAATGTAATGGAGGTATTTCAATAAAATTTGAACTTGGTAAATATTCCAAATCTTCAATTGAAATTGTACCAAGTTTGGTTTTAATTTGTCCATTTTCTCTAATGCCCTTTACAATCATTTATATCAATTTATACAAATTGGTATTATGACCTGAGGAATATAATGTTTCAATAGCTGCCATAGTTGTATATATTCCTGAAATATCTGTTACAGTCAAACCGGAATTACTATCAGTAAAATCCCCTTCACCAATTGCTTCGGATAATCCAAGAGCGTCCCACTCTAACTTTAGCATTTTTATATTATTTATAGCCTCAATTAATTTTTGCGAAGCTGTTCTTACATTATTAATATGATTGATTTTCTGTAATTGTGTAGCCATTAAAAAATTCCTTTTAATTGTGAATAAATTTGTTTGATTTTTGACTGTGGTAAAATTTCGTTATAAAGCCGTATTTCGTCAAGATAAGCATAATAATTAGTTTCTGCATAAGTACTATCAGGGTGCTTATATGTTCCGATGCCTAAATGATTTGTTCCGCTTTTAGTGAAATACCCAGTTGCATCCACTATATTTATTAAATTCCCATTTATATAACCTTTTAAATAACTATTGTCGCAAGTTAATGTTAAATGGTAATATTTATTTACATCGATAACTTCACTATAAAATTGAGACGTTGAATTTCCAGTTCTTTTAAATCTTACTTTAGCACCACTACTATTTTGAATTGATAAATATGCTCTAAATCTTATTGTATATATATCAATAAATTGAAGAACAGATGGTGATGGGCTGAAAAAATATCCCATTAATGTAATAGGCGACTCATTAATTCCACTTAATACTCCCGAAGCATAAACAGTATTTCCTGATATTTTATTTATTTTTTTACCAAACCCACCAGCTACCATTGTCGCTCCGATGTTTGTCAATGTATTTCCATTACCAGAAGAATCATTAAGAAATCCGGGACTATCTTCAAATTTATAATATGCTACTAAACTCATATAGCACTCAACAATTCATTAGTACAATAATACATCAATACATTTAAATTCTGAGGCTTAGTAGTTGCACCTGCTGCAGTTGGAGTTCTTAAGCTAATTCTACTTCCAGAGGCAATAACAATATCACTCGTAGGCACACTATTCGTAATACTTGAATTTGTACCAAAACTTGGGTCGGTAGAAAAAATTCCCGTACCATCATCATAAATATCATAAGTTAAAGCAGCACCAGTTCCCGAAGCTGCTGTTCCTACATAACCAGAACAACTAATTATCCTTATATTATTTGGAGTTACATATTCTTTTCCTGCCGAATTTGAACTATCGGCAACTTGCTCGCCTGGTATAAACCAGTCCATTACTTGAACTTTTTCGTTTATAGATATTTGAAATGAGGTTAAATCATCTGTACTTTCAACGGGGTCGCCATTTAAATACAAATAACAATTACCAGTGCCGATATATCTACCAGTAATCCAAGCAATTTTAACAACATCACTTGAATCTAACCATTTAACTAAATGCCCCACTAAATTATAAGATTGAAAATTACCTATATATGTTGTAGAGCAATTTATTGTATTGTTATCGGCTCTTGCAAAAGTTATTGCATTAGCCCAGCACTGTACTTTATTTATATCATTATGAGTATGATTACCTATTGCTAATTGTCCACTTTCAACTCCAACATCACCATTAGTATTAAGATTTTCGTAAGTAACTCCACTTGCAGTAATAT
>Ga0265297_10008593_pt1 | contig 13548 bp, 15 predicted proteins | sample Munlanlwell13791_FD_192502 | JGI IMG/M metagenome (GOLD analysis project Ga0265297, IMG submission 192502) | Leachate microbial communities from a municipal landfill in Southern Ontario, Canada - Leachate well 137-91 | ecosystem: Engineered > Solid waste > Landfill > Unclassified | place... | reverse complement strand
CCCCCCATTTCGCGTGCCGTCAGGTACGCGGCGAATCGCGGCGTACCTACGGCACGCCATCGTTTCATTTTTCGGAACAGGGGCTGAAGCCCCTGCCTATTTTCATTCAGTCCCTACGGGACGAAGCAACCCCTAACCAGCTTTATTCATGAATGTTGAATTTCGAATGTTCAATTTTGAATGTCGAAGTGAAATGAATAATCCAGGCTAAACCCCGTACTTTTGCCAAACTCCAGGACCAGGCAATCCTGCCTGGTCTTGAATTTATGGGATGCGCTCTCATGGCATGTTCGTCCTCAAGGCGGATTTGTGCCAAACTCCAGCGGCGCCTGTGCCAGGCGCCCCCAAACGGACCCCCCGCGCGGCTGGCACAGCCGCCGCTACAGCAGGGGAACACACGAGGTGCCTGAGTCATCCGTGTGTCCTCCGCCCATGACTCCTCCGGCGGTTCTCGGGGTCGGTATCGGTATCGTCTGGAAACCGATAGATCACGATCACGTCCAGAAATTGCCGGGAACCGGATCAACCAACCGTTATGCCATGCACCCGGCCTGCCGGCCGGTTTGAGTTGGGGGCAGTCCGGGGTTATACTTTAAGGCTGTCTCCGGCACGGTTTGCCGGCGGCCTTACGGTGCGTGACGGGGTGATCCCAATGCGGCATACCATTTCAGTGCTGGTCGAGAACAAGTTCGGCGTCCTGGCGCGGGTGGCCGGGCTGTTCAGCGGCCGCGGCTACAATATTGAAAGCCTGACGGTCGGGCCGACCCATGACCGGACCATCTCCAAGATGACCATCGTCACTACCGGTGACGACAATGTCCTGGAGCAGATTGAAAAGCAGCTCAACAAGCTGGTGGACGTGCTGAAGGTGACCGATCTCACCGGCAGCCAGTTCGTCGGCCGCGAGCTGATGCTGCTCAAGATGCGCACCACCCGCGAGAACCGCGGTGAAATCGTCCAGCTGGCCGACGTCTTCAAGGCCAACATCGTCAACGTCCAGGCGGGCAGCGTCATTGTCGAGGTCACCGGCCCGTCCGAGAAGATTGACGCCTTCATCGACCTGATGCAGCCGTTCGGCATCATTGAACTGGCGCGTACCGGCAAGGTGGCGCTGGCCCGCAGCTCGGAAACGACCGAAATGCTGGAGACCTTTGCGCCACCGCCGGAAAAAGTTGCCGTTACCGATGTGACGGAGCCTTAGGCCTCTACTTTTATGGATACCTCATCTCCACGCAAACTGACGGTTCGCGACCTGGCGGCCCGGCGGGCCCAGGGCGGCAAGATTGTCGCCCTGACCGCCTATGATGCGCTGATGGCCCGCCTGGCCGACGAGTGCGGGGCCGACCTGTTGCTGGTCGGCGACTCGATGGGCATGACGCTGCTCGGCTACAAGAGCACCATTCCGGTCACCCTGGAACAGTCGCTGCACCATACCGCCGCCGTCTGCCGGGGCGCCCGGCGCGCCCTGGTGATCGGCGACATGCCGTTCATGACTTACCAGATCAATCCGGACGAGGCGCTGCGCAATGCCGGCCGTTTCCTGCAGGAGGCCGGCGCCGACGGGGTCAAATTGGAAGGCGGGCGGAGCATGGCGGCGACGATCGGCCGCCTGGTCGGTGCGGGCGTGCCGGTGCTCGGCCATATCGGACTGCTGCCGCAGCAGGTGCTGGCGGACGGCGGCTACCGGATTCGCGGCCGGACCCCGGAAGAGGCCGCCGCCCTGCTGGAAGACGCGGTGGCGGTCGAGGCGGCCGGCGCCTTTGGCATCGTTCTTGAAGGCATTCCCGCCGCCCTGGCGGAACAGATCACCGCCCGGGTAAGCATTCCCACCATCGGCATCGGCGCCGGCGCCGGCTGCACCGGCCAGATCCAGGTGGTGTACGACATTCTCGGCCTGTTCGAAGAGTTCGTGCCGCGCCACACCCGCCGCTACGGGGCGCTGGCCGAAACCATCCGCCAGGCCTTCACGGCCTATGCCGGCGATGTTCGCGGCGGCCGCTTTCCCAGTGCGGCCGAGTCGTTCCAATAATCCATAATGCCAGTTTCCGGCTGGAGCGACGGCTCCCTCCCGCGAGGTCTCCCATGTTTGTTGACCGGGTCAAAATCAAAGTCCGTGGCGGCCATGGCGGCAAGGGCTGCTGCAGTTTTCTGCGTGAGAAATATGTGCCGATGGGCGGCCCCAACGGCGGTGACGGCGGCCACGGCGGCAGTGTCATCTTCCGCGCGGCGTCCGGCCAGCAGAGCCTGGTCGACCTCTACTACATGCCCCATTATGAGGCCAAGAACGGCGTTCATGGCAAGGGCAAGGACATGCACGGCCACCGGGGCGCCGACCGCGTGATTGAGGTGCCGGTCGGCACCCTGATCCGCGACATCGCCACCGGCGAGTTGCTGGGCGACTTGTGCGTCGTCGGCCAGGAATGCGTCGCCGCCAAGGGCGGCAAGGGCGGTTTTGGCAACACCCGTTTTATCACCTCCACCAACCGCGGCCCGCGCACCACCACCCCGGGCGAGGCGGGCGAGGAGAAGGAGCTGGCGCTGGAGTTGAAGACGGTGGCCGATGTCGGCCTGGTCGGCTACCCCAACGCCGGCAAGTCCACTCTGATCAGCGCCGTCTCCGATGCCCGCCCCAAGGTGGCGGCCTATCCTTTCACCACCCTGCATCCGGTGGTGGGCGTGGTCGAGTTCCCCGACTTCACGCGCCTCACCATTGCCGACATCCCCGGCCTCATTGACGGGGCCCATCTCAATGTCGGGCTCGGGCATGAGTTTCTGCGCCACATCGAGCGCTGCCGCATCCTGGTCTATGTGCTGGACACCGCCGGCGTTGACCAGCGCGAACCGTGGGACGACCTCGATGCGTTGCAGCGCGAACTGGAGCTGCACCAGGAAGGGCTCAGCCGGCGCGCCGTGCTGGTGCTGGCCAACAAGATGGACCTGCCGGAGGCGGCGGACAAGCTGGAACAGCTCCGCGCCCGCACCCCGCTGCCCATCCTGCCCGTCAGCGCCCGCGAACAGGAGCACCTCGACGCCTTCCTGGCCGAGATCCGCGCCCGTCTGCCGGCCCCTGCCGCGGCGGCGCCGGCAGTTGCGGCAGTGCCGCCGCCGGCGGATGATTTGGCGGAGCCCCAGGAGACGCCCGATACCGGGCGCTGAAGGGGGCGAGGGCGTCCCGCCACAGCTCCAGCTTGCGGGCGTAGGGCAGGGCGGCGTGCGCCGGGCTGGTGGACGGCAGACGCCGGACGGTGCACCCTGGTGGCAGGGTGAGGCCCGGTAGCACCCGCCGCCGGAACAGGGCCTCGGCCGTGGCCCCGTTAAAGCAGATCCGCCGCAGGCCGGGATGCGCCGCGAAAAACGGGCCGAAGTCATTGGCCATCCTGGACGCCGGGCAGATGTCGGCGTCCAGGCTGCCCGGGCGCGTGCAGGAGGCGAGCACGTCCCACAGCGCGATGCCGGCGGCCTGGAGGCGGCGCAACCGTTCCGGATAGGGCAGCTCCCGGCCGGCCCCCGCCAGTTCGCCCAAGATGCGCCAAAACTGGTTTTGCGGGTGGGCATAATATTGCGCCGCCGCCAGGGACGCCTTGCCCGGCATGCTGCCGAGAATCAGGACGCGGGCCCGGGCGGTCGCGACCGGCGCAAAACCGTGGAGGCGCGGCGGGGGTTGCAACCGCGGTTTCATGGGCTATGATATCTCTCCGTTTTGCGCCTCTCTGCGTCCCTATCGTCTAGAGGCCTAGGACACCAGGTTCTCATCCTGGTAACCGGGGTTCGAATCCCCGTGGGGACGCCATTCTTGCACGATTAACGAACTCCGGTCCACGGGGTTCGTTTTTTTCTACCCAAATTTGGGGATCCCGGTGGGGGGCGGTCGCGGGCTTGGATAAACTTCCGGCATTGGCGGAGCTGGTCGGTACAAGGGAGGGGGCTCCGCCGTTCCAGGACGATCCCTTGGGGGAGACGCGGGCGTAGAAGAGGCCACGCATGGGAAGGGGGCGTCAGGCGGGGACAAGTTCTTCGGCGTGGCGGCGGGGGGCGGCGTGTGCCTTGGCTTGGGGGCGGGGAGCCGTGGCGGCGGCGTGGTCGGGGAGCTTTCTGGCGCCGGCGGCAAGGGCGTCAAGCATGTTGCCCATGGTTTCGCGGAAGAAGTCGATGACGCCGTTCTCGATGTCGGGGTCGGAGTGAGCGAGGTTGGCCAGGTGTTCGAGGTGGCTGCGAATGGCGTCGGTGTGGATCTTGATGGCTTGGGCGGAGTTGAGTTTGGGGTGGAAGGTGATATCGAGGGAGAGGTCCAGAGCCTTGGCGTAGGCGACCATGTCGGCGTGGCTGATGGCGGAGGAGGGGGCGCTTTCGAGTTTGGATATGCGGCTTTGGGTGCAGCCGAGGCGGTGGGCCATTTCGGCCTGGGAGAGGCCGGCATGGTTGCGCATGACGAAGAGGGTGCGGGAGAGTTGACGGTTGGCGATGTTGTTTTCCAGCTTATCGCACCATTCTTTTTCTTCGGGCATGATGCCGCGCATCATGTCAACAACGTTGGTATAGGTTTTTCCGGTTAGTTTCATGGTGTTTGCCCCTTGCGGAATTGTTTGACAAAGGCGGCGCAGTCCTTGATGTCGTCGTGCTGGCTGTCCTTGTCGCCGGCGGTGATGGCGATGAGTTCTCCGGCTGAGTTGTCTGGGAAGGCGTAGATGCGGATGGCGTGGAGCTTGGTGAGTTTTCGATCTCCGCCCTTTTGGTCGACGGCGATGACGCCGCCGGGTTCGGGGTGAATGAAGCTTGAGCGGATTCCTGACGGTGGGGTTCCACGGGCGAATGCGTCGAACAGGCTTTGGAGGTTTGCCAGGGCGGCGCTTACCGCCTCGGGGTGGTTCTTGGCCAGCCGCTTGATCCTTCGTTCGTAGAGTTCCGTCGTTTGGAATTTCCACATAACTATTATTCCCCCGGGGAATATTTCAAGCTTCCGCGTCTACCTTGCGATGCGAAACAGCTTCAGACGGTGGCGCGTCAGGCTTCGGCGGCGCGGGCGCGCTTGTAGTGGATGCACAGGCCGAGGTCGATGCTGACCATGATCATGTTGAGCAGGTACAGCCAGATCACATTGTCCATGCGGCCGGTGATCTTGAACAGGATGCCTGACAGGTAACCGACCAGGACGATGATCAGGAAGGCGACGCTCTTGCCTTCGGCCCACTTGCTCTTGACCAGCCGGTAAATGGAGAACGGCCAGGCCGCACCGAAGCAGAGCAGCATGACGGCTTCAAAGAATTTCGCGGGCTCCATGGGGGCGTTCCTTAATTCCAATCACGATCCGATTTTTGAAAGCACCTCGTCAAATTGGAATTAGACCAGACGGGGGGGAAGAGACGGACGGCGCTTACTATAACTGCATTAGGGTGAGATCTTAATTGCCTACAGCCTAACCTGTTTCAGCCCAACCCGGCATAGCCGGAACCCAAACGAACATCGAACATTCAACGCTCAACATCCAACATGGATCGACGTTCGACGTTGAATGTTCGATGTTGAATGTTCAATTTAAAATCTTGCGCATCTTCCAGCAGATGTCATTGGTAAGGTACTAACGTCGTATAATCCCGGCGGAAACCGGCGGCCGTTCACCGGCATTCGGCGCGGCTGAGGGCGGCGTGGAGCCAGGCTTCCAGTTGTTCCCAATCCGGCGGGGCGGCGGCGGGGGGCGTCCGGCCGGCGCCGATGGCGGCCAGCAGCGCGGCGGCGGGGGGCGGCGGGGGGGCGGAGTCCGCCGTCCCCGGGAGGGACAGCAGTCCGTGCTCGTCCAGGAAGGCCAGGACGGCGCCGGTCCAGGCGGCGGGGGGAGGGGGCTGGCCGGGGGGCGTGTCCGCCAGCCAGCGCAGGGCCTGGCGGAGCGCCCCGCAGAAGCGGGGTGCCGGCAGGGCGGCCGGGGTGTTGGCCAGGGCGAACTTGGCCAGGCGCATCGCCACGGCATAGGCGTCCGGGTGGCGGGCGAGGCCGCCCAAGTCCTCGACCAGTTCGGCCTGCTGCCAGCTGTGCAGGTCGCCGCGGCCCGGGCGGAAGGTCACGGCCAGCACCCGGAACAGGTCGGCGACCGGGAAGTCGCGCCGTCCCCAGCGCCGGGCGCCACGGGCCATGAAATGCAACTGGCCATGCTCCGGCGACACTCCGGCCAGCACCAGGCTGGTTTCGGAGTAGAGGGTCTTGCGCAAGACCAGGAATTCACATTGCTGCCAGGGCGTGGTTGTCATGTCTGATCGGGGTCGGAATCGGTATCGGAATCGGTATCGAACTCCGGGCTTGGGGGGGCTGAATGAATCCCAAAAACGATCCCGATTCCGATGCCGACCCCGATCCCGACTGGAACGACGGCGGCGAAAGGCGTCTCTACCGCATCAGGCGATGGCCAGCAACTCCACCTCAAAGACCAGGGTGCTGTGGGGGCCGATGACCTGGCCGGCGCCGCGCTCCCCGTAGGCCAGCGCCGAGGGGATGACGAACCGGTATTTGCCGCCCACGCTCATGAGCTGCACGCCTTCGGTCCAGCCGGGAATGACCTGGTTCAGGGCGAAGGTCGCCGGCTCGCCGCGGCTGACGGAGCTGTCGAACTCGGTGCCGTCAATCAGGCAGCCGACGTAATGCACGGTCACGGTGTCGGTGGCCTGCGGCTTGGCGCCGCTGCCCGCGGTCAGCACCTCGTATTGCAGGCCGCTGGCGGTGGTGGTCACGCCGGGTTTGCTGCGGTTTTCGGCCAGGAACGCCTCGCCGGCCTTGCGGTTGCCCGCGGCCGCCGCCGGGTTCTTGCTCCCGCCGGCCGCCTGCTGCATCTGCTGCTGGAAGGCCTGCATGACGGCCTGGAACTCCTCCGGGCTCAGCTGGAGCGGCTGGCCGCCGGCGACATCCTGGATGCCCTGGCAGAAGGCGGTGATGTCCATCTTGAACGGCAGACGGCGGAAGGAGTTGCCGACATCGATGCCGAGGGCGTAGCTGGTTTTGGCTTCGGTGCTGGACAGGGCGACGGCCATGGCGGGAATTCCTGCTGGAAGTGGGCTGTGGGGGAGGCGCTCCGCGCCGCGGCGCGGCCGGCAGAGCCGGCCGGGCGGCGGGAGGTCTTAGGGAACCGGAACCATAGGGGCGTCACGGGAAATAGCAAGGCGGTTGCGGAGTCCGCGGGGGGTGAGGCCGGTTTCGCGCTTGACGAAGACGTTGAAGTATTCGGGATGGGCGAAGCCGGCGGCTTCGGCGACGCGCTTGAGCGGCCAGTCGGTTTCGGCGAGGAGCTGGCGGGCGCGGGCCAGGCGGACACGGTGGATTTCCTGCTGGGGCGAGCGTTGCAGGCAGCTTCGGAAGCGGCGTTCCAAAACCGGCCGGGAATAGGGCAGCTGGCGCAGCAGGTCCGCCACCCGGAGCCCCTGGCAGGCATGGTCGCGGATGAGGCGCACCGCCCGGGCCACCACCCGGTCGGCAATGGCCAGGCCGTCGGAGGACTGGCGGGTGGCCACGCCCAGCGGGGGAAACGGCCGGGCGGGCGGCGGTGTTTCGCCGGCCATCAGGCGGTCGAGCCGTTCGGCGGCCGCGAAGCCCAGCCGCTCGGCATCGGGAATGACGCTGGACAGCGGCGGGTCGCAGAGCTCGCAGAAGGTTTCGGCGTTGTCGACGCCGATCACGGCGATGTCGTCCGGAACGGCGGCGCCGAGTTGCCGGCAGGCGTCGAGCACATGCTGGCCGCGGACGTCGTTGCAGGCCATGACGCCCAGCGGGCGCGGCAGGGTTTCGAGCCAGCGCCGGATCCGGTCCCGTTCCTCCTGCCAGGGATGGTCGCGCAGCCCCAGCCACGAGGATTCATGGGCGGGGTGCAAGCGGCCGCGGCGGGCGGCAACCTCCTCGAAACCGCGGCGGCGCCGGGCGGCCCACAGCTCGTTGCTGAAGCCGCAGAAGGCCAGGTTGCGGAAGCCGCGTTCCAGCAGGTGTTCCGCGCCCAGCCGGCCGATGGCCTCCATGTCGGATTCGAGGTGGGGCTGTCCCAGCTCTGAATAACGGTCGCTGAGGTCGACAAAAGGGATGTTCCGGCGACGGAAGCTGTCGGCCAGCGCCCGTGTGGTGGGGCGGCAGATGATGCCGTCGCCGGCCCATTCCTGCAGCCAGTCCGGGGGCGGGGCGTCCAGTTCCCGTTCCTCCAGGAACACCGACCAGCCGCGGTGGGTTCGCAGATAACGGGCGATGCCGCGGAGAATTTGGCGGCCATACTCCACCGAGGTCTCCACCAGCAGCACCACATGCCGCGTAGCCGCCCGGTCCGCTCGTTGCGGGGCATGGTTCATGACCGCTTTTTCATCTTCCGTGTCCCCTGCGGCTTTCCTCTCACGCACTATAATAGCAGGAGAGCGTTTTTTTTGAAATGCCCCCCATGCCAGACCCCCGCCGGAACAATTCACGGAGGCGCGTCCCGCCCGGCCCGGAAGCCTCACGGTTTCCCCCGGCCCGGGCGGAGGAACTGGACGCCGAGCCGTTCATGCCGCCCCTGGCGCCGTGGCCGGAAGCGGAACCTGAAGCGGGGGCGCCACCGCTTCCGGAAGACCCCGACGAGATCGAGGTGGTGATTCCCGCCGGCCTGCGCAAGCCGATGCCCTGGCTGGCCGCCTTGGCGTCCGCCCGCTTGCCCTGCTGCCTTGAACGCGGTCCGGAAGGATGGGAGCTGCGGGTGCCGGTCTCCCAGGCGCTGCGGGTCCGGCGTGAACTGGACGCCTATCGGCAGATCAACCGCCAGTTCCCGCCACCGTGTCCCGCGGAGGCGGCCTGGCAGCCGGCGCGCGCCGCCGATCCCGGCGTCAGTTTCTGGCTGGCGGTGGCGCTGGTGCTGTTCTATTTTCAGACCGGTCCGTTCGCTGATGCCGGCCCGGTGATCCACCAGGGGGCGGCCGATGCCGATGCCATCCGGGCCGGCGAGTGGTGGCGCTGCGTGACCGCCCTGACCCTGCACGCCGACCTCGCCCATGTCAGCGCCAACGCCGTCTGCCTGGCGCTGTTCGGACGCTGGCTCTGCCGCGGGGTCGGTTTGGGACTGGGCTGGGCCGCCATCGTGCTGGCCGGCGCCTTTGGCAACCTGGCCGCCGCCTGTCTGAGCCAACCGCCGGACCATTCCGCGGTCGGGGCCTCCACCGCCACCTTTGGCGCGCTGGGCACCCTGGCGGTGTTTGCCTTCCGCCGCCGCTTCAGCGGCTGGCACGACCTGCTCTCGGTGTGGAGCCGGAGCTGGGTGCCGCTGCTGGCCGGACTGGCGTTGCTGGCTTTCCTGGGCACCGGAACCGGCAGCGACCTGCTCGGGCATTTCTACGGCTTTGCCTGCGGCCTGGGGCTGGGGGTGCTGCTGCTGCCGCTGCTGGACCGTTTGCTGCCCGCCTGGGTTCAGTTCGTGGCCGGCATGGTGGCGGCCACCACGGTCGCCATCAGCTGGTGGTTGGTCGGCCAGGCTCCGATCTGAGGCGTAATGCGTGATGCGTAATACGTGAGGCGTAAGGCGTGAGGCGTAGTGACGGGGCGCTGACGTTCCCGGCTCTGATTGGGACGGTCTTGGTTTCCTGTAGGCACGGGCGTGTCGCCCGTGGAGGGGAGCTGACGGGGAAGGCGGGGATCAGAATGAGGCGTTGATCACCGGGAAGAAGGGCAGCGGGCCGCCCTCGATGATGTTGACGACGCCGATCTGCACGCCGGTCATGTCCTGGGCCCAGTTGATGACGCCGATCTGCATGCCGACGATGTTTTGGGCGACATTAAGGCCGCCGATCTGCATGCCGCTGGCGTCGCCGGCGATGTCGATCAGGCCGATCTGGAAGCCGGCCATCACGTCGCCGGTGCCCTTGCCGGACTGGTTGAGAATGAAGGCCGCCTGGAGCCCCATGGCCGCGCCGTCGACGACGTTGAACAGGCCGGAGAACTGCAGGCCCCGCATGTCGCCGTCCACTTCGTTCCAAAAGGCGCCGACCTCGATGCAGTTCGCTTCCACGCTGCTGATGTTGACCAGGCCGATGTCGAGGCCGTTGACGCTGGCATTCTTGCCGGCAATGATGTTCAGGCGCATGCCGTAGACGTCAAAGGTCTCGTCCGGGATCTGCACCGGATAGAAGAGGCCGAGGGCGAAGGGGGTCATGCCGGTGGCGGCCTGTTGGGCGCAGGCCTGGTGGGCACCGGCAACGAAGGCAAGCAGGGCAAGGGCGACGAGCAATTTTTTCATGGTGGGGTTCCTCAACGCGGTTTTGCGCACGGCCCGGTCGGGCGTCGCCGTGCTTATGAAGTCCAATCTAATCCGCCTTGCCGCCGAAATCCATGCCGGTGGCGGACAACCGGGGAAACGCCGCTTCGCCCGGTTTTATTCATGGGCGGCCGGCCCTGGCAACGATCGGCGGCTCTCACCCGCCGGCCAGCGTCAGCTCCTGGGGGCGGCGGTGGCCGCGGGGGGGCTGGACGAACTGGAGGGTGCCGTCGCTTTGGGCGCGCAGGCCCATGGCGAACAGCACCGCGCCGGTGCCGGCGGCGGCGATGTTCTGGACCAGGTGCAGGCGGTTCTCGGGGTGGCACTCGCGGCTTTCCGGCTGGGCGGCCACGGTGACGGTGAGGTCCTCGGCGACCCACAGCAACCCCCAGCCGTTGGCCAGCTCTTCGGGCTGGATCAGGCCGGCGGGAACGGCCAGATAAAGCTGGTCGGCGAGGGCGGCCTGGCGGATGCGTTCGAACTGGGTGCCGCGGTAGAGCGCCTGCTCGGTTTTCTCGATGTCGCGCCGGACGTGATGGTACTCCCGGTTGCCGCTGTCCTCATAGCGCCATTGGGCGTATTCGTCGAACAGGGCGTCGCCGTCGCGCAACTCCGGCTCCTCCGTGCGGATCTGCTCCTCCAACTGGTGCAGGCGCAGTTTCAGATCCCGGAGGCGCGGCGCCAACTCGGCCGAACGCGACCAGTCGGGCCAGCACTCCTCACGGCTGAGGAAGCACTGTACGATGGCGGTGCGGGCCGGCTGCCAGAGCTGGCCGGGCCCCTCGTCGTGCGGATTCCGCATGGGCCGGCTCCAAAAGGCGGCGATGTCCGCCTTGAGCTTGGACAGCCGGGTGATGGTGTCGACGGCCGCGCCGGCCGGCTTTTCCGTCGCCAGCAGCCAGCGCAGGACGGCCCGGCGCAACGCCTGGCGGCGGCGCCAGTCCACGTCCGCGGCGGCGGCCGGGGCGTTGGCTGATGACGGGGGGGCATTGTCGGAGGCGGGGGTGCCCCAGTTCAGCCAGAGTTGTTCCGCAGGTGATTCCACGAGGTGGCCAGTCCTTATTGCGGTTTAGTGTATCACCACTCGGGCCGGGTTGCCAATTCAGGCGGTTGGCGGAGGCTGGGCGTCGTCGGCCGCCGGTTCGTTGTCGGCCTCAGGGGCCGGCGGCTCTTCCGCCGGGAAAAGTTCGGGGCGCTGTTCGCGGACGGCGTCCAGCAGGGTGTCCATGCCCTTGAAATACCAGTCGTCGAGGACGAGGCGGCAGCTGCGGCCGTCCACTGTGGCGTCAATCTTGGCGATGCCTTTGCGCTGCCACTTGGCGAGATCCACGGCGGTGATGGCCGCATAGGGGACCGGGGCGGCCCGGAACCCGTGCAGGCCGGCGGTGTCGGCGCTGAAGCGGCGGCGGCTGCGCAGGGCCAGCACGGTCAGGGCGCCCAAGCCCCAAAAACCGAAGATGCTGGCCATGATGAACTGGGTGCGGATGTCCCAGGCGTTGTGCGCCGCTCCCGGTTTCTCGGTTTTCCAGTCGTTGGCCTTGGCCACGGCCGGCCATTCCTCCTGGCGTTGGGCATCGATCAGCTCCTGGTATTTTTGGGCGCGCAGGTTGTGCTCGGGATAGCCGATGACCCCATCATAGAGCGACCACAGGCCGAAGCCGAGCAGCAGGGCGCCAAACAGCAGGCCGCGAACGGCATATTCCTTGTTCAGTTTTGCCTGGGGCATGACGGGGGCGGGGGTGGCGGCCGGTTCGGTCATGTGGCAACTCCTTGGAATGCAGAATGTAGAATGCAGAATGTAGAATGCGGAACGCAGAATGGGGGTGCGGAACGGGGGGCGGTTACCAGAAACCATAATTCCCCGAACCGATGACGTAAAGGCCGAGGAGGAAGTTGGTCAGCACATGGGCGATGATGACGGCCCACAGGTCGCCGGTCAGCAGCATCAGGCCCCCATAGGCGGCGCCGGCGGCCATGCCGACCAGCCAGCGGTCGTGCTCGAAGCCGAACAGGGCGACCATGATCAGGAACGGCTGCAGCTCGAACAGGCGCAGGGGCAGTCCGGTAAAGTCGCGCTGGATCAGCCAGCGGTAGAGGAAGCCGCGCCAGAAGAACTCCTCGCCGATGGCGATGACGAAGGCCGAGCCGGCCAGCCGGGTCAGGGTCAGCGCCCAGCCGCACACGTCCGGGCGATAGGGGGATTCGGCCACGTGCCGGAGGGTTTGCGGATCCACATAGGGGGGGAGCCGGCCGAACGGCATCACCAGGAAGCGGAAGTACGCCTCCTTAATGGAGGAAAAGGCGTCCATGAACCCCATTTCCGGCACGATCCAGATTAGCAGCACAAGGACGCCGACGCCCGCGGCCAGCGGCAGGTTCTTGAGTTGGAGGCGCGGATACCAGCGCCAGGGCCGCGCCCACAGCAGCAGGGCCAGGCCGATGCCGGTGCGCAGGGCGTATTTCCAGCCGGTCGGCGGCTCGCCCAGCGCCAGCATCAGGATCAGCCAGGCGGCGAATGGCACCACGTGGGCCAGCAACGGGCCGGGCCGGCCGGGAGCGGCCGGGACGATGGGGGTGGGGGCAGGGGATGGCGGCATGGTGGAGGGAAATATACCGCCGATAGCGAAGGCTGGATGATCTTGCGGCGGCAGCCTCCTTTGCAGGGGCGGCGGCGGCTAAATTTTTGTTGTGGCGGATTTGGCTTGCCAAGCCTCCGACCCGTGCTAGAGTACGGTCTTTGCGCTACAACTGCCCGGTGGTGTAATGGTAGCACAAGTGACTCTGACTCACTTTGTCTTGGTTCAAATCCAGGCCGGGCAGCCATTCTTCTCTGCTTTTTCTCCATCCAATCCAGTCAGTGATGCGGCGGCCTAAAGGTCCGGCAGGGTGTCCGGGCGGCCGCCGTTTCCATGAGGTGATGCGACCATGGAGTCTGCGAAACTGAACGTGCTGCGCGAAACGGTCGAACCGTGCCGCGTCAAGCTGAGTGTTGAAGTGCCGGTGGAGCGGAGCCGTCAGGCCTACGCGGCGGCGGCGGGCGAGTTCCGCAAGCATGCCCGCATTGACGGGTTCCGTCCGGGCAAGACGCCGCCGGCGCTGGTCCTGCGGCAATTCGGCGACAAGATCCGGAGCGAGGCCCTGTCCCGCCTGCTGCGCGAAGCGGTCGACGAGGTGGTCAAGCAGGAGAAGCTCACCCCCGAAACCCGGCCGGCGGTCGAGGATCAGGACAAGCTGACGTTCAAGGAAGACGCCCCGTTCAACTTCAAGGTGGCGTTTGACATTGCGCCCGAGTTCACCGCCCCGTCCTACCA
>Ga0265297_10008592_pt1 | contig 13549 bp, 10 predicted proteins | sample Munlanlwell13791_FD_192502 | JGI IMG/M metagenome (GOLD analysis project Ga0265297, IMG submission 192502) | Leachate microbial communities from a municipal landfill in Southern Ontario, Canada - Leachate well 137-91 | ecosystem: Engineered > Solid waste > Landfill > Unclassified | place... | reverse complement strand
GTGCTCGAACTGCGGGCAGAGGACGATCATGCGTTTAATCCAGGGCAGCGAGAAGTCGAGCTTCTGGAAGCGGCGGCCCTTGACCGTCTCGCCGAAGCTGCTCTGCAGGTAGTGCACCACCTGCCCGTGGGGGCAGTCCATGATCAGCACGAAGTCCCCGCCCTTCTCCATCAGCATGGCCATACCGTGCAGCACGCCCAGCACGGACTCATTGCCCTTGGCATAGGTGTTCACCACCACGATATCGGTGGCGGATACGATTTTGCAGGCGTAGTGATGGGTCGCGTATTTAACCGCCTGCTTAAACTCGTCATTGAGCTTGCCGCAGAAGATAGCGCAGGGCTTCCCCTCGCCATTCACGGCGAAGTCTATCTTGAAGTCCAGTCCGGCCAGGTTGGCGGCCTCCATGAAGTCTTTGGCCAGGGGATTTCTGGCGTAGTTCCCCATGCCCACAATGTCGGCCTTGCCCTCCTGCCAGGCCTTGCTCTCCAGGCTGTGGTAGTGCTCGATTGAATCTATAGAGGAAATGCCGGGCAATATGATCTTGCCTCCGCCGCCGAACCCCGTATTGGGATGGGCCACGACCGTCCCGATGCCTATCTTCAAATCGCAGGCCATCACCTCGGAGTTGACGCTGAGTTTGGTGCCCTGCGAGGTCTCGCCCACATAGGTGCAGTGCTCATAAATATTGTGGTTGTAGACCGGGAAGCGGTCGAGTATGTCGTCCCCCAGCTTCTTGCGAAAATCCTCGTAGGTGTGCGCGCCGTGGCAGCCCAGGGCACAGACGAAGCGTATGGCCTTATCCGGTATGCCTGCCTTCTTCAATTCGGCCAGTATATACGGCAGGACGAGATAGACCGGGGTCGGTCGGGAGATATCGTCGAATATGATGGCCACCTTGCTCCTGCCCCTGGCCAGGACGCTCAAGCGGGGGGAACCGATGGGCGCGTCAAAAGCGGCTTCGATCTGCGTGGCGGTTATTTCGGGCTCGTTGTGACCGTTCATCAGGCAGTGCACGATCTCCCATCTGTCGGGGAAAGTGAGCTTCAACTTCGTGTTGCCAAACCACATTTTGTTGGGAACGGTTACGCTTTTTACCACCTGATACCTCCTGTCCATCCTTGAATATCCAATTAATATATGCTGGCCGTATTCGTATGTCAAGACTGTAGTTCCCGGACGATGTCTCCCCGCTTCATTGACATAGCTGTTTGTAGTTTTTATACTATTGCGATCATATCTGGCGGTTCGGGCCGGCGTCCAATTTTTAGCGAGGGGGGATCATATGGATCAGGGTAAGGTTTCCATAGGTTTGAAGGTGGGTTACGGCATTTGCGACATGGGAGAGAACCTGTTTTTCACTGCCGTCGCCTTTGTGTTGATGAACTACCTTACCGACACGGTGGGGCTGTCCGCGGCGCTGGCCGGCATCGCCCTCATGGTAGGACGCCTCTGGGATGCATTTTTCGATCCTGTTATAGGCTACATCTCGGACCGGACGGTCACTAAAATGGGCCGCCGCAGGCCGTTCATTCTGGCTGGAACGATACCGGTCTTTTTCGCAGTCATCATCATGTTCGTCAATCCGGCGCTTTTCATGGGCACGGGCATCAGCCAGACAACCCTGTTCATCTACACCCTGGTCGTCTACGTCATCCTCTGCACCGCCTACTCCACGGTGAACATCCCCTACATGTCGCTGGCGCCCGAGCTGACGTCCGACTACCATGAGCGCACTTCCATGATGGGCTACCGCTTCGGATTCGCCGCCGTGGGCACGCTGCTGGGCGCGGGCCTGGCACTCCCCATCGTGGCGCTGGCCCCTAATAAAAACCTGGGATTCGTGCTGATGGGCAGCGTCTTCGCCACCGTGATGCTGGTCACGGCCCTGATCACAGTGTTTACGGTGAAGGAGCCGGCCAATCTAAAGCCGGCCAAATCGATGGACTTCCTCAAGACGTATAAAGAGGTATTCAAGAACAAGCCTTACCTGCTTATACTGGCGTCCTACATCTGCCATATCATAGCCATCACCATCGCCAGCGCCATCGTAATCTACTACTTCAAATATATACTGCTGGACGAAGCGGCCACCACCTGGGCCATGCTCATCATGATCGTCACGGCGCTCATATTCATCCCCGTCAGCGTCTGGCTGAGCAAGCGGCTGGGTAAGAAAAAGGTTTACGGAGCGGGCTTCATAATCATGGCTATTATGCTGATGGTTCTGTTCTTCTTCGGACAGACATATGGAGTCAATTTCACACTGGTGGTCATGTTCCTGATGGGGACCGGCTTCGGCTTCACCTATGCACTGCCCTTCGCCATTGTGGCCGACGCGATTGAGTATGATTACCTGAATACCGGTGAGAGACGTGAGGGGGCTTTTTTCGGCGTATGGGCGTGGGGGCTGAAGATCGGACAGGCGCTGGCCATCTTTCTGATGGGCGTCACGCTCGAGGGAATGGGCTACGTGCCCAACGTCATACCGCAGTCCGAGAGCTCACAGCTGGCAATAAGGCTTTTCGCCGGGCCCATCTCCGCGGCCATATTCCTGCTGGCGGCGTTGTTCCTCTATTTCTACCCCATCACCGAAGCGCGTTACAAGGAGATCTGCGCGCAGATCGCCCAGATGGAGGCTAAAAAGAGCTCATAGCCGTTAAGTGAGAGATCCGGCCCCGGATGGGAAATGGCCGGCGCATCATGATAGAATGTCGCCACTGTGCGGCAGGGGCAAATGAATTGACCAGGGCAAGAAACGGCGTCTACGTATGGGTCACCTGGCTCTCCAGGCTGATGGCGGGCGAGACCACCTGCCACTGGTCGTCCTGGTTTAAGGCGCACCATACCGACTATAACCGGGCGCCGGGGGACTTCCAGCTGGCCTCATGGACGGCGGAGCATACGCGTTTACTGGACGAGGTGGCCAAGGAACAGGAGAAGCTGGGCGCAACGGTGTACAGGGAGGGACAGAACAAGTTCCTGGCCAAGAGGCCGTCCGGATTATCTGTTGCGGGAACGCCGGACCTGATATCCATGGATACGCAGACGGGGCACTGCACGGTCTTCGATATCAAGACGGGCAATCCCAGACAGAGCGATATCATCCAGGTGGCGCTCTACATGATGTTCCTGCCCTACGCCACTGGACTTTACAAAGGCAAAAAGCTGGACGGCTGCGTCGTTTACAAGACAGGACGCTCCGAGGTGCCCCACCACATCATCGACGACAAGTTCAAGCAGAACGTGACATATTTCCTCAATATCCTCGAGTCTATCGCGCCGCCATCCAAGTTCCCCTCCCACACGGGCTGCTCATGGTGCGACCTCACGATAGAGGACTGCCCCGAAAAGGTGGACAATGAGAAAAACGAAGCCGACGATCCGGTGCAGGACTTCCCTCTGTAATATTAAGAAAGGATGCAGTTGATATGAAGCGCTGGCAAAACCTGATCAACGAGCCCGGCATTATCGTAGCCGACGGCGCCATGGGCACCATGCTGCAGCAGGCGGGGCTCAAACCGGGCGATCCGCCCATGCTGTGGAACGTAGAGCAGCCGGGACGCGTGCGGGCCGTGCACCGCGCTTACCTGGAGGCCGGAGCGCGCATACTGCTGACTAATACATTCAACGGCACCCGCTTCCGCCTGGCCGCCCACAAGCTGGAGGAACGCGCGGATGAGCTCAACCGCGCCGGCGCCCGGATACTGCGCGCTGAGATAGAAGAGTACATAAAAAAAGCCGCCCCGGGTACACCGCAGCCGGTCGCGGCGGGCGATATCGGCCCCACGGGCGAGATTATGGCGCCGCTGGGCAAATTGTCTTTCAACGATGCGGCCGATGCCTTCTCCCGCCAGGCCAGGGCGCTGATAGAAGGCGGCGCAGACGTGATCTGGATCGAGACGATGGCCGACCTGGAGGAGGTGCGCGCCGCCGTGGAGGGGACGCGCAGGGCATCATCCGATATACCCGTAATAGTGACCATGACATTCGATACGCACGGGCGCACCATGATGGGGGTCAAGCCGGAGGCTGCGGCGGCCAGATTGAGCGAATTGGGTGCGGCGGCCATGGGGGGCAACTGCGGCAATGGGCCGGACGAAATGCTGGCGGCCATAGAGAAGATGCATACGGCCGTGTCCGGCGCGCTGCTGGTGGCCAAGTCGAACGCCGGCATGCCTGAATTCGTGGACGGCAAAACGGTTTACCGCGCCTCGCCGGAAAGCATGGCAAAGAGCGCACTTGAGATGCGCGATGCCGGCGCACGCATCATCGGCGGCTGCTGCGGCACCACGCCGGAGCATATCGCCGCCATGGCACGGGCGTTGAAAGTGTAAGTTCAACCGCTTATATCGTCATTGCGAGCGAAGCGAAGCAATCCTGCGCAGGGAAACATCTCAACACAAGATTGCCGCGTCGCTCCGCTCCTCGCAATGACAGTCTTGATTACGGCGCAATGACACTGCTTTACTCGTCATCGCGAGCGTAGCGTGGCGATCTTTTTCGCAGCCAAATGTCGCACAGGATTGCCGCGTCGCTCCGCTCCTCGCAATGACAGTCTTAATTGCGTCGCAATGACCTTGCTTTAGAGCAGGTCGAAGAACACGACGGGCTTCCTGCGCTCCACCAGCCTCTCGGCGGCGAAGGCGATGCGCAGCAGCAGGTCCTCCTCCCACCAGCGGCCCATGGCCTGCATACCTATGGGCAGACCGATATTGTCGTACCCGGCCGGGAAGCTGATGGCGGGCAGACCCGCCAGGTTGCCGGGGAAGGCGTAACGCATAACCTCGGTCGTGCTGGAAAGGTCGGACCATCCGCCTTCCGCGGCCTCGGGCGTTACCTCCGGCGCAGTTATAGCAGAAGAAGGCGTTATGATGGCGTCAACCTCGCTGTATATCTCCCTGAACGCAGCCATAACGCGTGTACGGATGCGCTGGGCTTTGATATAGTCGTCCGCGGTGCAGTTGCGTCCCAATATAAGGCTCAGCCGCACTTCCGCGCCGAAGTCGTTGCTGTGGTCCGGATAGTTGTTCATGGAGCCTGCCATCTCGCTCAAAATAGTGATGGCATGGGCTACCCGCATGGTATCGAGGCCGGGCACCACTACCTGTTTTATCTGGGCACCCGAGCTGGCCAGCTTCTCCAGCAGGTTGTCGCAGGCGCGCACCACCTCGGGAGAAGCGTGCTCAAACCAGGGCCTGTAGACGCCCAGCCTGACTCCCTTGAGGTCCGTCTTATTCCACTGCTCAAGCGAGGCCTCAGGCTGGTGCAGGGAATTGGGCTCTGCGGCGTCCGGACCGGCCATGCATAAATAGCCTATGGCCGCGTCCTCCACCGTGGCCGCGATGGGGCCGAGGTGCGCAACGCTCCAGCATAAGGGGGCCGCGCCGTATTCGCTGACGCGCCCGAAGGTCGGTTTGAGCCCTACTACACCGCAGTGCGAAGAGGGCACGCGTATAGATCCGCCGCCGTCGGCGCCCAGCGCCAGGGGCCCTATACCGGCCGCGACGGCCGTGGCCGAGCCGCTGGAGCTGCCGCCCGTATCGTGCTTGGGATTATAGGGGTTGCGCGTGGAGCCGAAATTAACGTTCAGGCCGTCGGGATTGATGCCGATCTCGTGCATGTTGGCCTTGCCCAGCAGCAGCGCACCGGCGGCGCGCAGCCGCGCCACCGCCGTAGAGTCCCGTCTGGCCGGCGCACCGCCGAAGAATTTGGTGCCTACCGTCGTAGGATAGGGCACCATATCCACCTCGTCCTTGACCGCCACCGGCACACCGTCCAGCACGCTGAGCGGCTTTTTATCCTTCCAGCGCTCGGCCGAAGCCCGTGCCTGCTGCATGACATCCCCCTCGTTCACAGCGATGAAGGGACGCAGCTTCAGACTACCTGCATCCGCCTGTTTTATAGCATCCAGCGCCTTTCTGGCCACGTCCTCGGGATTGGCTTTGCCCTCTTTGTAGGCCCTGGCGTAGTCCCTGGCCGTTTTGAAGGGCCCGCTCCCCGCGCCACCCTCGATCTTGTTCAAAGCCTTAAGGTCCGGCCCCGCCTCCGGGGGCGCCTTCTTGTCCGCATAGGCAATGGGTAAAAACGTGGGCGATTCCTCCGGCGACAGGGCGCGGAAAGCAGTTATGCCGCCGCTTTTCAGCATGGAGGGCAGTATCAGCGCCCTCAGCAGCCCGCTCTCCAGCGCGCCGGCCATTGCGGATAATTGACCTCCCACCAGCCTGGGCAATTTCACGGATTTAAGATCATATTCGCTCGTTCCGCTCATCTCTACCTCCTGAATGTGTGGATCAGCAGCCAGTATATACCGGTTCTACCTGTCAGGCAAGGGGCATAAAAGGTCATTGCGAGGAACGCAGTGACGATATACAGCACCGGTCATTGCGAGGAACGGAGCGACGCGGCAATCCTGTGATGGGATATATTCATGCACAAGATTGCCACGCTTCGCTCGCAATGACGAGGGGGAAAATGTTCGCAATGACGTATTGTATGTTGGTCATTGCGAGGAACGCAGTGACGAAGCAATCTTGTACGGGATTGCGGTTGCACAAGATTGCCACGCTTCGCTCGCAATGACGAGGGGGAAAAGATACGCAATGACGTACGCGAAAATCAAACACCGTGCCAGGAGCAGATCTCGCTCAGGGGCACCCGCTCCGTCCTGAACTTGTTGACCCTGGCGTCCTCTTCGGGGTATCCGATGGCAATGGAGATGAGTATCTGCCTGGACTCGGGTATGCCCAGCTTCTGCCTGACCGTGTCCGGGTAGCTGACCCCCGCGGCCAGCATGATGGAACCCAGGCCGTAATGCAGGGCGGCCAGGCTGATGGTCTGCGCAACCAGGCCGACGTTCATGATAGCCCAGTCGCTGATATCCTTTTCGGTTGTGATATAGATGGCATTGGGCGCATCGAAGAAGCGGTACATGCTGACGAACCAGTTAAGCTGCTTCTCCACATCCTCCCTGGCGATGCCCATATGTTCGTACAGCCTCAGGCCATTGCGGCTGCGCCGCTCCTTGTATTTGCCGCTCCACTCAGGATAGGGTATATCGGCGTTGCGCGCCTCCTGCGCGAAGGCCCGGTCGGCCAGCGCCTTCCTCAGATCGTCCAGCACCGCGCCGCCCACCACAGCGAACTCCCAGGTCTGCGTGTTGGCCCAGGAGGGGGAGCGCTGCGAGACGGTCAGCAGCTCCTCCAGTATCTGCCGGGGCACGGGATCGGGCTTGAAGGCGCGAACGCTGTAACGATTATTAATAGCCTCGATGATCTCCATAGTACGACCTCCTGGCTCAAGGGTGTAGCAAAATGTGGCATTAAAGCCCGCTCAATTTTGCATATTGCCGCGGGCTAGTGTTCCAGTTTGAACCTTTTCTCTTTAAACAGCGTCAAACAGGCATCGACTACATCGGGATCATAGAGTATCCCTTTATTCTTTGTGATCTCACCCAGCGCCTGGTCAATACCCAAGGCCGCGCGGTACGGCCTGTGGGACGACATGGCCTCGACCACATCGGCCACAGCCAGTATTTTCGCTTCCAGCAGGATCTGATCGCCTTTAAGCCCCTGCGGATATCCCGAGCCGTCCAGCCTCTCATGGTGCTGCCAGGCAATTCGATCCACCGGCCAGGGGAATTCTATGTTTTTTAAAATATCGTAGCTTCCCTGTGCATGGATCTTGATCAGCTCCCATTCTATATCGCGCAGCTTGCCCGGCTTGCTCAGGATATCGGACGGTATGTAAATTTTGCCTATGTCGTGTATGAGCGCCGCAATATATAAATACATAGTATGGTCTTCAGGCAGCTTCAATTCCCTGGCGATGGCGGCCGAGAGATCTGCCACTCTCGTCTGATGTCCCGAGGTATACGGGTCCCTCATCTCAACTATTTTGGACATGGCATTGATGGAGCCTATCAGGGCCTTGTCCAGCGCCTTATAGGCGGCCTCCCTCTCCTCCTCGGCCTTAAGTTTGGTGACCAGAGTCTGTTTCTTCTCCAGCGCGCTGACCACGGCCGGGCCCAGACGCCTGATATGCTCTTTGATTATGTAATCCCACGCGCCGGCCTTCATGCTCTCGGCCGCCACGTCCTCGCTGACCGACCCGGTGACTATGATGAAGGGGGTTCCAGGCGAATGTTCCAGCGCCATTCTCAGCGCAGTCATGCCATCCAGGTCCGGCAGGCTGTAATCACTGAGGATTAAATCCGGCTGGAAGTTTTCAAGGGCCGCCGCGTATTGCTTGCGGTTCTCCACCACCAGGAAGCGGCTGGATTTCAACACCTTGCGCACCTCCCGCTGGCACAGCTCGGCGTCGGTCGGCATATCTTCTACAATAAGTATCTTTACTACGTCACTCATGGTCATTCCGGCTCAGGACGTTTTCAGTTGTATAATAGTCTTCACTTCGGCGGCTGATTGATCAGCAGCCAGTAGAGACCCAGGTTGCCGATAGCCTCCGTAAAGGACTCGAAGTCCACCGGCTTCACCACGTAGCTGTTGGCGCCCAGCTCGTAAGCGGCTTTTACGTCGGGGTCCTCCCTTGAAGAGGTCACCACCACAACCGGGACCGACCTGGTGCGGGCATCCTGTTTAATGGCCCGCAGCACCTCGAGGCCGCCAACCCGCGGCAGCTTCAGGTCCAGAAATATCACCCTGGGCGGATGATTGATGTCGCGCTGCTCGAATTTGCCCCGGCAAAAGACGAAATCGAGCGCCTCCGCTCCGTCCTCGACCACCGAGACATTATTGGCCAGCTTATGCTTCCTGAGCGATCTTATGGTGAGCTCGGCATCCTGCTGGTTGTCCTCGACCAGCAAAACATCAACGGCATGCATATGGCTCATCATATCACTCCCTGGGCAGGAAGTGTAAAGTAGAAAGTCGCCCCCTTATCTATTTCACCTTCAGCCCAGACGCGGCCGCCGTGGCGGTGGACCACACGCTGGACAAGGGCCAGGCCCACGCCGTTTCCATCGAAATCCTTAACGCTGTGCAAGCGTTGGAATACGCCGAAGAGTTTATCGACATACTGCATATCGAAGCCAACGCCGTTGTCCTTCACCGAGTAAACGATCTCACCGTCCGATCTCTCACCCCGCACCCTGACAACGGCGCGCCTCTTCTTGCGGGAGAACTTGATGGAGTTGGAGAGCAGATTTACCCACACCTGCTTCAGCAACGCAGGATCAGCCAGCACGGGGGGGAGCGCCTCCACCTGAAAATCGATACGCTTGCGGTCCTGTGCCGTTGTAAGCTCCTGGAAAACCGCCTTGGCCATGGCCTCCATATCGATACTGGAAGGATTCAGCGCTGACCTGCCCAGGCGCGAGAACGTTAAAAGATCGTCGATCAGATCGCTCATCTTATGCGCACCTTCGGAGATGACCGAACAGATCCTCTTGCCTTCCTCGTCCAGCAGGGGCTGATAATCCTCCAGCAGTATGCGCGTATAGCCGTCAATGGCGCGCAGAGGGGCGCGCAGGTCATGCGAGACCGAGTAGGAGAAGGCTTCCAGCTCGCGGTTGGCGGCTTCCAGCTGGGCCGTGCGCTCATGAACGCGGTGCTCCAGCTCATCGATAGATACGGTGGTCATCTTCAACTCGTTGGCCATGCGGTCGAAGGCCCTGGACAGCTCACCTATTTCGTCCCTGGCGTCGGTGCCGATTTTGCGGTCGAGATGCCCGTGACGGCCTATCTCGGCAGCCCCGGCGACCAGCCGGGCCAGAGGCCGGGTGATGGTGCGGGCCAGAAAGAACCCGGCCGCCAGCACCAGCAACGCCAGCACCGAGACAATGGTGATCATTGTCCCCGCCATGGAGTTGATGGGAGCATAAGCTTCGGCCTGGTCCACCTCGGTGACCAGGCACATGTTGTACTGTGGCAGCCACTTGTATGCGCCGATCACAGGGATATTGCGGTAATCATCATAGAAAGCAACTCCATCCTGGCCCGCGAGGCCGGCCTGCACACCCTGGGTCCGAACGGTCTTCTTCAACGCATAGCCTTGCCCCGAGTAAGGCTCGGTGACGAAGAAATTGGACTTATTTACCAGATAGGTTTTCTCACTGCGGCTGAGCCCGCTCTGCGCCGACATGATGGAGGAGAGGTCGCCCAGGTCGAGCCGACCGGCCAGCACCGCCACGAGCTTTTCTCGACTGTCGTTGATCGGGGTGCTGACCATCATCGTGGTCTGCTGCAAAGGAAGCGAGTAAAAAACACCCTGCGTGTAGGTGTGCGCTTTGCCCTCGGCAAAGAAACGCTGGTTGGAATAATATTTGCCTTCCTGCATTTCGTCGCTGGAAGCCAGAATTATGCCTCCATCCGGACTAATCACGGACATCTCGGTGAAACCGCCTGCGGGCTTGATACGCGGTTTGAGATGTTCCTCCTCCAGGGCCTGGCGCGACAGGTCATAAACAGGGTTAGCAGGGCCGAACCGCACCATGGTGTCGGAGTACTGCACCAGTAACGGCCGCTGCGCCAGCTCCTCCATCCTCTGCTGATTGCTCTCTATCCATCTGGTCAGTTCGCTGCTCTTCATCAAATTGGTGGATACCAGGTGATTTATTTCGACCTGCTCGATCGACTGGCGCCCGGTGTAGTAGGCCATGAAACCGACCACGACCACCGGCACGATCGCCAGCAGGACAAATAAGAGGGTGATCCTCGATCTTACTTTCACTCGCCTTTGCTTCCGTAGATTTCATTTAGAAACTGCATGCTGTAGGCCAGGTTGACATCGAACGGTTTGGCCAGCAGGCCATAATCCAGCAGGGCCTGGTACATGGACTGCCAGTCGTCCGGCTTCATCCAGCCGATATAGTCCTCGCCGGTATGCACCAGCGGCAGCTGGGCTTCCAGTATGGCCGCCTGCAGCTGGGGGTCCTTGTCTTTGGTATATTTCAGCACGGCGGGTATCGCCTGCTCGTAGTCCTCAATGGCATCCTGCCATCCGCTGAGCGAAGCGCGCAGGAAGCGTGTCACAAGGCCGGGATTGTCTTTGATCAGGCTGTCCCGCGTCACAAGCAGGTCCGAATAGAAGTAAACGCCGTAGTCGCTGGGCCAGATCAGGTTCAGACTCAATCCCTTCTGCTTCATCTCGATCAGGCCGGTATTTGAATAACAGGATGTGCTGTCAGCTTCGCCGCCGTAAAAGGTGGTGAAGTTGGGGTCCCAGGCTATGAGCTTTGTTTTGGACAGGTCCAGGCCCAGCCGCTTCATCATTATATAGAACTGCACCTGGAGGTCCTGCTGCGATCCGCTGGCATCCTCGGTAGCCACCGTCTTGCCCAGAAAATCACGGGGACGGAGTATGCCCGAGTCGAAGGGGGTTACGTAGACTACCGGGCTCTGCCTGTATATGGCGGCAATAGCAGTCACCGGCTGGTCCTGGCTGCGCGCCACCAGGACGGACTCCGGGGCAACTACACCGAAATCTGCTTTGTCGTAAACAATGCGCTGCACAATGGCCAGGTCCTTCTCACCTTCCAGAAAGGTGACTTTGAGGTTTTCCCGCGCATAGTAACCTTTCTCCTGGGCCAGGTAGAATCCGGCAAACTGCGCCTGGTGCCTGCCCTTCAGCTGCAGTATGACCTCATCCGGCGGCAGCTGCGGTCTGAACTGGCACTGGAGGTTTGCGAGCAGCACGGCAGGCAATACGATCAGCGACAACAGGACAAATAATGTTTTATATATACTCTTTTGCGCAGCTTTCAAATGGCCTCCGATTTCCATGGCCGGATATGCGTACAGGTCAACTGATTCATTCTATGTTGAAGTATAGGTTGTGTCAAAATATCAAGTGCAATACGGTCTTTTGACGAACCGGGCGGCTTGCTTTACCCTTTATGGTTATGAACGGAAGCGACATCGTCGAGCGCACGCTGCGAAAATGGACCGCGGGTAAACGCGGAATGGCGGCCATGATCGAGGTCTTCCACAGGATACGCGACATCCCCTACGGGGTGCTGCCCGAGCTGAACAGCCCCGTCGAATACCGGCGCATACTGGAAATCAACATGGGCTCCTGCACACCCAAGCACCTGTTGATGTGCGATATGTACAGCAGGATGGGGCTGAAGGTGCTGTACGCGGTTTTCCCCTACCGCTGGGCGGAGTTCGAGGAGCTCTACCCGCCCGACCTCTGGAAGCTGGCGCAGCAGATGGACCCGGTCAACCACCTGGCCTGCAGAGTTGAGATAAACGGCAGATACGTCCTGGTGGACGCAACGGTGGACCCTCCGCTGGGCGCGATCGGATTACCCTTCACCGCAAGCTGGGACGGTATATCGGACACAGCCCTGCCCGTGCTGCCGGTAGGAGAAGAGGATCTCTATCATCCTTCGGAGGCCGACCTTATGCCGCCGCCCGACCTGAACGATAACGCCCTCGCATTCTATGCCGGTCTAAATACGTATTTTCAGAGGATACGCGATGGGCAAACCTGATACCCGCCTGGTGCTGCGCAATGCCGGCGCTATTACGCTGGATCCGCGCCGTCCGCCAGCCAGGACAATCTATATTGAGGGCAAGCGCATATCCGGGGTGAGCGGCAAAGATATCGACCCTTCCCTGGCAGGGGCCGCCCGGGTTATCGATTGCCGGGGCAGTACCGTCATACCCGCCTTCCACGATGCGCACTGCCATGTGACGGCCTACGCCGAGAGCCTGCTCAACATCGACCTCAGCCCCGCCTCAGTCAAATCCGTGGAAGATATCCTGAATAAGATCAAAACCGTGGCCTCAAACCTGCCCCCGGGCCGTTGGATCAGGTGCACGGGGTACAATGAATTCTACCTGGCGGAGAAAAGGCACCCCACACTGCATGACCTCGACCGTGCCACGATGGATCACCCGGTTAAACTGGCGCACCGCAGCGGGCATGCACACGTGCTAAACAGCGCAGGCCTGAGGCTGGCGGGCATAACGGGACAGAGTGAGGAGCCGCCGGGCGGCATGATCGAACGCGACCTGGAGACCGGGGACCCCAACGGCCTGCTCTTCGGCATGGGCTCCTACCTGGCCGGCGTGATTCCCCCGGTCGGATCAGCCGAGCTTGAAGCAGCGGTTGCCCGCGCAGGTGAAACGTTGCTTAGCCTGGGTATTACCACGGTGCAGGATGCGTCGCAGGGCAATGGGCCCGATCGCTGGAACATATACCTTGACTGGAAAAGGCGGGGGATCTTCCCGCTCCGCACCATTCTGATGTGCGGGATGGATGAGTCAGGCCGTCTGCCTGCCGGGCTGCCGCAGCACGAATACGATGCCGGGCTGTTCAGCGGCGCACTCAAGATCATGCTGGACGAGGTCAGAGGCAGTCTCAACCCTTCGCAGGAAGAGCTAAACCGTCTGGTACTCGAGATACAGCGGAGCGGACGGCAAGCGGCTATACACGCTGTTGAAGAGACGACGGTGGACGCGGCTGTAACGGCACTGGAATATGCCGCGGAAAGATTCACACGCAAAGACAGCCGTCACCGTCTGGAGCACTGCTCGATATGCACGCCCGCAGCCGTCCGAAGGCTGTTAGAACTGGGTGCGGT
>Ga0265297_10008590_pt1 | contig 13549 bp, 18 predicted proteins | sample Munlanlwell13791_FD_192502 | JGI IMG/M metagenome (GOLD analysis project Ga0265297, IMG submission 192502) | Leachate microbial communities from a municipal landfill in Southern Ontario, Canada - Leachate well 137-91 | ecosystem: Engineered > Solid waste > Landfill > Unclassified | place... | reverse complement strand
GAACGACTCAAGCACGACGCATCTCGAACATATCTTCGCGCTGCCAAAAGGGCTGTATACGACAAAGACTTCAAGCGGTTCCTGGCGCTGTGTGGAAACCTGCAAAACGCCTATCAAACAGAGAAGCGTAACATGGAGGTGTACACGCGCACAGAGACATCCGAGATCACAGTTGGAGATGACTTCTGTCGGGCGATCATGTCTGAACACATGGACGACGATCTGTTTGATCTAAAGTTTATTAACAACGAGCTTCTGGTGCGCGATGTAAAGACGCGAATGAACCTCAACAAAGGAGATGTCGTGATGTGTATCGACTTCTCAGGGTCCATGGGCTCATACGATCGACACACCATTGCCAAGGCCATCGCGTTTGCCATGTATACAGAGCTAAAGAAGGAATGTCGCAAGTTCCATGCATGCCTATTCAATGCAAATGTGATCTACACGTTCTCGCACGATCGTGGGGACATCATGGAGTTTGTCGAGTTTATGCCGGATGGTGGAACCGTAATATCGTCTGCACTAGAGTGGGCAACATCAATAGCAAAACCGAAGGATGACGTGATCATTCTATCGGACGGAGAGGTGTATCTCGCTGAAAATGAGATTCAGATGTACCGCTCGCAATTACCTGGCTCCAGTATCCTTGGAGTATTGATTGGCTATGCAAACGACCGCGTCATGACGAGACTGTGCGACAAGATGATCGCCACAAATGACTTATTTGGAACGGCAAACGACTTATTTAGATTTGTTCAGTAGTAGTATATACTGATGCTGGGAGGGAACACATGGAATACATTCTCTATGCAATCTCTGCGGTCTGTCTCGGCATCGGTGTATATTTTTATTACAAGAACCGCAATCTATCCAAGCTTCTGCAGTACCTGGAAATAGCAGCACGAATATCGCCGCCGAAGTGGGACGACGCCCTAGTGAAGAGCCTTCAAGAAGCGCTGGAAGGGAAGACAGAGAAGAAGGAAGAACTAGTGAAGAAGATGGGGTAGTAGTACTACGACTTCTTAAGCCACGGCATTGATGGCATTTTAGGCTGCGCAGAGCTGAGTCCGCTCTTTATTTTTTCAACATCAAGATTCTGGCTCATCCCTAGTCCATTTTTGACTTTGTCAACATCAAGATTCAAATAATCCCTTTGAGGTTCGGTAGGGCTGTAGCCATCTTCTCCATGAACTCCGCTACATCGTTCACGTTAATCTCGTGCATGGCTGAAGCCTTTCTCTGCATCACATCTTCTCGTGGTGCAACATCTGCTGGAGGCTGTACCTCAAAAGCAGGCGGAGCGATCTTATTGATCGCCAACTTAGGGAACACAATGGGCTTCATTACTGCTTGCGACCAAAAGTGGGAAGAGTGGGAAGCTCAAGCTCTTCCTCGGGGGCCTTCACGCCAAACACAGCGGAGCCGCTCGGCTTCGGGGCCTTCTTTTTGATATCCTTGAAGGTCGGGGCCTGTTCGGCGGCCAGCTTCTGCAGTTCCATATTCACGAGAACACCAAACATATTCATTGTAGACTCCTGTAGAGATGCGCCCTTAAAGAGGGGCTGGTTAATCGGTGTGATCGGCTTCGGCTGCTCGCCATTGGCCGGAGTAATAGGCTGAGCGGGGACACCAAGACCAGGTGTGATTGGCCTCGGCTTGTATCCACCTGGGGGTGTGACTTGCTGTGGATTCTCCATAAGCGCTTTCTTTATCATTGCGACATCCGTCTTCATGAGCGGCGTCTTTTTTCCAGAGCACTTCGCCAGTTTATCAAGTTCGTTATACACAAGTGTTCCAAACATGGGCAATGCCCTCCATAGCTACACAAAAGAATACCATAACGGAAGCTTTTGTGGTACAAGAAAAAAACACCAAAAGGAGGTGTTTCATATGACTCTCGACTTCCTGAAAAAAGCAAAAGACACATCATCGTATCCGCTGATCTTTGTATGGGGGGCACCGAACGTTGGAAAAACAGTGTTCGCATTGACTTGCCCAGCGCCGATTTTATTCATTGACATTGAGCGCAAGTCCATTGAGTACTCTCGTCATCAGGTAACAGAGCACCAAAACACTGATTTTACCCTTCTGGAGTATACAGATGCCCAGGATCTGATCGACAAGTTGAACCAACTCGATAACGCAGGCGTGCTGGACGACGGAACCTTCAAGACGGTTGTCATTGATTCTGGAACGCGCGTTTGGGCAGACGTTCAAAACGAGTATGAAGAGGAAAAGAAGCTCTCCAAGGACCAGGACGGAAACGAGGCGCTGTTCGCAAATGCTACCCAGCTTCTGGAATGGAAGACCATCAAAGGACCGCTGCGCCGTATTATGACCAAGATTCGCAACAGTCCAATGGTTCGCGTGATCACAGCTCACGAGGCGGACGTGTTCGATCCCAATACCAAGAAGGTTATCGGGAAGACATTCAAGATGGAAAAGACGATCACGTACGATGCCAACATCCAGCTTCGACTGTTCACGGAAGATGGGCGCTACTTTGCTGAGGTTCTTCGCGATAACACCAACCTGTTTCCGCCGAAGAATGGCCAGAACGCCTATATCGAGAATCCTCACTATGGATATTGGGCGTCGTTCTATGAGGGTGGCGGAAAGAATCCGAAGACAAGGAAGTCGCTTCCTGCAGCTCCTCCGTCCAATTCAAAGACAGAGTCATTGGTTGATCCTCCCGCAATAGATGAACAGAATATCGCTGAGTGTTTCGCTGACGCTGAGATTGTTGGCCTCCTTGGGATTCTGGGCCTCAATGAAACCGCAGCTCGTAAGTCGTTTATCTACTACAACTGCGATATCGAAAAGATCAAGGAAGTACTCAATAGTAAGGTTGGACAAAAATGAGTGTTCCGTTTCCAATTAGTCACTCAAAGCTGGAGATCGCCAGGTGCGGTCTGGCGTTGCAAAAGTATAACGAAGGAGACAAAGAGTACGATACACCAGAGTTTGAGTTTACTGAGTTTGGTAGCGAGTCCCATGCGGTTATTGACGAAATCAATATCCATAAGGACCAGCACATTGACGATGATCTGCTCAATAGTTTCATCAAGAAGCACGTAACATCTGACCATGTGGATATTCGCAAGGCTGCACTCAAGTACATGACCAATTTCCCGTACAAAAACGTTCTGTACTCTGAGTATAAGTTCGGATTAAACGAAAGCTTGTTTCCGTGTGATTACGATCAGGCCGCATACCGAGGACGAATTGACCAAATCATGATGGCTGACGAACGGACCATGATCGTGAATGACAACAAATCGTCATGGCAGATCTATCGTCCGGAAGTACCACAGTTGGACTTTTATTGTTGGGCGCTATCAAGAACGTATCCTGAGATTGACGGATATATTCGCGCGATCTACTTTATTCGTCACGGCGTGTGGCAGAAATCGAATTACACACTGTCTCAGTTTGCCAACATCGAGAACGCTTTTGTGATCGCGGCAGAGCAAGCCTGGGAACAGGAGCTCGGGAAGCCGTGTCCTGGTAAAGTGTGCATGTATTGTCGCCACGCCATGAGCTGCCCATCTGCAGAAGCATCACTGGATATCATCAAGTCCTATGAAGATGCATTGACCATGGCACAGAAATACCATGTCATGCAGAGACAAATTGGCGTGATGGGAAAGAAATTGAGGAAATTTGTAGACACGTACGGAAATATTGATCTAAATGATAGTGAGTACTACGGATACCACGAGACAAAGCGTCTTGTGATCAATGCCAGGGATGTACTCGACAAGCTCAAGAAGGCTCCTAACCTTGCTTCGTTATTGAAGGTGAGTGCAATGGAATACAGAAAACTGCCAGAAGACCTGAAGAGTCTCATTCCAGTAGAGTATAAAACCAGCACCAAGTTCATGCATGGGAAAAAGGGCGAGATCGAAGAAGAACAAGAACAAGAAGAATGACATTTCTCTGGGGGTGCGAAAGCACTCCCAGAACTTTAGCTATGGAGAACAAACATGGAGAAAAGCACGAAAGATTCTTTCATACACGAAACAGGCAAGTTCCTGGCAGGAAACAGCGAAAGGATGATTGAGCAATACTATGACCAACTTGTCAAGAAAGGCTTCAAGATCGTCAAAACCGAGGGAGTCGAAGAGTTATCCGAAGATCGACCAGTGGATCAGGAATAGCTACCCGAATGCCTGGGTCTATAGAACAACAGATAGATTTCGTGCTGGAATTCCAGACTTTATCGCCATATGCAACGGACGCATGGTTGGCATTGAGGTCAAACGCGAGGGAGAAGACACACGGTCGTTGCAGGAGTATGAGTTAAACAAGATCATGGAGGCCGGAGGAGTCTCAATCGTTGCTTACGGACATTCGTTTATTGACACCACTACACTAAAGGAGATTGTCGATGCAGAACAAGGTAACCAGACCACTATCGTACGACTTGGAGCAGGCGCAAAACGTTCGAATCGAGACGGCGAAGCGCAACAACAGCCTGTTCATTCAGATCTTCCCCAACCGAAAGATCACAACCGACGAAGCCGCAACTCCAAAAGGGGACAGCCCGGTAAAGAAGATCATTCGAGCCCTGGATGACATTTTGCCAAAGACAAACGCAGCATATAAAGGAGGGGGAACATATGTGGACATTCATCCTCCTCGTGAGCACTTCAGCGCATTTACCGTAGAGATAAAAGCCTTTTATGAGTTTCCGATTGATTGTGAATACATGAAAGGAAAGATTGTGAAAGCGCTGAAGGAGCTAAAACTTTAGTAAGGACGATCGGTTCCAATGACCGCGCCTACCATCTGGTCCTTGAATCTTCCCTGCTGCTCACGTACCGCTTTCTGATCACGAGAAGACAAACGACTCATTAGCTGGCGATTCTCTCCAGGCATTTTGAGATAAGACGTGCGCCCCTGTTCGACAGCGTTCTGAAAACTGCGGGATGTGTTGGGGTTTGTGGACAGTTCTCGAATGTTCTTAAACAGAGGGTTATTGATATCTGCAGCCGATATCTCGGCATTGGACATCAAGTGATGCTTGATCGCATTGCTTCCATGCATGGTCTGCTTGGGGCTAAAGAACGATCCATCCTGTGTTCTGAAAAGCTGAGAACGAACTCCGGGATCCTTGATCTTCTGAAGCCCCTCCATTTTCACAGGGTCCATTCCGCCATAGAGATATTTTCCAACGATAGGAAGGCGACCGTATGTAGACCCAATGGCTTTCATGACGGGATTTTCCGGACCCAGAAACGAGCCCCCAATCATAGCCGCTGTTGCCGGCCACGTGATCAACTTCCCGCCAATTCCACGTAGTCCTCCTGCAGAACGTAGCACAGAAAGTGGAGATAGTGCGGATTCTTTATACAAAAGGATCATGTCAACCTCTACGAGTTGGCAAGCACCGCAGTAGTATACGGACGAAGCGATACTTCCACCGGAACGATACGTTCGAACTCCATGGACACGGACTCCATGATTACGTTCACGCCAGCGTTCAGGCTCATCTGGTGACCCGTGATGTATACCTGTTCCGCATAGACGGCGCCAAAGTCGATGTCCATACTGTTGCGCATGTACATCATGATACCAGTCGGCTGATTAAACAGCTCAGACGCGATGTTCAAGAACAGGTTTCCGTAACCAGGATTCGTCTTTACAGCAACTAGGTCGCGCTGGTATTCACCGGTCAATAGCGCACGATTCGGGCTCGGAATATTATTCGAGTTCGGGATGATGGCATCGACGGCTTCGTGATTGAAGTTCGGGTACCCAGCCTTATTCTGGCGATAGTAGGCATACAGGATCTTCATGAGCGAAGGACCGTTATACATGGCTCGCGCCACCGCAATCGACCCCATGGTCTTTCCTGGAACGAAATAAGCACGAGATGAACCGATCTCGAAAAGCTTCTGCGTCTGGCGGGCCTGGGTGATACCAAAAGACTCCAGAACGCCGATCGGATACACAGCCTCTCCGGTGTCATCAAACTCACTCTCCTCTTCGTCAGAGAAGGTAGATACGCCTGTCATGGCGAGCTCTGGAGGGCCGGCGGCAATCAGAGTAGACTCAGCCGAAATAAAGTCACCGCCAACAAGCTCAGCCTGTACGTGGAACTGATTGAAGTCCCAGTTAGCAACATTAGTCGTAGCATCAGTGTACAGTGGCATTAGCTCACCTTAATGAGCACTGTGGCTCTGTTGAATGGTTTCTGTGTCTCGCACTCGATCTCCAGATAGAGACCATCCTGCGCATTCGGATCCGGAATCAGGCTCTTTACTTCAAACTTCTTAAGGATTGAGCCATACTTGGAGTACTTCTTCTCGCAGAGCAGTCCTCGTACCGCATTCACCTTGGTGTTGATCACGGTATACAGGTCGTCCACAATGTTGTAACGACCCTTGAGCGGATTCAGCGCGTCCAGGAGCATGTACGATCCGGTATCCACCGAACGAGTAATGCTATTCTCTTGCGTCAGGATGCTCTCAAGGTCTGTGGTAAGCTGGTGACGACAGGTGATGCCTGCATTGTCCACTTCCTGCGTGTAGATCGTAACACCACCGCCTGCGATTTCATTTAGCTGTGACTTCTTGAAGTACTTGTTCGAGTACAGCAAGCGATAGAAGCCCTGCAGATTCTGCGAAGTGATCGACTGATGCGCATAAGCTCCGCCAATCCATCCAGCCTCAGCAGCCGCGATGAAGTAACCGTTCAGCTGTGTTCCCTCGGAGTCCTGATACACATGCGGGAATACGAAGTTCATACGACGGTTATCGAACGAAGATGTGTAGGCCGCATAGTTCTCGGCCATCTCGTCGCGATCATATTCCTTGCGGATTTGATACGTAACGCCAGTGTAAACGCCTGTGTAGCCAGACTTGAAGGTTGCGAGTGCCATGTCGTCGGCAACCACAGTGCCAATCTCGGTGTAATCATTCAGGATCGCGGTTTCCTCGGCAAGAGAAAGAGGGCCGTCGTAAACATAGATGTCCGTTACAGCCTCGGTTGCTCTAGGTGTAATAGAGGAGTCGGCAGTATAAATATGCACGGTCAGGATATTGGACGCCCAAGAAGAAGAGATAATCTTATATCCAAGGGCCGTGTACGTCTGACTTGTCGAAATTTTTTCTGTACCACGAGTATGATCTGAGTAAACTCCAGTGTCAGTTCCGACGCAACCGTCATTGAACCCTTGGATTACCAGAGTCTTTCCGCGAAGGGATGCGCCGGGATCGGCTACTGTAGTGAAAACAACAGTTGTATCTACTGTACCCCAATCGCTAATATCTGCGGTTGGGGTACCTCCGAGGGTATATGTGTCCAGCAGCGTCTTCTCTATGCCCGTCCACCCTGTAATATAGATCGAGTCTCCCGCGTCAACACCAAGCGTCAACCAGGTTGCCGCCGCATCAACGAAGCGATTTCCAGTGAATCCTTCGCGATAAATATCAACATAGCCAGCACCGGTTGTCATGTTGCCGACAAGCGTCTCATATTCAGCCATCGTGTGGCAGTTCAGGCCAATACGCCATGAACCCTGCTCTGCAGTGCTGCAGAGATTGATATGGGCATTTACGAGTGTATGTACCGCCGGCAACATGGACGCGCAAGTAATGGCATACACGCGCTTGTCTTCGAGATAGGAAAGGGCATCGGAATAGGCAGTTGTTGGAGCTGTAATATAGTCCTCTCCGAGACCCGTTACGTATACGGGGCGACCGTTTGCGTTCAACAGCGCAAGATAGGTCATATATGCGCCGGTATTGTACTTTGTGGCAGTGCCAAATTCAGTCTCAAGAGCGGAAGTGCTTTCGTAGTATTCCAACTCGTCTGCCAGATCAGTACGAAGCGCTCTGTAGGTCAGATAAACGTTAGCTGCGGTGACGGGGAACGAGTCGTCGGGTGTGACCAAAGCGGTCGGGATAATCACGCCGTCTGTGTCCAGAACGATTCCCCAGTCGGAGAAGTCGTTGATGTCAATGTTGTATTCCAGGCGCTCGAATACGTCGTAAGTCACTGCAGAATAGCTCACTCCGGTTCTAGCAAGAGAAAGCCTGCATGAGGTTGCAGAAGACACAGAACGAACCGCACGGAGACCTTGCTCTGCGCTGGAGATCGTGGCGCGAGTAATAAAACCAGTATCGATCGCGGTTCCATCGGCATGCATGTCACCAGAGCGAACCCAAATCTCGGTAGACGAAACAAAGTTTGTAACCGTGCCAGTCTTTGTTGTGGCCGGCGCGACCGTAAGAGAAATCGACGGAGTGATAGCCGCAAGGAAGTCAAGGTCCTGATAAAAGGTCGGAGTGGCCGATGTCAGGATGTAGTGATCTTCCTCTTGTGCAGTGTTCGTGAACGAAAATCCAAATGGAGCACCACCATTTGCGGTGCAAGCGTTTCCGGCCCCGAACACGCCAATGAGAAGTGTATTCGCACGAATAAAACCAGCCGTTGGCACCGTTGCCCCTGGCGTAACAGCTACACCGTCCGCATCGTACACAGCCGTTGTCTTGAGAGTCGCCCCCGTACCGCCGTCCTCAATCAAGTCATTAAGCGCCGGACATACTCCCGTTGCCGCAGTAAACCTCAAAATGTAATCGTCTGCCGCGATTGTGGTTGCACCAAAGTCATGGCGATATGCAGCGCTATCGAACTTGATCAGCATGTCCACATCGGATGGGAGAGGATACGTGAAGGTTCCGGTAGCATCGTTAAACACATACGGATCGACGGTACCAGAAATGGATCCATCGGCCTTATTCGACGTAACTTCTGTCACCGCCTCTTTCAGTGTAACAGTCAGCGGGTACACCAACTCGTCCGCATTGGTTCCAGTGCGAACATCAACGGGGCGCGTGGAGGCCCAGTTGTATTCCTCTTCCACATTGACATAGGTCCCAACGGACTCTTCCTCTACCATGTCATAGAACGGAGCCACGATACACGCGCGGAGCTCCGGAAGATAGGTGCTGGAAGCAGTAGCTGTAAACTGTTGCTCAATCTCAATCCTGGGCTCTTTGTAAGTCGTTGTCATCACGAAGCTCCTTCGCGGATAATTATAGCATCGTCAGTTGATATCTTCAAGGTTGATGACCAGGCTCTTAAATTCAGATGCCTCCTGTTCAACCTTCCATGTAAGCTGCATAGAAACAGCAAAAGACAAAACAGTTAGCCAATGCTGTGGACGTGTGCTGTCCTTTTGTTTTCTGAGTTCAGATAATACAGGGGAATCCATTTTAAAAAAACCGTAGTGCTTGTGCTCGTGTCGCAGCATTCCGAACAACTCAAACATGTCGCTGCCAATGTCATCACAAACCCAGGGCTGTCCGTCCATGCAGTTAATTGCGACACTCGTACGAATCGTGTCCGTGTAGACCGTGCTACCGACCTTCATGTCACGATCCCGGCGCTGATTGATGCCAGACGCCCTATCGAACGCCACGGGGCCTCTCTGTACCAAAATAGCGGGTTTCTGATCCGGCATCGTCAGTGCAACCGCATGGATGGATCCAATGAAGAGTTTTGATTCCTCATCAATTTGACTCCACATGCTGCGCTGTTCGTAGAAACTCTGAATGATGTCCAGCGTAACAGAGGCCGGTACATCTGCTGGACGAATGTATCTTCCTTTATATCTGTCTCGTATTGGCGCATTACCAGCAATTAGCATTATGCCCTCCGGCCTGCAACACGATCAAGAATAGACGCATATCTCTCAGAAAGTAGAGTTTCTGTGCGAAATTCTACCACATTGGTTTGCATGATTTCTTCAGATTCGATCGCGTCTACAGAAGTACTTAGAAGATTGGTTGAATCGTCATACTCAAAGCCAACAGCACCAATCGATAGTTCTCGAACTACCTCATCAAGGATTTTTGGATCCTCTACAATTGGGTGTGGCTTTGGTGAAAACGAAACTCTCATTCATCGTTCTTCTTCTTACGCTTGGATGTCTTTTTCTCCTCGCCGTCTTCGAACGAGAGGACAGGGGATGGCTCCGGGATCGGAGTAAAAGACAAAGCCTGCGGCTGGGTCTTTACCTCTTCGACGATCTCTTCCGGCAACTCAGGAGCGACAATCATCTGAGCGGGAGCAACAACGGGCTCGCTCCGCTTCGGCTGCTCGGCCTCCGGAGTAACCACAACTGGCGTTTCCTTCAGCTTCTCCAGATACCGGATGGCAACATACATCTGCACATTGCGATTCAAATTGTCCAGCTCTTTTGTCTCGTTTGCATCGATGTAGGTGCGAGAGTCCAGACGAATGCGCTTGTTAGTCTTGTTCTTGAACAGAGCCATTTTTATCCCCTTTGAGTACGTGTCCGAGAACACCGCCACCCAGTGCTCCGGCTATGAGCGCAGGTAGCATACGACGCACAATTACGTCTTTGGTGCTCAGATCAAAATTACCAAAACCGAAGCCACCAGCAAGCCCAGCCGCTCCCAATCCACCTGACAGTGCAGGCAACATGATGGCAGAAGATTTCTTATGTAGTCCAGACTTTCGAATGGCATCGATCAACCCCGCAAATTTTCCCTTACGAGCCAGCGCACTGTTTGCAATCGCTCCGAGTCCACCGCCAAGTAATGCGCCACCAATGGTTCCAGCGTACGGAGAATCATCAAGTAGTGCGTGCCCAAGTGCACCGCCAAGCGTTGTTCCTGCCAGTGCTCCAGTGGCATACGGAGCCATGTTTGGGTACATCTTTTGCATGTACTTATGGAACTTGAGACCATGTTCTCCCAGTGTTTGACCACCAGAGTATCCAGCTGCAGTACCCGCAAGACCACCAATCATAGCGCCAGGAATGGGGCTACCAAACTCATCACCGATTGCCGTACCCAGAAGCGTTCCACCCAGAGCACCCGCACCAATTCCACCAATTCCGCCATACTGACGAGCCTTGAGGACGGCTGGATCCGACGATGGAAGAAGGCGCTCAAGAAGCTTGTCGGCTTTGCTTCTGGCTCTGCTGGAAACAAGCCCGGAGATCGCGCTGGACGCTCCATATACTGGTGCCATCATCAATGGAGCTGCCATTGCAGCAAGAGGAGGAAGAAATGCTTGTTTATCCATTTATCTTCCCATCGAAGCGCCAAGACCAGCGCCACCAAGAAGTCCGGCAATGAGCCCAGGAATCGCGTACTTCGGATACTTCTTACCAATCTGCGCCCCGAGATACGCACCAGGAATCGCACCAAGACCCGCACCCATGGACATATCACCAATCGAAGAAGGAAGAACCGCACCACCAATTCCGCCAATGGCCGCACCCAAAAGCGCAGGAGACATGGCGGCTTCCAGCTTATTCTTTTTTGCACGATACCCACCAATCAAGCCACCACCAAGTCCACCAAGTGCAGCAAGACCGAGAAGATTCCGGCGCCCCCCGGCCTCTGCAGACCCACGCGCCTCATTCTCAGCGCGAATCGCCGCGTCAATCTTGATCTTATTGATATAGTCCTGAAACGCAGCGTGATCAGAAAAGAACGAAGATACCGGAACCGGAGAGCCGCCAGTGGGCAGCCCAAGGCTAACCGTGGGGCCTACATTTACATTCGGCGTCATGGTAATCGCGCGTTCGATATCCGTCATGGGAAAATATGGAGATGCTGTCTTATTAAAAGCGACGTTCATTGTTGACCTCATTCATATCAGCCAGCAGATCCTCCATATCGGAATCCTCGATCACCAGGTAATTGTACTTAATACTGGGCTTCTGCACAAGGGAAACCGTAGCTTGTTGTAGAACGGGAGCCGTATCTCTTCCAATACAGTTCACATTCTCCACCAACCACAACTCATGCTTAAATGGTTCGTGAACAATATCACCCGGCTTTAGTTTCGGAAGACCACTCGTCGTGATCATCTTTTGTCCAATCTCTGCCTCTACAAGGTTGTATTCAAGCACACGAGATGTCTGCCCGAATTCAGCATAGAATGCCACTGGGTCCAGGTATGGCTTCTGTCTGCCTGTATCCATGCAAAGCGAACAGTTTCCCATCGACATCTGCTTGGTAATGTCCCAGCAGTTCGGACACCTTACATTTGTCAGGTCCGTTCGTTCTGTGTGGAGAAAAAGCGGTGACCCCATGTCGTAGTGGAAAATCTGTTCATTGCGATCGAGGATATCAAACTCGAACACTCGATACATTGTATCCCAAGAGAACCAGTCAGTTGTCTCGCCTGTCTCCACCACCTGGACCTGGTAGTAGCATGGCGTATACCGGCTAAAGACCTGAGATGATCGATCCTCGGCCGAGTACACGTTGACATTAGACTGAGAGTCAATTTCAGCGATCTCTTCAATAATATCGCTCTGCTTGCGAAATACCTTGAAAGTACGGGCGGAGATGATCTGTTGTGTCGTAAAGTACACATAAACAAATGGCGGCTTCAGAGATAGAATGACAGCATTACTGTTGACTATGAGCATTGAAGAACTGCTTTATTTCAGGACTCTTGCTATAGACATGAGGGAAACGGGCTCCATGAAGCATGCCACGATTGGCAAGCATGCCCAGTAATCCACCGATCGTTCCTCCACCAATCGCTCCAGCATAGGGACCGTAGTCTGAGTTCAATGCACCAAGAGTGCCGCCGAGTGCAATAGTACCAAGCGCAGGGTGCAACCAGGCATTAAAGGAAGGTGTGCCATAGATCTGCGATACAGGGCCAGCAGGAAGTGCGAAATTGTGACGCAACTTCTGGAAATCAACAGCGTCTTCCATGGTCTTTGGAAGACTCTTGGTGTTCGTGAGAAACTGAGACGCGCCCATTCCACCAAGCGCACCAATCGTTGACGAGAGCCACGGAGAGTCCAGGTCAAATGCGTTATCAGTCAACAGGCCAGCCGATGCACCCAGTCCAGCTCCAACAAGACCGTGCGCAATACGCTTGCGCGCAGCGATCGTGTTCATCGCCTGCGGGGTCATGTTGAAGATCTTGTGAGTGGTGGGCATTACACGTACGCTCCAAATACTGGCGACAGACTCGCCATGATGTAGTCACTGTTGATACCGCCTGCACCAGAACCCAATGCATTAGCGAGATTAATACGACGAAGCAATGATACCTTGGCCATCTCGTACTCTTGCTTCATACTGTTGAGCCAGGCCATGTACTCTTGACCCTTATCGTGAAGCTGAACAGAGAGGCCTCCAGCGCTATAGTTGAGCTTGTTACGGCTATTGTAGATACCAGCCATGCGAAGTAACTGGATTACAGCGCCATCAATCAAGAGATGCGTGCTCGGAAATGTGTCACACGTGTATGTACGTCTCACTGGATCAGATGCATTCCAATCTGAAAGTACATGTGTGATCGCTAAAAGAATCTTGTTATCCGACGACTCCTCAGCACGCAGCAGTCTGTTTGTGTCTGTGTAATCATTTAGATACAGACGAATCAGAACTACGTAGCGCTGCTGAGAAGAGAGAGACATGGGAGGCTATGACCTGCCTGAATATCTAAGGCCGTTTTCTCCAAACATCGGAGCATCTGGGTTAAAATAGTTCCGCGAATTCCAGTTTGAGGCAAACTCTTTAATCGGATTATA